>VFQT010000403.1_pt1 | contig 64790 bp, 53 predicted proteins | sample 3512381 | NCBI WGS metagenome assembly VFQT01 (sample SAMN10412376, study PRJNA504923) | tailings metagenome | isolation source: Relicate 2 Philex TSF3 active mining site | place: Philippines: Tuba, Benguet | collected 2017-08-29
GTTGTTTCGAATATTTCAAAGATCTCAATTAAACAGCAATTCACAATAGAGTAGCTCCTAAGCAGCATCTTTCGAACATATTAATATACCGCTCCTACGGAGCTGGATTCTATAACCGTCTTCTTTTCTATTAATATACCGCTCCTACGGAGCTGGATTCTATAACCGTCTTCTTTTCTATTAAGATACCGCTCCTACGGAGCTGGATTCTATAACCGTCTTCTTTTCTATTAAGATACCGCTCCTACGGAGCTGGATTCGAGAATCGACTTCCTTTCTTATTTATGTCGCTCCTCCGGAGCTAACGAAGTTTTGATTTATCAAGGCTATATAGAGGCGGTCAAGCCAAATCAGGCCTTAACACTCTTCCCACTTTCCTTTTCCCACTTTCCACATCCCACTTTCCTCTCTTACTCCTTCACCCAACTCTGAACCAAACGCGCGTTGTTTTCTCCTACAACTTGCATTTGATAGGCTCCTGCAGCCCATTCATGAACATCCAATTGGTGCTGTCTTCCTGTCATCATCTGATTGAAGACCTGTCTTCCTTTCATATCAAAAATCTGGATCCAATTGCTGCCCTCAAATCCTGCTGCTTGAATGTTAAAGTTCAATTGCTCCTTTACAGGGTTGTTGAAAATTTCAATTAACTGCTCATTGGCCACCCAAGATTGAACACCATTGGTCACAGAAACACAATTGCCATACACATAACTCGGAACGCGCTCGTACTGATCATTCACCACATCAACAATTTCATCGATACAGATGGTACTGGCGGTAGTGACATCAAATTGAATTCTACAAAAGGCAGACGCGGTTGTGCTTGAGGCAATGTGTGTTGTTCCATCACACATGAAATAGACATTGCTGTTGTCATTGTTATAGTCAGTCATGACATTTGTGATGCCAGGATAGATAGGCAATACATTGGTGATGTTGATACCACTGATGGCAAACTGAAACGCAGTCAAGTTGGAATTGAAATTTTTGATTTCAATGTCCACCCATCCGTTGGCGATATCCGCATTGGCGATGGCCATTCCAGCACTGCTGTTGGGATTGATCAAGTCCTGAGGAAATTGACAATCGTTGTTCCAGATGGTACCATTGTTCTGGTTGTGCATGCAGTTTTGCGCCAAAGCCAAATCGTAAATGGTCAAGTTGCCGTTGCCATTCAAATCATTACAAGTGGTAGGCGCCATGGCTTCATCCGCCATCTGCTGCATGAATAATCCCAAATCCACATTGTTTAGTGTCGTGTCGGCATTCATGTCCGCAAACAAATGTGGTCCATCACACTCGCCCATACAGTCCATGGTAGCAGAACCATTCAATTCTCCTGTACAGTCATAATATTGTGCGCATTCAGCCAACACTTGAAACTCAGGAACACCATTGTTCCATTGAATGTCCAAACATACATTGGCCGCATTGTTTTCGTTATTCAGCTCAACTCTTCCCAATGCGTCTGGTAGATATTCTGGATTTACAATGGCCATTAAACGGTATTGTCCCGCAGGCACATTGGTTAAATCTACCCACTGGCACTGCGTTCCTGCACCATAAATATCATAACATCCGGCACTGATCCCCATGTCTCCACAATTGTATTGACCTGCTCCACACAAGTCCATTACACAGAATCCATTTTTATGACCGGCCGGAATGATATTACCGTTAACATCCATCAATCGGTAATCTCCGTATCCTTCATAATGGGTATGACCATGGCAATTCTGCGTAGTGAACATTCCTGGGTTGCTGTTGGGATTGCCCAAGTAATAATCTTCCTGTCCAATGTTGTTGATTTTGGCACTAAAGGCCAAAACCCAACGATTGCCATATCCAGTAACGCATCCTTCTTGAATGTCACACTCATCCGAGAAATGCTGAGACAAGTACAAGGAATTCACCAAAGCCAATGAGTCAAAAGCCAAGTCGGGCTGTGAGCAAAAAGGACTTGGGTAATAGGCACAACTGCCATCATCTTGTGTAGCAGATGGATTGAAATTACAAGCTGCAGGGTCTGTACAACCCTGAATTTGTCCCAAGAAACTCAAATTCCAAGTTACTTGATCTGAACAGGCGTCACTGTAATCACCTATTCGAATGTAATAGGTATTTCCAGCAACAAAGTTGGCCGTGATGCTCGATTGCAATCCACAGTAATCATCGTTGTAACTAAATGTTCCTTCTGCATATTCGGTAACCGTGGACAAGCAACTTTCGTAAATCCAAATCTTGGTGTCACAAGTCATAATATTACATGTGCTCAAGATGTGCATTCCCCCAGAATCGGGTGTGAAAACATACCAATGATCGTCGTAGCTGGTGGTATAGGTTGCACTCGTGGTGTAAACCATATCATTGTCAACGCTTTCAGCATTGGAGCATGTAGCACCCATCTGTGCGAATGAAACAAGGGAAACAATGGAAAACAAAAAGGTAAAGATTTTCTTCATGACTTGATTTTAAGTATTACAATTTTACTGCGGTAAGCTTCTTTTTCCAAACCGTCCGCTGTTTTTAACTTTTTGGATCAAAAAGTCTTAGCCCATCGCTTCATCGTATCTTTAGCCCATGGAACAGGAAACTTTTGATATTCATAATTTTGATACCATCAGACCTTATACCAATGCAGAGTTGGTTCCCGCTATCGATCGCATCCTCAATGAACCGCTTTTTTACAAAATGATTCGTTGGGTGTATCCCGGTCTTTCCAAGAACGCCATACACAGCATGATGAAGGGAGTGAAGTCAGTGGACGAGTTTCAATCTGAAATTTCTGGCCCTGCTTTCAAACGCGTTATTGAAATGACCACCTCTGGAATGTCATTTACCAATATTCAGTCATTGGATCGAACAAAGGCCTATCTCTTTTTATCCAATCACCGCGATATCATTTTGGACAGCGCTTTGCTCAATGTTAGTCTTTTAGAAGAGGGTTACCGAACTACTCAAATTGCAATTGGGGACAACTTGTTGCAACATCGTGTAGTGGAGGACATCGTAAGAGCCAACAAGAATTTCATTGTCAATAGAAATGTCAGTTCAAAAGAGGTCTTTCATTATTCGATGCGACTATCCAATTACATTCGCCAAACCATCAGGGAGGACAACAACTCCATTTGGATTGCGCAGCGAGAGGGAAGGAGCAAAGATGGTGATGACCGCACAGCCACAGGTTTGCTGAAAATGTTTGCCATGATTGGAGGCAATGATATTGAGGAGACCCTAAAATCGCTTCAAATGATTCCAATGGCGGTGAGTTATGAGTATGACCCTTGTGATATTCTAAAGACCAATGAGCTGATGCACATCAAACTTTTTGGTTCCTATGAGAAGAAAAAAGGTGAGGATGTTCTGTCCATGTTGACAGGAATTACTGGGCACAAAGGTCGTGTGAATATTACGGTAGGTGAGTCACTCAATGAGCGCATTGATGAGATGAAAGCCATTCAAAACAAGAATGAGAAATACCGTCATCTGACCCAGGCCATTGATCATGAAATGCACCGTATTTACAAGCTATGGCCAACCAATTACATCGCTTATGATTTATTGATGGGGACCAAAGATTACAAAGAGCATTACTCCAATATTCAAAAAATTGCATTTAGCAATTACATCCGGGCCAATGTGTTTCGATTGAGTTTAAATCGCAAGAAGACCATCCTTCCCAAAGAAGGATTTTCAACTTTGGCCAAAGAGATTATGTTGCAGATTTATGCCAATCCAGTCATTAATCGCAGAGAAATAGAAAAAATACAATGAGTGCATTTGCAGAGCTGAAAATTACCAAGCAATTTATTGATGCACTTACAGCTCAAGGAATAGAAGAGCCAACGGAAATCCAACGTAAGGCAATACCCATGATCACTGCAGGGCAAGATGTAGTGGGTATAGCCCAGACAGGAACAGGAAAGACATTGGCCTATCTATTGCCCATTGTCCAAAAATTAAAATTTGCACAAGGCACTGATCCAAGGGCACTGGTCTTGGCCCCCACAAAAGAGTTGGTGGTGCAAATAGAAAGGGTTTTGGCCAATTTAATCGTGAATACTGACTTGCGTTATGTTGCACTTTACGGTGGTATAGGACCAAAAGCGCAGGCTGAAAAATTAGAAAGTGGAGTTGACATTATTATCGCCACGCCAGGAAGATTTTTGGAGATTTATTCGAAAAGAGTATTTGTCACCAAGGTCATCAAGACGGTTGTATTGGATGAATGTGATCGCATGATGGACATGGGGTTTTGGCCTCAACTTCGCGAAATTCAAGAAAAAATTCCTCATAAAAAGCAGCAGTTGTTGTTGTCCGCAACCTTTCCCGAGAAGGTCCAGCGTATCGCGGATAATTTTTTGCTCTTTCCCAACATTATTGAGGTCACACCGCAGGCGACTCCAGCAGAGACGGTTGGGCAGTTTTTGTATGCTGTGCCCAATAATCCCTCTAAGATCAACTTGCTTGTACACTTGCTCGAGACAGATGAAACCATGACCCGTGTAATGGTATTTTGCAGAACCAAAGAATGGGTAACGCAAATTCATCAAATACTTGTAGAAAAGAAGCTAGGTAAAACAGTTGTTATACATAGCAACAAAGGGCAGAATGCAAGAATCAATGCCATGGATGAATTCAAGGCCGGAGATGTTAGGGTGTTGGTAACAACGGATGTCACGGCCAGAGGAATAGATGTGGCTGAGGTGTCTCACGTGATCAATTTTCAAATCCCCCACCAACACGAGGACTACATTCATCGGATAGGAAGAACAGGAAGGGCATTTAAAACAGGCGTAGCCATCAGCATGATGGATGTGGCCGAGGTTTACCATGTCCGGAAAATTGAGCAGTTGATGAAGCAGGAGATAGAACGTGTAGAGGTGCCCAGCATTGTGATGATATCAGAGACCGTAAAGTCTGAAATGATCGCCCAAAATAGGGACATCGATTGGCAAAAGCGAAAAGAGAACCCTGATTTTAAAGGTGCATTTCACGAGAAAAAGATAAAATGGTCAACCAAAGAGAATAAAAAGGGGAAAACCAAAACCAAAAAGCGCTTTTAATGCCTATATTCGATGCCCTTTTAATTTTTTTATGGAGAAAGATTCTAGAATTATCAATAAGCTCAAAGCCAAGTCATGGCATGAGATGAAATCCAATGACTCGTGGTCTATTTTTAAGATCATGGGTGAATTTGTTACCGGATATGAACGCATGGGCGCAATTGGGCCTTGCGTGAGCATATTTGGTTCTGCACGCACCAAGCCTGACAATCCGTATTATGGCATGGCCCGAGAGATAGCTTATCTACTCACGCAAAAAGGATACGGAGTAATCACAGGCGGTGGTCCTGGTATCATGCAAGCTGGTAACCAAGGAGCCAAAGAAGGAAATGGAACAAGCGTTGGATTAAACATCGTTCTTCCTTTTGAGCAACACAGCAATCCTTACATTGATCGAGACAAAAGCATTGACTTTGATTATTTCTTTGTTCGCAAAGTCATGTTCATCAAATACAGCCAAGGATTCATTGTAATGCCAGGAGGTTTTGGAACGATGGATGAGTTGTTTGAGGCATTGACGCTGATTCAAACCGAAAAGATTGGTCGATTCCCAATTATCCTTGTTGGGAAGAAATTCTGGACAGGTCTGGTGGAATGGTTCAAAGAAACATTATTGGACGCTGAGCACAATATCAATGCAGAAGATTTGGATTTGTTCGTAATCGTGGATACTGCGCAAGAAGCGGTAGGGGAGATTGATAAATTTTACAGCAAATATTTGCTCAAGCCCAATTTCTGATGACTTCAATTGTGTATTTGCTTTCCCCGGCTAAAAAGTTGAATACCAAAACTTTTGAACTGAGTATTGAAAGTACAACTCCTCCTCATTTAAAAAAAGCGGGTCAAATCATGAAAGCGCTCAATGCACTGAATGATTCGACTTTGGAGAAGATAATGGCAGCAAAAGGAAAGCTGTTGGAAGAGGTAATACAGATGCATAAACATTGGGGTAAAGGAGATTCATTTCCTGCGGCGGCATTGTACAATGGGGATGCTTATACTAGATTAAATGCTCGTTCTTGGGATATCGAAACTTGGGAATTTGCGCAAAAGCATCTGTGGATTTTAAGCGGACTATACGGAACATTGTCTCCTACAAATCTTGTGCACCCATACAGACTTATGGTTGGGGCGGCTTGGTCGCCAACCCCAGCACTCAAAAACTTATATGATTTTTGGAAAAAAGATGTACAGTCTGATTTGTCAAAGTTGGCCCCCAGAGCGGTGATCAATTGCGCTTCCCAGGAATACAGCGCGATGATTGATGGTTGGAAACAATCGCCTGTAATCAACATTGATTTCAAAGTGAAGAAGGATTCTTCATTGGTCAGTGTTTCGAGCTTCTCCAAGCAGGCAAGGGGAGAGATGGTCCGATTGGCAATGGAAAAAAGGATTGTCAATCCTGAAGATCTGAAAAAGTTAAATGTTTTGGGATTTCAATTCGATAACAAAATTTCCGATAATCAAAACTGGATTTATGTCAAATGAGCCTTGGTTTGATGTAGTTTCGCAACGCAAATAATCAACAATGAAATATTTATCAATTTTAGCAGTAGGAGCAATCTTGTTTTTTGCTTCTTGTGGTGGAAACGGTGGGACCGTTGAGTTGAAATCAGAAAAGGACAGTTTGGCCTATGCCATCGGATTGTCTTATGGCCAATACCTTTCTCAATTAGGAGAACGTTATGACTTAGACTCTTTGGACATGGAAATCGTTAAAACAGCCATGTTAGATGCCTTGGATTCCAATCGCACCATGACTTTGGATATGGCAACAGCACAAACTTTCTTCAACTCTTGCTTGGAGAAAAGAGAAGAGGGAAAAAGAAAGTCCGAGTTATCCAAATTTGAAGGAAATAAGCAAAAAGGCAAAGACTTTTTGGAAAAAAATAAGAGCCAAGAGGGAGTCCAAGTAACAGCATCAGGTTTGCAATATAAGATTAATAAGAAATCAGGATCAGGTAAAAAACCGTTACCTACAGATGTTATCAATGTGCATTACACCTTAAAGAATATCAATGGTGATATCATTGAATCCAGCAAGGATCAAGGCGTTCCGGCAGAGTTTCCTTTGAATCGTGTAATCCCAGGATGGACTGAAGGAATGCAATTGTTGGAAGTCGGTGACCAAGCTACTTTGTATGTTCCATTTGATTTGGGATATGGAGAACGCGGTGGCAGAGGCATTGAACCATTCTCAACTTTGGTGTTCGAAATTGAATTCATCTGTATCGGTGAAGGATGCGCCGGTGGAAATAAGTAAGTAAACCTCAACTAAAAATAGACATGAAAAAAGTATTCGGAAGTATTTTGGTAGCGTTAATGTTGTTGAACTCATTCAGTGCGGACGCCCAGACGAAAGACAAAAACAAAAAATCAAAAAAGGAAACCACGATGAGTAACAATGATTCGCTTTCTTACGCATTGGGCGTGAGCATAGGCAACAATTTAAAGCAAGCCGGTGTTGTTGAGTTGAACACAACATTATTGGGCGAGGCCATGAAGGCTGCGTTGGCGGGTCAGCCAACCAACATGAATGATGAACAATGCAACATGGTCATTCAACAAGAATTGGGCAAGTTGGCTGAAGCCAAGTCTGCAGAAGCACGCAAAGGTGGAGAAGAGTTTTTGGAAAAGAACAAAGCCAATGCAGGTATTCAAGTAACAGCCTCTGGTTTGCAATATAAAACAAATGTTGAAGGTACAGGAATGGCTCCTGATGCAACAGATGAGGTAACCGTTCATTACGAAGGTCGTTTGACAGACGGAACCATTTTTGATTCTTCTATCAAGCGTGGCGAGCCAGCTACATTTGGTTTGAATCAAGTAATCCCAGGATGGACAGAAGGTTTACAATTGATGAAAGAAGGTGGCAAGACAACTTTCTTCATCCCTCAACAATTGGCTTACGGAGCGCAAGACATGGGAACCATCCCAGCCTATTCAACTTTGATCTTCGAAGTAGAGTTAATCAAGGTAAACAAAATGGACTAATACTCCCAATTGTCATAAAACACAAAACCACCCTCGGGTGGTTTTTTTATATTATGCTTTTTTGAAAACCTTTTTTAAAGGAAAAGTTATTTATCATTCATCCCTTCATCCCTTCATCGCATTAACTCCCCAAAACGGCCTTCTCAATCATCCCAACAGCTTCCTCCATCTGCTCAGCAGTGATGCACAAAGGTGGGGCAAAACGAATGATATTTCCGTGAGTTGGTTTAGCCAATAATCCCAATTCCGCCATCTTCACACAGATGTCCCAAGCCGCATGTGAATCTTCGTTGTCATTAATAACAATGGCATTCAAAAGTCCTTTTCCACGAACCAATACCACTTTATCGGTTTTGGCTATCAAGGCCTGCATCGCTGTACGAAATTGTTGACCTAGTTTTTCAGCATTCTCAGCCATTTGTTCGTCCTTCAAAACTTGTAGCGCTTCCATCGCAACGACACATGCCAATGGATTTCCTCCGTAGGTTGATCCATGCTCACCTGGCTTGATGGTCAACATAATTTCATCATTGGCCAACACTGCACTCACTGGCATTGTGCCGCCGGACAAGGCTTTACCTAATATCAAAATATCAGGTTTAACACCCTCATGGTCACAAGCCAACATGCGTCCAGTTCTGGCCAATCCAGTCTGAACCTCATCCGCAATCATCAAGACATTATATTTGGTACACAAGTCACGCACCCCTTTCAGGTATCCCTCATGGGGCACTACAACACCAGCCTCACCTTGAATCGGTTCAAACATGAAACCCGCAACGTTGGGGTTGTTTTTCAAAACCTCTTCTAAGGCTGCCAAATCGTTGTATGGAATTCGTAAATACCCTGTCATGTAGGGACCAAAACCCGCATAGCTGCTGGGATCATTGCTCGAACTAATAGCGGCCAGCGTCCTTCCCCAAAAATTTCCATCAACAAAAACCAATTGCGCTTCATTGTCAGGAATACCTTTCACAGTATACCCCCACTTGCGCGCCAATTTCACAGCCGTCTCTCCTCCCTCAACACCGGTATTCATGGGCAATACCTTATCGTATCCAAAAAAATCAGTGATGTATTTTTCGTAAACACCCAACTGGCTGTTGTAAAAAGCACGTGAAGTCAGGGTTAGTTTTTGGGCTTGTTCAATAAATTTTGAGATGATTCTCGGATGGCAATGCCCTTGATTGACGGCAGAGTAGGCCGAAAGAAAATCCAAATATTTCTTTCCCTCGACATCCCAAACATGCACTCCATCTCCTTTGTCCAGAACAACAGGAAGGGGGTGATAATTGTGCGCGCCATATTGGTTTTCCCAATCCATGGCCAATTGACTGGTCATTTCAGTTGGATTCATTGCAATTTCATTTTTCGCAAAGGTAATGTCTTCGTAAATTTGCACCTCAATAAAAGAAAAAGATGTCAAAAAGAACGTTCACCATGATCAAACCAGACGCTACTGCTGCTGGTAACACAGGAAAAATTATCGACAAAATCATCGAAGCTGGTTTCAGCATCAAGGCGATGAAATGGACAAAATTGAGCTTAGCAGATGCTCAAAAATTTTATGAAGTACATGCTGAGCGTCCGTTTTACGGAGAGTTGTGCGAGTACATGAGCAGCGGTCCAATCGTTGCGGCTATCTTGGAAAAGGACAACGCTGTCGAAAGTTTCCGCAATTTAATTGGTGCTACTGATCCAGCCAAAGCTGAGCCAGGTACCATCCGTGCCATGTTCGCTACCAGCATTGCTGCTAACGCTGTACATGGTTCTGATTCAGACGAGAACGCAGCCATCGAAGGATCTTTCTTCTTCGCGGGTCGTGAATTAGCATAATGACTTTTAATACAACATTGTGATGAGTAAAATTAAAGTGGCCAATCCCATCGTTGAGATGGACGGGGATGAAATGACCCGAATCATTTGGAAAAGTATCAAAGACAAATTGATTTTCCCTTACTTGGAATTAGACATCAAGTATTTTGACTTGGGAATGGAAAATCGCGATGCAACAGATGACCAAGTTACTGTTGATGCTGCGGAAGCCACTTTGAAGTACAATGTCGCAGTGAAATGCGCTACCATCACTCCTGATGAAGCGCGTGTTAAGGAATTTGGTTTGAAAAAGATGTGGAAGTCACCCAACGGTACCATTCGTAACATTGTGGGAGGTACCGTTTTTCGTGAGCCCATCATTTGCTCCAATGTCCCTCGCTTGGTTCCCGGTTGGACCAAGCCGATTAACATCGGCCGCCATGCTTTTGGGGATCAATACCGCGCCACAGATACTGTCATCAAAGGAAAAGGTAAGTTAACCATGACCTTTACTCCAGAAGATGGTGGTGAAGTAAAGTCTTGGGATATTTACAACTATGAAGGCGATGGAGTAGGCATGGCCATGTACAATACTGACGAGAGCATTTACGGTTTTGCCCGTTCTTGCTTCAACCAAGCTTTGATGCGCAATTGGAACTTGTATTTCTCTTCTAAAAACACCATTTTAAAAGCTTACGATGGTCGTTTCAAAGACATCTTTCAAGAGGTGTATGAGCAAGAATACAAAGATCAATTTGCTGCTGCAGGCATCACTTACGAGCACCGCTTGATTGACGACATGGTAGCGTTTTGTTTGAAGAGTGAAGGTGGTTTTGTTTGGGCTTGTAAAAACTACGATGGTGATGTGCAATCTGATATCGTGGCGCAAGGTTTCGGTTCTTTGGGATTGATGACCTCTGCTCTGATCACCCCAGATGGTAAAACCATGGAAGCAGAAGCCGCTCACGGTACAGTAACCCGTCACTACCGTCAACATCAGCAAGGAAAAAAGACATCCACCAATCCCATCGCTTCCATATTTGCTTGGACGCAAGGTTTGGCTTTCCGAGGAAAGTTGGACGGAAATGAGGACTTGATTCGCTTTGCCAAAACATTAGAGCAAGTTTGTGTTGAAGTAGTGGAATCAGGAAAGATGACCAAAGACTTAGCCGTTTGCATCCATGGTGATAAAGTACAACCAGAACATTATTTGTACACGGAAGATTTCTTGGATGTAATTGATGAAGCGTTGAAAGCCAAAATGGCCTAATCGTTGTAAAATAGATCAAAAGAGCTGTCCTTCAGGGCAGCTTTTTTTTTTTGGACCTGTTCCAGCTATCCGTTCCTAGTCCTCGGGCCGCTGCGCGGCCCTGCGGGCTATCCACTACTATCTGGGGTAGGGGGGCGTTGCTTTTATTTTCAATTTACTCAATGGATTGAGTAATTTTACTCAGTGTATTGAGTAAAGTAAATTTTTTAATTTTTTTCAATGAATAGATCTTTGGTTTTAATGGTTGCTTTTGGGTTGATGCGTTTTATTTCAATTGGTCAAGACTGCATCGACTATGTTCTACATTTTCAATCCAATGTAACTGCTGGTGGACCTACAGGTCTCTTTTACAATGTGACAGCCGCCAACTTGAGCATTGGTAGCGGATCTGCTCAGTTTGATAATCTGCAAACAGAACATTGGGATACATTGTGTATGACGGCGGGTTGCAATCTGTCCATTACCATTGATATGGCTGGTGCTCCTCAGACTGGTGCTTTTGATTTTCAAGTGTACGCTTTTGGATGGCCACTGCAATTCATGTCCTATGATGTCAATGGGACATTAATCAATGCAACTTTTTGCTCAACCATCGGTTGTCCCAATCAGATTCAATCGCAAATGATCGATTGCGATTCGTATGACTTTTATGTCCCCGCTTATGTTGGTAACGTTAGTTGGGATTTTGGTGATGTTTCCAATGATCCAATAGGTACGTATCAGCAACATACATATGCCCAAGATGGTATTTATAACGTTATTGCAATGGTAGATGCGGCTGGGTGCGGTCCGGAATATACACTGGTTTTGCCTGTCAATGTAGATTGTAATACTACACAACTTTGTCCTACCCAATTGGTTTTCGATACGCTGACCTGTCAGGAGTATTACATCCATTTTAATACCCCAGCTCCAGGTTCTGTGGATTGGCAAGTGGATGGATTTGCATTTTCAACACCCACCGCTGAAATGACTTATTTCTTACCCAATGGATTGCATACCATTTTGGCCGTTTACCATCCCACAGGATGGGAAGGCTGCACCATGGGAGGATGTTCAGATTGTCCCATCACCTTTTATGATACCGTCACCGTAGCGTGCGAAGTTTGTCAACCTGTATTTATGGGCTTTACCAGTGTTCCAGATTTGGGAGGTACTGAGATGTTGTATTATACAATAACCAATGAGGAAGGCAATGTGGTCAATGAAGGGCAAGTGAATTTCACACCCAATCAACCTGTTTTTGATTTTTATGATTGTTGGATGGATGGTTGTTACTTTCTAGATATTTGTTCTGAGGGTGCGGTAGCGGATTCAAATTTTATCGTCGACGTTATTGAACCTTTGGTCATCATCAGCAATGAACAGTACACATCGGGTGTTTGCAATGGACGATTGTTGCAATTGGGTTTCAATAGTGATTGTCAAAATTTGCCAAGCGATACCTGTTCTGGATCATGGTTGTCTTGGAGTACAACAGCAACTTATTTGAATGTTCCTCCAGTATTCAACATGGATACCTTGATTTGGTCTGTTATAGATGGGTCGGGAAATGAATTGGCCAGCGGCATGCAAGGTATTTCCGATGAATTTCCTCTTTGGGAAGATTCTTTATGTTTGTCATCCCCGTTGACCTGTTATCAAGTTAGCGTAGAGCTGGTAGACAGCCTCATGGGGTTGACCTATTTGGATTATTCTTTTTCGGCCAATGGACTTGAACAAAATGGATTTTTAAATATGGTTGAAAATGAAGCTTTGATTAATTTCGAATTTCTTCAAACGGTCAATTGTTTTGAAACCAATGTATCTGAATCAGCAAAGGTAGATTTGACATTATTTCCCAATCCAGCCAATGATTACATCGTTTTAAATACAAGTGGTCTAAACCAAGAAGACCAAATCGTCGTTTTCAACAACATAGGGGAAAAGGTGTTGACACACAAAGGCAGTGCATTGCACAATTTCACTATTGATGTCAGTGGCCTAGCTTCTGGTATTTATTCAGTGATGGTAGGTCGACAGTTGGTAAGATTGGTTATTGAGCGATAGGAGAGAGGAAATACCTCATTTGTGGTATTGTTTTGAGAAACCCCATTTTTGAATCTTTGCTTTATCAAGAAAGATTCTAAATAATGATAAAACCAATTGCCCTATCAATGTTAGCGTGTGCTGTGACAACGCTTACATTAGCTCAACCCAAAACCCATCCCCGTATTCTCCCTCCTTCGAGCATTACAAGAGATACCCTGCTCAAGCCCATGGTATTCTTTGATTACTCCAAAAAGGCCACTACCGAATTTCTTCCTGAATGGAAAGAGGGCATCGTCTATGCCGGAAAATCAACTTATGAAGTAACGGTTAAAAATCTTCAGGTAGACGCTACGGGAAACGCAGCCCGTCAATGGATGGCGAAGGTTCCTGGAATGACCATTTGGGAAAGTGATGGCTCAGGTTTAAATACTTCCATCGCTACCCGTGGTTGGTCTCCCAATCGCTCTTGGGACTTGAATGTGCGCATGGATGGTATGGACATCGCCTCTGATCCTATGGGTTATCCAGAAGCTTATTATACTCCTCCAACAGAATTCATCGCTGGGATTCAATTGATTAAAGGTGCAGGTGCCTTGGCATACGGAACCCAATTTGGTGGTTATTTGAATTACAATACGGTAGAGCCCGTTCAAAAAAAATGGGGCTACCAAGGAGCCTATTCCATTGGCTCTTTCAATACGCAAAGCATGTTTCATGGAGTTTCTGGCTCACAGAACAAATGGAAGTATGGCGTTTGGATTCAACAACGTGAAGGGGATGGTTGGAGACAAAATAGCGCTTACAAAACCCAAAACGCTTTGGTGAAGTTGGGAAGAAGTTTGGGCAATGGTTTTTCTGTTGATTTTTTGTACAACAAGCATTTCTCCACAGCCCAACAGCCCGGGGGTCTCACAGATGTCCAATGGCAGTTAGATAAAACATACTCCAACAGAACCAGGAATTGGTTCAACTTGGATTGGCAGGTGGTTGGTTTATCACTGGTTCAAAGGAAGGAAAACCACTTCTGGTCTAACAAATTGAGTTATATGAGAGGTGAGCGCAATTCCATTGGTTTCGTTAAGAGCATTGACGTTGAGGACAAATGGGATCCAACAAGTGGGTATGCCAATAGACAATTGGATATGGATCTCTACAACAACTGGTCTTTTGAATCGCGTTATACCCATTTTGTTCATGACAAAGTGAGCCTGAGTGGAGGGGTACGCGGATTCAAAGGAACAACGGATAGGGCTAAAAGCATTGAAGGAAATAATGGAGAGGACGCAGATTTTAGCTTGAAAGAAGGAGGGGTATTTGAACGTGAATTGGATTATTCTTCAACAAACGCCGCTGCATTTTCTGAGTTGATTATCAAATTGGGCAAGGTGACTTTTATTCCTGGAGCCAGGTATGAGTACATGGAGAATACAGTTCAAGGAAAATATAGCTTGAACTATGAAATAGGCCGTCAACAGAAAAACCGCAATGTTTTGTTGTTTGGGGCAGCAATGGAATACCATTTGAATCCTGAAAATGAAATTGTTGTAAATTACAACAGATCTTTTAGACCTGCATTGTTTTCAGAGTTAACCCCTGCAGCAACAACGGATGTTATCAATCCGGATTTGAAGGATGCGCAAGGATACAACATCGACGCATTTATTCGTGGGAAAGTCATGAAGAGCAGATTGCATTACCAACTGGGAGGTTATTACACGTTGTATGCAGATAAGATTGGCAATTACACATTGAACGGTACACGCTATGTGACCAACATTGGCGATGCCTTAAGCAAAGGTGTTGAAGCCTTGTTGGACTATCGCTTGGGATTACCCAATAAACATTGGTCTTTGAATGTCTGGGCAGCACTTTCCATCATGGATGTGAAATATACCTCTTGGAACGATCCAAGCATAACGGATGTCTCTAAAAACCGTCAAGGAAATTTCGTTGAGTACGCACCCAATTACATCCATAGAGCAGGTCTAAATGGCTCATACAAGAAGTGCTCAGCACAGGTGACCTCCAATTGGGTGTCCTCTGTATACACTGATGCTCTGAATACAGAACCATCGGACGCAAAAGCAACCAACGGAAAAATTCCAGCTTATCACTTGATGGATGTCTCCTTGAAATACAATTTTGTAAACGCCCTTCAAGCGCAATTGAATGTGAACAATTTGTTGGATGTCAACTATGCAACACGCCGCTCAGGTGGATACCCGGGCCCTGGTTTGTTACCTGGTTCACCAAGAACAATTACCTTCTCCTTGTATCTGAATTTGTAATCGAAAATTTGTTTGTTTATCTTGCCTAAAAACAGATTCAATGAATAATTTAACATTAACACTGCTGGGTGGTTTGACCCCACTTTTAATCGGATTTATCTGGTATAGCGATAAAGCTTTGGGTAAGGCATGGAAAAAGGAAATTGGTTTTGTGGATGATGGCAATCCGCCCACAGGACTTTGGAAAATACTTTTATTCTCCTACGTTTTCGGAGTCATGATCATGTTCTTTATGCCATCCTTGGTGATTCATCAGTATCATATGGTATCAACCTTGTACGGAACTGATGGTTTTGGAAAAGATGGTTCTGTGGTGCAACAGTTTTACAACGACTTTGTGCGTGATTACGGTATGAAGTATCGAACCTTCAAGCACGGCGCATTGCACGGCACCATTACAGCCATTTTCTTTATTTTCCCCATCATTGGATTAAATGCACTTTTCGAAAAGAAAACGTTTAAATACATTTTTATTCATGTAGGTTATTGGGCGCTGACTTTAGCTGTTATGGGAGGATTAGCTTGTCAATTTTATACAATAGCCATTTAAAGAATTTACATCCTTTTGATGACTCTTAAACGGTGAGACTGCTCACCGTTTTCTTTTTTTATACCCTCATTGTCCAACGTATCCAATCGCACCTCACCCGAAGCATGAATGATACTTGGAAAATGCTGACCATCCTTTTTGAGAAGGATACCAACATGAATGATCTTTTCTTCTGCATTGTCAAAGAATGCAACATCACCAGTTTTTGTTTCTTCAATGAATGAGACTACTTCGCCGCAATCTGCCTGCTGATAAGCATCTCGTGGAAGGTTGATTCCCATTAAACGAAAAACGATTTGGGTAAATCCGGAACAGTCAATTCCAGCATGTGTCCTACCTCCCCACAAATACGGAGTTCCCAGAAAAGATAAAGCGCACGATTCAATGTTGTCCCAAGATGGATATTCATTGGCAAACGGAACATAGCTTCCGGCAGGATAAAAGCGATTGTTACGAAAAACAGGGCAGGGTAGTGGTGTTGTAAGAGGTTCTATAACCAATGATTCACCCAGTTGTTTGTGATCCACATAACCCTCGTAACCATCAATGGCACTTTTGATCTTACTCCATTTCTCAAAGCTTTCAATGATAGAAAACGACTCTCCAAACAAGAGCTGACTGATGATTTCGCTCTTATCAGAAGGCTCCGCACGCAGAGGTACAACGGCTAAAGTGCAAACACGATTCATGCAGCGAAAATATAAACTTTGAGATTCGTTAACAGACAAAAAATAATTGTAAATCAATAAAAAACGTATATTTGACTAAATCTTTCAATTATGTGGAGAGAAATTGACAATAAACTGGTCCGAGAATTCAGATTCAAAGACTTTCAAGAAGCGTTCACATTCATGACGCGCGTTGCCTTGATTGCAGAGCGCATGGATCACCACCCCAACTGGTTCAATGCCTACAATTACGTACGAATTGAATTGTCCACAACGGAAGGCGCTGAGATGGTAACCGATAGAGACAGAAAGATGTCTCATGCCATTGATGCCATTTTAGAATAAAAAAATTTGGATTTGTAAAATCATTGTCTATATTTGCACTCTCAAAAAAAAGAAGCATGTTAATTATACCCGTAAAAGAAGGCGAAAGCATCGATAGAGCACTTAAGAAGTTCAAGAAGAAATTTGAAAAGACAGGTGTTGTGAAAGAATTAAGAGCTCGTCAGCAGTACACCAAGTTCAGTGTAAAGCGCAGAGAAGAGATCAAGCATGCTGTTTATGTGGCTAAAATGAAATCTGAAGAACTTTAGTTCTTAATTTGAATTATATTTGAGGGTAGGCTTTGCTTACCCTTTTTTTTTATGCAAATCGATGAATTCAAGCAATATCTAGAGGTGGAGCGTCATCAATCGCCGCACACAGTGGAAGCTTATGTTCGAGATTTGCGCCAATTTGAGCGTTTTCTCAATGAAAATGAATTTCCCAATGAGGACAAGGAAATCAAAACAACGTTCGTAAGGCAATGGATAGCCCATTGGATGGATCAAGAATTGGAGATTGCCAGCTTGCACCGAAAGTTGGCCAGTGTGAGTGGGTATTTTCGTTATGCCAATAAGCGGGGATGGGCAGATCACAATCCCGTCAAAGGAATCAAGAAACCCAAATTAAAGAAACGACTTCCGGAATATTTGGAGCAAAATCAAACGGAGCAATTCTACAGCAGCGCTCAGCTCGAAAATTGGAAAGATTATACCGCTCAATTGATTGTTCAGTTTTTGTATGAAACGGGTTTGAGAAGGGCTGAAATCATTGGATTGAAAAACAATGACGTCGATGCTTATCATGGTCAAATCAAGGTGTTGGGAAAACGAAATAAAATGCGCATTGTGCCCATCAATTCGGATTTGATGAGAAGAATTCAAGAGTATTGTCAGTCAAAAAAAGAATATTTTGACAGCATCAATAAGTTGGATTGGAATCGTGAAGCTTTATTCATTTCTGTTGATGGAGGTCCACTGACGGCGGGGAAAATATACCCTATGGTGAAAGGCATTTTATCTAAAATTACAACCAAGCAAAAGCGCAGTCCTCACTTGCTTCGGCATACATTTGCCACACAAATGTTGAATGAGGGAGCAGACCTCAATGTGATCAAAGAAATTTTGGGACATAGCAGTTTGGCTGCCACTCAGGTATACACCCATGTTAGTATTTCCAAGCTGAAACAAATGCATGAAAAATTGCATCCGAGAAATGATTAAAAAAAAAATCATTGGAAGTTTGTACAAACAAAAAATATTACTACATTTGCACCCCTTGATTTTGCGTCAAGGGAGGTTCTTTGAAATATAGATCGTTTTTAAAGTGATAAATGCCGGTGTAGCTCAGCTGGCCAGAGCAGCTGATTTGTAATCAGCTGGTCGGGGGTTCGAATCCCTCCACCGGCTCCATTTTCACTGGGGAGATACTCAAGCGGCCAACGAGGACAGACTGTAAATCTGTTGGTGTACACCTTCACAGGTTCGAATCCTGTTCTCCCCACTCTATCTCTTGGACAGAAATTAAAAGCGGGAGTAGCTCAGTTGGTAGAGCATTAGCCTTCCAAGCTAAATGTCGCGAGTTCGAGCCTCGTCTCCCGCTCTTTGTTTTTTTCAGTTTCTAGAAACTGAGAAAAGCCGTTGTAGCTCAGGGGTAGAGCACTTCCTTGGTAAGGAAGAGGTCACGGGTTCAATTCCCGTCAACGGCTCACTTCAAAAACGAACTATATTTCAAGGCTAAACCTGTTGAATTAGGCAATTTAAAAACGCGATAATTAAAAATTAAAAAAAACGGCTATGGCTAAAGAAAATTTCGACCGTTCCAAACCCCACGTGAACATTGGAACGATTGGTCACGTTGACCACGGTAAAACTACCTTGACTGCTGCCATTACAACTGTATTGGCTAACGCAGGTTTGTCAGAGAAGCGTGATTTCGCTTCAATCGATAACGCTCCAGAAGAAAAGGAGCGTGGTATCACCATTAACACTGCTCACGTAGAGTATTCTACGGCAAATCGTCACTATGCTCACGTTGACTGTCCAGGTCACGCTGACTACGTGAAGAACATGGTTACTGGTGCTGCTCAAATGGACGGAGCTATCTTGGTTGTAGCTGCTACAGATGGTCCTATGCCACAAACACGTGAGCACATCCTTTTGGGTCGTCAGGTAGGTGTTCCTCGTATCGTTGTATTCATGAACAAAGTGGATATGGTTGACGATGCTGAGTTGTTGGATTTGGTTGAAATGGAAATCCGTGAGTTGTTGTCTTTCTATGAGTATGATGGGGACAATACACCAATCATCCGTGGTTCTGCCTTGGGTGCGTTGAACGGTGAGCCATCTTGGGTTGAGAAATTAATGGAGTTGATGGATGCAGTTGATAACTGGATTCCAATTCCTCCTCGTGAAGTTGAGAAGCCTTTCTTGATGTCAGTTGAAGACGTATTCACCATCACTGGTCGTGGTACTGTTGCAACAGGTCGTATTGAGCGTGGTGTAATCAACACAGGTAATGAGGTTGATATCATTGGTTTCAATTCAGAGAAGTTGAAGTCAACTTGTACTGGAGTTGAGATGTTCCGTAAGATCTTGGATCGTGGAGAAGCTGGTGATAACGTAGGTTTGTTGTTGCGTGGTGTTGATAAGTCTGATATCCGTCGTGGTATGGTTATCGCTGCTCCAGGTTCAATCACTCCTCACACTGATTTCAAAGCTGAGATCTATGTATTGAAGAAAGAAGAAGGTGGACGTCACACTCCATTCCATAACAAATACCGTCCTCAGTTCTATTTCCGTACAACAGACGTTACCGGAGAGATTAACCTAGAGGCTGGTCGTGAGATGGTTTTACCAGGTGACAACGTTTCTATCACTGTTAAGTTGATCGCTCCAATCGCGATGGACAAAGGATTGCGTTTCGCTATCCGTGAAGGTGGTCGTACAGTTGGTGCTGGTCAGGTTACTGAAATCATCGCCTAATTGAATTGCAAATATCAAGTGAAGGTGGCTCCTCGGAATACCACCTTCACTTTGGTGTTTAATAACTACAATTAATAAACGGGCATAGTTCAATGGTAGAATAGCGGTCTCCAAAACCGTTGATCTTGGTTCGAATCCAGGTGCCCGTGCAAAAGAGAAAAACAATGGCTGACATCAAAACATATATCTCTGAATCCTACAATGAGTTGATGACCAAGGTAACTTGGCCAACTTGGTCAGAGCTACAAGAAAGTACTGTATTGGTATTTATCACAACAATTGTTTTAACCCTTTCCATTTTTTTAATGGACTTTATTTTTGGTGTTAGTGGTGATTCTACATCTACTTGGAAGGGTGTAGTTGGTTTTATCTATTCATTCCTCCAATAACATTGCCATGAGCGATATCGAAAAAAAATGGTATGTTGTCCGTGCCATCAGTGGTAAGGAGAAAAAAGTGAAGGAGTTCATCGAAAGTGAAATCAAAGCCAGAGGCATGCAAGATTATGTTTCTCAAGTTTTGATTCCAACAGAAAAGGTGTTCCAAATTCGCAATGGTAAAAAAATCAGCAAGGAGAGAAGTTATCTTCCCGGATATGTACTGATAGAAGCCAATTTGATAGGGGAGATTCCTCATATTATTCGTAATATTACCAACGTGATTGGTTTTTTGGGTGCTGAGAAGAAAGGAGAACCCATTGCATTGCGTATTTCTGAGGTGAATCGTATTTTGGGTAAGGTAGATGAATTGGCAGAAAGTTCTGAAGAATTGAACATCCCATTCGTTGTTGGTGAGAGCGTGAAGGTCATTGATGGACCATTCAACAATTTCTCGGCAATCATTGAGGAGATCAATGAGGAGAAGAAGAAGTTGAAAGTGAGTGTGAAGATTTTTGGTAGAAAGACTCCATTGGAGTTGAGCTACATGCAGGTAGAAAAAGAAAGTTAGAAACAAAAGCGTGTCTTAGTCGCATTGTAACTTTTTAATGTTACGAAGCTTCCCTTTGCGACAAGAGAACGGATGATTAAATAAATAATAAAATGGCGAAAGAAATAACTGGATTTGTAAAGCTGCAAATCAAAGGTGGCGCCGCAAACCCTTCTCCACCCGTAGGACCTGCATTAGGTTCTAAAGGTGTAAATATCATGGAGTTCTGTAAGCAGTTCAATGCCAGAACCCAGGATAAAGCAGGAAAGGTTTGTCCAGTGCTGATTACAGTTTATGCTGACAAGTCTTTTGACTTTGTTATCAAAACTGCACCAGCCGCGACACAGTTGATGGAAGCATCGAAAGTGGCCAAAGGAGCCGCAGAACCTAATCGTAAGAAAGTGGGAACTGTGACTTGGGATCAAGTTCGTGCTATTGCAGAAGACAAGATGCCTGATTTAAACTGCTTTACCATCGAATCAGCAATGAGCATGGTAGCTGGAACAGCAAGAAGCATGGGTATTCAGGTTACAGGAGATCGCCCATTTTAATCTAAAAAACTGAGAAATGGCAACGATTACAAAGAACCGAAAAGCAGTAGCAGGGAAGTTTGACGCTAACAAAGCGCATACCTTGTTGGAAGCTGCTAATGTGGTGAAAAGCATCACCACCACCAAGTTCGATGCATCAGTGGATATCGCAGTTCGTCTCGGTGTAGATCCAAAGAAATCCAACCAAATGGTTCGTGGAACGGTATCTCTTCCTCACGGAACAGGTAGAACCGTTCGCGTTTTGGTATTGTGTACTCCCGATAAGGAGGCAGAAGCCAAGGCAGCCGGAGCAGATCACGTTGGATTGACGGAGTACATCGACAAGATTAAAGCGGGATGGACCGATGTTGACGTTATTATTACCACACCCAGCGTAATGGGTCAGGTGGGAGCCTTAGGTAGAATTCTCGGACCAAGAGGATTAATGCCTAACCCCAAAACTGGAACAGTTACGATGGATGTTGGCAAAGCAGTTACAGAGAAAAAGGCTGGTAACATTGATTTTAAAGTAGACAAAGCAGGTATCGTTCATGCTAGCATCGGACGTGTAAGCTTTGACTCACAAAAGTTGGCTGAAAATGCCCAAGAACTTTTGGGAACAATCATGAAACTTAAGCCCTCAGCTGCTAAAGGTACTTATGTGAAAAGCATTTATTTGTCTTCTACCATGAGTGCTGGTGTACCAGTAGATACTCGATCAGCTAACTAACCAGGTCAAATTCGGAGGAACTTAAAATGAACAAAGACCAAAAGAATCAGCAAATTGCAGAGCTAGTAGAATTGTTGAATAACACCAACATCTTTTACTTTGCTGACACTGCAGCACTGAACGCCGAAGCGACCAGCAACCTTCGTAGAGAATGCTTTAAAAACAACGTCACCATGCGTGTTGTAAAAAACACCTTGTTGAAGAAGGCTTTAGAGCGCATCGAAGGAAAGGAAATTTCACCATTGTTTGATGCTTTGAAAGGCAACACCGCTGTTATGACAGCAGATGTGGTGAACGTCCCTGCTCGTTTGATCAAGGAGTTTAGAAAAAAACACGGAAAGCCGTTTTTGAAAGGTGCCTTCATCATGGAGGACTGCTACGTAGGCGATGATATGTTAGACACCCTGGTTGCCATGAAGAGCAAAGAGGAGTTGGTTGGCGATATCATTGGATTGTTGCAATCACCAGCAAGAAATATCATTTCTGCACTTCAAGCACACGCGGAAAAGAAATCCGAACCAGCGCAAGAGGAACAAAGCGCATAATTTGTTCCAAAAAAATTAAAGAACCTTTTAAAAATCAAATACAATGGCAGATTTGAAAGCTATGGCGGAAAGCCTGGTTAACTTAACAGTAAAAGAAGTTAACGAGTTGGCTACCATTTTGAAAGACGATTATGGAATTGAGCCAGCTGCTGCAGCAGTAGTTATGGCCGGTCCAGGCGCAGGTCCTGCAGCTGAAGAAAAAACATCTTTCGATGTTGTTCTTGCTGAAGCAGGTGCTAACAAGTTGGCAATCGTGAAACTTGTAAAAGATCTAACCGGTCTTGGCTTGAAAGAAGCTAAGGACGTAGTAGATAAAGCTCCATCACCTTTGAAGAGCGGTGTTACCAAAGACGAAGCAAACGCCTTGAAAACACAACTTGAAGAAGCAGGAGCAAAAGTTGAGATCAAGTAATTTACAACCTCACTTCTAAGTTTAGGCCTCCCGTAAATCGGGGTGGCCTAAACTTGTTTTCATGACAGTATGTCTGTCAATTGTTTAGAGTATTTCGTGAACCATTAATAGAACGACCCTTGGCAACGCTAAAAAAAACAGAGGATAGAGTTAATTTCTCATCCACAAAAAGTTTCTACGATTACCCAGATTTCCTAGAAATTCAGTTGGCCTCATTTCGTGAGTTCTTCCAGTTGGAAACCAATCCAGAGAACCGCAGCAATGAAGGTCTATTTAAAGTATTTGCTGAGAATTTCCCCATCACAGACACACGCAATCAGTTTGTCTTGGAATTCTTGGATTATTTTATCGATCCCCCCCGTTACACCATTGACGAGTGTATCGAGCGCGGATTGACCTATAGCGTTCCGCTAAAAGCAAAATTGAAATTGTATTGTACCGATCCTGAGCACGAGGATTTTGAAACCATCGTGCAGGATGTTTATTTAGGTACAATTCCATATATGACGCCCCAGGGATCATTTGTGATCAATGGGGCAGAGCGTGTAATTGTTTCTCAATTGCATCGTTCACCAGGTGTGTTCTTCGGTCAAAGCCGTCACGCCAATGGTACCAAATTGTACAGCGCCCGTATCATTCCTTTCAAGGGTTCTTGGATTGAGTTTGCTACGGATATCAATAATGTGATGTATGCTTACATCGATCGTAAAAAGAAGTTACCTGTAACTACACTTTTGCGTGCTATCGGATATGAGAGTGATCGTCAGATTCTTGAGATTTTTAACCTTGCAGAAGAAGTTAAGGTTTCCAAGGCAGGTCTTTCTCGTGTTTTAGGAAGAAGATTGGCCGCTCGTGTTTTACGTACGTGGATTGAGGATTTTGTAGATGAGGATACTGGTGAAGTTGTTTCTATCGAAAGAAATGAAGTTGTATTGGATCGTGAGGTAGTTCTTGAAGAGCAACACATCGATCAAATTGTTGATAGTGGTGCAAAAGTGGTGATTCTTCACAAAGAAGAAAGTAACGCTGCTGATTTCACGATTATCCATAATACATTGCAAAAAGATACCACCAACTCTGAGAAAGAAGCGGTGGAGTACATTTACCGTCAATTGCGTAATGCTGAGCCACCAGATTTGGAGACAGCTCGTAGCGTAATTGATAAGTTGTTCTTCTCAGAACAGCGCTATGATTTGGGTGAAGTGGGTCGTTTCCGTATCAACCGCAAATTGGGATTGAACATTGATCCTAACCAAAGAACTTTGACCAAAGAAGACATCATGTCTATCATCACTTATTTGATTGAGTTGGTGAATTCAAAGGCTGATGTGGACGATATCGATCACTTGTCTAATCGTCGTGTTCGTACAGTGGGCGAGCAATTGTACAATCAGTTCGCTGTTGGTTTGGCCCGCATGGCCCGCACCATCCGTGAGCGTATGAATGTGCGCGACAATGAAGTGTTTACACCAATCGACTTGATCAATGCCAAAACATTGAGTTCTGTCATTAACTCATTCTTTGGTACCAATCAGTTGTCACAGTTCATGGACCAAACCAATCCTTTGTCTGAAGTAACGCACAAGCGTCGTATGTCAGCCTTAGGACCCGGCGGTCTTTCAAGAGAGCGTGCGGGCTTTGAGGTTCGTGACGTTCACTACACGCACTATGGTCGTTTGTGTACCATTGAAACACCTGAAGGACCCAACATCGGTTTGATTTCTTCATTGTGTGTTTACGCAAAAATCAATCGTCTTGGTTTTATCGAGACTCCATACAGGAAAGTAGACAATGGTAAGGCCAACATGAACAATGAGGGTGTTATCTATTTGACTGCAGAAGATGAGGATGCTAAGGTAATTGCACAGGCCAATGCAGCTGTGGATGAGAAAGGTAACTTCCTTACTCCACAGGTTAAAGCACGTTTGGAAGGTGATTTCCCAATCATTCCTCCAACAGATTTGAGTTTGATGGACGTTGCTCCCAATCAAATCGCTTCTATTGCGGCATCTTTGATTCCTTTCTTGGAGCATGATGATGCCAACCGTGCCTTGATGGGATCAAACATGATGCGTCAGGCCGTTCCCTTGATGAGACCAGAAGCTCCAATCGTTGGAACTGGTTTAGAGGGTCGCGTAGCCAAAGACTCTCGTGTTCTTTTGACCGCAGAAGGTGATGGAGTTGTGGAGTTTGTTGATGCCAATGAGATTCGCATCCGCTATAAACGCAATGAAGAAGACGAATTGGTTAGTTTTGATTCCGCTGTTAAATCATACAATATCCGTAAGTTCTCCAAGACCAACCAAAGTATGTGTGTAAACCTTCGTCCAATTGTGATGAAAGGAGATCGTGTTACTGAAGGTCAAATCATGGTAGAGGGTTACGGTACGCGTCAAGGTGAATTGGCATTGGGTAGAAACTTGAAAGTGGCTTTCATGCCATGGAAAGGTTACAACTTTGAGGATGCCATCGTAATCTCTGAGCGTGTTGTACGTGATGATATTTTTACTTCTATCCATGTGGATGAGTATATCACCGAGGTGAGAGATACCAAGCGAGGAGTAGAAGAATTGACTGCGGATATTCCAAATGTTTCAGAAGAAGCCACCAAGGATTTGGATGAAAATGGAATTATCCGAGTTGGAGCAGAGGTGAAAGAAGGTGATATTTTGATTGGTAAAATCACACCTAAAGGAGAGACCGACCCAACACCAGAAGAGAAGTTGTTGCGCGCCATCTTTGGTGACAAAGCTGGTGATGTTAAAGATGCTTCATTGAAAGTTCCACCAGCAGCTGCAGGTGTTGTCATTGACAAGAAGTTGTTCCAACGCCAGATCAAAGAAAAGAAGGCCTTGAAAACAACCGAGAAAGCTCAGGTAGATCAATTGGATCGCGAACATGAGAAAGAAGTGGCCGATTTGAAACGCATTTTAGTTGAGAAGTTGTTGGCTTTGGTAAAAGAGAATACCTCTCAGGGCGTATTCAACTACTTCAAAGAAGAGCAAATCAAAAAGGGAACCAAGTTCAATGCGAAAGCGTTGATGACCATTGACTACAGTGTTGTAAACGCTGATGCATGGACCAAAGATGATCACATCAATGAATTGGTGAAGCGCGCCATTCACAATTACAATTTGAAGTACAATGAGTCATTGGGTGGATACAAGCGCAAGAAATTCCAATTGACTGTAGGTGATGAGCTACCAGCAGGTATCGTGAAATTGGCCAAAGTTTATATCGCTCAAAAACGTAAGTTGAGAGTAGGGGATAAGATGGCCGGTCGTCACGGAAACAAGGGTATTGTTGCCCGTATCGTTCGTGATGAAGACATGCCATTCTTGGAAGATGGAACACCAGTGGATATCGTATTGAATCCGTTGGGGGTACCATCTCGTATGAACTTGGGTCAGATTTATGAAACCGTTCTAGGATGGGCAGGATTGAAGTTGGGTAAAAAGTATGCGACGCCTATTTTTGATGGAGCAAACTTTGATGACATCAATGCTTACACAGATGAGGCGGGCGTTCCACGTTATGGCGTAACCTACTTGTATGATGGCGGAACTGGAGAGCGTTTCGAACAACCAGCAACTGTTGGAGTGATTTATATGATCAAGTTGAGCCACATGGTAGATGATAAAATGCACGCGCGTTCTATCGGACCATACTCATTGATCACACAACAACCATTGGGTGGTAAGGCGCAGTTCGGAGGTCAGCGTTTTGGTGAGATGGAGGTTTGGGCATTGGAGGCATTTGGTGCTGCCAATATCCTACAAGAAATCTTGACCGTTAAGTCGGATGACGTAATGGGAAGAGCTAAGACGTATGAGTGCATTGTGAAGGGTGAGAATATGCCAACCCCAGGAATCCCTGAATCATTCAATGTATTGTTGCATGAGTTGAGAGGATTGGGCTTGAACATCACGTTAAACCCTACCAATCCCACCAATCAAAACTAAGTTATCGTAGAACTTTATATAGAAAGCAATGCTTCAATCAAAGAAAGTAAATAAGCAATCAAGCGACTTTAAGTCGATAACCATCAGCTTGGCATCACCAGAGAGCATCTTGGATCGCTCTCATGGTGAAGTGCTAAAGCCGGAAACCATCAATTACCGCACATACAAGCCTGAAAGAGATGGTTTGTTTTGCGAGAAAATTTTTGGTCCAGTAAAAGACTACGAATGTCATTGCGGTAAGTACAAGCGTATTCGTTACAAAGGAATCGTTTGTGACCGTTGTGGAGTAGAGGTTACTGAAAAGAAAGTGCGTCGTGAGCGTATGGGACATATTTCATTGACGGTCCCTGTGGCGCACATTTGGTACTTCCGTTCATTGCCCAATAAAATTGGGTATTTGTTGGGAATGCCAACCAAGAAGTTGGATCAAATCATTTACTACGAGCGTTATGTCGTTATCAATGTTGGTCCAGCAGTAAACGCAGAAGGAAATGCGTTCATGGAAAACGACTTCTTAACAGAAGAAGAATACATGGATGTGTTGGAAAGATTGCCAAGAGAGAATCAGTTCTTGGATGACAAAGATCCCAATAAGTTTGTTGCCAAAATGGGAGCTGATGCGTTGCACGAAATGTTGTCTCGTATCAATTTGGATGAGTTGTCTTTTGATTTGAGACACAAAGCCAACACTGAAACATCTCAACAGCGTAAGAACGAAGCATTAAAGCGTTTGCAAGTTGTCGAGGCTTTCCGCGACGCCAATACACGTATCGTAAATAAGCCGGAGTGGATGATCACACGTGTGGTTCCTGTTATTCCGCCCGAGTTGCGTCCATTGGTTCCATTGGATGGTGGTCGTTTTGCAACCTCTGACTTGAATGATTTGTACCGTCGTGTTATTATTCGTAACAATCGTTTGAAGCGTTTGGTAGAAATCAAAGCGCCAGATGTGATTTTGCGCAATGAAAAGCGTATGTTGCAAGAGGCAGTGGATTCATTGTTTGACAATAGCCGTAAATCATCAGCTGTAAAGACTGAGAGTAATCGTCCTTTGAAGTCGTTGTCTGATTCCTTGAAAGGAAAGCAAGGACGATTCCGTCAAAATTTGTTGGGAAAGCGTGTTGACTATTCTGCTCGTTCCGTTATTGTCGTAGGTCCAGAATTGAAATTGCATGAGTGCGGTTTACCAAAGGACATGGCTGCGGAATTGTTCAAACCATTTATCATCCGCAAGATGATTGAGCGTGGTATTGTCAAGACCGTTAAGTCAGCTAAGAAAATTGTAGATAAGAAAGAAGCCATCGTGTGGGATATTTTGGAAAATGTTTTGAAAGGACATCCAGTTCTTTTGAACCGTGCACCAACCCTTCACAGATTAGGTATTCAGGCATTCCAACCCAAGTTGATTGAGGGCAAAGCCATTCAATTGCACCCATTGGTTTGTACGGCCTTTAACGCTGACTTTGATGGTGACCAGATGGCTGTTCACGTTCCTTTGGGACCTGCTGCTATTTTGGAAGCCCAATTGTTGATGTTGGCCTCTCACAACATCTTGAATCCTGCGAACGGAGCGCCGATCACGGTACCTTCTCAGGACATGGTATTGGGATTGTATTATATTACCAAGTCAAGAGTCGGAACTCCCGAGCATCCTTGCAAAGGAGAGAACATGACTTTCTATTCTCCAGAGGAAGTGATCATCGCTTTCAATGAAGGAAAATTGGATTTGCATGCCAATATTAAAGTTCGTTGGACGGATTATGCTGGTAATGCATCGATCATTGAAACCACATGTGGCCGAGTTATTTTCAACGAAGTAGTGCCAAAAGAGGTTGGATTTATCAATCAATTGTTGACCAAGAAAGCATTGAGAGATATCATCGGTGATATCTTAAAAGTGGTGGGAGTGGCGCGTGCAGCAAGATTCTTGGATTCAATGAAAGATTTGGGATACTATTGGGCGTTTAGAGGAGGATTGTCCTTTAAATTGACGGACGTAGTGATTCCTGCAGAAAAAGACAAATTGGTAGGTGATGCAACAGCAAAGGTTGCTGAGGTTTTCGAGAACTATAACATGGGTCTTATCACCAACAACGAACGTTACAACCAAGTCATTGACATTTGGACCAATACCAATTCTCGTTTGACCAATATTTTGATGGATCGTTTGAAATCAGACCAACAAGGCTTCAACAGCATCTACATGATGTTTGACTCAGGAGCTCGTGGATCTAAGGAACAGATTCGTCAGTTGGCGGGTATGCGTGGATTGATGGCGAAGCCGCAAAAGAATGCTGCTGCGGGTGGTCAAGACATGATTGAGAACCCCATCTTGGCGAACTTTAAAGAAGGTTTGTCCATCTTAGAGTATTTCATTTCTACCCACGGTGCTCGTAAAGGTTTGGCCGATACTGCATTGAAGACAGCAGATGCGGGTTATTTGACCCGTCGTTTGGTGGACGTTGCGCAAGATGTAATTATCAATGAGGTTGATTGCGGAACTTTGAGAGGTTTGGTTACTTCAGCCTTGAAGAAAGCCGACGATGTGGTTGAAAGCTTAAGAGACCGTATTTTAGGTCGTGTAAGTGTTCATGACATCTACCATCCTGAAACAGGAGAGTTGATTGTTGAATCGGCTCAAGAGATAACAGAAGATTTTGCAGATGCTATTGATAACGCAGGAATTGAGGAAGTTGAAATCCGTTCAGTTTTAACTTGCGAAAGCAAGCGTGGTGTCTGTGCTAAGTGTTATGGTCGTGATTTGGCCACTGGTAAAATGGTTCAAGAAGGTTTGGCTGCAGGAGTTATTGCAGCGCAATCCATTGGTGAGCCAGGTACTCAGTTGACACTTCGTACTTTCCACACGGGTGGTGCGTCTTCTGCAAGTGCGATTGACAATGATATCTTGGCCAAGTACGGCGGATTGGTTGAAATAGACGAATTGCGTACTGTAGAAAACGCTCAAGGAAAGACCATCGTTGTTTCTCGTTCTTCTGAATTGAAAATAACGGATGAAAAGTCAGGAGCAACTGTCATGACAGTTAATCTTCCTTACGGTTCTACTTTGATGGTGAAACACAACGATACCGTGAAGAAAGGTGATGTTTTGTGTGAGTTTGACCCATTCAACAGTGTCATCATTACAGAAGAAGATGGTAATGTTCAGTTCGAAGCTGTTGAGGAAGGAATTACCTTCAAAACTGAGGTCGATGAGCAAACCGGTTTCTCTGAAAAAATTATCATTGAATCCAAGGATAAGAAGAAGAACCCAAGTATCAAGATTGTTCGCAACAAAGAAGAAGTGCGCGAGTATTCTCTTCCAGTTGGCGCTCACTTGAATGTTGAGGCCGGTCAGAAATTGACCAAGGGTACCATTTTGGCCAAGATCCCAAGGATGGCAGGTCGAGGTGGTGATATCACTGGAGGTCTTCCTCGTGTTACTGAATTGTTTGAGGCACGTAATCCATCAAATCCAGCGGTTGTATCAGAAATCGACGGTATTGTTAAGTATGGTAATACCAAGCGCGGTAACCGTGAAATCACTGTTCAATCTAGAACGGGTGAGGAGCGTAAGTACTTGATTCCATTGTCCAAACATATTTTGGTTCAGTCTGAGGATTTCGTTCGTGCTGGTATGCCACTTTCTGATGGTGCCGTATCTCCTGGTGATATCTTAGATATTCAAGGACCAACAGCTGTTCAAGAGTACTTGGTAAATGAGATTCAAGAGGTTTATCGCTTACAAGGTGTGAAAATCAACGACAAGCATTTTGAAGTGATTGTACGTCAGATGATGCGCAAGGTTGAAATTACTGATGCGGGTGATAGCCGATTCTTGGAAAACACTTCAGTGGATAAAGCTGAGTTTTTGGAAGAGAATGATTTGTTGTTTGACAAAGTTGTGATCACAGAACCAGGAGAGACAGATCGTTACAAAGCTGGACAAATCATCACTGTTCGTCAAATGCGCGATGAAAATACCAATTTGAAACGCAATGATCAGAAAGAGATGGAAGCGCGTCCAGCGGTTACAGCTACTGCCCGTCCGATGTTGCAGGGTATTACCCGTGCTTCATTGCAAACTGAATCATGGATTTCAGCGGCATCTTTCCAAGAGACTACGAAAGTATTGAATGAAGCAGCCGTACAAGGAAAAACAGATTACTTGATAGGCCTAAAAGAAAACGTAATTGTTGGTCACCATATTCCTGCGGGTTCTGGTGTGAGAAGATTCCAAAAAATGATTGTCGGTTCTAACAAAGAATATGTCGAGCTGATGGCAAAAAAGGAAAGTGAATAATTTGTCGTGATAATTTGAAACTTAAAAACCCTCTACACGTAGAGGGTTTTTTATTGTATATTGAATCAATGATTAGAAATAAACTTATTATTTTTTTCTCTCTTATTGGTCAAATCTTGTTGGCACAGCCATCCATTGATAGTTTGCTCATTAAAAGGGAGATTGTACAAATGTTGGACATTGATTCAACTGTGAAATCAGGTGGTGCAATGTCCTCCCTCATTGGGTTTTCAGAACGCGATATTCGCGAGATTCCCGGTGATATTTTGGTCATTACCTCTGAGGACATTGAGGCAATGGGAGCCACAGATTTGATGGATGTGATTATTTATTTGACATCCACTTCATTGGGTAGGGATGTCGAGGATGCATTAGGTATGGGAGTCAGGGGACTTTGGGCACAAGAAGGCAAAGTGCTTTTTATGTTCAATGGTATTCCATTGAATGATTTGGATTATGGAACTTACCTTTTAGGAGGTAGGTTGCCATTACACATGGTCAGTCGAATAGAATTCAGTTTTGGCCCGGGATCCGTGAAATATGGGGGAACAGCAGCCTTAGGTGTCATCAATGTTGTGTTCAAAAGCAATGCGGAATTTTCAGGAGGAGCCATAAAATCGGATTTGAGTTTTTCAAATGGTCAGGTCGATAGAAGTTTCATTGGATTTGTTGGGAATTATGAATTAAATGATAACTATAAAGTTAGCATTCAAGTGAACTCGGGTAAAATGAAAAAAAGCACCCGTGTACAACAACTTTTTAGAAACAGGCAGTTGAATTGGGGTGATAGTTCAGAAGTGAACTGCAACAATGTTTTTATTGGATTGAATAAAGGAAAATATAGGGGTGCATTTTACTACTCTGATTTTCAATCTCAAATCTCAGATGAGCCTCAGCTGGTCCTGATGTCTACCGTTGGATTGGATAATTCGCTCAGTTTTAAATTATCTGATCGTACCAAGATGGAGGTTCAATTTACTTATATGGATCAGCTGCCATGGATTGATTTGAATACGACGGATTCAACTTTGATAGGATCTAATACCCACGCCCAACGTATCAATCAAAATATTATTTTCAAATCCAAGTTTTCCAAAAATATTGATTTGGATTATGGGGTTCAAGGCGTTTGGCAACAATCAAGGATATTATTAAGGTCTGCCGTATTTGATTATAATAATTTGAATCAGATGCGTGTTGGCGCAGGCGCTATTTTCTTTGATGGCTTTTATCGTGGAAAGTTGGGATCACTTTCTGTTGGGTATCGAATGGAGAGTCATACATTTTCTAAATTGTTGTTTGCACCAAGAGTCGGATATGCTGTTCAATTCCAAAAATTTCATTTTAAAGCATTTGCTGCTCAAGCTTTCAAGATTGCGACCATACAAAATCAAAATGGAGCTCTCTTGACTCAGCAGCTTAAAAATGAAACAGTGGTTACTTATGAACTTGAAATGGGAATTAATATGAATTATTTCAATTGGAAGGCAAGTGCATTCAAAATTGGAATTGCTAATCCTATTTTGTATGTATATGATCAAGAGTTGGGAATTGACAATTATATCAATCGTCCAACCATCGGAACGGAGGGATTTCAGAGTTTGATTCGATGGAACAAGAATAATTTTAGGGTAACCATGAGTGGATCTTTGCAGAGAACAATCGATCATGCCTTAATTGCGGAGGTTCAAAATGAAGATGGTGAAATATATTTTGGATTTCCTAGCTACAAATTGAATTTTTTTGGTTCATATCGATTCTTGAAAAATTATTCTTTTTCTTTTGGCGGCATGAAACAAAGTGAAATTAATGTTTATAACGCACCTCAATTAAACAACGGGATATTATTGCACTTTGGAATTGGAGGGCAGTTTTTGAAGTCAAGAAATTTACATTTTAATTTATTTGTAAAGAATGCTTTGAATAGTGAGTTTGGGGTGGCCAGTGCTACTGATTTGGAAATAGACCCATTGCCCTTGTTGTCCAGACAGATTCAATGTTCAGTACAATATCATTTTTATTGATGTCATGAAAAAAAAGATTATCGCCATTCATCTGTTTTTTTTCTTGGCATCGCCATTCATATTCATGGGGCAAGTTCAAGATTCATTGAAGTGGATGAATGAAAAATTGGATATTGGATTTGAGAAACTAGCTAATGGAGATTTGGATAATGCATCCCAATCAGGTTTGCTTGTTCTCCAATTTGGAAGGAAAACAAATAATTCTCAATTGTATGCGCAATCCTGTTTGCTATTGGCAGAGATTTCATTAAGAACACAAAATTGGAATGATGGAGTGAAATTTGCCTCCCGTGCAATGGAAAGTGTAAAAGACTTTGATGCTTTTCTTTGGTGCAATGCTGGAGTTACTTTGGTTGATATTTATTACAACTATGGTGTTGCTGAAAAGGCCGTTGGGTTATCTAAAAAGGTTTACGATTCGGGTAAGCTGATCAAAGAACAAGAATTGCGGTTAATGCGGACATGGTCTTTGTCTTTGTTTTCTTTGGATAAGTCACAGACAGTTGAACAACTCTTGGATAAATACTTTCAATTGAAGCAGGCAGATTTCCTCAAGAATCCAATTCCTTATCTCGATCTTTTTGAATTGTGGTTGGATGCAAAATCCAAGAACAGTAAATTCAATGAAGCGTATTTGCAGTTGATCAACTTATTGTCCATTGTAGACAGAACGGCTTCTCCAGAAAAGCATTTGATGCTGTTGAACAAGGCAGGTGAATTGTGCATTCATTTAAAGGATTACAACAAAGCCATTTCATTTTTTAACGAGGCCAATCAAATCAACGAAAAAAAATGGCCTAATCAAGAGAATTATATTCTGCTGAATTTGGCAAGGGCCTATTATTGGTCTGGTAACTATACAAGGTCTTATGATTATGCAGAGAGGTCATTCAATAATGCGGAAAAAAATGGACATTTATTTCAAAAGGCCATAACTGCCGCATTCATTGCTCGTTTGAAAGTTTCCACTCATTCATTCTCCTCTGCGGTTGAATGGGCCAATATTGCTTTTCGTTTGGCAGAAGATTTAGGCGATTTACCCCTTCAATATCAGATAGCCATTTTGTTGTCTGATTTATTTTCATTGAACAACGAGTTCGATAGGAGTACAAAGTTTAAAGCAAAAGCAAGTCAAATTGAAGAAAAGATACTGTTGCATGAACAAAGTGAAAAGTTAAAAAAGGCGGATCTCAACATTGAAATTTCAAATACTGAATTTGAGTCCATTATGGAGCTTCAAAATTTTGAAAGGCAGCGTTTGATTTTAAATGAAAAGTTGAGAAAAATTCAAGTTGAATCAGAAAGACAACAGGAAAAGTATAGGTTTGATTTGGAACTTGCTAATCAAGGAATTGAGAAAGAGAGAGCGCTCAACAGGGTCCAAAAGTTGGAGGCAGAGCAGTTAAGTCAATCACAACGCTATCAAATTTCGGAATTAGAAAATAAAAGAAAATCTAGTTTACTGAGTATTTCGGAACTGAAAATTCAAAAGCAGGATATTGAAAATAAAAATCTTAATCTCCGACTTAGGAATGACAATTTAGCAGCGCAAGATGAGATCAATAAAAAGGAACTCGAAATTCGAAGGAGGCAATCGATTTTTGGAATTCTTTTTACGGGAGTTATGTTGTTTGTTTTGTTCGTCATTGTTTTTTTCTTCAGAAAAACGCGAAATCAAAACAAAATAATTGAACAAAATAACCGAGAGATTCAGGCGATCAATCAGGAGTTAGGAGAAAAGAACAATGAGATTGTTTCGGGTATCGAGTATGCCAGCAAATTTCAAGAGATGGTTTATCCAAAGGAAAGTGATTTGAAAGAGATTTTTCAAGATGGCTTTATCATACATCGTCCTTTGGAGATGGTGAGCGGAGATTTACCCTTTATTTTTTGTATCGATGGAAAAGTTTTTGTTGCAGCAGTGGATTGTATTGGTCATGGGGTAAGTGCTTCAATGTTATCCATAATGACTTATTTTGGTTTAACGGATATTATAAGGAGCAATCCAAAGTCTGATTGTGCATCAATTTTGAGGATGCTGCATCATCGTTTGGTTTTGCGATTGTCTCAATCTGAAAATAGAAATTATATTGTTAGTGTTGATTTGTCCATAGTTAGAATTGATCAAAAATCAAAAGAGCTTCAATTCTCTGGAGCAAATTTACCCGCTTTACTGGGGCGTCAGGGAACCGTTGAAATGTTGAAAGGGGTGCATATTTCGATCGGAGAAAATTTGCATGAAGATAAATTGAAGTTCATCAATCATGAGGTACAATGTGAGCCGGGGGATGAGATTTATCTGTTTAGTGATGGATTGTATCATCAATTCGGAGGGTTAGAAGGGAAACAAAAGTTGTCCAAAAAACGTATCATGGAAAGTTTGAAATGCTTTCAACTGATTAACTTTGATCAAAGAAAGTCCCAATTGAATACATTATTTGATGAATGGCGAGGTGAAAGTGTGCAAACGGATGATTTGGTGGTTTTAGGAATTAAAATATAAATGGTGAAAGGAGATTCAATGAAATATCAATTAAGTTTATCCTCCATGGAGGTTGAGTCATTGATTGATAGAATCTCATTGGAAGCTGTTCAATTAAATATTCATAAGAAGTTTTTGAAAATTGCCATTAATTGTTTGGTAGAGCTTATCGATAACGCGTTCAGGTATTCCAATGAAAAGGCCAATGTGATGGTTGAAATTGATATCTCCGAAGAGATAATAGCCTATACGGTAATAAATCAGTCAACATTGAGTGATGTTGAAGTGTTGATGTTACAAGTAGAGGGCTACAAAAGAATGACGGAACAAGAATTGGATTTGATGTACCGTCAAAAACTATCAAACAATACTTTTAATGATCGAGGAGGTGCTGGTTTGGGGCTTTTACAAATCATGCGAAAAAATTGTTTCAAAGAAATTGTAATTTCTCCTAAACTAGGCGCTTCGAGCCAAGTGCTTTGTAAAGTTGATTTGAAATTAAAAAAATGTACACAAGATGAATGAGTTGAAGATTGAGGCTACATCCAATACACCCCAAGTTCATTTTTCAATGCAAAATGAAATTCAGTCCATTGTAGGTTTATCAACCCCAATTGACTCGTTTGAGTTTTATCGACCATTGATACAGTGGGTCAATGATCATCAGGATCAGTTGAAAAGTCAAACTGTTTTTCGCTTTGAATTGAATTATTTTAATTCGTCGTCAATGAAAGCGCTTTTGTGGTTGATTCAGGCGATTGCAAATGGTATGACCAATGGAAAGACTTGGTCTATTGAATGGGTAGTAACGGAAGATGATGAGTTTATGGAAGAAGCTGGTGAATCCTTTCAATCATTGATTGATGTCCCCATTTCAATCATTAAAATGTAAATCAATATCTTCCTTGTTAATTCCGAGGTGGGTGACAAATCTTACTTTGTTTTGTCCGAAAGGAAAACACAAAACATTTTTCGTTTTCATCTCCTCAACAAAAGCTATTGCTCCTTCGCTATCATGGGTTTCTGCAATGACGATGTTGGTTGAAGCGGGATAGATGGATTTGATTCCTTTGTGTTTTTTAATTTTCTCTGCGAGGTATTTTGCATTTTGATGATCCAAATGCAAGCGATCTAAATTGTTTTTTAATGCAAACAGTCCTGCTGCGGCAATTATTCCCGCTTGTCTCATTCCACCACCCAAAGATTTTCTGCGGCGTCTCGCTTTTTCAATAAACGCTTTACTCCCCAAAAGCAGTGATCCAATAGGAGCTCCAAGTCCTTTGCTCAAACAAATACTTATTGAATCAAAATATTTTCCGTATTCTTCAGGTGAGACTTTCGATTCTATAAGTGCATTGAAGAGTCTTGCACCATCGCAGTGCAACTTTAAGTCGTGAGCATCACAAACTTCTTTTATCCTTTTAATTTCCTCCAAATCCCATATTGCACCTCCTCCTTTGTTCACTGTATCCTCGATGCAGACGAGTCTGGTGAGCGGGAGATGTATATCATTTTTGTTGTTGATGTTCTGTAAAACGTCTTCTGCTGTGAACATCCCAAAGGGTCTCTCAATTAATCTTACACTGCATCCCGAGTTCAATGCAATTCCACCACCTTCATAAATATAAATGTGGGCAAGATTGGAGCAAATGACCTCGTCGCCGGGTTGTGTATGAACATTGATGGCTATTTGATTGGTTTGAGTACCCGAACTGCAGAACAATGCTGCTTCCATACCGAACATGGCAGCTGCATATTGTTGCAATTCATTGACTGTTGGATCTTCACCAAATACATCATCTCCTAATGGCGCGTTGAACATGGCCTCCTTCATTTCTAGAGTGGGCAGTGTAAAGGTATCGCTTCTTAAGTCAAGCATCGTTAGGCGTTTTGCGTTTTAAATTCAGAAGTGAAATGGAAGGTCAACTCTGGATAGTTATTTTGCTCCATGTCCAATATGAACTTGCTTGGGGCCAGATAAACGTCATGGCCTTCCTTGTCAATCACCATATTGTTTCCTTTGATTCTTTTGAATTCGCCTAATTTGGAATCATCAGTAGATGTTATCCAACAAGCTTTGTAAAAGGACTTGGTTTCAAAATCACATTTGGCACCATACTCATGTTCAAGCCTGTATTTGATTACCTCAAATTGCAATTCTCCAACTGTGCCCACAACCTTCCTAGATCCAGGCTCTTGTAAAAACAATTGCGCAACTCCTTCTTCAGTCAATTGACGAATCCCTTTATCCAACTGTTTAGATTTCATAGGGTCTTTGTTAATCAATTCCTTGAAAATCTCCGGAGAAAAACTGGGAATTCCCCTGTATTGAAAATTCTCACCTTCAGTTAAAGTGTCACCTATCTTGAAATTTCCGGTGTCATATAAGCCAATGACATCTCCCGGATAGGCTTCTTCAACTGTATTCTTGGCAGAGGCCATAAATGTAACCGGATTGGGATATTTAAAATCCTTGGCGAGTCTTGTGTGTTTGTAAAATTTATTTCGTTCGAAAACACCTGATACCACCCTTAAAAAGGCAATGCGGTCTCTATGCCGAGGATCGATATTGGCGTGGATTTTAAATACAAATCCGCTGAATTTTTTTTCCTCAGGAGCGATGAATTTTTGATCGCTGTCCCTTCCTTTTGGATAGGGGGCTATCTCAATAAATTTGTCTAATAGCTCTTGAACACCAAAGTTGTTCATGGCTGAGCCGAAGAATACAGGTGCCAATTCACCGCTTAAATATCTGCTGGCGTCAAAGGGTTCGTAAACTGAATCGATTAGCTCAATATCTTCTCTTAATTGCTGTGCATATTCACCACAAAACTGATCCACCTTGGGATCATTGATGTCGTCTACGCTGACCACTTCATCGTTGATTTTGGTTTTCAATGACTCGAATAGGTTCAGCGCCTTATCGTAAATTTTATATACACCCTTGAAAGAGTACCCTTTGGAAATCGGCCATGAGAGGGGTTGAACTTTGATATCCAATTTTTTTTCCACTTCAACTAACAAATCAAATGGATCTTGCCCCTCTAAGTCCATTTTATTAATAAACACAATGACTGGGGTGTTGCGCATTCTGCAGACTTGCATCAATCGCTCGGTCTGTGCTTCAACGCCTTTTACACTGTCAATCACCAGAATAACACTGTCAACTGCGGTGAGTGTTCGGTAAGTATCTTCAGCAAAATCTTTGTGACCGGGAGTGTCGAGCAAGTTGATTTGCATTCCGTTGTATTCAAATACCATAACGGATGTTGCAACAGAGATTCCACGTTGTCTCTCAATCTCCATGAAGTCGGATGCGGCGGTCTTGGTGATTTTATTGCTTTTAACGGCACCCGCTGTTTGGATGGCCCCTCCAAACAATAATAATTTTTCTGTAAGGGTAGTCTTTCCCGCATCAGGATGCGAAATAATGGCAAAGGTCCTTCTGCGACCAATCTCTTGCAATCTGTCCATTGGACAAAGATAAGGTGGGACAAATCCACTTCAACGTATATTTGACCATGAAGAAAAAATTGGAAGTCATTGCAACGGAAGTCGCTCATGTTTTTGAGGCCAATCGCCTGGGAGTGGATCGTATAGAGCTTTGCAGTGCTCTTTCTGCCGATGGATTATCACCCAGCTCAGGATTGGTAGAATGGGCCGTGAAAAATGCAAGAATGCCAATTATGGTGATGATTAGGCCTAGGGAAGGTGGATTTGTTTACTCATCAGAAGAGTTAGAAATCATGTTGTTTGAAATTGAATGGGCTAAGCAATGTGGCGCCATGGGAATTGTCGTGGGAATATTGAATGACGAAAATGAAGTAAATATTGAATCAATGAAAAGGGTGGTGCAGTGCGCTTATCCCATGGAGGTTACTTTCCATCGTGCTTTTGATGTGGTTCGAGATCCAATGAAATCTTTGGAAGAAATTATTGAGTTGGGGTGTACCCGAATTTTGACCTCAGGTCAAAAATCAAATTGTATTGAAGGCAAATCGTTGATTCATCAGCTTCAAGAAGCGGCTGGTGACCGAATCGTCATTATGGCAGGGGCAGGCATCAATTCAGAGACCATAGATGCTATTCAAAGTGAATCTATTTTGGAATACCACATGAGTGGGCTAAAGAGAGCAGAGCCATTAAACGAGCAAGAGATAATATTTGGGGGCAAAGTGGTTTCTAGAGTCGATGATATAGCAACCGTTTTAAACAAATTGAAGCAATAAAAAAAGCCTCCAAAAAGGAGGCTTTTTTAATATTAGTACTGTTCTTTAGTGTTGAACAGGAGCTTTTCTTTCTTGGATACGGCTAGCCTTTCCAGTCAATTTGCGCAAGTAGAAAATACGCGCTCTACGAACTTTACCACGCTTGTTTACTTCAATGGTTTCAATGAAAGGTGTGTTGAATGGGAAAATACGCTCAACACCAACTCCACCGCTCATTTTACGAATGGTAAAGGTTTCAGTAGAACCAGAACCACGACGCTGAATAACAACACCTGTAAAGGTTTGTGGACGCTCTTTGTTACCTTCCTTGATTTTGTAAGTAACTGATATGGTGTCTCCTGCTTGAAATGCTGGGAATTCACGTGCAGGATTTAATTGCTTTTCTAGTTCTTTAATGCGGTTCATGACGTACTTTTTTTAACCTTTTAAGGGGTGCAAATATAAACTTAAACTCAGAATTTCCAAAACCTTTTTTACTTTAATGAAAATTTTATTGGGACAGTCATTTGAACCTTCACGGGTTTTCCGTTCTGTTTACCTGGTGAAAATGGTTTTAAGGATCTTACCGCTTTGATGGCTTCTCTTTCAAGGCCCGCTCCATTTTTGACTCCTCTAATGACCTTCACGTCTTCCACTTTTCCCTCTCTATTCACAACAAACTGCACGTAAACGGTTCCTTGAATGCCATTTTCTTTTTCCATTTCCGGATAGGTAACAAGCCGGGCAATGGCCATGGTAATGTCACCGTCAGAGTATACAGGCATTTGTTCAACCATGGTCAGAGGTGCATCATTTTGGTCCTCATGAACTGGAACTGCAACGTCATGATTCAATCCTGGAGGAGAAATGGTGTCACAAGGAATGTCCATTACTAAGCAGTTGGGGCCTGATTTTTTCGGTTCTGGATTGGGTTTACTGGTCCAAGAGCGAACAAAGTTCTTTTGGTATTCACCCCAAGCTTCTTGGGTTTTGATGTTTTTATATTCACCCGTTGCAAAAAATTTGGCAAATATTTCAAAATTCTCGACGCTTTGAAATCCTGTAATTGGCGCTATCGGGTTCAATGCCTCATCAAAGAAAATTAGGGTAGGGTAGGCGTTAACTCCAAGATTCATGGTCAATTCATGTACCCCATTTCTGCCCATAGTACCGGGTTTGTAATCAGGGTTTTTAAATGTTTTGCCTTTGAATACAACGGAGTCACCAGATTCAGCATCAAATTTTACGCAGTAGAAATGCTCATTCATGTATTTCACAACATCAGGATGCGTGAATGTTTGATTGGACATCATTTTGCATGGTCCGCACCATTGCGTGTACACATCTACCATAACAACACGAGGTTGTTTGGCTTCAGCTGCCTCCAATTCATCGATTTTCATCCAATGGATTTTCTCTTGGGCTAAAGAAAATTGTCCCCACATCAGTAGGGACAATAAATACGTTATTTTTTTCATGTTTTTCAATTATCTGACACCATTCATCATGGTCAATAATTTTTTGGATAACACAAATAATACCAAAGATGCCGCACCTGCCATGAAGACAAATAACATGAAGAAATCATACAAGGTATCAATTTCAAAACCGATGAAGTTCTTGGTATTTTTTAAAGTGGACGTCTCCAAAGTTTTTTGAATCTCTTCTTTGATAGTGGCATCAGCTACATTGGCCATTTGAATTTTCTCCATGGCAATGGCGGGCACTTCAGAAATGATTGGCGCTTTTGCTTTATCAAACTCAGCGGGAAGCAATTGAACGTTGTTTTTGGTCTGAAGATCTTCTACCAAGCTAATGGCGATAACGGGTTCAGGGTATAGGGCACTCAAAGTACCTGCAAATTTGTTGGCCGCGGATGTTGATAGGAACCATACTCCCATTAATAGTGAAGCAAATTTCACTGGTGCTAATTTATTCACCATGGACAATCCGATTGGCGAAAGGCAAAGCTCTCCGAGAGTATGAATGGTGTACAAACTGATTAACCACATCATGCTTACTTTAACTCCGGGTTGAAGATCTTTTACACCAAATGCGATGACCAAATATCCAATAGCCAATAAGAAAAGACCGACAGATTGCTTGTATGGTGAAGCGGGTTCCATATTGCGCTTACCCAATACACCCCATAACCAAACAAAAATGGGCGCAAAAATAACAATAGCAATGGCATTGATACTTTGGAAGTAAGAAGCTGGAATGATTTTATTCATTACCGTTCTGTTGGTTTGCTCCTCAGCGAAGTAAGTCAATGAGGCACCTGCTTGTTCAAACGCCGACCAGAAGAAAATAACAAAAAATGCTACGATGTAAATGACCCAAATTCTTTCTTTTTCAATCTTGGAGAGGGTTGGGTCAGAGATGATAAATCCGGGAGCGGCAATGGTCAATGAAAAGATAAAACTTCCGATAATATCCATTTCGGCAAATTTGAAAAATGTAACAAACAATCCTGCAAATATTGCCCCCCAGATAACCATTGATTTTGAAGATACAGGAACAGAAGTGTCCTCTTTCTTTTCTTGGCGAGCATTATTGGGTTTTTCACCAATTTGGACACCTTCTGGAGTTACGATGTACTTATTCTTTAATGAAATGAAAAGAATCAAACTCAAAATCATCCCGAAGCAAGCCGCCAAGAATCCCCATCTGAAATCAGCAGGATTTCCGGTGTCTCCAAGGTAACCGCATAGTAAAGGTGCAATGAAAGCTCCTAGGTTAATACCCATGTAGAAGATGGTAAATGCGGAATCAACACGTTTGTCACCTTCAGGATATAATTGACCCACCATGGTGGAGATGTTGGGTTTGAAAAAACCATTTCCAAAAATCAAAAAACCAAGACCGGTATACATGATCATAGAGGCCATGTCTACTTGGGTATAAAAAGTTCCTGCCAAGAACATGAAAAACTGACCAATGGCCATTAGGATACCCCCGATAATGATCGATTTTCTATTGCCCCAGTATCGGTCAGCCATGTAACCACCAATCAACGGCGTTAAATAAACCAATCCTGTGTAACTACCGTAAATCTCAGAACCAAATGACTTATCAAATAAAAGTGCTTTGGTCATGAAAAGCACGAATAACGCGCGCATTCCATAGTAAGAGAATCTTTCCCACATCTCTGTTACGAACAATACGTACAATCCTTTGGGGTGACCATTTTGAGTTGTTGACATAATAATTTATTGTTTTTTCAAATATAACCAAATTCACTCAATGACAAAAAAGAGGCTGCCCTTTTGGGACAGCCTCTTCCATCGGTTGATAAATGAATTTTAATTGCAGTTCAAGACCGCGTATTTCGTAGTGATTGGCGGTGTAGGTAGGTAGCCTGGTTTTACAACATAAAACCAAATTTCCTGAACGTTGGCTCCATTGGTGGTGAAGAACTCACTGGGAACAATGGTCAATCTGAATTTTCCAGGTTCACTCGCCAGTGGCTCCATTTTTAAAGCAGGGTTGTTGGTTACATCAGCCGGTTGTGAAATAGGAAAGATGTTGATCCCAGAGCGAGCAGCCATATACAGGTAACATTCATCAGCTCCAAGGTTTTGCAAATTGGTGTCTGTTTCTTTACCGTTGTCATAGGTGATGGTGAAGAAATCATCAATACGCGATGCTTCGGGAAAATAGCAGAACTTATCCGCACAAAGAGCGGGTAAAATATCAATCCTTAAGTCCTCTGTTTTAGCCTCTCCAACTCCGTCACTTCCAAAGGCGTTCCCGTTGTCCAATTTGGCCAAGCAGGATATTCCTTTGCTGTACAGGTCCAGTGGAGTGCAGTTGTAAAACGATGTTGGAACAATTTTGATCGAATAAATCATTCCACTCACTCTTTTCAATTTCATGCACTCATTGGAATTTCCCCATTCCCCATTTCCACATGCAGGCCCTGCAGGGCTCCATGTCCACATGTATACCTCATCTTTTACCTCAGGATGGGCCTCTAACATGTGTTTTAAGCCATTGGAAGTGGACTTGCTGATATCGATGTAGATAGTAACTGAGTCGTTGGCATTGGTTGGAGATGGCAATACAAATGCTGCTTGAGACCACGCTATTGCTGCTGTGATCATCATTGTTACGAAAGACAATATTTTTTTCATCTTATTTGCGTGTCAAATTAAACTTGTAGGTAACATTTTTGAATCCACTGGAGCAAACTCTATTGATGGACAGATTCATTTCGCTGCTGTTGGCAGTTACCATGGATCCCAACGCTATTTCGGTAGTGTCATTGCTGCTTACCAAATAAAGGGCTGAGGGTGCGATAACATCATCCAAAAACCATGTACCTTGATCGCCAAAGAAATTTCTTCCTTTTTCAATATCAACATGGTATTCATGAGTAGCTGCATCAAAGTGTATGGTCATAGGGGTGATGTTTTCACCGGTATAAAAGCTGGTGAAATCTCTTTGCTCTAGAATAGGGCTATTGGGATCTTGAATGGTGAATTTGGACAATTCCCACATGCCATCCATGCCTACTTCTTTGTTGGTCAACTCACCAAGTTCACCTTTTATTTCTGGTTTACACGCCATTAAACCAAGGGCTATGGCAGTGAACAATACGATATTCTTTTTCATTTTTTTCATTGATATTAATTACAACCACCTTCAGGATTTCCAATAAATAGTGCACTGGTGAATTCATTGTTCGGGAATTGCAACGCCATTCCAGGACAGTTCCAAGGTGAGGTTCTGATCTTTAATGTCGTATTGTTTTCCATGGCAATGCGACGGAATTGATCCAGCCATTTTCCTTCACCGATGGTTTCTAAACGATATTCTTTTCTAGCTGCTGATTTCACCTGATCTGCACTAGCATTGTTAGGCAATGAATTAGCTTGTGAATATGCTCTTGCCCGAACGGCATTGATATCGGCAATGGCCTCATTGAGGCGTCCTGTTTGTGCATAGGCGATGGCTTCTGCACGAATCAACATCATTTCCGTTTGGTACATTAACGGGATATTGAATGCTACCTTATCTTGGAATTTGGTCAAGGTAATCTGAGATCCGCTATTGGCTAGCCAAGCAGCCTTTCTTTTGTCAGCATTGTTTTGGTTGATCAATTGCACAAAAGGAACTTCTACTTCATTGCTCGAGGCATAAGACGCATCGCTCCATAAAGTCAAATTGGGAGGCAATACACCTGATGCATTGTAGTTGCCGATGAAGTCATCGGTTCTAACATCATTGCTGAAGCTCACAATTTTGAAAATGGACTCTTTGTTATTGGATGCGGTTAAAGCGGGTACTCCACCGGTTTCAGCAGTGAAGGTGCTCATTACCTTTCCTGCATTGATCAGAGATCCTCCGAAGGAATAAACGACCTCAGATCCTGGATTTAAGATATCAAAACTCACATTGGAAGTTTTTCCTCCAGGAACATCACAAATGAGTTGATAAGTAACACCACTGATCAACGATAAGGACATTTCTGTTGGGATGGTATCATTGCCTGAATTATCAAAGGTACCGACAATACCACCGTTTCCTGTGATAGAAAGTGATGCATTGTTCCAAACGCTACTGGACGAATTGTTTAGTCGAATCGTGTATTCGCAAACCGTTGGAAAGCGATCAATTGAATATTGTTCAAAGTTGTTGGCATTGATTACCTCATCACTGTATTGAATCGCCTTGTTGTAATCGCGCATTTGGAAATGGATCATGGCCAATGCAGCTTTTGCGGCATTGCTGCTGGCATAGTTTCCGTTGGATGCAGGAAGTGTATTGGCGGCAACTTCCATTTCTGAAACGATGAAGTTGTACACCTCAGCCACAGTGTTTCTGGCCAATGGCTCATTGGACGCTTTGTCTCTTATGACAATTCCTAAATGGCTGTTATCGGCAGTGTAACCGTAAGGTTGTGCCCAAATTTTTACCACATGCCAATGACAAAAAGCTCTGATGAAACGGGCCTCAGCTTCCATTCTGGAACGATCGGCATCGGTCAGTCCTTCAATCAAATCAAAGTTTTCTAACAATGAGTTACATCGGTAGATGGCGTAGTACAAATCCGCATAAACACCATTGGTTGTTGGTGTGAAGAAGTTGGTTTCTTTGTTGTAAACAGCCAGGAAATCTAATCCAATGGGAGTTGCGAGGTTATTGCTCAATAACTCTGACAAGTTTTGATATGAGCCATCAAAAACGTTGGCCATAACGTCGTAGCAACTGTTCAATAATTTTTGAGCATCCTCTGGAGTTTTCAACGCATCTTCAGCGAGAATAGCTCCATTGGGAGGATAATTCAGCATTTTTTCGCATGACACCAATCCTAGGGTAATGATGGATGCGGCGATGATGATATATTTTTTCATTTTAAATTCGATTAGAAGTTAGCAGATAAGCGAAGATTGAAGCTGCGCTCTTGCATGGGAGTTAAATAGGTAACGTTGGGGCTTAGGTTTCTGTCTTGTGCATTTTCAAAGTCACGAACAATTTCAGGATCCAAACCAGGGAAATTGGTGATGGTGAAGACATTGGTCACAAAGAATCCCCAGCTCAATGACTTCAATTTCATGCGCTCAACAATTTCTTTGTCTACGTTGAAATCCAAAGATAGATTTCTCAAACGCAAGAAATCGGCATTGTACATGAACAAGGAAGTATTCCACCATGGAAATCCAGTTGGTAAGCCATAGTTCGTTTCATTCAATGTCAATTGACCATAGGTGGTTTCATCACCTGGGTTTTGCCAACGATCAAGGATTTCATCTCTCATGTTCCATCCTGTAACGACACCCAATTGGCGTTTGGCAGAGGAGTCAAATATTTTTGCTCCAAGGCTGTAAGTACATAAAGCTGAAAGCGTGATGTTTCTGAAAGTCCATGTATTGGTAAACCCACCGTACATCTTGGGTAAACCGCTACCCACAAACTTTCTGATGCTGTTGTCATAGTCATAGGTCTCATTGCCTTCTAGATCGAGGTATACTGGTTTACCGTTTGCTGGATCAATGTGAGAAAACTCAACCAAGTAGAATGATCCAATGGGTTTACCCACAATAACTCGAGAATCGTTGGTTCCTCCGCTCACAGCATCTGGGGTATAATTTCCAATGCTCACCAACTCATTGTAATTGTATGAGAAGTTGGCCGTTGTTTTCCAAGACAATTTTCTATCCTTTAACCAGTTCACCGTTGTAGTCAATTCCAATCCTTGATTTTTCACTTCGGCAACATTGTCCCAGAAATTGCTGAATCCCGTTGATGCTGGCAAGCTCACATTCATTAAAACGTCACGACTGTACTTTCTGTAGCCTTCCAACGTTACGCTCAAACGATCTTGCCAGAATCCCATTTCAATAGCGAAAGATGAGTTGGTTGTTGTCTCCCATTTCAAATCGGCATTTCCACGTTGCGTTGGGAAAATGATGGGTTGCTGATTGTAATACAAACCATTGTTGGCTTGTGAGTATGTTGAGTATTGCGCATTGGCCGGAATACTGGAGTTACCCGTTAAACCGAAACTTGCTCGAACTTTCAAGAAATTCATGACTTTATTGTCTTTCAAGAAATTCTCCTCGCTGGCTATCCATGCAGCAGACACAGAAGGGAAGTTACCAAATTTGTTGTTGGCTCCAAATCTTGAAGAGCCATCCCTGCGGAAGGTAGCGTCTAAGTAATATTTCTCTTTATAATTCACACTTCCTTTGGCAAAGAAACCAAGGAAAGTAAATTGCTCTCTGTTGTATGTATTTCTGATTTTCTCACCTGTTAAGTCAACATCAGTAAAGTCCTGAACATCCTGCTCTAAATTGGCATAGTAGTCATTGTAAGCACTGGTGGTGCTGGTTTGCAATTCATGTCCAATCAACAAGTTTCCGTTCAAATGCTCACGCAATTCTTTGTTATATTCAGCTGTGACGTTGTAGCTGTAATTGCGAACGATTCTTTGGTCGCTGCTGTAATTGCCCAAACTATTGTTTTGGTCCAATGCAGCAGGGTTCAATCTATTTTCTCCAATGTGCATGTAATCCAAACCTCCAGTGGCAATGACGAACAAGTTTTTCATTGGATTGTAAATCAAACGACCAGTATTGATCAAACGACTTTCCACGTTCGCCCATCTGCGCAATTCACGCATGGCTACGGGATTCTTAGATCCTCCCCATTCGTCTTTCCAATAGAAATAGTCCCCAGGTTTATTGACGATATTTCCGGCAGCATCAAAAGTGGTGTCTTGGTGATATACTGGGTAGTAGGGTAGAGCGTTGGACATGGCATCTCCCAATCCCCCTGACCAAGCCGCATCGATACGGTCATTTGTTCCTCTTGTACCAGACAAGGAAAGATTGGCCTTGAGCTTTTTACCCAATTTGAATTCAGGGTTAACACGAACAGACAAGCGTTTGTAGGCATTACCAATCATAAAACTTTCATTGTTATCGTACCCCAATGAGAAATACACGTTGTGTTTTTCTCCACCATAGCGAGCGCCAAATTGAGCACCGTACTTGGTTCCTAGACCAACCGTTTGTGACACCCAGTCTGTGTTCGTTTCCATGGCCTTGAAATAAGCTTCTTGGCGCACGGCTGCAGGGTCAGTGGCAGTGGACATGTTAGGCAACCAAACGTAGCCTGTTCCCCCATCGTTCTCCCATGCCTCTTGACGAATGGTCAAGTATTCTTCAGTATTGAGCATGTTGGGTCTTGAAGCAGGCTGTGATGTACCATTGGTTAGATTCAAATCAAAGTTCCAACCTTTTTTACGGGCCTTTTTGGTAGTGATGATAATAACGCCATTGGCGGCACGTGAACCATATTCACCGGCTGCTGCTGCGTCTTTGCGGACTTCAACATTTTCAATATCCGCCGGATTGATTGATGCCAGAGGGTTATTGTTCATGGCTCCTGAATTGCCACGCAAGAAATAGTCATTGGTGATGGGAATACCATCCACAATATACAGCGGATCACCACCCGCTGAGATAGAACTAATACCGCGGATTCTCACAATAGAACCAGATCCAGCCATACCTGAACCTTGAGAAATTTGCAATCCAGCGGCCTGACCTTGTAAGGCGGCCTCAAAGGACGGTGTCCGTACTGCTGTGACATCTTTTCCATTGATTTTGGACACAGCTCCTGTAGTAGGCTTGTTTCTTTCGATACCATACCCCACAATTTCTAGGTTGTCCAAAGTCACGTCATCATTCATCATCTTGATGTCGATGGGTAATTTTTGTCCGGCTATCAAGGTAACATTGGATTCAAAACTTATGAAACCAATCAAAGTGTAATTTACCGTGTGGTTACCCACTGGTAAATCCAATGTGTACTTCCCGTTGACATCGGTTTGGGTTCCTTTGCCCAATTTGTTCACTGAAACAACTACCCCAGGCAAGGGAACGTTTTTTTCATCTTTCACTGTTCCGCTGATGCTTTGGGACCAAGCTTGTACACTCAGCCCTGCTAGCAACAGGAACATCAGTCGTCTTAATTGAATCATGATATAGGTTTTGGTTAGTTTCTAAAGTTTGGTGATGGTTGTATTAAAATACATTCCATTTTGGTTGAACATTCTTAAGGTGTATATGCCTTTTGCCAATCCAGATCCATCTAGGGTTAGTCTATCGAGGGATTGATTAATGGTCATTTCCAATACGCGGCGGCCGGTGTTGTCAAATAATTCAACGCGGTTAATTTGAACGGATGCTGCGAATTGGATGTTCCAATCTTGTTGGGTTGGGTTGGGGAAGATGTTGGATGACTTAAAGATATTTTCCTCAATGCCAACGGTTCCTGCACATGTGCAGTCGTTGCTGTACACATCGTTGGTGGTGTTGGCGTTGCCATCATCACAAGCATCACCGGGGAAAGCGCAAGAATTGTTGTCTACCACAGCTTGCGCATTGTAATTGCAAGCACTGGCATCCATGCATCCTGCAATGACAGCTGTTCCTTCACAAACACAAACTTCGTTGATGACATCGTCCACGGTATTGGCATCTCCGTCATCACAAGGTTCGTTGTAGGTAGAACAAGAAATCAAATCGGGTAGGGGGAGTGATTGATCAGTATAAACGTGGTATTCACCAGGTGCGAAATTGAATGTAGCCGCTGTATTGGTCACGTTGATGGTTTCACCTGTAAAGTAGTCATACCAGGTTCCGGTGTGCGTAAAACCAGGAATCATATTGATGTTGATGACATCAAAGTTTCCAACCACCACGGCATCCATGCTTGATCCATCTAAAATCAAACGTTTGCCTTTTCCTGATCCGTCCAAAGTATAGGTGTTGGTACTAAAGGTTTGGTAGTTCTTTTTCAAATGGTTAAGCGCAGCCGTTACTTTGTACAAATGAAGACGGTTTGGGTCATCATAATATTCCCAATGGATGGGCTTTGGCGAAGTGCGACAATTGGTGTTGATGGTTCCGTTTTCACAGTAGTTGATGGAGTAATCGTACCCCAGTTCACCGAATTGCCAGATCATTTTTGGGCCAGGGATTGGAATCAAAAGACAATGGGTTAATTCCTGTCTTTTCAACGCGGTGTTCAAATCCTGAATATCATAACCTCCGTTTGAATTTCCAAAATTGATGTTTTTGTAGGTCAATCGTTCTTCATCATGACTCTCAGCATAGGATACCAAACGGGGTTGACCCCATCCTCTTGCCTGATAGGATGCCCAATTGATATCTCCTGTGTAACCCATGCTTGCCTCGCTGTAATTGTGGTTGATATTTCCCCAAAGCATGAATCCAATATTGCTCAATGCAATTTCCTCACTGTTGTCTGCAAAATGCTCCAAGATGGCATAAGCACCGGGAGCCACAGATTGCATGTGATTGTAATAATCCGACCAAATATTGATGCGGCTTTGGTCATAAGCTCCCCAGGCGGCAATATTGCCCAAGGTATAATTTTGGGTAAATCCTTTGGACAAGTCAAAACGATAACCATCTATATGGTATTCACTCATCCAATAACCCATCACCCTTTTCGAAAAATTGCGTGTGTGGGTGCTTTCATGGTTGAAATCATAACCTACATTGAAATCGTGCATGGTGGTCTGATTGAACCAAGGGTTTTCAGCAGTGGGTTGACCATAATCTCCTGCATCTGGATTAAAGTACATGCGCACCATTGGGTTTTGACCAAAGCTATGATTAAGCGCAATATCCATGATTACGGCAATTCCTCTGTTGTGGGCTTCGTTGACAAATGCTTTTAAGTGTTCTTCAGTTCCGTATGCTTTGTCTGGAGCGAAATAGAATGATGGGTTGTAACCCCAACTGTTGTTTCCTTCAAATTCATTGATGGGCATGAATTGAACCGCAGTAATGCCTAAACTTTCTAAATAGTCCAACGTATCCAACATGTTTTGATAACTTTCATCAGCCATGAAATCACGCATCAGCAATTCGTAGATGACCAATTTCTCTTTTGCGGGTTTGATATAAGCTTGGTCAGTCCATGAAAATGGAGTTTGGTTGGTTTCAAGAACGGAGACGGGTTCGGTGGTCAGTCCGTAGGGATAGGGTTTGATGTTGGGATAGATGTTGGACGGAATCCATGGATCATTCCATTGATCCAAAATTTTGTCTGCGTAAACATCCGCTACTCTCAATCCTTCAGCATCAATGTGGTACTGAAATCCGTATTCTACGTTGGGCTCTAATCCACCAATTTGAATCCAATAGCGCTGACCGTCTGGGGTGCGATTCATATAATAATCCAAATTCAAATTCCAATTATTAAAATCACCCACTACAAAAACGTAATCTTTATTCGGGGCAAACAATTGCAGTATAACAGTGTTGGCATTGATGTAATTGATTCCATCTGTCACACCGGCTGGACTTGCGGCAATGTTCACGTTGGGCAAAATCAGAAAATAGCAAGTGTCTGCAATGGATGAAGAGCCGTTATTGGCCGTGAAAATAACTTCGTATTCACCAGGAGTTGCACTGCTGAAATTGTAAGTTATCGATGTCGCATTACTGAGATTATTCACAACATTTCCATTGATAGCAATAGAAAGGTTTGAAGCTTCTGAAGCCACTCCTGTGATGGTATTGTTGGAGTTGGGTTGAATGATCGATGACGCTGCACTGGGCAATTGAAGTGTGGCATTGTAGCCACCTTGGTAAATGTCCAAAGAGATATCGGAGCCGTCGGCATTTCTTCCGACAGTACTGCCGCTTTGGTTTCTGAAAACAAACTTGAGTTGGCTTATGGTTTCACCCACATTTAGATTGTAAAAGGTCTGGGGTGTGATAACAATTTGGTGGAGGTTGTTGCCGAGAGGCGTCATGACAACGGTTGGATCTGCTACACCCCAATTGCCCACAACATGTTGCCAATCATTTGGGCCCGCACTATTGCTCGTGATGCAACCGGTGTGCGCATAAACAGGGGTAAAGCCGGTCAATGCGGCATTGCCGGTTGTTGTATTATAGTATATAGTGATTTGATCGGTTTGCGTGGGAAACGCAGGACTGGTTGTCAAAATTTGAGCGTTCAAGAGAATAGATCCCAAAAACGCAAGGAAAGCAAGAGCAATCCGTTTCATTGGCAAGTTAGTTTTTGTTTAGGTTAGTGAACAAATATAAGAAAGTGTTATTTGTACACCAAGAGGTGTGAGAAAAAAATGAAAAGGCTGCTAAGAAGCAGCCATTTACGTTAATTAAATAGATCTCAGAAAAATCCGAGAACGCTTTCAATGATGTAGTTCTGTATCTCAGGGGTCATCTCTGTATGAATGGGGAGTGAAATAACGTTCTCGCAGAGTATTTCCGTTTGTCTCAATGAGCCTTGTTGAAATTGTGCTGATGCATACCCCTTTTGTTTGTGAGCAGGAAGGGGATAATAAATCATTGTAGGAATCCCTTTGTTTTTTAAATAGTCTTGAAAGGCGTCACGGTTCACCCCGCAAAGTGTCAGGGTGTATTGATGAAAAACGTGAGTGCTTTTGGGATTCCTAACTGGGGTTTTGATATTGGGATGGTTGGCAAAGGCGTTGTCATAAGCATCAGCCACTGCACGCCTGGCGTTGCTGTAGCTTTCCAAGTGAGGTAGCTTGCACAACAAGATGGCCGCTTGTATGGTATCTAATCTTGAATTTACGCCAACGATGTCATGGTAGTATTTGGTCTTTTGTCCGTGGTTGGCGACCATATTGATTTTCTCAGCAAGAGCGTCATCATTGGTGAAAATGGCGCCACCGTCTCCATAGCATCCCAGATTTTTGGAAGGGAAAAAACTGGTTGTTCCAATGGTGCCCATGCAGCCCGCTTTGGCAGTGCTCCCATCAGAAAACGTAAAAGTGGCTCCAATCGCCTGAGCGGTATCTTCAATAATGGCCAAGTTGTGTTTTTTACCAATTTCTAAAATGGCCTCCATATCCGCACACTGGCCATACAGATGAACCGGAACGATGGCTTTTGTTCTTGGTGTAATGGCTTTTTCGATTGCCGCTGGATCGATGGTGAATGTATCAGCATTGATTTCAACAAAAACAGGTGTAAGTCTCAATAATGCAATCACCTCGCAGGTTGCAATGTAGGTATATGATGTGGTTATCACTTCATCACCTGGTTGCAAATCCAACGCCATCATGGCTATTTGTAGGGCGTCTGTTCCATTGGCGCAGGGTATCACGTGTTTCACTTGAAGGTGCGCGGAAAGTTCACTCGCCAATTTTTTTACTTGTGGACCATTGATGAAAGCAGTTTGCTCGATAACCTCTAGGATAGCGTTGTCTATCTCAACTTTTATTTTTTCATATTGACCCTTAAGATCAACCATTTGAATTCCTTCCATGACTACAATTTGGTTATCGCGCGTTGAACAGCATTACTCAGGCGCATAAAGTCTTCTGCTGTCATCGTTTTATTTTCTTGAATCTTCTTTAGTTCAGCCTGAGCCTCCTTTAAAAATTGAATCGCCTCGTGGTTAATTTTTTGCTGTTCTATTTTTTCGGCATCTTGCTTTTGAATGCTCTGGAGACTCGTCTTATACAACTTTTCAAGATCAGCTATTTTTTGAACCATCTCACTTTGATCTTCTGCTGGTTGATGAACAATGACTTTCTTCTCCTTGTATACAATTTCTTTTTCTGTTTTTCCTTTCTTCAGGAAATACAAAATCGTAATCAAAATGAGAAGGCAGGCTAGGACAATGGATACAAAAAACCACATTTCTTGTTCACCTTCCATTTGGCCTATTAATTCTTGCCCGAATGAATATTTGGATTGAAGATCAAGACTCAATGATCGAAGTGAATCTTCATTTTTTTTGAGCAATTCATTTTGGCTTTTCAAATCGTTCAATTCCATTTTCTGGATTTCAGCCTTTAGTTGGGAGACCTCTTCACTCTTTTTGTGAAAAGTGTAAAATGCAATGAGATCTTTATAAACTTTTTTAATAACCAAAGGATCTTTTGCCAAATTGGTGAGTTGCCTAAGGGAGTCAATTTTAGTGATATCCCATTTATAATTCTTTAGAATTAAAGTGTCTGCTTTCCAACCAGAAAGTATCAAGTGAATTTGTTCTGTTCCCAAAGTGCTTATTGTCGTTCCTTTAGGCAGAATGGGTCCTGATATGGTTGCTTTTTGTCCGTGAATGGTTAGCCCCGAAAACAGCAGGCTGATTATAATTACTAATTTTTGCATAGCGACCGCAAGTTAAATCTTTTTTCTATATGCACTCCAATATGCATCTGTTCCATTTACAATATTTTCAAATGAATTTTCAACCCTTATTTCAGGACAAAGGTTGGGTGAATGAAATTCAAATTCTTGGCTGTAATTGTAACGAATGGTAGCAATTGAGACATTTATTTTTGATTGGGGCAAGGTTGTAGTTGCAGCATTACCGAATGTTCCCAATCGATTGCCCATGATACATTGCCCCCAAACAGGGCCCAATTGATTGTTTTTCCATGCTTGTGTAAAGTCCACAGAAGCCGAGGCGGAAAGTCCATTGACCCAGAGGTTTTTCTCTCCTTCAAATACCCAATTTTTTTGTTGAATTTTTTTTATGAAATAGAGCGTATCTGTTTCTCCTTGTGGAAGTGACATCAGATCAATGTATCGTTGTATATCTTCATTCCTTCTCATGGCAAGTCTCAGAAAACCACGAATAAGTTTATTTTTCAAAGGTTTTACTCTGCTGTCAGATAGGGCACTTCTTTTTGCGATGATATTGTGCGGGGCATTGTATCCTTCCTCGAGCAGAAAGGACATGAGGTATTCTACCTCGGTACTTTTTCCTCCTGTATTGTCCCTCAAATCAACAACGAGATGATTTATTTTTTTTCGTTGGCATGACCTGAAGAATTGTTGAATCATCCTGTTTTGTTTGCTTATTTTTTTTGGAGCAAAAGATGAAATTCCGATGTATGCTGTATCGTGGTGAAACGCAATTTTTGGTAAATCGTTGTACAATTCAGCATTCTTTTTTTGGTACTGATCTTTTTCCTTTTTTCCCCATGTTGGGACGCTCACTTCATGAATCACTCCTTCCGTGTCTTTGTACTGTATGTCAACGCTTTCTTGTTTTTGTAAAAGTAAAAGTGCGCTGTATACAGGAAATAACTCATCTTGTTGGCGTTGAATTCCGTCAAAACTGTCGTGCTCCATAAGGAGCAGTGGAGCGGTCTCTTCTAATATTTTTTCTATTGTTATACTTGCGATGGATATCAACTCGGATCCTAGGGGTATCTTTTGGTTCAAATCTTTGCTAACAAATTTTCCACTCAATTTTAGAGGGATAAATCGATATCCTTTATTAAGGTGCTGGCTCCAAAGACCATTGATGCTGACCTGGGTGTGACTGTCTTTTAAGTTTTGAAGAAGTCTTCCAATAATCAATGAAAACTCGAAGTTGCTTCTTGCGCGTACCGCACTAGAGTCATAGGCCAACTGCACGGCATTACTCCATTCTTTTGGTTCTGAATAGCCCATTGGGTAGGGGTGGGATGTTTCCAGTTGGTGCAGGAGTGAATCCAAATCTTGCTTCATCTGTTCACAAGTCAGCCAAGGCTCTTTGGGTTGTCCGCAAATACAAAAGGGTAGGAAAAATCCTACCCCAATGAAAATATATCTGAGTTGTTGAATCAACCGTTTCTCTTTTTAACCATGGTCAAGATGGTGGCCAATGCCACTGTTTCTCCCGTCTCATCATACACATCCACCAAGAACTTCACAATCCCCTTGGCAATGTCTTCCTCGTTTCTTTTTTCTTGATCCACTTTTTCTTTGACGGTGAATTTCACACCAATAGTCATACCTGGATAAACAGGTTTGGTAAACCTGCAATCCTCTAATCCATAGTTCAACAGCACCGGACCTTTTTTAGGGTCAACAAAAAGTCCCGCTGCTTTTGATAAAATGAAATAGCCGTGTGCAACCCGTTTTTCGAAAATGGTTCCTTCCAAACTGGTGGCATCCATGTGAGCATAAAAATTATCCCCGCTGACGTTGGCAAAGTTGACAATGTCTGCATCGCTTACTGTGTGCTTGTGAGTGAAAACAGTATCACCAATGACCAAATCCTCAAAGTGCTGTCTGAATAAATGCGGATTGGCTTCTCGTTGCTGCCCTCCGTATTGATAAACATTGGTCAGATGGGATAGAGTAGTGGGAGTGCCCTGAATGGCAGTGCGTTGCATGTAATGCATTACTCCACGTTTTCCACCCATCTCTTCTCCACCTCCTGCACGCCCCGGACCACCGTGCACCAATAACGGCATTGGCGATCCATGTCCGGTACTTTCCACCGCAGATTCCCGATTGAGTACCAATATTCTTCCATGATGAGACGCAGCCCCAATCACAAAATCTTTTGCCTCATGATCATCAAATGTGGTGATACTGGAAACCAATGATCCCTTACCCAATTTACTGATGGCTACAGCCTCGTCGGTAGTCTTATATGGCAAAATGGTGGCAACAGGTCCAAAGGCTTCTACCTCATGAGAGCTCAGTTTTGCAAAAGGTTGGTTGTTCAGGAATACAACGGGTGAGATGAAAGCACCTTTGTTAAAGTCAGCGTCAATGATTTCAGGTTGATTTCCGCCAATCACCATCTCAGACTCTTGTTTTAAAATATCCAACTTAGCCAAGACATCTTCTCTTTGTGATTGAGAGGCCAGACAACCCATCCGAACTTTTTCATTCAAAGGATTCCCAATGGCGGTTTGCATCAAGGCTTTGCCCAGCGCTATTTGAACATCTTCCACATATAGTTCTGGCACGATGATTCTTCTGACTGCGGTACATTTTTGTCCGCATTTCACCGTCATTTCTTTGCGTACTTCTTTGATGAATAAATCGAACTCTGGTGTTCCTGGTGCTGATTGTATGCCAAGGATGGCAGAATTCAATGAGTCGGCCTCCATGTTAAAAGGAACCGACTCTGCTATGATTTGCGGATGGGCCTTTAGTTTTTTTCCCGTATGGGCTGATCCTGTAAAGGTGACAACATCTTGCAACGTGACATGATTGAGCGCTGAATGTGCGCTTCCCATGATCAATTGCAAAGCGCCTTCGGGTAATATTTTTGAGGCAATGATGTCTTTTGTGACCACTTCAGCCAAATAGGAAGAAATACTTGCAGGCTTCACCACTGCCGGAACACCAGCCAAGAGATTAACCGCAATTTTCTCCAACATTCCCCAAACAGGAAAGTTGAAAGCGTTGATGTGAAAGGCCACTCCCTCTTTGGGGACCATGATGTGGTGACCTCCAAATGTCCCATTCTTGGACAATTTCGCCATCTCCCCGTCGACATAGTATTTCTCATTGGGGAATTGTCTACGCAAGCTGGCATAGGCAAATAAATTTCCGATTCCACCTTCTATGTCTATCCAACTATCAATCTTGGTAGCGCCGGTTTTATAGGACCATTCGTAATAAACATTTTTTCTTTCCATGAGATAGAAGGCAAGTGCCTTCAACATATTTCCTCGCTCATGAAAGGTCATCTTTCGCAACGCAGGCCCTCCAATAGTTCTCGCATAATTAAAAACCGCGGCATAATCAACATCAGTTGTGCTGATTTCGAAAATGGGTTCATTGTTGGTGGCGTCGGTTAGTAATTGGGTAGTTCCCGCTCCTTTTTCCCACTGCCCCAGTATGTAATGTTCTAAAGTTCTCATGTACATCAATTGATGGGCACAAGTTAAAATGGAAAGGGTTTATCTTTGTCAAAAAATTAACGATCATGGTTGGAATTATCATGGGCAGTAAAAGTGATTGGCCCATCATGCAGGAGGCAGCAGATGTTTTAAAAATGTTGGGTGTTCCATACGAAGCTGAGGTTGTATCCGCACACCGCACGCCTGAGCGTATGTTCGAGTACGCACAAAAGGCGCATTCACGTGGGATCAAAGTCATTGTTGCCGGAGCAGGAGGAGCAGCGCATCTTCCGGGTATGACGGCTTCCATCACGCCATTGCCCGTCATTGGTGTACCCATTAAGTCTTCCAATTCCATTGACGGTTGGGACAGTGTTTTGTCCATCTTGCAAATGCCAGCTGGAGTTCCTGTCGCTACGGTCGCCTTGAATGGTGGTCGCAATGCTGGAATTTTAGCAGCACAAATGATTGGCGCCCACGATGAGGCTTTGCTCAAGCGCATTGTTGCTTTCAAAGAAGAGTTAAAGAAGAAGGTGTTGGACGCTGCTAAAGATTTGAACGCATGAGTTTTTTATCGCTTGATCCCAAAGCGCTTAAGGTTGCGCAAGTTCATGGATACTTACTAGGAGCCGTTGCGCCAAGGCCCATTGCCCTGGTGAGTACGGTGGATGCTGACGGTCAGGTGAACCTGTCTCCATTTAGTTTTTTCAATGTTTTTTCTGCCAATCCGCCCATAGCCATATTCTCCCCCGCACGCCGCGGAAGAGACAACACCACCAAACACACTTTTGAAAATGCCAAGGTGCACAAGGAATGTGTCATCAACATTGTCAATTTTGATATGGTACAGCAAATGAGTTTGTCCAGCACTGAATATCCCAAAGGGGTGAACGAGTTTGAGAAAAGTGGTCTCACTGCTATTGCTTCAGATGTCGTGAAACCACCAAGGGTAATGGAATCTCCCGTTCAGTTGGAGTGCATCATCAAAGAGGTAGTGGAGTTGGGTACGGAAGGTGGAGCCGGTAACTTGATTGTTTCCGAGATTGTGCGCATTCATGTCAATGAAAAGGTATTGGATGATGCGGGTAGAATTGATCCCATTAAAATTGACCAAGTAGCCCGTTTGGGTGGAGATTGGTATTCTCGTGCCAAGGACGGATTGTTCTCTGTTGCCAAACCTCTTGAGAGAATGGGCATTGGTGTAGATCAAATTCCCTCAGACATTCGATTGTCCCGTGTTTTAACAGGAAATCACTTGGGTCAATTGGGAAATGTGGAGTCCCTCCCCAATGAGACAGATGTCAATGAGTATAAGCTCACTGAGCTTTCTGAGATTTTCTTGGAGCACGAGAGTGACGGAAAAGCCCTGGAGATGGCCTTACACCGGCATGCCGCAGCGCTTTTGGATCAGAACTTAGTAACAGAGGCTTGGATGACGCTGTTGTCTTTTAATGCATAAAACTAAGCGTACATTTTTGCACGCAAAGCTTTTACATCTTCATTCTCCAAATATTCATCGTAGCTCATGCGCTTGTCGATAACGCCTTTTGGGGTGATTTCGATAATGCGGTTGGCTACGGTCTCGGTGAAAGTATGGTCATGTGAAGTGAACATGGCTACATGCTTCCAATCTTTCATGGCATTGTTAAAAGCGGTAATGCTTTCCAAATCCAAGTGATTGGTGGGTTCATCCAACATCAAACAGTTGGCGTTTTGCAACATCATACGAGAAATCATGCAACGCACCTTTTCTCCTCCGCTCAAAACGGTACATTTTTTCATTACCTCTTCACCACTGAACAACATCTTACCCAAAAAGCCACGCACATAGGTCTCGTCTTTGTCTTTTGAGTATTGACGCAACCAATCAATCAGGTTGTCATCGCTGTTGAAGTATTCCGCATTGTTGTTGGGAAGATAAGCTGTGGTAATGGTACTTCCCCAGTTGTATTCACCCGAATCAGCGGTCTCACGTCCATTGATGATTTCGAAAAAAGTGGTTATGGCCAAGTGATCTTTGGATAAAATGGCAACCTTATCTTCTTTGGTCAAGGTGAATTCAATGTTTTTGAACAATAAAGCACCTTCAGGAGAAGTCTTGGATAAATTTTCTACGCGCAATATCTGATCACCACAATCTCTTTCAGGACGGAAGATGATACCGGGATATTTACGGGTAGATGGTTGAATTTGATCGATGACCAGTTTGTCCAATAATTTTTTACGAGAAGTAGCTTGTCTGGATTTGGAAGCATTGGCAGAGAAACGCTCAACGAATTCTTGCAATTCTTTGCGTTTGTCTTCCATCTTTTTATTTTGGTCAGAGCGCTGTCTCAAGGCCAATTGGCTGGACTCATACCAAAAGGTATAGTTACCGGTATACAATTGAATTTTGCTAAAGTCGATGTCTACAATGTGCGTACACACGGCATCCAAGAAGTGACGGTCATGCGATACAACAATAACCGTGTTTTGGAAATCGGCCAAGAAATTCTCCAACCAATTGATAGTATCCACGTCCAAGTCATTGGTGGGCTCATCGAGCAAAAGGATATCTGGATTACCGAATAAAGCTTGAGCCAAAAGCACACGTACCTTTTCTTTACCATTTAGTTCCTTGACCAATTTGTGGTGGCTGCTTTCATGAATGCCCAAACCGCTTAACATATTGGCGGCGTCGCTTTCAGCGTTCCAGCCATCCATCTCGGCAAACAACACCTCCAATTCCGCAGCTTTTAATCCGTCTTCTTCACTGAAATCAGGCTTGGCATAGATGGCATCTTTGGCTTGCATCACTTCCCACAATTTGGAATTGCCCAATAGTACAGTTTGCAAAACAGGAATCTCATCAAACTCGAAGTGATTTTGTTTGAGGACACTCATGCGCTCGCCTGGAGTCATGGAAACACTCCCTGTGGTGGTTTCAATTTCTCCTGCTAAAATTTTTAGAAAGGTCGATTTACCGGCGCCGTTGGCACCAATAACACCATAACAATTGCCTGAAGAAAATTTTAAATTGACCTCTTCAAAAAGGGTGCGCTTACCATAGCGCAGAGAAATGTTGCTGACCGTTAACACAGAATATAGATTTTAGCGGCCGCAAAGATAGGCTTTAATCGCCTTTATTTTTCGTAAAGTTCCAATAGGCCTGGAGGTAAACTCAAGAAGATGTGGTGGTCTTCTTCTTTGATCTCAGCGATAAAGGTAGGTTGCAGGGGAACGTAAATGGTTTGTCCGTCGCGGTCGATTTCCATCATGGGATTGACACCTGAATCATTCACCTCAGCCAGGACACCAATGGGTTGGTTGTCTTCCGTAAAAACGCGGAATCCTATCCAACCGCGAATGTTGTCGCGCATTTGGTCGGTCTCACTCACTTCCTCTTTGCGTATGAATATTTCTGCTTTCACCCAAGGAAATGCTTCAGCCTCGCTATTGATGCCTTCCAATTTCATGCGGAGTGTTGTATTGGTCTTTCGTCCCAAATCTTCAATGATGAAAGGGGATATTCTTCCTTTTTGATAAAGAAAAAGAGCTTCCAAATCCACGTAGTCAAATGGGGAGGAGGAGTTGATCCAAATGGTAAACTCTCCTTTGTATCCGTGAAGTTTGGTGATTTTACCCAGCGGGTGAAGGTCTTTGATTTCCATATTAACAAAAATAAAAAAAGCCGACACAAAGGTCGGCTTTAATAAGTTGATGCAAATTATTCACCTGCATTTTCAGCTGGAGCTTCAGTTGCAGCAGGTGCCTCTTCAGCAGCTGGAGCTTCTTCGGCAGCAGGAGCTTCCTCTGCTACTTCAACAGCAGCAGCCTCGGCAGCAGCAGCGGCTTCAGTGATGGCTTTAAGACGAGCCTCATTCACTGCACGCTCACGCTTCAATGTTTCGTTATCAGCAGAAGCTTTGGCTTGTGCCAAACCATCACGCTTAGATTGGATTTTAGATTCTTTGCCACTGTTCCAATCCGCCCAACGCTTGTCGGCTTCTTCTTGGGTTAAAGCACCTTTCAATACACCCTTTTGCAAGTGTAGGCGGTACAATACACCACGGTAGCTAAGAATAGCACGAGCGGTTTCAGTAGGTTGTGCACCATTTTGCAACCAAGATAATGCTTTGGCATTGTCCAAGTCAATGGTAGCAGGGTTGGTGTTTGGGTTGTAGCTTCCGATACGCTCAATGAATTTACCATCACGTGGTGAACGAGCGTCTGCGGCTACGATGTGGAAGAAAGGTTTTCCTTTCTTACCGTGTCTTTGAAGACGAATTTTTACTGACATAGTTTTTGTTTTTTGGGTGCGAAACCCGATTAACAATTGATTTTAAGGTGGCAAATATAAGAAGAGAATGCAGAAAATTGAGTATTTTATTTTTGTTAACCTTGATTTTCTGAATCTGTCGTCAAGTCTTTTAAAACAATTATTTCCGCTTTTAGTTGTTGAAGATGATTTTTAAGGATTGCCCAAACAATGGCATTATCGATGCCATCATACGCATGAACCAAACGATTCCGAAATGAAATAATGGATTGATCATGTGAAATAATAACCGTAGGATCTTTTTTCTTCAATTGATTCAAGGCCTCCCCAATAATGACCAGTTGTCTTTCAACAGCACTTTGCGTTTTAAAGTCATCGCAATACTGTGAATAGTTTTGAATGTCTTTGATAAAATCTTCAATGAACGCAATGGCAATTAATACATCGGAAAAGTATTTTTTACTATGATCTTTCATAGATTAAAATTTTGTTTTTCTCAATATTGGCTCGAAGTATAGGGTTTTTAAGAGAGCTCAGTGTAATTAAATCAACCCTTCTTTTAAAGAACTTTTCTAGCCGATCCCAAATTTGAATCAATGCTTCACCACGTTGAATAGGATCTTCTGCGGATATTTCTATAACGAGATCAATGTCACTGTTGTTTTGATCAAAATGGTCATTTGTAGCTGAACCAAATGCGTAGAGCGATCGTACTTGAAATTGTTGACACATCTCAAATAACTCGGGACCATTATTGTTGATATACTGAGAAATATACATGTTGCTAATTTAATCAATTTTTGCCCTGTAGTGAATCACTGTAATTGTATTCGGCTTAGAAAATTCATTCAAACAATGTTCTTTTTTTCTTTTCGTTTACGTTCTACATTTGTTTCGCATGGTAAAAGCAGCAACATTTTTTTTCTTGATTATTCTCATCTTAATCGGGTTGAGTGCAGAGGTCAGAGCTCAATATGAGTTGAACCCCATGTCAGGACTCATCTGGCATGGTGGGGGTGTTGGCGTGAGCTCTGCAGATTTTCAATCGGGTCAATTCAATTACACCAGATCATTCAGAAGTGAGACCGTTCTCTCCGTTAGTCGGTTGGGCATCATCAGGGAATTGGGAAACAATCCCAATGACACCATTGCTGAAAAAAATGCGACCATTGAATTGGCTTTGATGTTTGGTGAATGTTGGCAAGGGAAGCGCAATCCATGGTGGATTGCCACAGCCGTTGGGATGGCATTGAACAACAGACGTTATTGGGACTTTATTCCTCAGAGTGATACCCAAGTTGAATTAAAAAGCAAATTTGCAATGGGAATACCGGGTCATTTGGAGTTGGGTTGGATGTTTGGTAAACATTGGGGCATCTCCATGATGGCCAGCGCCAATTGGAACTTTAGACAAGCATGGTGGGGTGGACAATTGGGGGTGGTTTATAGGGTGAAGAGGAAATGAGGGATTAGTGGATTAGTGGATCGGTAGATCGGTAAATCAGTAGATCGGTAGATCGGTAGATCGGTAGATCGGTAGATCGGTAGTACGTTACGAGGTAATGGACAGATGAAACAAAGAGATATTGAAACAGAAAACGATGTTGCGATTTTGGTGGATGCCTTTTACAACAAGGTTTTTCAAGATGGAGTCTTAGCGCCTTTTTTTGCACATGTCGATTATCCGACGCATAGACCCAAGATGATCGCCTTTTGGAATTTTGCTTTGTTGGATATTGCTGGGTATACTACACAAGTTTGGGATGCACATGCCAATATGCGCATCGCTCCTCCGTTGTTTGATCATTGGGTCAATTTATTTGTTGAAGCAGTGGATGAAACGTTTGAGGGGGAGGTGGCAGAAAAGGCCAAGTTGAGGGCCAAAACAATCGGTTGGACGTTTAAAGAAAAAATGAAAGCTAAACTAGACAATGAAGAAAGTTAGTTGTTTTTTATACATCTTAATGGGATGTATTTGTATCCAAGAAATATCCGCTAAACCAGTAGTGGATTTGTCTGTGTCCAGAATAGAAAGGAGTATTGCATTGTTGCACGATTCATTGGCGCAATCGAAATATGACGAACAAACATTACGATATGCCCAGCAGATGATGGACACCTTGGCTAAAGTTCCGGCGACAGCGGAAAGTTTTAATCATCCTTTTCATCAATGGCGATTTTGTCGATTGATTTCTCCTGATGGTCGATTGCGCATTATCAATTGGAATGCGCCATTGCAAAATGGTGAGCATGTTTATTTTGGGGTGATTTGGATTTGGAACCAAGAGGAAA
>VFQT010000404.1_pt1 | contig 64737 bp, 45 predicted proteins | sample 3512381 | NCBI WGS metagenome assembly VFQT01 (sample SAMN10412376, study PRJNA504923) | tailings metagenome | isolation source: Relicate 2 Philex TSF3 active mining site | place: Philippines: Tuba, Benguet | collected 2017-08-29
TGCCCGAACCAACAAGGTGGAACCACAATAACCCCATTTCCGAGATACAAGGGACCTGGTCCCTCAGGTCCCCATCTGAACCCGCGAGTCCCGAGCCAACCGGCAGGACAAGTCGGGTGTCTGGGGCCGTTGGAAAAAACCATCAGCCTTCACAAAACCACAAGACCCAGAAAATCGAGATGGGGACGAGCGGGACCTCATCCCTACCACCGAAAGTTGGGTGATGCCGTGCCCTACATCACGGGGGTGGGGGAGCACCCCCTCCCGGTAGGGACCTGGTCCCACAGGTCCCCATCTGAACCCGCGAGCCCCGAGCCAACCTGCAGAATGAGTCGGGTGTCTCTTGGCCGTTGGAAAAACCATCAGCCTTTACAAAACCACGAGACCCAGAACATCGAGATGGGGACGAGCGGGACCTCATCCCTACCACCGAAAGTTGGGTGATGCCGTGCCCTACATCACGGGGGTGGGGGAGCACCCCCTCCCGGTAGGGACCTGGTCCCACAGGTCCCCATCTGAACCCGCGAGCCCCGAGCCAACCTGCAGAATGAGTCGGGTGTCTGGGGCCTTTGAGGTCCCGTCAGATTTCACAGGTGCTCGAGGTCCGAGAAATCGAGATGGGGCCGTGGCGGAGCACCGCCCTACCGCAGTTTCCCAAATCCCTCCCTGTCTTCCTCCGTATCTCCGCGCCCCTGTGTGAGTCTCTCCTTCCGCCGGCATTCCAGCTTTCCATGGATCCTCGTGACGACGGAGACTCTCCGGTGTGACTTCCCGGATCCGAACCCCACTCCTGATCCTGGCGCTGCTCGGTGTGCTCCCAATGGGTGCGACGGATGCCCCGTGGCGGCTTCAGTTGCGGGAACGCCTCGCTCGGATCATGGGTCCGCTGCCCGTCGACAAAGCCTCCGTGCCGCTCGACGTCCAGACCGAGTCGGTGGAGGACCTTGGGGACTTCGAACGGCGACGGATCTCCTACCAGGCGGAACCTGGCGGACGTGTACCGGCCTATCTTCTCGTTCCCAAGGCGGCCCTCGCTCCTGACGCGGGACGCTCCTTCCCGGCGGTCCTTGCCCTCCATCAGACCCATCCCGCCGGATCCAAGGTCGTGGTCGGACTGGGAAACTCCCCGGATGACGAATACGGCGTCGAACTCGTCCGACGCGGCTACGTAGTCCTGGCTCCGCCCTATCCCTGGCTGGCCGGATACGACCCGGATCTGAAGGGGCTCGGCTACGACAGCGGGACCATGAAGGCGATCTGGAACAACATCCGGGGCCTGGACGTCCTCGCGTCGCTTCCGTTCGTGGCGAGCGAACGGGGATTCGGCTGCATCGGGCACTCGCTTGGGGGCCACAACAGTCTCTTCACGGCGGCGTGGGACACCCGCATCACGGTGGTGGTGACCAGCTGTGGCTTCGATTCGTTCCGGGACTATTACGACGGCGATCCGAAGGTCTGGATGCCGGAGAAGGGATGGTGCCAGCCGCGGTACATGCCCCGGCTCCTTGAGTATCGGAGGAACCTGGCAGCCCTGCCGTTCGACTTCCCGGACGTCCTGGCCCTGATCGCGCCGCGGCGGGTCGTTGTCTCGGCTCCGGTGGGCGACTCGAACTTCCGATGGCGCAGCGTGGATCGCGTTGTGACCGAGGCCCGCTGGAAGGCCGCCTCGGAAGGGGAAATCGCGCGGATCACGGTGCTGCATCCGAACGCCCCCCACCGGTTTCCTCCCCAACAACGCGACCATGCCTACCGGGTGATGGACCGCGTGCTCCGTTCCTCCCCATGAAGACCGCCTACTTCCGAGTCCAAGGGTTCCACCGCCGTTTGAATGGCCATGCCGGCCCCTCCGTCCCCGTGCGGAAGCCCAACTCCAACCATCCTTGAATCCAACCCTTTCCCCGATGATGCGATGGCTGTTCGTCGTGGTCCTGGTCCGCGCCTTCTGTCTCCAGGCCGCTTCGGGACCGGGGAATCGGCTCGTCTATCTCGATGGCGCCGATCCCTTCCACGTCGGTCCCCATTTCCCGCGTCTGACCACCCCCCAGTGGGTTGGGGAACCCGGGGTCGAAGCGGTGGTGACCCTGGGGATCGACGACATGTCGGGGTCGGACCGGTATGAACAGTTCCTGCGTCCCATCCTCGAGCGGCTCCAGCGCATCGACGGCCGGGCTCCGGTCAGCATCTTCTCCAATGCGCTGAACCCCGAGGATCCCCGCCTGGTGTCGTGGCTGAAGGAGGGGTTGAGCCTCGAGGTCCATACCCTCAGCCATCCGTGCCCAGTGCTGGCGAAGCACGAGTTCACCCACGCTGTGAACACCGTCCATGGCGGGATCGATCTCCTCCATCACGTCCCAGGCAACCGTCCCGTCGCGTTCCGCACGCCCTGCTGTGACTCGATCAACAGTCCGAGTCCCCGCCTGTACGCCGAGGTGCTGGCCCGGACCAACACCGCGGGACAGTTCCTCAGGATCGATTCCTCGGTCCTGCTGCTCCTGAAGGACCTTGCCTCCACGGATCCGTCCGGAACGTCGGTCGACGCCTCGGGACGCAGTCGGTTCACCAAGTACGTGCCGTTCCCGTCGTTTATGACGACGGTGGAGGACTACCCGTACCCGTGGGTGATCGGGAGGACGCTCTGGGAGTTTCCGTGCATGGCGCCGAGCGACTGGGAAGCCCAGAACCTCCTGGGGTCCACGAACGCCCAGATGGTGGCCGACTGGAAGGCGGCCCTCGACATCACGGTGCTCCGGCAGGGGAACTTCAACTTTGTCTTCCACCCCCATGGTTGGTCTTCGCCCCAGCAGATGATCGAGTTCCTCGACCACGCCGTCGCCCGGCATGGTTCGAAGGTCCTGTTCCTCAACTATCGGGAGGCCGAAGAACGGCTGACCCAGCATCTGGGCGCGGGCGAACCCCTCCGGGCTGCCGACGGCGGGGACAACGGGCTCCGGTTGTTGGACCTCAACCAGGATGGCCTCCTTGATGTCGTCCTCGGCAACGACTCGAAGCGGCTGACCCGGGTCTGGGACCCGACCGCGCGCCGCTGGATGGATTCCGGATTTCCGACCGCACTGGTCACCGGTTCCGGTGCGGATCGGCGGGAGACCGGCGTGCGATTCGGGGTGCTCCATCCGGACGCCCGTCCGACGCTGCTGCGTCTGGACGAGGCGGAATCGGGGTGCTGGGGCTTCGAGGGCAGTCGCTGGGTGGCCCAGCCGGCGTTTCTGAACGGCCTGGAGCTCGAGGGGCAACCGGTCCGGATCCGCAGCGGGGGTCGGGATCAAGGCGTCCGGTTCCGGGACGTCGACGGGGACGGCCTCTGTGAGGTCCTGGTCTCGAACCCCCGTCAGAATGCGATCTTCCGGTGGTCGCCCTCGGCGCAGCGCTGGCAACGGGAGGCGCATGGGTTGCCCCCGGACACCTCGATCGTCGACGAGGAGGGTGAGGACAACGGACTGCGCTTCGTCGACGTGAACGAGGACGGGTATGACGACGTGCTGTTCTCGAATGCGACCCGCTTCGCCCTCTGGCTGTACGTGCCGAAGCCGTTCCTGGGGTGGCAGGCGGGCTGGACCCGGAAGGTGCAGGCGGGAGTCCGGAGTGGGGCGGCCATCGCCGCGGGGACGGCCCCCGACGAGATCCCGCCGATCGTTCGTGCCGGTCCCCATCGCAACAACGGGGCCTGGATCCGGTCGCGTCATCTCTGGGTCCAGAACGAGGACACGGCCCACCTGCCGGACCTGGTGGATCGTCGGTCCTTCGAACAGCTCCTGCAGGGGGGCATCCCGGATCCCAAATCCCCCGAGGAGGCTCTGGCGTCGTTCCAGGTGGCTCCCGGGTTCCGGGTCGACCTCGTGGCGAGCGAACCGCTGGTGCAGGATCCGGTGGCGTTCGACTGGGATGCCGAGGGGCGGCTGTGGGTCGTGGAGATGCGCGACTATCCCCTGGGCCTTGACGGCAAGGGCCAGCCTGGCGGGGTGGTGAAGGTGTTGGAGGACCTGGACGGCGACCGTCGGATGGATCGGGCGACGGAGTTCCTCCGCGGGGTTCCGTTCCCCAGTTCGGTGCAGCCCTGGAGGCGGGGTGTATTGATTACTGCGGCGCCGGAGCTTTTCTACGCCGAGGACACGGATGGGGACGGAAGGGCCGATCGTCGGAAGGTCCTGTTCGAGGGATTCGTCGAGGGCAACCAGCAACACCGCGTGAACGGGTTCGCACTGGGTCTCGACGGCTGGATCTATGCGGCCAACGGCGACAGCGGTGGCGAGATTCGGTCAAGTGGCCGTGAGGAGCGGTGGAACGGTGTGGCCTGGGAGACTGTTCCTGGGACGTCGGGCTCCGTCGCACCGAGATCCGTGTCGATCCAAGGAAGGGACTTCCGATTCCGTCCCGACACGCTGGAGATCGAGGCGATCGAGGGACAGACCCAGTACGGACGGGTTCGGGACGATTGGGGGCGCTGGTATGGGAATGCCAACTACACGTGGCTGTGGACCTATCCGATCGCCTCCCGGTATGTCGCCCGGAACCCCTTCCTGCCGGTGCGGGATCTACGGGTGATGTTGGCCCAGGGGCCGGAGGGCAACCGGGTGTTCCCGATCAGCCGGGCGCTGCCGCGTCCGAACGTCGTGGGCGACGAGAACACGGTCACCAGTGGCTGCAGTCCCACGCCGTACCGGGACGACCTGTTCGGAGCGGAGTTTGCACGGACCGTCTTCATCAGCGAACCGAGCGAGAATGTGGTCCATCGCGAGGTGGTCGGGGACGATGACCTGCATCCGACGAGCCGAAGGGCCGTGGGCGAGGAGCGTGGGGAATTCCTGGCCTCCACGGACAGCTGGTTCCGTCCGATCCAGACCAAGACGGGTCCGGATGGTGGGCTGTACGTGGCGGACATGTACCGGTTGGTTCTGGAGCACCCCGAGTGGATCCCGGCGGATCAGCAACGGAATCTGAACCTCCGCGCCGGTGACGACCGCGGGCGGATCTACCGGATTGTTCCGACGAATGCGGTTCTGCGGCGGGTTCCCAACATCGCCGGCCTCGACACGGTGGGTCTGGTTTCCGCAATGGACACGCCCAACGGATGGCAACGGGACACGGTGTTCCGGCTGTTGATGGAGCGGGGGGATCGGGCTGCGGTGGCGCCGTTGAGATCCCTGCTGGGCCACTCCGCGGACGCCCGCGTGCGGGTGCAGGCGCTCGCGGCCCTGGGTGTGCTCGGCGGGCTCTCGGTCGACGATCTGATCCGGGGACTCCGGGATCCGCACCCGGGGGTGGTCGCCCAGGCGATCCGCTCGTCCGAGCCGTTCCTGGTGCCGCCGAGGAATTCACGGAAGCTCCTCAACGCTCTGGTCGGTCTGAAGGGACGTCGTGAGGTCGCGCTGCCGTTGGCGCTTGTGCTGGGGGTGTCCTCGGACCGGCGTATGGGCTCGGTTCTGGTGGATCTGGCGTCGCAGGACCCGGAGTCCCCGGTCCTCCGGACGGCGGTCCTGAGCGCCAGCCTCGGCCACATCGACGGGATGATGTCCGCACTCGAGCGGCGGTCGGCACTCTCGCCGTACCTGCTCGAGTCGCTCGTGGATCAGGCGGTGCGCCAGAAGAAGTCGTCCGCCGTTCGTGCAGGCCTGCGTCTGGCCTCGCGACTGAAGGGAACTGCCGGCGAGCTTGCCCAGTTCCGCCTGTTGGACCGCGTGTTGAAATCCGGAACGGGTCCGGGTGGATCGGATCTGCGGAAGTTCGACGCATCGTATCGTCAGGTGGTCGCTCGAGCCGCTGGGCGGGCGTTGGATCCGTCCGCTCCGGAGGAGGTCCGGATCGCGGCCCTTGGGGTTCTCGGTCACGAGGGGGTAGGACCTGCGATGACCGCCGAGCAGTGGCGCTCCCTGTTTGACGCCAGGAATTCCCCGTCGATCCAGTCTGCGGCCCTCAAGGCCCTTCTAGGGCGCCCGGAGGAAGGTCCGTTTGTGTTCGCCATCTGGCCTCTTCTCGGCCCGGCTCTGCGGGGCGAGGCGTTGACCGTCTTCTGGGATCGCCCCCACTGGTGTGGTGCGGTCCTCGACGAGGTCGCCGCCGGTCGCTGGACGGCTCGCGATCTGGGCGTGGCCGGTCGTCAGCGGCTTCGGGATCATCCCGATGCGCGCCTGCGGGCACGCGCGCGGTCCCTGCTGGATGGGGTGAAGACGGATCGGGGTGCGGTGGTGGAGGCCTTTGGTCGAGTCTCGGGAACGGCGGGAGATCTGGAGCGCGGACGCCACCAGTTCGTCGCCCAGTGTGCCGCCTGTCATCGGGTCAAGGGCCTGGGGGTGGAGGTGGGCCCCGATCTGGGGGCGGTCGTCGACAAGAGCCCGGAGGCCCTGAGGGTGGCGATCCTGGATCCGAACCGGGCGGTGGAAGAGCGGTACCTCGCGTATGGGGTCCGGACGGTGGGCGGCGAGGAGTTCACCGGCATCGTCACGAGCGAGTCGCCCAACAGCCTGACCCTGCGTGCCGCGGCGGGTGCGGAGCGGGTGTTCCTCCGGAGCGAGGTGGCGTCCATGGTCAGCACCGGACGATCCCTGATGCCGGAGGGGTTCGAGCATGCCCTTGATCCGGAGGGAATGTCGGATCTGATCGCGTTCCTGACGGCGCAGGGTTCCCGACCCAAGGAGTTTGCGGGCAACCATCCGGAGGTGGTGATGCCCGACGGTCAGGGGGGGCTGTTCCTCAAGGCGTCGCAGGCGGAGCTCTTTGGCGACTCCCTCGTCTTTGAGTCCGGTCATGGGAACCTCGGGTACTGGCAGAGCGATTCCGATGTCGCGGTGTGGACGGTGGAGATCCCGGGGCCGACCGGCCGGTCCTACGACCTGGAGTGGGAATGGGCTCGTCCCGGTGGCATGGGGCCGGGGGTGCTCCTGGTGCAGGTGGAGGCCGAGTCGATGGAGGTCTCGCTGCCGGCGACCGGGTCCTGGGAGACCTATCAGCAGCGTCGGGTCGGACACCTGCACCTGGAGCCGGGCCGTCACCGGTTGCGGGTCCGTGCGAGACCGCCGGTGTCTACCGCGGTGCTGGATCTTCGGGAGCTTCGGCTTGTGCCGCGGAAGGGCGGGACCTGATTGGATGGGTTTTTTCGTGAAGCGACCCGGGCGGGTCGGCGTCCAGACGGGGTCGTGAATCTGTTGGAGTCCATCCTCGGTGCTGGAGCGCCCGTTCCGGAAACAATTCCGGCTGGGGACTTTTCTCCGGGATCGGCTCTCCCGTAGCGTTTCCGCCATGCCCCGCGAGTCCTTCCAGCCCCAGTCCCGTGCCCTCGACCGAGGCCGTCCTGTCCGGACGCACTCGGTGCGGGGGTTCCGGCTGGTCCTCGGGTTGGTTCTGGGCGCGGTATCCTCCGTCGCCCAGCACCTGCCGGTGGCGCGTCTGAACACCGTCTTTCCTCCCGGAGGCCAGAGGGGTTCGGAGGTCCTCGTCACCGTGGCGGGGTCGGACCTCGATGACCTGGCCGGACTGAGGTTTTCGGATCCCCGCATCCAGGCCGAGGCGACGTCCACCAACGCCCAGGTCTTCCGCGTCAGGCTACCGGCCGACCTCGCACCGGGCGTCGTCGACCTCCGCACCTTCGGTCGGTTCGGCGTGAGCAATCCCAGGGGATTCTGTGTCGGTACGGGTCCCGAGCTGCTCGCGTCGGGCACGAACACGACGGTCGCCACGGCCCAGAGCTTGCCGGTTGGCGCGGTGGTGAACGGCCGCCTCGCGGCCAATCAGGCGGCGTGGTACCGGGTGGAGACCCTCGCGGGACGCGCCTACACGATCCGAGCCGAGACCCGTGGGATCGATTCGAGGCTTGAACCGATCCTCGAGCTGGCGGATCCGACCGGCCGCCCCCTCGGAATGTCGCGTCGGGGTGTGTTGGGCTTCGTGGGGCCCACGAACGGACTGGTGCTGGTTTCCGTGCATGACGTGACCTACCGAGGTGGGGACGACGTCCTCTACCGGATGGAGGTGACGACGGCGCCCCAGGTCGAGCGGGCCCTGCCGGTCGTCCTCCAGTCCGGTGCCACCAATCGGGTCACCCTCTGGGGATGGAATCTACCGGGGGGCGAGCGCGTTGCCGGAACGATGGGCGGTGGACCGGAGCTGCAGCGCGTTGAGGTGGACCTCGTGGCCCCGGAAGCCGATCGCGAGACGGTCGTGGAGGGGTTCCGGCGACCGGTCGGGGCGTCGGTGTCCCGGAACACGTTCCTGTGGCGCTGGGCCCTCTCGAACGAGGTGTCCAATCCCGTGCTGTTCCAGCTGACGTCCCATTCGGTGGTGACCGGACCCCAGCCCGGTCTGGTGGAGGTCACCCTGCCGGTCGAGTTCTCCGGGATCTTTCCCGGTCGTGGTGAGACCAACGGGGTGCGGTTCCAGGGAAAGAAGGACGAGGCTTGGTGGATCGACATCGTCTCGGAGCGCCTGGGTGCGGTGACCGATCCGCGGGTGATCGTCGAGCGGGAACGGGCTCCGGGTGAGTCGGGCGAGGGGTCGACGGTCGACGTGCTCGAGATGGCCGACACCGATGCCAACCTGGGCGGGGTGGACTTCAATACGTCGCATCGCGATGCCGCGGCTCGGTTTGTCGCCCCGGCGGACGGGTGGTATCGGGTCCGTGTCCAGAACCTCTTCCAGCCCGCTCCAGGATCCCTCCAGCCCGCCTATGGGCTCAGCATCCGGAGGGAGACGGCGTCGGCCCCGGCCGTGGTGACCGCCCCGCAGCTGCCGCGTCAGAACGACAACGACCGCACCGCCCATCCGCTGCCTCACTTCCTGCGCCGCGGCGAGACGCAGCTGGCGCGGGTGGTGGCGTTCCGACAGGACGGATTCGCGGGGGATCTGGAACTGGAGTTCAAGTCGCTGCCCTCGGGGGTGACCTCGATGCCGACCCGGATCCCGTCGGGCCAGAACGTCGGGTTCGCCCTCCTCACCGCTGCCGAGGACGCCGCGGTGGCTCCCGAGGGGATGCCGATGGTCCTCGAGGTCCGGGGTCCGGGCAATGCGCCACAGCCCGTCGCCTGGGCCACGGTGTCGCGGTCGATTCCCGAGTGGAACGACCAGTGGGTGCCGGTCCGCCCCACCCGCGAGGCCCTCGTTGCCGTCAGTCGCCATGAGTCCGCCCCCGTCACGGTGCGGTCGGCCACGAACCGCATCGCGGTCGGGGCGGACGGCAAGTTCAAGGTCCCGCTCGAGGTGGTCCGACGCTTCGAGTTCCCCGCGGCGATCGCGCTCAAGCCGGCGGGTCGACCCGAGTGGGACAAGGCCAAGACGGCCACGGTCCCGGAGAAGGCGACCAACGCGGTCCTAGAGTTCGAGACGGCCGAGCTCAAGCTGCCCGCCGGCGACCACACGGTGTGGCTCCAGGGGACGGTAGCCGGGAAGTACCGGAACAACCCGGAGGCCCTCGCCGCGGCGGAGTCGGAACTCAAGGCCAACGAGGAGGCGCTGAAGAAGGCGTCCACCCCGGCCGAGAAGGAACCCCTCGAAAAGCGGAAGAAGGAGCTTGAGGACCGTCGCAAGGCGGCCGAGGAACGGGCCAAGCCGCGCGATGTGAACGTGGTGGTGTGTTCCCAGCCCTTCCTGCTTGAGGTGCCGCTTCAGCCCCAGAAAACCCCATGACCCGCTCCCAGACCCTATCGCCAGAGCCGAGCGCCGGATCCGCCGGCATCACCGCCCGTCGATGGATCCTCGGCGGAGTCGCCGGGATCCTGATGGGATCGATCTCCCTGCAGGCCGCCGACCCGATTCCGGTCCGGCGTCCGGATCGGAACACGCCGGTCGACTTCCGACGCGAGATCCTGCCCCTGATGCAGGCCAACTGTCTGCCCTGCCACAACCGCACCACCACGAAGGCGGATCTGCTGCTCGAGACTCCGGCGGACATGATCCGTGGTGGGGAGAGCGGCACGTCCCTGGTTCCGGGGAAGCCCGCGGAGTCGCTGCTGTTCAAGTTGTCGACCCATGAGGCCAAGCCGCGGATGCCGCCCAAGGACAACAAGGTCAACGCGGTCGCCTTCACCCCGGAGCAGCTCGGTCTCATCGCCCTGTGGATCGAGCAGGGAGCTACCGCCGGCGAGGCAGGTGTCGAGGAGGTCCGCTGGCTGGACACCGCTCCCGATCTCAAGGCGGTCTACGCGGTGGCGCTATCGCCCGATGGACAGTATCTCGCGGCGGGTCGAGGGAACCGCCTGTTCCTGTATCATCGTCCCACCCGGCAGACGGTCGGCGAGCTGGTGTCGCCCGACATCAAAGGTCCTCGTCCCGCGGCCCAGAAGGACCAGGTAGGCGCCTTGGCGTTCCGGCCGGACGGCCTCCAGTTGGCCTCGGGAGGCTTCGAGGAGATCCGGCTATGGCGTCCGACCGCCTCGGCGTTCCGGGGCACCACGGAACCGGTGGTGTCGCGACCCGATTCCGAGCCCAGGCGCAGTGCCTCTGGCGATCGTTCCGTGCGTCGTTCCGATGCGGGAGCGGTCGAATTGATCGACGCCGACGGGAAGGTTGTGGCGACGCTCGACGGCGACGTCCGTCTCCGGCGCGGGGTCCAGGAGTCGACCCGAGGTGTGGCGGCGCTCCGCAGTGTCCTGGCCTCGGTCCAGAAGCGGGTCGAGGCAGCCGACAAGGAGCAGAAATCCCAGCAGGACCGTCTCGGCAGGGCCCGGGAGGGACAGGCCAAGGCGAATGACACCCTCGCGGAGAAGCAGCGGACGCGGGACAAGGTCCAGCAGGAACTGGATGCCGCGGTGCTCGCGCTGGGTCTTGTCTCCACCAACGCCCCGGAGGCAGAGCGCAAGCCTCTGGTCGAGAAGGCGGACGCCGCCCGGAAGGCCGTCGATGCCGCCCGCACCGAGATCGAGACCGCGTTGCGGAAGCTCGCCGTGGCCGAGGAGGAACTCCGGTTGTCCCTGAACTCCGTCGACCTCAGCCGGAACGAACTCATGAGGTGGGACCTGGAGCGATCCTCCCTGAGCAACCGACTCAACGAGGCGGACTCGATGCGGTCGAACCGACTCGCCGAGGCGTCCTCCGGACCCAAACCCGTCCGGTTCGACCTGTCGTCGGACGGCCGCTGGGTGGTGACCCAGACCGCGCCGGATCGTCTCTCGCTGTGGTCGGGCCTGACCGGGGAGCCGGTCGAGACCTGGGATGCGCCGTCGGCGATCGAGGCCCTGCAGATCGTGTCCGACTCCAGGGTCCGCATCCGCTGTGCTTCGGGTGTCTTGGAGCGGGATCTTCTCCCGCGCTGGGAGCTACAGACGGTGGTGGCGGACGCCACGGGGAAGGGGCCTCTGGAGGACCGGGTGGGTGCGCTGGCGTACTCGCCGGATGGACGCTGGCTGGCGAGTGGCTGTGGCGAACCGTCACGCAGCGGTCATGTGCATCTCTGGAACCCGGCCGACGGATCGTTCCAGATGGGGGTGACGAACCTGCACAGCGACGCGGTGTTCTCGGTATCGTTCTCGCCGGATTCCCGGTGGCTGGCCTCGGCCGGGGCCGATCGGTTCGCACGCGTGGTGGATCCGCTCTCGGGACAGCAGGTCCGTGCGCTCGAGGGGCACACGGGCCATGTGCTGTCGGTGGCGTGGAAGGACGACTCCAGCACGCTGGCGTCGGGCTCCGCGGACCTCACGGTGAAGTTCTGGGACGCGGTGAACGGCGAGAAGCGCAAGCAGGCGGGCGGGGTGGACCGTGAGGTGACAGCCCTGGCTTTCTTGGGGGGCGACCAGTGGGTGGCGACGGGCAGTCCGAAGGAGCTCCGCGTGGTGAACGAGAACGGGGACAAGGTCCGGTCTCTTAACGGGCTCGGCGAGGTGGCCTATGCCGTGGCGGTGTCGTCCGACGGCCGCTGGGTGGCGGCCGGTGGCGAGGATGGCGTGGTGCGGGTGTGGGATCGCGACGTCGAGGCTCCCCGGGTGGCTTTCGAGGCCGTCCGGTAGCGAAACCAGACGGGGGAGCCCAAGGCCTGCCTATCGCAGGCGCTCGAGGCTGGCTTCCTGGGTGAAGGCCCCTGCGAGACGGACCGAGTTCTGGGCAAAGCCCGGAGCGCGGACGCGGACCTTCCGGGCGGCGGGATCCCAGGTCCAGGTGACCGGCCCGTGGGCGGTCTGCAGGGACTCGACGCGGATCGGTTCCTCGAGCCACTCCCGTGGGACGCCGGCGCCGACCACGAGGATGGGGTTCGGCGTGGATTCCTCCGGGTAGGCCAGCATCGCGAGCTGGAGCAGGGTGATTTCGGCCGCGGTGCCGTACTGGGGTGACAGATAGGGCGGCATGACCCAGCCGCGGACCCCCTCCCACCGTTCCGGGAAGTCCTCTTGGCCGCTGCCTTCCCACCAGCTGTAGAGATCGGGTGAGACCTGATTGGACCAGAACCAGTTGAGGTCCTTCCAGGCCCGCCCGGGATCACCAAGTAGCAGCCACTGGTGGGCTTCCGTGGCGAGCAGGGTCGGGTTTTCGGGCCGGGTTTTCGGGAGATCGTTGGGGGTCCGCCCTGCGGTCCGTGCCGACAGGAGCAGTGTCTGAAGCCTCTTCGGATCCTCCGCGATCCAGCCGGGATGGGGTCCCATGGCCGCGGCCCATGGTTCCGGATCGACCCGCTTGGCGGCCGACTGGTTCCACGCCAGCTGCAGCACGTCGGCGATGCCGCCGACGCGGCCAGATTCGGTCCGTCGATTGACCCGTGAGTAGAAGGCCACGGCGGCGCGCAGGCCTGCGTGGGCCGTTGCGTTCACGTACAACACCGGCCTCTGCCGGCCGACCCGGCCCTGGCTGAGACCGTTCTGGGCCGCGTCGGCGACGACGACGGCTTCCTCCCGGGTCACGCGATGCGGGGCGAGGGGGCCGTTCCACGGCACCTTGAGGGTCTCAGTGGCCTGGAGAAGGCTCTCGATCACCCGGACCTTGCGGTCGACGTGGGGCAGGAGCCCTTGGTCGAAGGCCTTGTTCCGCGCGATGGCGGCAACCTCGAGAATCGCCCAGAGAGACAGGCCGGGACCGTCGGCCTCGGCGCCCATCTCACCGAGGAAGTCCTCCTGGGCAAGGGTTCCGCAGAGCTGCTGGCTCACGGCCACCTGACCGGCTCTCGCGAGGGCGACGGCGATGGACGCGGATTCGCGCATCCGGCTGACCGGATGGTGGTTTGGATCCACGGGTCTCGAATTCGTGCCGACCAGTCCCATCAACATCTGGGCAACCTGGGCCTTGAGGCAGTCGGCAAAGCGGTCGTCCGGGGTCTCGACGGTGACCCCGGGCAGGGTGCCTCGCCAGGCGAGGGGGTTGGGAGCCGGCGGCTTTCGATCCTCGATGACGAGCGTAGTCTCGCGTCCGAACACGAGGACGATACGGCCCCAGCCGTTGGTCTGGTCCAGGCCGGTCGACGGGGTCGTGCTCCGGATGATGCGGGGTCCGAGTCCGAACTGGCTGGAGGTCACCTCGCCCACCGCGAGGTTGGTGGGATTCTGGTATCCGATCCGGATCTCACGGGGCGTGTCCGCGGCGACGAGATCCCAGCGGTCGTTGATGCGGATGGCGCCTCCGTCCCAGACGGCATTGGTGACAGGGCCGCCGGCAGGTCCGAGTGAGCGGATCGCCACCACGACGTGCGGATGGCGTCGGCTCGACATGTCGAGTCGCCAGTGCCGGCCGTCGGGCATCGACCACAGCGCGGAGTAGTCCTGCGTCTCGGTCCTCACCCCCGGAACCGTGGCCGTGAGGGGCCAGGCCCACGACTGCTTCATCTCCGCGAGTGGGACGAAGTCGCTCGCGACCTCGACCTCGCCGTCGGCATTCTCAGCGAGGAGCTGGATGCCGAAGGTGCCAAACCCCGGGCTGAAGCTCCCTCCGGGTTCGAGATAGGCCTTCTCGTCCTCGGGCGACCCGGGGATGCCGAGGAGGACATGTCCGTAGCCCCGGGGCCAGATCCCGCTGGGTCGTGCCTCCATCGCGTCGAGGACGACCTGTCGCTCGCTTGCCGAGGCGCCCGTGGCGATGCACAGCAGCAGGATCAGGGACCGGGCCATCCAGGTTGACGGAATCTTCAGTCCGCCTCGGAGATACCATCCCGAGGTGCCATCGCCGTGGGATCTCCGGGGTCCGTTCATCTCGTGGGGCTCCGGATGCCGCGGGATTTGTCCCTAGACCAGCGCCGCGAGTTTCTTGTCGGCCGCCAGGCGTCGAACCAATTCCTTGATCTTCTGGGCCTCGGACTTCGTGGCGACGAGAGTGGCGTCGTCGGTCAGTACGATGATGCTGTCCTTGACCCCCACCAGGGTGATCGGGCTCCGGCGCTGGGTCCGGCCGTCATAGACCACGTTGCGGGCGGAATCCACGTGGATGAGCTGTCCGACCGCCGCGTTGCCGGCGTCGTCCTGCTTCACATGCCGTGCAAGGGCAGGCCAGGCACCGAGATCGTCCCAATCGAAGGATCCGTCGGCCACGACGACGTTCTGGGCCTTCTCCATGAGGGCGTAGTCGACACTGATCTTCCGGATCTCCGGATATTCCTTGGCCAGGATCCGGGCGAGGGGTTTCTGCCCCTTGGCGGCCGCCTGGAACCAGCGATGACAGGCGGCGTTGAGATCGGGTTGGTGCTTCTCGAGGGCGTTGGTGACGGTGACGAACGACCAGACGAACATGCCGGCGTTCCAGCGGTAGCTGCCGGAGTTCACGTACTCGATGGCCTTCTCGAGTGCGGGCTTCTCGACGAACTGCTCGGCCTTGTGGAAGCGGGTCTTGTACCGCTTCACCCCCGCGGGCGCGGGCAGGGCCGCGGCGTCGTGGCGGATGTACCCGTATCCGGTCTCGGGTCCGGTCGGCTGGATGCCGATCGTGACGATCACCTGGCCCCGGGAGGCGAGATCCAGACTGTCGGCCAGGACTTGCTGGAACTTCTTCTCGTCGGGAATCACATGGTCGGCCGGCAGCACCGCCATGGTCGCGGTGGTGGAACGGGCACCGACGATGGCGGCTCCGAGGGTGATGGCCGCGCAGGTGTCGCGGCCGACGGGTTCGGCGACGACGTTCTCGGCCGGAAGCTCGGGGAGCTGTTTCCGGACGGCGGCGGCCTGGACCGCGTTGGTGATGACGAGGATGTTCTGTCGTGGCACGAGCGGACGGACGCGGTCGACGGCCTGCTGGAGGAAGGAGCGTTTCCCGAGGAGGGTGATCAGCTGCTTGGGCGTGGCTTCGCGGCTGACGGGCCAGAAGCGTTCACCGCGGCCGCCGGCCATGATGATGACGTAGTGGTCCTTGGATCCGGAGGGGGTGCGCTTGCGGGAGGAGCTCATGACGTGATGGCGTTGGAGAGAGAGGCAACGAAGCCGGCGACCTCGGGGACCAGTCCTGGAGAGCGGCCGAGGGTGGCGATGCGGTGAACCACGGCACTGCCGACCACGATGGCCTCGGCATGCTGGGCGACGGCCCGGGCCTGCTCGGGGTTGGAGATCCCGAAGCCCACGGCGATCGGGAGCGGACTGTGACGGCGGATCGTCGCGGTCATCGTCCCGATGGTGTCGCTCACCTTCGACTGCATGCCGGTGACACCCTCCCGGCTGACGTAGTAAATGAATCCCTTCGCCCGCGGGGCGATGACCGCGATCCGATCCTCCGGGGTGGTCGGAGCCACGAGGTAGATGGGACAAAGGCCGGACTCCGTCATCAGGGCCTCGTAGTTCTCGGACTCCTCCGGGGGCAGATCGAGGACCAGGAGCCCGTCAACGCCCGCCTCGGCGGCCGACCGGATGAATTCCCGGAGTCCGACCCGGTGGAGGAGATTGAAGTAGATGTAGAGGACGATCGGGATCTGCGACTCGGTCCGGATCGACTTCACGGTGTCCAGGACCCGCGGCGGCGTGGTGCCGCTCTCGAGCCCCCGTTGGGCGGCGAGCTGGTTCACGAGGCCGTCGGCCAGCGGATCACTGAAGGGAACCCCCAGCTCGAGGACATCCACACCGGCCTTGTCGAAGGCGAGCGCGAGCTGTCGGGTCGATTCCAGGTCCGGGTCGCCGGCACCGATGTAGATCACCAGTCCCTTGCGGCCGGTGGAGCGGAGCGTGGCGAACCTCTGGTCGATACGATTCACGCGGCAGACAGTGCCGTCTCGGGTTGCAGGGAGGCAAGAACAGGGACCGCCCCGTGGATCAACCGGCAGGCTGCCCGGATCGTCCGCTCCCTACGACAGCTCCCACCGGTGGATCTCCACCAGGCCGGCCGGGTCCCACTTGCCGTCCTTGGGCTTCTCCTGGCCCCGGGCCTTGGAGAGGTACAGTCGGGAGCCATCCGGTGAGAACCGCACCTGGGTGATGCGATGCTTGGCGTCGACCGAGAAGACGTTCTTCCCGGTCGCGGTTTCGAACACCGCGAGGTTCCAGGTGCCCTGGAACAACCGGCCCGCCATCACGAACCACTTCCCGCTTGGATGGAAGGCGAGAGCCTCCATCAGGCCCTGACCACTCTCACCTTCATGCGTCTGGTCCAGCCTCTTGCCGTTCTTCCAGTCGAACCGCTGCCAGCGCTGGACCCCGTTCCCGGCCATCGGGTCGTTCATCGGCCCCATGCCGCAGACATAGAGTTCGTTGCCGTCCGGGCTGAATGTCATGGCGAAGATGCCACCGAGATAGTGATGGCTCTTCACGATGCCCCAGCTGGTCAGGTCGCCGTCAGTCCACTGGGAGACCTGCTTTCCTGTATCAAGGTCCCAGACCCGGACCTCCCCCATCAGATTGCCGGCGGCGACGTGGCGGCTGTCGGCGGAGATCGTCACCGCCTGCGTCGGGGGCACATGCGGCAGGGCGTGGCGCAGCTCGCCGGACCGGGCGTCGAACACCTTGACCGAGGGCTCCCGTTCCGGCGCGGGTTCGTACTTGTACCCGCCCGCCTCGTAGCGCCCGGTGCACGACGCGATCCAGCGCCCGTCCCGCGACAGGGCCAGGTCCCACGACCAGAAGTCGTGCGCCTTCACGGTCCGGATCGCCTTCCGCGAGGCCACATCGTGCCAGAGGAGTCGGCCGTCATAGCCCCCGCTCACCAGCGTGGTGCCGTCCGACAGGAGGGCGACCCCGCGGGCATAGCTGTCGTGGCGACCGAGGGGTTCGTGGGTGCCCGACTCCGGATCCACCTGGAGCAGGGACCCGTCCTGACCGGCAGCGACAAGGAGGCGTCCATCGGCGGAGACCTCGAGTCCCAGCACGGGTGAGGGTAGGGGAAATTCCTTCAGCCGCGTCAGCTTCGGGGTCGGGACGGGGGATGGGACCGGATCAGCCATGGGAATCAGGCCAGGACGGCGCGGATGGGTTCGGCCCGGTCCTCGACGCGGTGGAAGGTGGGCAGGTTGGGAATGTCGTATTCCGCGTAGGGGTCGATCCCCAGGGCGGTGAACAGCGTGGCGAAAAGGTTCCTCTCGTTGAAGGCCTGGCCCACGACGTCGACGCCGTCGGGATCGGTCTCGCCGACCACCACACCCCGCTTGATCCCGGAGCCGGCGAGGGCGAGGGACCAGGCGTTGGGGTAGTGGTCCCGACCCCGGGCCTGGTTCATCCAGGGGGTCCGACCAAACTCGCCCATCATGACCACGAGGGTGTCGTCGAGCAGTCCGCGTTCCCGGAGGTCATTGATCAGGTGGAAGATCACCCGATCGAGTTCGGGGACGAGCATCTGATAGATCTCGTTGTGGAAGACATGGCTGTCCCAGGTCATGCCATTGGCGACCATCACAAACGGGGCGCCGTTCTCGACGAGGTTCCGCGCCAGCAGGGTGTGCTGGGCGAAGGTCCCGGGTCCGTAACGCTCGCGGTCCTTGGCCGGCAGGCGTTTGAGGTCGAACAGGTGGGCACAGCTCATGAGACCCTTCACCCGCTCGAACACGGCATTCTGGGAGGCGGCGGCGGCGGACCGACGCTCGTTCTCAAATTTCCGGTTCAGGAACCGCCGCAGCGCATTGCGGGATTCGTGGTCGTCCGCGGTGAGATCCGCCTGCCGCGCCACGTCCTCGATTCGGTACTCGCCCCCGACCCGGACGGGTCCGTACTGGGCGCCGAGCCAGCCGGCCCAGTTGCCCGCCTTGAACTCCTTGAACTCGTTGCCATGCGGGCAGGGGTCGAGCAGCACGAAGTTCGGAATCGGGCTGTCGAGATGGCCCAGCTGCTGGGCGAGGACCGAACCCAGGGTGGGGCGGATGAAGGGCGGCCGCGGGGCGGCCCCGCGGTTCAGGAGGTCGATTCCCTGGAGATGTTCGCTCTGGTTGGTCTTCATCGACCGCACCACGGCAAGCTGGTCAGCGATGCTGGCGACCCGGGGCATCAGCTCACCGAACTGCACGCCGGGCAGACGGGTCGGGATGGCTCCGAACGGCCCCCCGGAGATCCGCCCTGGCTTGGGATCCCACGTCTCGAACTGGCTCGGTGCCCCGCAGAGCCAGAGCAGGATGCACCGCTTGGCCCGCTTCCGGGCCTGCTCCGCGAACGCCGGCACCGAGAACAACCCCGCCCAGCTCGACACCGACACCGCACCCGCCGCTGCCATGCCGGTCAGGAACCGCCGTCGGTGCAGGAGATGGTCGGCATGGCCACACGTGGATCCCGACAGCAGCGGGGAGAGTTCCTGGGATCCGGGGGGCGTCATGGCGTTCAGTGGTTGGTCTGGAACTCCGTCCCGGTCAAAAGCGCCCAGGCGAGATGCCGTGTTCCGGCGGCGCCAGGATGGGCCTCGAGGTATCGCAGGGATTCGTCGCGCTCGACCGGGTCGGGCTCGCGCCCGAGCACCTCCACAAACGTCTGCCGCACCCGCTCCCCGTGGTCCTGGATCGCCTCCAGCCGCGACACCAGGTTGCCGTCGCGTGGCTGGAGCAGGGCGTCGAACAGCGGGGAGTTCGACAGGAACATCGCCTGCTGGAGACTCGCATTGTACTCGGCCGGGAAGACGTCGGGGAACTGCCGGATGAAGGCCTGGCGCAGGGTTGACTCCGCCCCATCGGGCTTGGTTTCGGAAGTGCCGCCCAGGTTTCCGGTGGCGATCCGAAGGGATTGGTAGAGCTGTTCGGCGGTCAGGGGTTTCTCGATCGCGCGGGCAAACGTTTCGGGAGCTGGCGCGGGGTCGTACGACGGGCGGCTGTCGAGCTGGTAGGCCCGAGTTCGGACGATCGCCCGGATGAGACGTCGGACATCATGGCCATTCCGGGCGAAGTCGGCGGCGAGCCAGTCGAGGAGCTCCGGGTGACTCGCCGGATGCTTGGAGTCCATCAGCTCCACCGGATGGACCAGACCACGACCCAGAAGCAGCGCCCAGATCCGGTTGACCATCGCCCGTGCGAGGAGCGGGTTGTCGCGGGTGACCGCCTCGGCGAGCGCGGCCCGCCGGGAGAACCGGGGCACGGCCACGACCTGTGGCGACTCCTTCGCCGGTGCGGGTGGGGTCTGGTATTTCCCGGCGTCGTCCGACTCCTTCTCGCCCTCTTTGGGCCAGGTCTCGGGGATGGTGCGTCCGTTGAAGAGCGTCATCAGCGCCGGCTGGGATTCCTTCCGGAGGTTCGCGAAGGAGGCGAAGCCGCCGATGGCGGACTCCGAGACCCCGGGGCCGTTCGGGGTGTCGACGTTCTTCGATCGGTTCAGCGCCGCGACAAGTCCCCAGTAATGGGCCTGCTTGATCTCGCGCGCCACCATGTGGTCGTGACACTGGGCGCACTGGATCTGCACCCCGAAAACCACCGGCGCGAGGGCCTCCGCCATGGCTTGGGCGTTGTTGCGACGCTCGTACAGGAACCACTGGGCTCCACGGTCCATCCCCCCCTCGGGCCGTGCGACGATGAGGTCGCGCACGACAGCGTCCCAGGGACGGTTCTCCCGGAAGGCGGTCTCGAGAAAGGCCTGCCAGTGGTTGTCCCGGCGCTTCGTCTCCCACTCCGTTCCGCGACGCCCCATCAGCACGGTGTCCATGACCTCGGCGAGGTGACGTGCGTGTTCGGGACTGGCGAGGAGGGCATCGACCACGCGCTGTCGGCGGTCCTTGCGACGATCGCGGAGGAACTGCTGGCGTTCGATTGCCGTGGGAATGCGGCCGACGAGGTCGAGATGGATCCGACGCAGCCAGCTGGCGTCGTCCGTCGCCCTTGCCGGTTGGACCCGTTGGTTCCGCCATCCCTCTCCGAGGAAGGCATCGATGGCCCGCTCGGGTGTCCAGGACGCACGGGGATGGACATGGCTTTTCGGCGTCTTGGCCCGATCCGTGCCCACCGGGTCCTTCGAATCCGCATTCGAGGCGGTGGCGGTCGAGTGAGGGGTATTGGTGAGGCGCTGGACCCAGGTCCGGAGCAGATCGATCTCCTCGCGGCTCAGCTGCTCCTTCGGCGGCATGTGCGGGTCGGAGCCCATCTCGAGGAGCCGGACCATCGGGCTGTCGTCGGGGCGTCCAGGCAGGACGGCTGCTCCGTGATCGCCGCCGCGGAGGATCGACTGGAAGGAACTGAGGTCGAGTCCGCTCCGGGACTTGGTCGGGCTGTGGCACCGGGAGCACTTGGCCTGGAGCAGGGGCTCTACATGGGCCGACCAGAAGGCATCCTCGGCCGCGAGGACACGTGGTGTCTGGACAAGCCCACCCACGACGACGGCGCACAGGAGCCCGACGGCGTGGCGGAATGGGCTTGGGTGAGACATCGTCCGGGGACTAGACCCGGTCTGGGGGTCGAGTTCCAGTCCGCAGCTCGGGGATCATGCGGAGGAGACGGGGACTCACGCGGAGACACGGAGACACGGAGGAAAGATGGGACGGGGGCAGACGGGGAGACTGGTTTTGGGAGGAAGAAATCAGGGAGGGCGATGAGGTGTCCTGGAATGATGAGGTGTCCTGGAATGGTGGGTGATGCAGTGCCCTGCATCACTGGGCGCGGTAGCGCCCACAGGGCGAGGCGTGGACTCCCTTGGAACTACGGTTTGTTGCGGTCGGCGGCTCTCGAGTCTGGGAGCCCGGGACGCCTGGGGTGGGTGGCCGCCGGGAGGCGGCCAGGTTCCGCAGAGCACTGCAGAACCCACCGGTGCAGTCCCGCCATGGCGGGACTGCGAATGGCCTTCTTTCCTCTGCTTTTCCTGCGCGTCCCCGCGTCTCCGCGTCTCCGCGTCTCCGCGTGGGTCCCCGCCCGTCTTCAGTTCGCCTCGGCGATCCGGTGCATCCGGTCGGTGGAAAGGTCCTGGAGGCTCTGGGTCTTGCCGTTGGGCCATCGGATCGTGACCCGATCCGCCTTCGTGGCGCTGCCCAGTCCGAACACGAGGGTCGGATCACTCGCGCTCAGATAGCTCTTGGTGGGCATCACCTGCTGGGACTGCTTCCGGCCGCCCACCTCGACCTCGACCCACGCGCCCAGCGCGTCCCGGTTCGACGTGGATCCCTCCAGTCGCAGTCGGAGGGCGTGGTGGCCCAGCTGCTGGTCGTTGCGGAGCAGAACCGGGACGCCGCCGGTCTGGGTCAGAACGACATCCAGATCGCCGTCGCCATCCATGTCCGCGGTCGCACTGCCGCGTCCGACGATCGGCTGGAACAGAGCGCTCCCGGCCTGGTTCGTCGAGACGTTCAGGAACCCACCATCGCCCGCGTTCCAGAACAGCTGGGCGGGTTGGCGGTAGCTCTGGCTTGCCTGGACCTTCGAGATCTCCTCCTCGAGATGGCCATTGCTGGTCAGCACGTCGGCACGCCCGTCGAGGTCATAGTCGAAGAAGAAGATCCCGAACTTGAGCAGGAGACGGCTGGCGGGACCGATGCCCCAGGGGATGGACTCGTCGGTGAAGTTGATGCCGTTGTCGACGTACAGCGCCGTCATCTCGTTGGCAAAGTTGCCGATCGCGACACCCAGCTTGCCATCGGGCGTGAACCGCGACGTGTCGATGCCCATCGCGCCACGGGTGTTGCCGTAGCTATCGAACGCGATGCCGCTCAGGGCCCCGACCTCCTTGAACGTGCCGTTCTTCTGGTTCTCGAAGAGCAGGTTCTGGGTCGTGTCGTTCGCCACAGCGATGTCGATCCAGCCGTCCTGGTTGTAGTCGACCGGTGCGACACCCAGCGTCTTGGCCGTCGGAACGCCGGTGGCGGGGTTCTTCACCTGCACTCCGGATTCGGCGGAGATCTCGGTGAAGGTGCCGTCGCCGTTGTTGCGGTAGAAATGCGGGAACGCGCCCTCGAAGTTCATCGGCGGACCGTAGGCGCGTCCGACTCCGACCAGCGTGTAGTTCACCTCGCGGTCGATCTCCGGGGACCACCGCACATAGTTGCCCACGTAGAGATCGAGGTCGCCGTCATTGTCGTGGTCCAGAAACGCCGCGGCGGTGCTCCAGTCCCTGGCATTCCCACCGACCCCGGCCTTTGGGGTGACGTCCTTGAACTTCAGGCCGCCCTCGTTGTGGAAGAGTCGGGCGCCGCCCACGGTGGTGATCAGAACGTCGCGCCGTCCGTCGTTGTCGTAGTCGCCAACCGCGACGCCCATGCCGTAGAGGGGAATGTCGAGCCCGGATCCCGCGGTGGCGTCCTGAAACCCGCCCTTGCCATCATTGCGGTAGAGGGCGGCCGTGGCGGGCTTGGCTCCGGCGGGGAGTTTTCCGGGCCACTGGGTGCCGTTGATGAAGAGAAGTTCCGGCGCGGTGTCGCCGTCCAAGTCCGCGAAGGCGACGCCACTGCCCATGGTCTCGGGCAGGAGCTTGTCGCCATAGGCTCCGGTCTCGTGGCGGAACCCGATCCCGGCGGACATGGTGACGTCGGTGAACGTGGCTTTTGGAATCTGGGCCAGGACGTTGGTGTTGGCGGTCTCCGGGGCCTTGAGCTGGGTGACCTTGACCGGGCCCGTGACCTTCGGAGGACGGAGGGCGATCCAGACCGCACCGCCCACGGCGGCGAGGACGAGGACGATGAAGAGGGAGATGCGGAGTCCACGGCCGACGGCTTGGTCGTCTCCAGCTACCAACTCCTCGGGTTCCAGATCGGGTCTGTGGGGTGCGGTGCTCATGGGCGAGAGGTCAGCGGGGCAGGGAGGTGAACCGTCCGTTTCCCTGGGGTTGGAGGTCGTAGATCACGATGGCCTGTGAGGCGTGGTCGGCCGCCTTGTCACGACGCCGAGCGTTGGCCACGGCACGGTCCCGCGCATTGTCGTCGGGACGATACCGCTCGTGCAGCTTCCGGTGTTCCACGGACTTCGCCTTGTCACCCAGTGCGGCATGGATGAGGCCCAGGTTGTAGTGGGCGGCGACGTTCTCGGTGTCGATCGCTAGGGTGTCCTCGAACCGTTTGGCGGCGGCCCGGAGGAGTTCCTCGCGACGGGCTGGATTCGAGCGCTCCATCTTCGCCCGCTCGAACAGGGTCTGCCCGAGCTCGTTGATCACCTCGTAGTCCCGGCTGAAGTTGAATCCTCGCTTCTCCAGCTCCGGGTATCGGTCCTCGAGGATGCTGGTGAAGTCCCGGATGGCGTCGTCGAGGCGCCCGTTCTGCTTGTTCACGAGTCCGTTGAGCCAGGCGATGGTCCAGCGGTTGCCAGGTGGATTGAACCGGTTGGTGTCATTCGCCCGCTGCAGGGCCAGGACGGCGTCGTCGAGGCGTCCCTCCTTGAAGAAGACCCGTGCGAGGTTGAGCGGGCCGTCGGCACGGCCGAGCTTCTCGACCTGCTCGAAGGCCTCGGCTGCCTGGACGAGTTCGCCCTTTTCGGCGCCCTTGTCGCCCTTGAGGAAGAGGCCGATGCCGTAGTCGTTCCAGCGCTGCCACGGAGGGATGGGCGACTTCTGGGTCTCGATCGCGGCTAGATCCTTCGTGTCGCCGCCCTCGATCGGGAAGGTGACGGTGTCGCTCGCCAGGACCGTGATCGGCAGGTCATTGGTCTTCTGGAAGGGCATCCCGTTGGTGTAGCCGCTCCCGAAGACGTAGTTGAAGAAGATGGTGTCGAACTTCCTGTAGTTGACCTTCACCTCGACGGTCAGCGGCTCCTTCTGGTCCGGCGGGACGGTCAGGCGGTAGTGCAGGACGTGGGCGGCACCGGGCGGGATCTGGTTGTTGTAAAGCGGGACGAAGATGTCCTGGGGGTTGCGCCGATCGATCCGGTTCCCGTCCTTGTCGAGCATGTAGACGTTGATGAAGTGCGACCAGGGGTCGACCTCCTTATGGACCCCGAGTCCGCCGCTGCGACCGACGACGGTGCCGTCGGGATCCGTGACCCGGACATCGGCCCAGATCTCGTTCGAGTCGACCGTGCCCTGGGAGAGGGGGTGTCCGAGACGGAGGGTTCGGACCACGGCTTCGACGAGGTAGGTGTGGCCGGGTTTGAGCGCCGGAACCTTGGGTCGGATCGGAGCGATGAGTGGGGAGTCGACCGTGCCGCCGTCCTTGAGTCCAAACAGGTCCACCCGGATGCAATCCTTCAGGTACTCCTGGTGGATCTTCACGATATCGGGCTCGTTGCGCCAATGGGCCATCCCGGTGTTGGCTGCGGGGAAGAGATGGTCGTGTACGGTCAGGAAGTCGTTGGTGCCATTCTTCTGCGCGCCGAACTCGTCGGACTTCAACAACGGCATGTGGCACTCGGCGCAGTTCAGCTTCGCCTTGTCGGGATAGTAGAAGCTCCGGGCGTTCACCCCGGACACGCCGCTGAGGAGGTAGGTGTCGTAGTGGTTCTGTCCGCGCAGGAACTCCTTGTAGTGGTTGACCTCGTAGGGGAGGCCGACCTTGTGACAGGTGGAGCAGAACTCGGCCGTCTTGTGCAGTGGCTTGAGGAAGGTCTTCTTGTGGAACTCGGGCTTGGCCTTCACGAGCTGCAGGTTGATGTAGTAGGCAAGCGAGTTGGTCGGGGCGAACGCGAAAGGATAATGGACGGGTTCCTCGATGGTGTAGTTGCCGTTGCCGATCATCCCATGCTCAGCGCCCTCGAGGGAGGTGATGGCATGGCAGACGGTACAGGAGATCCCCGCCTGGGAGGTCGGATGTTTCTGCATGTCGAACGCGGGGTCGTCGAAGGCTCCCGAGAAGAAGGGGACCGGATCATGGCACCCGGCGCACCACCGGGAGGCCTGGACGCTGCCGTCACGCTTCAGTCCGACCTCGCGGGTCTCCTTCACCGCGAACAAATAGAACGGGTTGTTGAACGAGCTGAAACGATGCGCCGAGTGGAACCAGCCCTTGTAGACGTCGGGATGACACTCGAGGCAATACGCGTTGTTCATCAGCGACTCGGCGGGGATGAACTTCCCGTTGGCGGTCCGGGCGGCTGAGGGGTGGAAGTACTTTGTGCCTTCCTTGGGGGCCTTGGCGGTCCAGACGCGGGGATCGTGGCGATGCAGCAGCACCATGGCGCCCGAGACCACAACAATTGCAATGGCCCAGGACAGTCCGACCTTCCACTGAATCCGCGGTCCCGACAGACGATGCAGGACGTACAGCCAGATCGACGCGAAGGGGGTGATGAAATGGGCCCAGTAGAGGATCCGTCGGGCGGCAGGATCCCGGATCTCGAACCCGGAGACCCGCATCAGGAGCAGTCCTGTCACCAGAAGAACGACGGAGACCGTGAAGAGCGCGTAGCCGACCGCGACCGCTCGACGATTCGGACGGTTCCACGAGTTCCGCATGTGTCCGATGCCGAACACGATGAAGGGCACGAGGATCAGGAGCCCCAGGACGAGATGTCCCAGGAACATCAGCTGGTAGAAGTAGTTCTCGTACGAGACCCCCTGGTCGCGGTCCAACCAGTTGAGGAAGGTGACGGAGGACAGGTAGACGGAGTTGGCCCCGAGCAGTCCGAAGAGTCCGAGGATGACGTAGAGCAGGATCCGGAGGCGGGGCCCTATGGCCCGCACATAGCGGCGGCGACCGGGCGTCCCGGAAGGGGTCGACGGGGCGGGTGCGTCACTCATGGTGGTCCTGGAGTTTTCGGGTCGAATTTCTGCTGTCAGGCGGGTCGGGGAAACCAGCCTGACGTGACGTAGGAGCTTCGGCCGATCACCCCTCTCTGCCAACCGGCCAGGGGTGAGCTGCTGGAATTCCGGGGCGAGACGAGGGGGGACGCACGCGAGGACAAAAGAACTGCGGAAGGGACTCACACGGGGGCGCGGAGACGCGGAGGAAAGGCAGGAGAAGAATTTTGTAAATTTGGCCGGGACCTCCATCGAACCCCGAAACGCCCCGACTCCGAAACGGTCCGTCCGAGGCGGTGACAAAGGATTCCCGCCTAGCGTTGCTCCGCCTCGGGCCCACCTCCAACGGAATCCTCAAAGGCGTCAGCAATGATCGAACCGCGACGTCAATCGCCCCGATTTTCATTTCCAAATTCCCTCTTCCTCCGTGTCTCGGCGTCACCGTGTGAGCCCCCCTCTTCCTTCCTGCCGGACATCCCTTGGCAGCCGGGAGGTTCCCGAACCAGACTCCCAGCGTGAGCTCAACAGACTTCGACACGGTGGTGGTGGGAGGCGGCAGCGCCGGCTATGCCGCGGCGCGGACCCTCGTCGCAGGCGGACATCGCATCGCGGTGGTGGATGGCGGACCCGAGATCGGCGGCCTGTGCATCCTGCGCGGATGCATGCCCACCAAGGCCCTCCTGCATGCTGCGGAACTCCGACACGCCATCGCCGCCGGACGCACCTGGGGCATCGAGGCCGGTCCAGTGACCGTCGATCTTGAACGTCTCATGGCCCGGAAGGATGAGCTCATTCGAGACTTCGCCGGCTATCGACGCCAGCAGCTCGAGCAGGGGAAGTGGGAGTTCATCCGTTCCAAGGCTCGGTTTGTGGATCCCCACCACCTGGAACTCGAGTCGGGTCGACGTCTCCGGACCCGTCATGTCGTGCTCGCGACGGGCTCCGAGCTCGCCCCACCACCGGTTCCCGGTCTCGAGGCGATCGGGTATCTGACCAGCGACTCGGCCCTTCAGCTCCGCCACCTGCCCGCTTCGGTGATCGTGCTGGGCGCGGGGGCCGTGGCTCTCGAGTTTGCCCAGTTCTTTGCCCGGCTGGGGGCCTCTGTGACGGTCGTCCAGCGGGGACCTCAGCTCCTCCGGGAATGCGACTCGGACGTCGCACAGGAGCTTGAAGGGGCTTTGATGGACGAGGGGATCTCGGTGATCACCGGTGCAACGCTCCAACGCGCCGAGGCGGTCGGTTCCCGCAAGCGTCTCTGGATCGAATGCGCGGGTTCCGTGAAGTCGATCGAGGCCGACGCCATCTTCCATGGTCTGGGACGCCGTGCGGCGGTGTCGACCCTGGGTCTCGAGGCAGCAGGTGTGGCGCTGAACCGGTCCGGAAAGATCCAGATCGACCGCCAGCAGCGGACGACCGCCTCCCACATCTTTGCCGCGGGCGATTGCTGTGGCCCGAAGGACATCGTCCATCTGGCGATCCAGCAGGGTGAGATCGCTGCCAAGAACATCCTGGGCCAGTTGGTATTGCGGGACGACCGTCTGACGCTGTCGGTCGTCTTCACGGATCCGGCGGTGGCGCTGGTGGGGCACACGGAGCGGTCCGCGAAGGAGGCCGGTCTCGAGGTCCGGGTGGCGGCCTATCCGTTCAACGACCACGGGAAGTCGATGATCCTGGGATGCCGTCGAGGCTTCGTGAAGCTGCTGTCGGACCGTACGACAGGCGAGATCGTGGGCGGTGCCTGTTTGGGCCCCCAGGCGGGCGAACTCATCCACGAGATTGTGGTCGCGATGGACCGTCGCATGACCGCCGCCCAGCTCGCCGCGGTCCCTCACTACCATCCCACCCTTGCCGAGATCTGGACCTACCCGGCTGAGGAGCTGATGTAGGGGTGGGCGGTTGGATTTGAAGCGCTGTTCGTAACTCGACCCCTCTGGCATCCCCCCGGGATGCGGTGGACGTAGTGGTGCGGGTATCCGGCGGTGTCGCTGCGCTCAACCGCCGGCTACCGGCTGAGATCCCTCCGGGATGAAGAGAAGAGGGGGGCGGTGCGCGCTTTCCACGGATGCCGGAGGCATCCCAGCGTGTAGCCGGTGGTTGAGCGCAGCGACACCACCGGTTATGGATCCAATGGAATCCCGCATCCCGGCAGGGATGCCAGCCAACGTCGCCCATGCCATCAACCCATACCCAGCTCCTCCATCACCTGATCTTCGCCACGAAGAATCGCGAGCCATTGATTTCGGAGTCGTGGCGTGTCCGGTTGCATGAGTATTTGGGTGGTTGCGTGAACGGGCTGGACGGGTTGTCCCAGGGTGTTGGCGGCGTGGCCGACCACGTCCATCTGCTCGTCGGATTGAAGCCGACCCATTGCCTGTCTGATTTCATGCGCGAGTTGAAGAAGTCGTCCTCCACCTGGGTGCGGCAGGAAATCCCCATCCCGGGTTTTGCGTGGCACGAAGGGTATGCGGCCTTCTCGGTCAGTGCCTCGGCGTGAACCTCGGTCCAGGAGTACATTGGTCGTCAGGCCGAACACCATCGGGTCAGAACGTTTCGGGAGGAATTGGTCGAGTTCCTCGAGAAATCCGGGGTGGTGTACGATTCGAGATACCTGGACTGAGCTGGCATCCCTCCGGGATGCGGGGGATAGGGTGGGGCGGGTGTCCGGCGGTGTCGCTGCGCTCAACCGCCGGCTACCGGCCGAGATCCCTCCGGGATCGAGAGGGGATGAGGCGCTGCCCCCCCGGGCGGCATCTCTCGAGGGCTGGGGGACGGAATCCCTTTGGGATTCTAAATGGTGATGGGATATCGATCCGGGACGGCAACGCCAACGGCGTCATGGAAGTCAGCCGGCGGTCTCGGCAGCCAGGGCCCGGGCGGCGCGTCGGCGGGCGGCGTAGCGCTTCACCAGCTCGTCGGCGATCACGCCCAGCAGGATCACCGCGCCGATGATCGCATACTCGATGTTGTTGTGGGTCGTCACCAGCGTGATCATGTTCCGCAGCACCTGCATCAGGGCCGCACCCACGATCACCCCTACGATCGTCCCCTCGCCACCCCGCAGGCTGCAGCCCCCCAGGACCGCCGCCGCGATCGCGTACAGCTCGTAGAAGTTGCCGAAATCCACCGGCTGGGCCGAGTTGACGTCGAGGACGAACAGGATGCCACCGAGACCTGCGAGCGTAGAGCTGATCACATAGGCCAGCACGATCATCCGTCGGGTGTTGATGCCGCTGTATCGGGCCGCGTCCTCGTTGCGACCCAAGGCCAGCAGATAACGACCGTAGATCGTCCGGTTCAGGAAGATCGCCGCCAGGATCGCGACCGCGATCAGGAAGATCCACGGCGCTGGCAGGGCGAATCCGGAGAGGAAGGGGAGGGGGATCTGGCCTGTCGCGAGACTCCGCAGGTCCTTGAAATCGGATCCGAACCCGACGGTCTGGTCCTGGGTGAACCCGCGTGCGATGCCGCGATAGAGCAGCAGGCCGCAGAGGGTCACGACGAAGGGGGGGAGGCGGAGCCGCGTGATCAGGAGCCCGTGGCCGAGTCCGATGCCGACAGAAACCAAGATCACAGCGGCCAGGGCGGCGGGCACCGACCAGTGGTGGGTGGTGAGGAGCCAGGGGAGACCGCAGCCCACGAGGCAGACGACCGATCCGATCGAGAGGTCGATGCCCCCCGTCACGATCACGAAGGCGACACCGATGCTGATGATCCCGAAGAGCGCGGTCCGACGGATCAGGTTCTCGAGGTTGTAGGCGCTGAGGAAGCTGCTGCTGGCCAGCGAGGTGATCACGCAGACCACGATCAGAAGTGCCGTGATGCCGAGGATTTTTCTCATGCGGGAAGGGCAGGGGTGGAGAGCGGGGTCGGGGTCGAGTTGGTTGCCAGGTGCATGACCGCCTCCTCCGAGAGCTGGTCGCGTCGCAGTTCGCCGGTGAGGCGCCCCTCATGCATCACGAGGGTGCGGTCGGACAGTCCGAGGATCTCCTCCAGTTCGCTCGAGACGAAGAGAATCGCGACTCCGGTGCGGGAGAGATCCTCCATGAGGCGGTAGATCTCCTGCTTGGCGCCGATGTCGATGCCGCGGGTGGGTTCGTCGAGGAGGAGGACCTTGGGTCGGAGGGCGAGCCACTTGCCGAGGACGACCTTCTGCTGGTTTCCGCCCGACAGGAACTGGACAACCTGCTGGTCGTGCGGGGCCTTGATGCGGAGGCGGGACATCATCTCGCCGCTCAGGGCGAGTTCTCGGACCCGGTTCAGGAATCCTCGACGCTGATCCTGCCGCAGGCTGGCGAGGCTGAGGTTGTCGCGGATCGCCATCTCCAGGATGACTCCCTGGTGCTTGCGATCCTCGGGCACAAGGGCAAGTCCGGCCGCGATGGCCTCCTGGGGCGACTGGGGCTGGATCTCCTGGCCGTCGACCCGGATGGATCCGCCCACGGCCGGGGTGACGCCGAACAGGGCCTCGAGCAGCTCGGTGCGGCCGGCACCGACGAGTCCGGCCATGCCGACGATCTCACCGGCGCGCAGGGTGAAGTCGACGGCGTGCCTCGGGTGCACCCGCGAACGGAGTCCTCGTACCTCAAGCACCGGCTTACCGGGCGGATGGGGCTCGTGGGCGTAGAACTGGGAGAGGTCACGTCCGACCATCAGTTTCACCATCGCGCCGTGGGTGATCGCCGTGCGTTCCAGGTCCCCGGCGTTCTCGCCGTCGCGGAGGACCACCACGCGGTCAGCCAGCTCCTTCACCTCACCGAGACGGTGTGAGATGTAGAGCATGCTGACGCCGCGCGACCGGAGATCGTGGATGACGGTGAACAGCTTGGCCGCCTCGCCGCTGGAGAGGCTCGAGGTCGGCTCGTCCATAATGAGGACCCGGGCCTGGACGGACAGGGCCTTGGCGATCTCCACCAGCTGTTGCTGTCCGATGCTCAGCTCGTGCACCGGGGTGCGGGGGCTGACGTCGAGGCCGACCGCCTTCAGGTGGACAGCAGCCTCGTGCTCGATTCGGTCGCGGTCGATCAGGCCGTTCCGGAGGGGTTCGCGTCCCAGGAAGATGTTCGCGGCGACGTCGAGGTTATCGGCGAGATTGAGTTCCTGGTGGATGAGGGCGATGCCGTGTCGGAGGGCGGCCAGGACGGAGTCGAGGACAACGGAGTGTCCCTCGAGCTGCACCTCGCCGGAGTCGGGGGTCTGCACCCCAGCGAGGATCTTCATCAGGGTGCTCTTGCCGGCGCCGTTCTCGCCGATGACGGCGACGACTTCGCCCCGGTTCAGGGTGAGCCCAACGCCCCGCAGGGCGCGGACGCCGGGGAACGATTTGGTGAGCCGCGTGGCCCGCAGCAGGGGCGCCGTCATGGGAACGGTCGGAACGCTACTTCTTGGCGCCGGTCTTGGCCTTCAGGTCGGTCCAGAACTCGTCGACAGTCGCCTTGCGGATCTGGCGGGCCGGGATGTCGATGAACTTGGAGGCGGGGATCACGCTGGCGTTGCCCTTGGCGAGCTCCGACAGGATCTCGACCGACTTGAACCCGTACATGTAGGGGTTCTGCACGACGGTGCCGTGGACGTGGCCCTTCTGGATGCCCTCGAGGGTGGCGTCGTCCTCGTCGAACGCGACGACCTGGACCTTGCCGAGCTTGTTGGCCTGTCCGAGGGCCTCGAGCATGAGGGGAGGGTTGTAGGCGAAGAGGCCGACCATGCAGCCGAGGTCGGGGTACTTGGCGAGGGCGTCCTCGGCATTCGCCTTGCCCTTGGCGCGGTCGAACTGGTCGGTGAGCGTGCCGAGGATCTTGAATCCGTTTCCCTCGAGCACGGTGCCGGGGGCGTCATAGTTCGCCGGGTTGGCCGGGCGGCCGAGGATGGCGTCGATGACACCCTGTCGACGCCGCTTTGCGTTGTCCTGCTCGAGGCGCCCGATGAAGAGCATCACGGTCCCGCCCTTGGGCATGGCCTCCCGGACGAGGTCGCCGCAGAGGCGTCCGGCCGAGTAGTTGTCCATGCCGATGTACAGCTCGCGGTCGCTGGCCGGGGCATCGGAGTCGTGGGTGATCAGGTGGGTCCGTTTGGCGGCGCGGTTGAGGAGGTCGGTCTGGTTCGCGGGGTCGATCGGGCTCACCGCGATGCCGTCGATGCCGCGGGTGACGAGGTCCTCGATGATGCGCTTCTGGTCGCTGATGCCCTCGACGGGCATGAGGGTCTCGGCATCGACACCGAACTTCTCGCCGGCGGCCTTCACGCCGGCTCCGGCGATGGTCCAGAACGAAGCGACGCCATTGCTGACGAAGGCGATCTTCTTCTTGCCCCCACCCGATCCGGAGCCGCCCGCGGAGTCGGAGGCGGGCTTGCAGCCGGTCAGCAATGTGGACAGGGCCAAGGTGAGGACGAGGGGGATCGCGATGGGTTGGAACGTGAGTTTCACGGGAATGATGGGAGGAGACTGGCAAAACCCGGACGCGCACTCGACAGAAATCATCGGGACTTCAGGACCTCGACGGCGGGCCAAAGGGGGGGGTGTCGCGGCACATCCCCCTTGGGGTCCTGGCAATCGAGGATCCGGGGTCTTTGGTGCCCTCGCTTGCCTCCCCTGTAGGATCGGGGGCACTTTGGGTGTCCGCCTCCTCGGCGGGATCCCATGAACATCCTCGTCATCGACATCGGCGGCACCCACGTGAAGCTCTTGGCCTCGGGCCAGACCGAGCGACGGGAGTTTGCCTCGGGTCCCCGCATGACCCCGGCCCGGTTTGTCTCCGGGGTCCGTCGGATCACCAAGGGCTGGAAATTTGACGCCATCGCCATGGGCTACCCCGGCTTCGTCCTGAGGGGGCGTCCCGTGGCCGAGCCCCACAATCTCGCGTCGGGTTGGGTCCGGTTCGACTTCGCTAAGGCGTTTCGCAAGCCGGTCCGGATTATCAACGACGCCGCCATGCAGGCCCTGGGCAGCTATCGGAAGGGCAAGATGCTCTTCTTGGGTCTCGGCACCGGTCTGGGTTCCTGCATGGTGGTGGATGGCGTCGTGGAGCCGATGGAACTGGCGCATCTGCCGTATCGGAAGGGGACGTTCGAGGACTACGTCGGCCTCCGGGGTCTGGAGCGTCTGGGCAAGAAGCGCTGGCGGAAGGAGGTCGGCAACGTGGTGGACATCCTGACGCATGCCCTGGAGCCTGATGAGATCGTGCTGGGCGGCGGCAATGTGGTGAAGCTCAAGGAACTCCCGCCGCTCTGCCGTGCCGGCAGCAACGACAAAGCCTTCACCGGAGGTTTCCGGCTATGGGAGGACGGAACGGGGATGAAGCGGAAAGCGGTGGGGAAGCGTTGAGAGTTGAGAGTGAGGAATATGGAATCTCATCCGATCCGAAAATTCTATAGCAGTCCTGCCCAGGGTGTGTGGGTGTCCTCCGGATCCCCAGTGCCGCAGGGCACTGCAGCATCCACCGGCCCTCGACCCTTCGGTCCTTGATCGTGGCCCTTTACCTCCAGCCTGCCGTACGCGGTATCGTCCCAGCCTGATGTGACGCCTTTCTGAATCCTCAACTCTCAGCTCTCAACTCTTAGCTCGCATCTCTCCCATGCCTACTCCCTCCAAAACCCTGACTCAGCGTCCCGCGTGGAAGGCCCTTGCGACCCACCACAAAAAGATCCGCAGCCGGCACCTCCGTGACCTCTTCAAGGAGGACCCGAAGCGCGGAACCCGTCTGACGGCCGAGGCCTCGGGGCTGTTCCTCGACTACTCCAAGAACCGGGTCACCGACGAGACGCTGTCGCTGCTCGTGCGCCTGGCCGAGGAGTCCGGTCTGGTCGAGCGACGGAAGGCGATGTTCGCCGGCGAGAAGATCAACATCACCGAGGGACGGGCCGTGCTGCATGTCGCCCTCAGGGCTCCCCGCACCGCGAAGATCCGCGTCGATGGTGCCGATGTCGTGCCCGAGGTCCACGCGGTGCTCGATCGCATGGAGGCGTTCGCGGGCCGGGTGCGTCGCGGGACCTGGAAGGGATTCACTGGTCGGCGCATCCGGAACATCGTCAACATCGGGATTGGCGGCTCCGACCTGGGGCCCGTCATGGCCCTCGAAGCCCTGCGCCACTACAGCGACCGCAACCTTCAGTTCCGCTTCGTCTCGAATGTCGATGGCATCGACTTCGTGGAGGCGACCCACGATCTGGATCCAGCCGAGACGCTCTTCATCGTCTCCTCGAAGACCTTCACCACGATGGAGACCATGACCAACGCGCAGAGCGCGCGGGACTGGCTCCTCAAGGGGCTCGGCGGCAAGACCGCCGCGGTGGCCCGACACTTCGTGGCGGTCTCCACCAACGCCGAGAAGGTGTCGGCCTTCGGTATCGACACGGCGAACATGTTCGGGTTCTGGGACTGGGTGGGCGGCCGGTACTCGATGGACTCGGCGATCGGCCTCTCGACGATGCTGGCGATCGGCCCCGACCGGTTCCGAGAACTCCTGGCCGGGTTCCATGAGATGGACCAGCACTTCCTCAAGGCTCCGCTGGCCAAGAACCTGCCGGTCCTGATGGGGTTGCTGACGGTCTGGAACACGGCGTTCCTCGGGGCCGAGACGGTCGCGGTCCTGCCCTACGAGCAGTATCTCAAGCGCTTTCCGGCGTATCTCCAGCAGCTGACGATGGAGAGCAACGGCAAGAGCGTCACCCTCGGGGGACGGCGGGTCTCGTATTCGACCTGTCCCATCTACTGGGGTGAACCCGGCACGAACGGACAGCACTCCTTCTACCAGCTGATCCACCAGGGCACGCGGCTGATCCCCTGCGACTTCATTGCGTTCGGGAAGGCCCTGACGCCGCTAGGACGGCATCACGACATGCTCATCGCCAATGTACTGGCCCAGGCCGAGGCGCTGGCGTTTGGCAAGACGGCCGAGGAGGTCCGCGCCGAGGGGACCGCGGCGGCGCTGGTGCCGCACCGGGTCTTCGAGGGCAACCGTCCGTCGAACGTCCTCCTGGCCCGCGAGCTGACCCCGAGAGTGCTCGGACAGCTGGTGGCGCTCTACGAGCACAGCGTGTTCGTGCAGGGTGCGATCTGGGACATCAACCCGTTCGACCAGTGGGGGGTGGAGCTCGGCAAGGTCCTCGCCCAGCGGATCCTCCCGGAGCTGGAGGGGGAACGCCTGACGGCCTTGGGACACGACACGTCGACCAACAACCTGATCCGACGGTACCGGACGCTGAAGGCCTCCTGAGACCTGGAGCACCCCGCCCATGGCCGCCCTTCATTCGGATGCATTTGTGTTCTTCGGAGCCACCGGGGACCTCGCTTACAAGAAGATCTTCCCGTCGCTCCAGGCCATGATCCGTCGGGGCCACCTGACGATCCCGGTCATCGGCGTCGCCAAGGCAGGGTGGACGCTCGACCAACTCAAGGCCCGGGCGAAGGACAGTCTCGAACACCATGGCGGCCTGGACCCTGCGGCCTTCGAGGTGCTCTGCGCGCAGCTGCGGTACGTCGATGGGGACTATTCCGATCCATCGACCTTCGACCGTCTCCGCAAGGAGCTGGGGTCGGCGGAACGGCCCGCCCACTACATGGCGATTCCACCGGTGCTGTTCGGTCTCGTCGTCCAGCAGCTCGCCCGCAGCGGCTGTGCGGGGGAGGGAGCCCGGATCATCGTGGAGAAGCCCTTCGGCACCGATCTCGCCTCGGCCCGGAAGCTCAACCAGATCCTGCTCGGCACCTTCGACGAGTCGCGGATCTATCGGATCGACCACTACCTTGGAAAGCGGCCGGTCCATAACCTGCAGTTCTTCCGCTTCGCCAACGCCTTCCCGGAGTCGTTCTGGAACCGGGAGCACATCGAGAGCGTCCAGATCACCATGGCCGAGGACTTCGGTGTGCAGGGCCGAGGGGCATTCTATGACCAGACCGGGGCGATCCGGGACGTGATCCAGAACCACCTGTTCCAGGTAGTCGCCCACATCGCGATGGAGCCGCCGCCGCGTCTCGACAGCGAGTCGGTCCGCGACGAGAAGGTGAAGGTCCTCAAGGCCATCCGGTCACTGGACGCCCACCAGGTGGTACGCGGCCAGTTCCGGGGCTATCTGAAGGAACCCGGTGTCACCGAGGGCTCTCGGGTCGAGACCTTCGCCGCCCTGCGGCTGGAGATCGATTCCTGGCGCTGGAAGGGCGTGCCGTTCTTCCTCCGCGCGGGCAAGTGCCTTCCGGTGACCTGCACCGAGGTGCTCATCCGGATGCGGAAGCCGCCGACCATGTACGAGGACGTCCAGCTCCAGCCCAACCACCTCCGGCTTAGGATCAGTCCCGACGAAACCATCGCACTCGGAATCAACAACATGGCACCGTCCGATGACGCCCCCGAGGGCCTCCGGGAGATGATCGCGAGCCACCATCCGGGTCGCGAGGAGATGGACGCCTACGAACGGGTCCTGGGCGATGCCATGGCCGGTGATGCGACGCTGTTCTCACGCGAGGACTACGTCGAGGAGGCCTGGCGGATCGTCGATCCCATCCTGAAGGCGCCGACCCCTGTCTATCCCTACGAGACCGGCCACTGGGGCCCGGAGGCCGAGGTCGAGTCCCTCGTCCGTCCGCCGGCGGGCTGGTGGAATCCCACAATCGATCCCTGAACCCTGTTCCGTCGAAGCTCCCGTCCATGTCCCAGAATCCTGAACTCCATATCCATGCCGATGCCGATGCCGTGGCCGGCGAGGCGGCGCTTCTGATTGCCCGCGAGGCTCGGGACGCTATCGCGTCGCGTGGACGCTTCCTCCTCGCGGTCAGCGGCGGCCGCACCCCTTGGGTGATGCTGCGGGCCCTCGCCCGAGAGACGTTGCCCTGGGATCGGATCCATGTGTTCCAGGTCGACGAGCGGGTGGCCCCGGACGGCCACGCCGACCGCAACCTGACCCACCTGCGGGCGAGCCTGCTTCCCCAGGCACCGCTGCCCGAGGCGAACCTGCATCCGATGCCGGTGACGGACCGCGATCCCAACGCCGCGGCGGTCCGCTATGCGGTCGAGCTGGAGCGCGAGGCGGGACGTCCTCCGGTGCTGGACCTGGTCCATCTGGGCATGGGTGCGGATGGCCACACGGCGTCGCTCATTCCCGGGGATCCAGCTCTAGGGGTGCGGGATGCCGAAGTCGCGGTGTGTGGGGTGTATCAGGGACGTCAGCGTCTGACGCTGACCTATCCGGTGATCGACCGGGCGCGTCGGATCCTGTGGGTGGTCACGGGTGCTGAGAAGGCCCCGATGCTCACCCGGCTGCTGGCGGGCGATCGGACCATCCCAGCCGGGGTGGTGGCCCGGGATCGCGCCGTGATCCTTGCCGACCGCGACGCGGCGGCGGCGGTCGCATAAGCCGACAGGCCTGCGGGTCGACGGCGCTGCCGGTGGCTCCGATGCGGTTCCCGTTGGGTGTCGTTCCGAGTGAATCTTCGTTCCGGTGGGTGCCGCAGTGCCGTGCGGCACCGGGCGCGCCAGCGCCCTCCGTGGGGCGCAGACTCCGCCTAGCCCGGTGGATTCAACGCGAGATCCGGGACGCTCCACTCCCAGCCGTTGCGCCGCAGAGACGGGTTGCCCGGGATCCGCTCCTCGGGAAAGGTCATGGCATCGTCGTCGTACCCCTCGAATGAGACTCCCAACCGTGGTTTTTCTCCTGGCAGTCGTTTCCCTGACACGGTGTCTGGGCTCGTCACCGTCCGAGAGCCGTTCTGTCGCCTGCCGATTGCGTCCGCCTGCGGATCGCCTGTGGGGTCAGCGGTTCGCGGGTCCAGTCTTCACCCGGTTCCATGACTGGACCGTCCGGTACCAGGCCGCCGATGCCGCGGAACGTGCGGTATTGGAGCTGGAGGGTGTGGACCTCGCGTCGGCGCGCCGGGTCGAACTGAAGGAGCTCATCCAGACGGATCCGTCCCGGGCACTCGACCAGACCGTCCCGGTCGGGGTCCGACGGCTGCTACCGGCGGCGGTGGTGGAGCGTCTGGAGGAGCGGATCGACGGCCGTGGGCAGCTCGCACTGCTGGCGGCGGTTCCGGCTCCGGGTGCGACGAACCACCTGCCGGCGTCGTGGCGGACGGCGACGGTCGAGGGACGGATCTTCCGGGCCCACGTCGATGGGCGACGTCTCGACGAGCCCACGCGACAGGACGTGGCCCTCCTTGGGATCGCGGTGGAGGACGAGCTGGCCCTCGACGAGAATCCGACGCGTATCCTGGAGGCGGTTGAGGCGGAGTACGAGCTCGAGCGGGATCCGGTCTGCGGCGTTGCGGGTTGGCCGTCGTCGTCGCTGGGCACCCCCGTGGTGCTCGAGACCGGGGGAGGGCGGAGGCTGGCGTTGTGCTCCGACACCCATGCGGAATCGGTCAACGACTCCCTCATCCTCCAGGAATCCAACAGCGACGGCACGACCGTCGGCGAGGACGGCCTGGTGCGTCCGGCCTCGGCCTACACCGAGGGCATCAAGCGTCTAATCCTTATCCGGGTGGATTTCTCCGACAAGGCGGGTGCGCCGTTCACCGATGCAAAGGGGACGAACATCATCCGTTCGATCGACACGTTCTTCCGGACCTGTTCCTACGGACGGGCGGGGTGCCGCATGCTCGGGGAGGGCTCAGCCCTCACGCCGACGCTGCGTCTGCCCCGCACGACCACCGAGTATGGCACGTTGGACGCCTCGAAGCTGCGGGAGGAGGCACGGGCGGCCGCGAAGGCGGCGGGCTTCGTGCTGACGAACTATGACTTCGACGTCATCTGCTTCGGCAGCGTTCCCGGCTATGGCTGGGCGGGGTTGGGCTACGTCGGTGGACCCGGCTCCTGGGTTCAGAACTCCTTCGACGATGCCGCCGGGGTGTTCTGCCATGAGCTGGGCCATAACTACGGGCTCAACCACGCGAACTTCTGGGACACGGCCGGCGAGACGATGATCGGGTCGAAGGGGACCGATGTGGAGTATGGCGACTCGTTCGACACCATGGGCAACGCGGCGGCGGGGCGACGGCAGTTCAACGTCCGCAACAAGACCTCGCTCAACTGGATGCGCTCGACGGAGGTGAAGACCCTGTCGGCCAACGGGACCTATCGCCTCTACGCCCACGACTTCACCAACGCCGCTCCGATCATGGCACTGAAGGCGGTCCGGGATGCCAAGACCAACTACTGGTTCGAGTACCGGGCCCGGTTCGCCGACTATCGGTGGCTCTCCAACGGCATCGGCATCCGCAGGGCCCGCTCCGACAGCTCCCGCCAGAGCCAGCTCATCGACGCCACGCCAGGGTCCGCCGATGGCAAGAACGACTCTCCGCTCGTCATCGGGCGGACCTTCTCCGATCGGGCCATCGGACTCCACGTGACGCCCGTCGAGCGGTTCGACACCGATCCACCGTCGATCGACGTCGTCTTCAACCGCGGCGAGTTCCCCGGCAACCGCAGGCCGGTCGTCGAGGTCACCGCCTCGGTGTCCGCCGCCGCCCTGAATGCCCCGGTGGTTTTCCGGGCCACGGCCACGGATGCCGATGGCGACACCCTGGCCTATGGGTGGGACTTCGGCGGGGGCTTCTTCGGCGCGAACGCCCCGGTCGTCACCAATGCCTGGAGCACCTCCGGTGACTACGTCGTCCGCTGCGTGGTGTCCGACATGAAGGGTGGGGAGACCAGCGACTACGTCGTCGTCCGCGTCGGAAACCCGTCAACCTTCCGCATTGGCGGACGGGTCACCCGGTCGGGCGAGCCGCTGGACGGGGTCCGGGTCTACACCTCCAACACCCGAATGACCCATACTGGTTCCGATGGCACCTTTGTCCTGACGGGACTGGCCCGTGGTTCCTACACCCTCCGGGCGCTGGGTGAGGGCCTCTTTTTCAGCCAGTCGGGGTTCTCCAACCCCGTCAACCTCACTGGAAATCTCGAGGGCCATGACTTCGTCGGTGCCTTCCGCGGGGATCTCGAGACGGTCACGCTCGTGCCGGCGGGGGCGGTCTGGTGGTTTTCGGATGCCGGCACCGACCTGGGCACGGCCTGGCGGGCGGCCGGCTTTGACCACGGTGACTGGAAGCGTGGGGCAGCCCAGCTGGGCTACGGGGATGATGACGTGGTGACGCGTCTCGACTATGGCCCGGACGCCTCCAACAAGTACATCACCACCTATTTCCGAGGGGAATTCCAGGTGGAGAATCCCGAGCAGGTCCTGTCGGCCGCCCTCGGACTCATGCGCGACGACGGCGCGGTGGTGTACCTGAACGGCAAGGAGGTCTTCCGCAGCAACATGCCTTCCGGGACGGTCACCTACTCGACGCTCGCCTCGGCCGCGGTCGGGGGCGAAGACGAATCGACCTACTACGAGACGGAGGTGGCTGGCAGCCAGTTCCTCAAGGGTCGCAACGTGCTGGCGGTCGAGCTCCACCAGAGCAGCCGGTCGAGCTCCGATCTCAGCTTTAATCTCCGTCTCGACGCCCTGCTGCGACCGGGGACCGGACCGGAGATCCAGCCCACGCTCGCGGTGGAGTCCTCGTTGGACGGACTCCGTGTCAGCTGGCCGGCCTCGTTCACAGGCTATGAGCTCGAGGTCGCGCCGACGCTGGAGTCGACGGACTGGGCCCCGGTATCGGCGCCGATCCAGACCCAGGGAGATCGACGCTACATCCTGCTCCCGCCGCTCGAGGAGCAGCGTTTCCTACGACTCACAAGGTGACCGGGTGAGCGACCGGGAACCCAGAGTGCACAACCGGGGAAGGCCGACCTTTGGTGGTGGAGTTCCGGATGCCCGTGAATCATTCTTACGGGACTCCCGATGAAACACTGGATGCTGGCATTGCTGTGTGCCCTGGGCGTGGTGGTCCGGGCGGAATCGCCGACGGGTCCGGGTGGCGTGATCGCCCTTGTGGGTGGATCGCCGCTGGTGGCCGCGGATCAGGCCGGACACCTCGAGACCCTTCTCGTGCTCCGGGATCCGTCGCATCGACGGACGGTCCGCTCGTTTGCCTGGGAAGGGGACACGGTTTTCTCCCGTCCTCGTCCGCTCAACTTTCCCACCCTTGACCAGCAGCTCGCCCAGCAGCGGGTCGGAATGGCACTGATCCAGTTCGGCCAGATGGAATCGCTCGCGGGTCCCGAGTCGCTCGCGGATTTCCGTGAGGCCTACGCGAGAATCGTCACTGGGATTCAGCGGACGGTTCCACGGGTGATCCTCCTGACCCCGACCCCATTCGGCTCCGCCGGTCCGATCGATGCCGCGACCGCCCGCGACCGTAACCACGTACTCGCCCTTTATTCCCAGGCCATCCTGGACGTCGGACGCATGCTCCATGTGCCGACGATCGACCTCTTTGGTGCACTGGGGGGGACGGAGTCCAGGCCGTTTGATGCGACCCTGGACGGGGTTCAGCTCACTCCGGAGGGGCATCGTGAAGTGGCCCGGATCGTGTCGCGACGGGATCTGGACCGCTTCGGGGAGAGCCTGCCGCTCCTGCCGGTCGAGGCGTGGGACACCGCGGCCGTGGAGCGGGTCCGGGAGGCGGTGGTCCGCAAGAACCAGCTCTGGTTCCGGTACTGGCGTCCCACGAACTGGGCCTTCCTGGCAGGCGATCGGACCGACCAGGCGAGCAGCCGGGATCATCGGGATCGATCCATCCGCTGGTTTCCAAAGGAGATGGAGGAATTTGTGCCTCTGATCGACTCCGCCGACGCCGAGATCCGCCGACGCGCCACCTCACTGGAGGGCACCCGATGAGGACGTCCATTCCGCAAACACTCTCGCTCCGGGCCCTGGTTTGGGCCGGGGTCTTCCTCGTTCTCTCCACCACCCCGGCCTTTGCGCCGGTCCGAGCCCAGTCGGATCCGGAGCAGGAACGCGCCAGCCTTCGGGTCCTCGACGGGTTCGAGGTGCAGCTCTTCGCCTCTGAGCGGGAAGGGGTCCGCAAGCCGATCCAGATCCGCTTCGATCCCGATGGCCGCCTTTGGGTGATCGGCAGCACTGCCTACCCCCAGATCAAGCCTGGGGAGGAACCGGATGACGAGGTCGTCGTCCTCGAGGACACCAACCGAGATGGACGGGCCGATCGATCGACCGTCTTCGCCTCCGGTCTGCACATTCCGACGGGACTGGAATGGGGCGATGGCGGTGTCTATGTGGGAGCCGCCACCGAGCTGCTCCATCTCAAGGACACGGATGGCGACGGCCGGGCGGACCAGCGTCGGGTGGTGTTGCGGGGTTTCGGGACGGGCGACACGCACCAAACGATCAACTCATTCTGCTGGGGACCGCTCGGAGAATTGATGCTGTCGCAGGGGCTCCACGCCGAGAGCCGCATCGAGACGCCGTGGGGCGTCTCGGAACTCCGTCAGGCCGGTGTCTGGAGGTTCTGGCCGCGTCAGGTCCGTCTGGATCCCTTCTGGAGCGGAGCCATGGGCGCCCACAATCCCTTCGGGACCGTCTTCGACCGCTGGGGACAGCCCTTCGTCTTCGCCGGCAACGGACATGGGATCTATCACCTGACGCAGGCGATGATCCCGACCGACCATTTCCTCGAGCAGCGCTGGATCTGGAACCAGGGCCGCAAGTTCGGCGGGGCCGACATCGTCGAGAACTCCCACTGGCCCGCAGCCTTCCAGGGTGAAGCCGTGTCGGGCGGCTACCTCCAGAACAGTGTCGAACGGTTCCGCCTGACCCCGGACGGCTCGTCCTTCAAGGCCGAGCGACTCCCCCCGCTGATCGAGTCCACGAACATCGCCTTCCGGATCGTCGACGCCCGGTTTGGACCCGACGGCGCCCTGTATCTCTGCGACTGGTACAACCCGGTGATCGGCCACTACCAGAACAGCTTCCGGGATCCGGCCCGCGACAAGACCGGCGGACGGATCTGGCGGGTCACCGCGAAGGGGCGATCCGTGGTGGACTGGAAACCCCTCGGCAGGGCTTCGGACGAGGCCCTCGTCAAGGCCCTCGGCTCGTCGGAGCGCTGGGACCGGCAGATGGCGCGTCGGGCCCTTGCCGGCCGTGCGTCGTCGTCCGCCGTCGAGTCCGTGGTCCGCTGGGCAGGGGCGTTGACCGGGGAATCGGAGTCGGCCGACCACGGTCGACTCGAGGCCTTGGGTGTGCTGACGGAGCTAGGGCGGGACACCGATCCGGCGGCGCGTCGGCTCCTCCTGGGCCTGAAGGCTTCGGGTCGACCCGAGGCCCGCGCGATGGCGGCCCGGGTTCTCGGGGAATGGGCCCGTCGAGGCGGTCCGGGTCCGGAACGGGTGCAGGAGGTACTCAAGGATCTGGGTGACCTGGTCCGCGACGACAACCCGCGCGTCCGTCTCGAAGCTGTTGTGGCCTGCAGCTTCGTCGCGAGTCCCGGGGCGTTGGAGGTCGCGGCGGAGGTGGCGGATCGTCCGATGGACGGTCCTCTCGACTACGCCTTCACCCAGACGGTCGCCCAGCTGCGTCCGCAGTGGACCCGGGCGTATGAGTCCGGATCCCTGGATCTCCTGAAGAAGCCGGCCCGCGCAGCGGCGTTCGCGAAGGCCGACGGGGGGGCGGGCTCGGCCCAGTATGCGGCCGGACGGCTGCGTCGGATCGGCGAGGTGGCCCTGGATGCGGAGACGGTCCGACAGCTCTCATCCCTTGTGGCCCGGGCCGGGAGCCCCGGGGATTTGGCGGTGCTCCTGCAACCGAGGTCGTTCACGGTGGGTGTCGATCACGATGCGCCCCTGCAGGCGCGTCGGCTTCGCGAGGCCGCGGCATCCAGCCGTATGCGTGGCGTGGTTCCGGAAGGGAATGTGGTCCCGGCCATCACGGCGCTCCTCGACTCCAAGGATCCTGGACTCCGGGCCGCCGCCGCTCTCGTGGCCGGAGCCTGGCGGGTGGAGTCCCTCCGGGATCGGCTGAAGGCCCTCGTCTCCGCGGAGTCCGCCTCGGTGCCGGAACGTGTCGCGGCGGTGGAGGGGTCTGCTCTCCTCGGTGGGGATGGGGTGACGGCCCAGCTTATCGGCTGGGCGGGACCTGGCAGTCCGGCCGCCATTCGAAGCTCGGCGCTGGCGGCATTGGTGCCGGTGGAGGCACGCTCTGCCGCGCGTCTTTCGGCCGACTGGATGGCCGGCGACGCCATGCCAGAAGGGGTGCGCCCGATCGCCGTCGCCTTCCTCCGGCAGAAGGAGGCGCTGCCGCTTCTCCGAGTGGCCCTGGAATCCCGGAAGCCGACTCCGGAAAACGCCGCGGTGCTCCTCGAGGAACTGGCCCGCGGTGGACGTCAGGATCCCGCACTGACCGACCTCCTTTGGGCTGCGGCGGGGGCTCGTAAGCGGAGCGGCGGTTGGACGGTGTCAGATGTTCCCGCGATCGCGACCGCCGCGCGGGCCTCCGGCAACCCGGTCCGCGGTGGTGAGGTGTTCAGGTCCGCCCAGCTGGCCTGCACCGGCTGCCACAGCGTCGACGGCACGCCGGGGAAGGTGGGTCCTGTCCTGGCCGCACTGGGTACGGCCCAGAGCCTGGAGTCGATCACCGGCGCCATCGTGGCCCCACAGAAGGAGGTCAAGGAGGGCTTCATGGCCACCGAGATCGTCACCAAGGACGGTACCACCTATCAGGGCTACCTGCGGGGTGAGACCCCGGCGGCGATGACCCTGTCTGACCATCTCTCGGGTCAGACGGTGATCCTTCCCAAGACCTCGATCGAGGTGTTCCGTCAGCTCGGATCGTTGATGCCCGAGGGCCTCGTCGACACCCTTTCGCCGGAGGAGTTCCGCGACCTCGTCGCCTATCTCGGCAGTCTCGGACGCCGCTGATCGTCGGATGGAATCGGGTCGGGCCAGGCAGGCCAGGACGGCCCAAAGTTTCCAGTTGGCACTGATACGCAGGCGTACCATTTTCGCCCGCCATGTCGGACACCATTCCCCATCTCCCCACGCTGCGCCTGGGCCGTTCCTATGCCTCCCTCGAGCATGTCGAGGTCAAGAACCACCGCACGGGAGAGACCCTCGCACTGGTCTCACAGGTGAACGGGGGGATCCTCAAGCGGGATCTGGCGAGGCTAGGTCCTGCCCGTGCCGCCCTGAAGAGGTTCACCGTGGCCCAGCTGATGGAGCTTTCGGCCAAGGCGGGTGACCTGTTCGTCAACGGCACGCTGCCTCTCGGGGATCGGGGACACACCCAGACCCCCCAGCAGTATGTGGAGACCCTGAGCCTTACGAGCGGACTGCCCCATGTGATGGTCCGGCGCAACATGACCAAGATCCACTATGCCCTCACCCACATGCCGGAGGTGCTGAATGGATTGTCGCGGGGTCTCGACCTCTCGATCATCGACCGGGGCTTCGGGGAGCAGTTCGGCACCAAGCTCAGCTTCTTTCCGTCCTGCCAGGCCCTCGGGCTGGTCATGCCGAGCAATTCACCGGCGGTGAACTCGCTCTGGCTCCCGGCCATCGCCCTGAAGACCCCGGTGGTCATCAAACCCGGACGCGAGGAACCCTGGACCCCGTACCGGCTCATCCAGGCCTTCATCGCCGCCGGGGTGCCTTCCGAGGCCTTCGGGTTCTACCCGACGGACCATGATGGCGCCGCGACCATCCTCAACACGTGTGGCCGGGCGTTGATCTTCGGCGACAAGTCCACAACCCAGCAATACGCCAACAATCCTGCCATCCAGATCCACGGACCGGGCTGGAGCAAGTTCCTGATCGGTGACGACCAGATCGAGAACTGGCGCGACTACATCGACGTGATCGCCGGTGCGATTTCCGACAACGGTGGGCGTTCGTGCATCAACGCCAGCGCGGTGGTAGTCCCGAAGTATGGGGCCGAGATCGCGGATGCCTTGGCCCAGCGCCTGGGTCCGCTGGCTCCGACGCGTCCCGAGGATGAGGGCGCCAGGCTGTCCGGGTTCGCCAATCCCAAGATGGCAGACTTCATCGACGCCCAGATCGACGACGGTCTGAAGACCGCCGGAGGCGAGGATGTTACGGCGAAGTATCGTGGCGGACCTCGGAAGCTGGTGTTCGAGGGAGGCACGTACGTACGGCCGACGATCGTGCGGTGCGACTCGTTCGCGCATCCGCTGGCCAACCGGGAGTTTCTGTGTCCCTACGCGAGTGTTGTGACCTGTCCTCAGTCCGAGATGTTGTCGAAGATCGGCTACACCCTGGCCTGCACGGCGATCACAAAGGATCCGGCCTTCATCGCGGATCTCGAGGCCTACGCCCACATTGAGCGGCTGAACATCGGCCCGGTTTCGACCATGAAGATTTCCTGGGACCAGCCCCACGAGGGCAACATGTTCGAGTTCCTGTGGCAGCGCCGCTCGATCGAGCGGGCGTGGTGACCAGGTTGCCCCGCCCGCGAGTCATCCACTGGAAGATTTGCATTGATCGAGGCTGAAAAGGATTTGCACACTGTGGGTTCGAAGCGATTCGTCCTTCATGAACGTAGAACTCACCCGCAAAGCACTCGAGAAGGTGGGCAACCCCCATATTCTCGTGAACATCATCTCCCGTCGTGTCCGGCAACTCAACAGCGGCGGCGGTGGCATCAGTCGGCCTCTTGTGGAGGTGGACCCCACCATGGGCATTGCCGACATCGCCCTCACGGAGCTGATCCATGAGAAAATCGGCTTCCAGGTCGAAGAGGACGCTCCGGCTGTCGAGGAGAAGGCATCGGAGGGGTCCAAACGCAAACGTCGGACGCGATCACTGACCTCCTAGGCGGGTCTGGATCCTCGACGATTTGAGGAGAATTGAAACCAAGCCGGAGGAACACCCTCCGGCTTTTTGCTGATGTCGATCATCATCACCAACTCGAAGGCCCGACACGAGTATCACATCCTCGAGACGGTCGAGTGCGGGATTGTACTGCGGGGCACCGAGGTGAAGTCGATCCGCTCTGGAAAGGCACAGATCTCGGATGCGTTCGCGAGGGTCGAGCAGGGCCAGGTCTGGCTCCATCAGATGCACATCGACGAATACGGGTTCGGGAACATCCATAACCACGCGCCGAAGGGAAAACGGCGTCTCTTGTTGAACCGTGCGGAAATCCGCCGACTGGCCGAGTCAGCCACTTCCAAGGGTGTGACCCTGGTGCCGCTGGACCTCCATTGGAGGAACAATCGGGTCAAGGTTAGCCTCGCTGTCTGCAAGGGGAAGGTGGACTTCGACAAGAGGCAGGACCTGAAGACCCGGGAAGCGGACCGTGAAATCCGGAGGGCGCTCCACCGCCGAGAATAGCTGGAGGAATCCCAAGAAAGCGAAAAGGACGGTCACCAAGGTGATCCGTCCTTTCGTAGATTCTGCGGCTGCTGGTGCCGCAGGGGAGGATGAGAGGAAACAGGCGAGGTGCCTGCCACCGTCATGCCGCCTTCTTCCAGGTGCGGCGGGGCGCTTTGGCCACGAGTCCCTTCTTGATGACGCTCGCCGCGACGCGGATGCGCTTCACCTGGCCGTTCGGAAGGACCACCTTGACCTTCTGCAGGTTGGGGAAGAAGCGACGCTTGGTGATGGCAGTGACATGGGTGCCGATGCCACCCTCCTTCTTGGCCTTGCCGGATCGCCAAATGTGACTCCCCTTGACGGGGCGTTTGCCGGAGATGGGACAGATTCGAGCCATAGGATTTATCGCTTCAGTAAAGAGCGCAGTGGCATACCGATCCACCTCTTCCTCTGCAAGCCATTAATTGGAAATTGTGGCGTTGATGGGAGGGTCTGCCCGATCTGGTGCCGTGATCATGGCTGGTCTGCGCAGCGTCCCAAGGACATCGACAAGGGCTCTAGCTAGGCTGTCGGCGCAGGGTCTGAGGCGGCCTTGGAAGCGGATCAGCCTGGGGATCAGGGAAGGGGATCCGAGCAGCGTGAGTGCCAGTCGCACCCAGTCGATCTGGTCGTTCGGCCCCATCAGAGCACCGAAATCCAGCGGAAGGTCTTCGCTGGCGTCATCCGAGACCACTCGGATCGTGGCTGATGGGATGCCTCGAGCCATCGAGATTCGGCGGATCGTCTGGGATTCCATGTCGACCGCGTGGCATGCGGATAGCCGATGCAACTCGGCCTTGGCCGCCGTGGTTTGTATGACCCGGCGGGACTCATGGAAGCTCATGGGCGTTAACCTGGACCCATTCGACATGGCAACGTCTAGGAAACCCGGGTCGCTTGAGATACCGACCGTTCCCCGAGGAAGCCCCGGATCGAGGCCTCCGGCAAAGCCAGCCGTGACAATCCACCGCGGATGATGAGCCACCAGGAATCTCTCCACGCAGGTTTCTGCATTGCGGGATCCCATCCCGGTGACCAGCACATCAAGATCGACGAACCGCCAGCATACGGAGCCCTCCCGTGTCGGTCGTGAGGCAGTGGCATCGCCCCAGGCGCGGAGGAACGGACGTGACTCCTCCGGGACTGCGAACGTGACGAGGCCTGGTTCGTTCCGGTTCAGTTCCACGTCAGATCCTCAGGGGATTCGGCCAGCAGGCGACACTGCCAGTCCGTGCGACTGCGAAGGAGTTGGCGCCATAACAGCCGCGGGTCCATGTGCAGGAACATCGCAGCGTCGGCGGGTTGGTGAAGCCATGACTCGCGCCGCATCTCCTCGTCCAGCTGGCCCGGACTCCATCCTGCGTAGCCCATAAACGGCAACAGTCTCTGGTCCTCTGACCAGCTGGATGCCATTCGTTCGAGAGCTTCTGGCTCATGACCCAATGAAAGATGTTCGAGGACGTTGCCCTGCGGACCCCCGGGATGGAGATGCAGGAAGCTGAACATATTGGGTTGAACCGGTCCGCCTTGGAAGAGTTCCAGCCCTGCGAGGTGGGTGGGAAGGTCGATCGGCAGTATATCGTTCAACCGATGCTCCGTCGGCTGGGTCAGCACGAGACCGAAGGCACCCTGAGAATCGTGCTGGCACACCAGGACCACCGAACGGAAGAAGACGCTCCCCTCGAGCTTCCCGCCGTCGAGGAGCAGATGCCCCTTTAATGATGGTGGTGCTGTCCTCATCCTCGAAGAGCCAGACTGCTGCATGCTTGAGGGCCCGGCAAACCTGTTTACGATGGCCGCATGAGGAGATTCATCGTGGTCTGTGTCATCCTAGGCATTCTGTCTGCAGCCAGCGTGGGCTGCAGGTCCTCGGGTAGCCGTGAATTCATCCCAGGGCGGGGCTGGGTGCCCACCCATTAGGAGGCACACGGACCCGGGCCCAAGGCACTCCAGATTTTGCGTGGACAGGGTTTGGATCGGAGCCTACCACTTCGGGAAATCCGCTCGTCCACCAGGGCGGGAGCGTCCACCGAAACAAAACCAACAGTTCCCATGAAATACCTATCTGCTCTGATCCTCGCCGCCTCCACCGCTCTGGCCCTCCCCAGCTTCGCGGGTGATTCCGAGAAGTGCGAGAAGGGTTCTGCCTGCTGCGCCACCAAGGCGGCTGCGAACGTGACGAAGGCCCAGTTCAAGCTGGATGGAGTGACCTGCGCCACCTCCGCCGCCAAGGCCGAGGCCGCACTCCTGAAGGTCAAGGGTGTGAAGTCCGCCCACGTGTGTCCTGACAGCCACGTGGCCGCGGTGGAGTTCGACAAGTCCGTGACCAGCAGCCGTCGCATCTCCTCGGCGGCCAAAAAGGCCGGGTTCAAGGTCGAAAAGGGATCCTGAACAGGATCCTGAACCGGGTTTCTGGCTGTCAGGAAACCCGGATTCTCCGGGGCGATGGTCACCATGGTGGCCATCGCCCCTTTTGTTTTTGCGTCACGGGTACTCCAGAAATCCGGGCGATTCTGGGTGGGGATTTGGCTCACGGTTCCGCCTAATTTCCGGTGGTGACCCGTGTCTCTTGCCCAGTACTGCAGGAACTGACTTGTCCCTCCGGAATTCCGGGCAACTCTTTCCGGACAACATGCTCAATATCAATCGTATGAACACCAAGATCTGTTGGATTGGGATGGCGGGTTTACTCGCCATCGGAACCCTCGGAGCGTCCTCGTCAGCCGACGCAGTGGCCGCCCGGAAACCGGCGATGGAGGTTCTTGGCACGATACCGGACCGGATGCCTGGATCCGAGAATGACACCGAAGCCCAGGTGAAGCTTGGGAAGCGCCTTTTCTTCGACAAGCGGCTCTCAAAGAACAACAGCCAGTCCTGCAACTCGTGCCATGTGGTCGACCAGAACCGGGGTGGCGTCGACAACGAGAAGACCTCTCCTGGCGCCTTTGGAAAGCGCGGCGGCCGGAATTCCCCCACCGTGCTGAACGCGGGATTCCATCTCGCCCAGTTCTGGGATGGACGTGCGGAAACCCTCGCCGACCAGGCCAAGGGTCCGATCCTCAATCCCATCGAGATGGGCATGCCCAGCGAGGCCGAAGTGGTCGAGCGTCTCAAGGGTGACAAGCGCTACGTCAGCCAGTTCAAGTCTGCATTCCCCAAGGACAAGGACCCGGTCACCTATGACAACCTCGCCAAGGCCATTGCCGCCTACGAGCGCACGCTGATCACGCACGACCGGTTTGATGACTTCCTCAAGGGAGATGACAAGGCCCTGACATCCCGTGAGATCGAGGGACTGGAATTGTTCACCCAGGTCGGATGCACCACCTGCCATAATGGTCCCCTGATCGGCGGCAATGGGTTCCGGAAGCTCGGCATCCTCGAAGCCTATTCCAACGCGGCGGACAAGGGCCGGATCGAGGTGACAAAGGATGATGCCGACGAGTACGTCTTCAAGGTTCCCAGCCTGCGCAACATTGCGTTGACCGCCCCTTACTTCCACGACGGAAAGCATGAAACGCTGTCCTCCGCCGTGCGCGAGATGGCGTGGCTCCAGCTGGGTAAAAAGCTCGACGACCAGCAGGTCGACGCGATCGTGGCGTTTCTGGGGTCGCTCAGCGACAAGCGCCGCGCCTCCCGCTGATCGGCACTGTCACCGGAGCGGTAAGAACCGTCTTCCGGTGGGCGTTCTGGTGTTCGGTCCGATTCACGGTCTGTCCCGAGAGGACATTCCGGAACGGAATCCGTCAGGAATCTGAACACCATGAACACGCCCGGCAAACAGGCTTCCGTCCCAATCGGCGGGCCATCACTTCATCACGGTGGGGTCGAGTCCCGTCTCGACCCCACCGCCGTTTCCAGGGGAGCCCACCGCCGTCCGAGGGCGCTGGTCTGGGAGCAGTTGGAGACCTCGACACCCTTCTGGGCTAGCCGGGGTGCCTCTGGACTGAGCCTGAAGTCGGAACCGTGCCCCGAAACCGAGGGCACGGACAATGCCCCGGGATATGTCCTGCTCCAGGATGTTGGCCCCGTGCCCAGCCACAGGCTCTGCCATCGAAGTGGGATCCTTTCGGACGGTCAACTCGACCTGGACGAGGGTGCGTCGCTGCAGAGCTGCTGGTGCCTGCCCTCGGCATCCTTGGATGGTTCCGAAATGCTGGGCCTCCGCTACAAATTCAGCGAGTCGCTCAGGAGTCGAGGGGCATGCCACTTCCGCATCAGCATCCGGCGTTTCGAGGAATCCAGTGAACCCGCGGACTACCCAGCCGTGCACCAGCGCGAACTGGTCTGGCAGTTCTACGAACAGGCCGGTGATCTGCTCTTCGTCCGTGATGCACGACTCGGTCCCCTTGATGTCGGGGTGGGTCTTTATCGGATACCCTACCAGTCGGACTTTGACTGGTTGCAGGGTCAGTTCCATGTCCATCTGGATCCCTGCGGTTTCATCGGTCACCGCAACCTCGTCACCCTAGAGCTCTTCGATGAACTGGGACGGCGGCTTCTTCCCAGTTCGTCCGCTCCATTCGGCTCAGCAGATGAGCCCACGGCGGAATTCACATTCCGTCGCTGGAATCAGCCGCTGGGGCTCACCGACGAGGTTCCTTTTGACGTTCTAACCCATCTAATCGCCTAGGGGCTGGGCCGGGTCGGAGAGTCTCCTGTCTCGGAGACTGTTTTCCGGCGGAGGCAGAAGCGGTTTTGTCCACCGTTCAGGAATTCTTCAACACGCACCCTGCGTGGGTGGTGTGTCTGCCGGATCCTCCGAGGCACCGTAGCCCAAATCAGCCCTCGTCACCGGAGGCGCGGCGTTCCCATTTGCGGGGTGCCCGTTCCGGCAGGGACGTGTCCACGCGGGTCCAGTAGGTGTCGACTCCCATCGACGCATTGATCGCCTCCTCGAGCTGGGCGGATGGGGTGACCGAAAACTGGTCGTTCGCCTCGAGATAGGCCGTGGCGCCGTTCGCCATGCGGAGGTTCAGGAAGAGGGGGGTCTTCCCACGATGCTCCTCGATCAGGGTTCTCAGGGCCTCGAGTCGGACGGCGTCCAGGGCGTCGGCCCGGAGTCGGACATGGACCTGGCGAGTGAACTTCCGCGGGGCCTCCTCGAGCCGGAGGATCTCCTGGGGGAACAGCTTCGGACGATCCTCGCCGGTGTTGACCTCGGCCGTCACGAGCACCGGAACGTTGATGTTGAGGAGGCTGCGGAACCGGTCGTAGTTCTCGTTCATCAACAGCATCTGAACGTTCCCGGTGAGGTCCTCCACCGTGACCATCGCGTACTTCTTCCCCGACTTCTTGCTGATGCCCTCCTGCAGGCCGGAGACGAGACCGCCGATCCGGGTCATGGCCCGGTTCTCGAGGGTCGGCAGGTCGGCGATGGAGTGGACGGCGAAGCGTCGGATCAGGGGTTCGTAGGGCTGGAGCGGGTGACCGGTCAGGTACATCCCGAGCAGCTCCTTCTCGTAGGCCAGCTTTTCGCTGGTGGGCCATTCGGGGAGTTCCACCGCCTTGGCCTTTGCCGCGGGACTGGGAGTGCTCTCGAAGGCGTCGAAGAGGGAGGACTGGCCCCGGACGCGGTCCGCCGCGATGGAGCTGGCCCGGGCCATGGCGCCGTCGAGCTGGGCCATCAGGCTGGCCCGGTTGAACCCGAGCGCGTCACAGGCGCCGGCCTTGATGAGGCATTCCAGGACCTTCTTGTTCGCGGCCCGGGTGTCGATCCGTTCGCAGAAGTCGGGCAGGGAGACGAATCGTCCACCCTGGCGTCGGGCCTCGAGCAGGGACTCCATGGCGACCTCTCCGACACCCTTGATGGCGGCGAGGCCGAATCGGATTCGTGGCTTCTGCGGGGGGGCAGAGGGGTCGGTGGACGCCGGGGAAGGGGCCGCGGGCGCAAACCGGACGTCCGACTCGTTCACGTCCGGCCCGACGACCTCGATCCCGAAGTCCCGTGCCTCGGCCATGTACTGCGCCAGCTTCGCCAGGTCAGCCTGGTCGTTCGTCATCATGGCGCACAGGAACTCGACCGGGTAGTTGGCCTTGAGGTAGGCGGTCTGATAGGCGACGACGGCGTAGGCGGCGGCGTGGGACTTGTTGAAGCCGTAGCCGGCGAACTTCTCCAGAAGGTCGAAGACCTCGTTGGCCTTGGGGGCGGGGATCTGGTTCTTCTCGGCGCAGCCCTTGACGAAGGTTTCGCGCTGCTTCGCCATCTCCTCGGGTTTCTTCTTGCCCATGGCACGGCGGAGAAGGTCGGCGCCGCCGAGGGTGTAGCCGCCCAACACCTGGGCCGCCTGCATGACCTGCTCCTGGTAGATCAGGATCCCGTACGTCTCCCGCGCGATGGGCTCGAGCAGGGGATGCGGGTATTCCACCACCTGCTCGCCGTGACGACGCTTGATGAAGTCGGGGATCAGGTCCATGGGACCAGGCCGATAGAGCGAGATAAGCGCAGTGATGTGCTCGACGCTGGCAATCTGGAACCGTTTGCAGAGGTCCCGCATACCCCCGGATTCCAGCTGGAAAACGCCGAGTGTCTGCGCGTTGTTCAGCAACTCGTAGGTCTTGGCGTCGTCGAGGGGCAGGGTATCGAGGTCGATCTTGATTCCTCGGGTCCGCTCGACCAGTTCCACCGTGTTCCGGAGGACCGTCAGGGTCTTGAGACCCAGGAAGTCCATCTTGAGGAGTCCGAGATCGCCGACCGGGCCCATCGCGTACTGGGTGACGATGCCCTCATCCTCGTCCTTCTTGAGCGGCAGAAGGTTGACCAGCGGCTGGGCGCCGATGACGACACCGGCTGCGTGCACCCCGGCGCTCCGGGCCTGGTCCTCGAGCAGGAGTGCGGAGTCGACCAGGTCGCGCGTCACCTCCTCGCCCTCGTAGGCGGCCTTGAAGTCAGGATTCTTCTCCAGCGCATCCTTCAGGCCCCACTTCGCATCGGTGATCATCTTCGCGAGGCGGTCGCACTCGCCGAAGCTGAGGCCCATGACGCGTCCGACATCGCGGATCACCGATTTTGCACCGAGGGTGCCGAACGTGATGATCTGGGCGACGGCATCTCGGCCGTACTTCTGCCGCACGTACTCGATGACCTCGGCCCGGCGGTCGTCGGCGAAGTCGATGTCGATATCGGGCGGGCTGACGCGCTCGGGGTTGAGGAACCGCTCGAAGAGCAGGCCGTACCGGAGCGGGTCGACGTTCGCGATCTCGAGCAGGAATGTGACCATCGACCCTGCGGCCGATCCACGCGCGACGCAGGCGATCCCGTGGTCGCGTCCCCAGCGGACGAAATCACCCACGATGAGGAAGTAGGAAACGTATCCGGTCTTCTCGATCACCCCGAGCTCGAGTCGGAGCCGGTCGAGAATAGCCGCAATACCAGGGTGGTCTGTACCGGTGTGCAGGACCGGTTCCGGGGTGGGTTCGCCCTCGGCGGTCGGGACAGGCTTGGGCAGGAGGAAGTCGAGGCGACGGGGATCCTGGACCGAGTCGACGCGGATCTCGTTGCCCTCGACATGGGCCTCGATCCCGTAGCGTTTTCGGAGGCCGTCGCAAAGGAGGTGTCGCAGGTAGCCCTCACGGGTCCAGACCTCCGGTGGCTGGAAGACGGGGTAGTGTTCCGCCCCCTTGCCATACTTGATCTCCAGCTGGCACTTCTCGGCGACCTCGACCGTGTTCTGGACCGCCTCGGGCGTCTCGGCGAACAGCGCCCGCATCTCGTCAGCCGAGCGCAGGTAGAACTGTTCCGGTTGGTACCGCATGCGCTTCGCATCGGCGACCTGGGACTGGGTGCCGATGCAGATCAGGCAGTCATGGGCCTTCCAGTGACCGCGCTCGACGTAGTGGACATCGTTGGAGGCGACGAGTTTGAGGCCGAACTCCTTGGACCATGGGATGAGCGATCGATTGACCTTCGCCTGCTCGGGGATGCCGTGGTTCTGGAGTTCAAGGTAGTAGTTGTCGGGCCCGAGGACCTGTTTGAACCAGTCGATGGTGTCGCGGGCCTTCTTCTCGTCGCCCTTGAGGATGGATTCGGAGACCTCGCTGGCGAGACATCCGGAGAGGGCGATCAGGCCATCGGCATGCTGGGCGAGGAGTTCCTTGTCGATGCGCGGTTTGTAGTAGAACCCGTCGAGATTGGCCGCGGTGACGAGTCGGACCAGGTTGTGGTAGCCAGCGGTGTTCTTCGCGAGGAGGACCAGGTGGTGGTAGACGTCCCGCATCCCGGCGCCCGGCTTCTTGTCGAGGCGGCTTCCTGGGGCGACATAGACCTCGCAGCCGAGTATGGGCTTGATGCCGCGCTTGCGGGCTGCCTCATAGAATTCGATGGCCCCGTGCATCACGCCATGGTCGGTCATGGCGAGCGCTGGAAGCTTCAGGGCCGCCGCCTTGTCCATGAGGCGGTCCAGCCGGCAGGCCGCATCGAGCAGCGAGTACTCGGTGTGGAGGTGCAGGTGGACGAAATCCGACGACGACATCGTCCCGACAGGTTCGGGTGGAAGCGGCGGGTGTCGAGAGCGGATTGTTCACCACGTGCCTCAAGGGCTCCGCGGTGGGCGCAGTGAACCCGCACGGGCGGGTCGCCCCGGCGCCTTCATTCCGCCGCGTCATCCACCGGAGCGACTTTCCGTCGGCGGTAGACCACGGCGACGTTGCCGACCCGCTGGATCAGCTGGGATCCGGTCCGACTGACAATCTGTGGGACCAGTTCCTTCTTCTGGTCCTTCAGGTCGTCGAACTTGAATTTCACCAGCTCATGCTGGTCCAAGGCGAGGTTGAGCGCCGCGTAGAACCCATCGGAGAGGCCGGCCTTCCCGATCTTGACGACGGGGTCGAGGTGCTGGGCCCTCGACTTGAGGTCGCGCAGGTGGCGTCCCGACACGGTGGAGGGGGTTTCGGGAGCGGGGGATTCGGACATGAGCAGGGGGCTAGAGGCGCTGGATCTTCTCGAGGAGGCCGGTGGTGGACTTGCCGGGGACGAACGCAAGGAATGAAATCCGTCCGCCGCCCTCCTCGACGGCTCGGCGCTCGTTCTGGTCAATGGTCTCGAGTGTGTAGTCCCCACCCTTGACGTAGATGTCGGGCTGCACCCAGCCCAGAAACCGTGTCGCCCGCATCTCGGGAAAGACGCAGACGGCGTTCACGCAGCCGAGGGCGGCGATCACCCGGGCCCGATCCGACTCGGTGTTCAGGGGGCGATTCGGTCCCTTGAGCTGTCGGACGCTGTCGTCGCCATTGAGTCCGATGAGCAGGGCATCACCCAGGGCCCGGGCAGATTCCAGGTAGGTCACGTGGCCGGGGTGCAGGAGGTCAAAGCACCCGTTGGTGACGACCAGTCTCCTGCCCGCGGCCCGGAGACCCGCCCGCCAGGCGGGCAGGGTGGAGGAGTCCAGGATCTTTGATTCGGAACCCATGTCAGGGAGTCCGGATCAGATGAACTCGTTGAACATCGCCTCGAGCAGCTCCTGGCGACCGGACTCGAGGCCGGAGACGTTGCCGAGCTTGAGGGCATGGCGCTCGCAGTCCGCAAAGGTGGCCTTGCCGTCCTCGATCTTCTTGCCGATGCCAGTGTCCCAGCTGCGATAGCGGTTCCGGACGAACGCATCGAGGCGGCCGTCTGCGCGGATCTTCGCCGCGATCTTCAGGCCGCGGGCGAAGGTATCCATGCCGGCGATGTGGGCGAGGAACAGATCCTCCTCGGTGAAGCTCTCCCGCCGGACCTTGGCATCGAAATTGACGCCGCCGTGCTTGAAGCCCCCGTACTTCAGGACGCTGAGCATCGTCTTGGCGGTCAGGTAGAGGTCGGTCGGGAACTGGTCGGTGTCCCAGCCGAGGAAGTAGTCGCCCATGTTGGCGTCGATCGACCCCAGGACGCCGGCGGCCCCGGCGACTTCGAGCTCATGCTCCATGGTCTTGCCAGCGAGCCAGGCGTGGTTGACCTCGATGTTCAGCTGGAAGTGCTCCAGCAGGCCGTATTCGCGGAGGAAGTTGAGGCACGAGGCGGCGTCGGAGTCGTACTGGTGCTTGGTCGGCTCCTTCGGCTTCGGCTCGATGAAGAAGGGGTTCTTGAAGCCGATCTTCTTCTTGTAGTCGACGGCCATGTGGAGGAAGCGGCCGAGGTGGTCCAGCTCCCGCTTCATGTCCGTGTTGAGCAGGGAGGCATAGCCTTCGCGGCCGCCCCAGAACACGTAGCCCTGGCCTCCGAGCTCGTGGGTCCAGTCCATGGCGCGCTTCACCTGCGCGGCGGCGAAGCAGAAGACGTCCGCGTTGCAGCTCGTGGCGGCGCCGTGCATGTAGCGGGGATGGACAAAGTTCTGGGCGGTGCCCCAGAGGAGCTGGACCCCGGTGTCGCGTTGGAGCTTCTTGAGCTCGCGGCCGACGGCGTCGAACTGGGCGTTCGCCTCGCGGAGGTTCTTCCCGTGCGAGGCGAGGTCGCGGTCGTGCCAGCAGTAGAACGGAATGCCGAGCTTCGTCGCGAACTCGAAGAACGCCCGCGCCCGCTCGATGGCCTCCTTGGTGGAGCACTCGCCGGTGTTCCATGGACGGTTGGCCGTGCCGCCGCCGAACATGTCAGCCCCGGTCCCACGCATCGTGTGCCAGTACACGGCGGCGAACCGCATATGGTCCTTCATGGGGCGGCCCTCGATGAGCTCGTCTGCGTTGTAGTGCTTGAACGCAAGGGGATTGGTGGAGCCGGGGCCTTCGAAGCGGATGGTCCCGATCTTGGGGAAGAAGTGTTTGGCCATGATGACGGAAGAAAAATGGGTGATCAGCCTAGGGGCTCGCCGCGTTCGGCGGAAGCGGTTTTAGGCGACCGGGCTGGGCTGGGGTTTAAATCCGGGGGGACCTCAGAGTTTGTCGAGAAGCTCGAGCCAGCGTTTCCAGGCCTTCTCGCGGGCGCTGCGCTGGGAGGCATTGGCATCGGGCGCCTCCCCAACCCGCATGAACCCGTGACCCGCGCCGGCGTAGATGGCCGGGGTGTAGATCTTGTCGGCCGCCTTCATCAGCTCCTCGGTGACCGGAATGGTCGAGTTCACCCGTTCGTCGTTCTCTCCGTAGAACCCGTAGACCGGCACGGCGATGCGGCGGATATCCTCGGGCAGCGTCGGTCCAGCCCCGTAGAACGGGAACGCGGCCTTGATCCGGGTGTTGCGGGTGGCGAACCGGAACGTCTGGGAGCCGCCCCAGCAGAAGCCCGCCACGGCGACCTTGCCGTTTGATGCTGGGAGACCCGCGACATAGCCCACGGCGGCGTCGAGGTCGGCGACCACCTGGTCCGGAGGGAGGCTGCTGACGGCCTTGCGCGCCGTGTCGTTACCGGTGAACCCGGCGGTTCCCTTGCCCTCGGTGCCAAGACCCGAGAGAAGGTCTGGCGCGATCGCGATATACCCCGCCTCCGCCAGCTGGTCGGCCACTCCGCGTACCCAGTCGGTCAGGCCGAAGATCTCATGGATGACGACGACGGTCGTAGCCTTCTCCTTCTTCTCGGGGAACGCGATGAAGCAGGCTACCTTGCGATCCCCATTCTTGACGTCCACCCACTCGAGGTGGCGGGGAGACTTCTCGAGACGGGCCTTGGCCCAGTCCTGGGCCAGGAGGCATCCGTGCAACACCAGCGACGCAGCGAACAAAAAGGTCCATTTCATGATTCCGAAACGCTAGGCGGATGGGTTCTCGTTGGGAATCCGGGAATCCGGGCATTGGAGACCTTGTCAGGCTCCGCGATATCCGATACCTCTGTCCCCGTGAAAGGTCTTGCTGCTCTCGCATTCTTCCTCGTGTTCACCGTGCTGATCGCCACCGGAATGGTGATGGGCGTCCACGGTAGCTCGAAGGGGTGGTGGCTCATGGTTGCCTCGCTGGTCGCGTACCTCGGGTTCTTCATCAAGAAGGGCTGCCTCACCCAGGCCCACTGAGTTCCGATCCTCGGAACCCTCCCGTTGGCTTCCCGGTTCCCCGCGGGTTCGGGCGTGCCGGCGCTCTTGGGTGGTCCGATCCGCAACCGAACATGAGCTCCCGCAAGACCAAGGAGGGTGCCTCCCTGAGACTGGGCCTTCCGAAGGGATCCCTCCAGGACGCGACCCTTGAAAAGATGGCCAAGGCTGGTTGGAACGTCACCGTCTCCAGCCGCAGCTATGAGCCGTATGTCGATGATTCGGAACTGACGATCCGCCTCATCCGCGCCCAGGAAATCAGCCGTTACGTGGAGCTTGGTTACCTGGACGCCGGGATCACCGGGCACGACTGGATCATCGAGAACCACAGCTCCGTCCACGAGGTCGGGGAATTCATCTTCAGCAAGGTCTCACGCCAGCCGACACGCTGGGTATTGGCTGTTCCGGAGGAATCGTCGATCCGCTCCGTTCAGGATCTCGAGGGCAAGCGGGTCGCCACCGAGGTGGTGGGACTGACCAAACGCTGGCTCCGCAAGCATGGGGTCAAAGCCGAGGTTGAGTTCTCCTGGGGTGCCACCGAGGTCAAGGCCCGGGAGTTGGTGGATGCCATCGTCGAGGTCACCGAAACCGGCTCCTCGCTGCGTGCCAACAAACTGCGGATCGTCGATACACTCCTGGTATCGACTCCCCGGCTGGTCGCCAATCACGACGCCTGGAAGGATCCGTGGAAGCGCCACAAGATCGAGACCCTTGCACTGCTGCTCCGCGGGGCCATCGAGGCCGAGGCTAAGGTCGGTCTCAAGATGAATGTCCGTGAGGCCAACCTTTCAAACTTGTTGCAATCGCTCCCCGCGTTGCGTAATCCCACCGTGTCCGGGCTGAGTCAGTCGGGATGGGTTGCGGTCGAGACCATCATTGATGAGTCCGTCGTCCGCGAGCTGATCCCACAACTCAAGGCCGCTGGAGCGGAGGGCATCATCGAATATCCTCTCAACAAGGTGGTTTACTGACCGCCGGATACACACAAGCCGTATGGGTTCACTGAAGAAACGCCGGAAATCGAAGATCAACAAACACAAGCGTCGGAAGAAGCTCCGCCAGAACCGCCACAAGAAGCGCACCTGGCAGAAGTGACCGGCGCACCGGTTGATGACGCCTTTTACCGCGCGGTCCTGGCTTCCCCGGGACCGCGTTCTTTTTTTCGGATGTCCTCCGCGCTCCAAACCACTTCGTTGTTGCTGATCCTCGTTGGACTTGTTTCGACGGGGTGCCAGTCGGTCCCTGGATCCATGGCGTCCCGGAGCTCCCGCGCCGCCATCGAGTCCGAGGCGGAGTTGGATCGGAAGGTCCGCGCGATGGCTGCCTTTTCTTCTGGGGTCCTTCTGGCCGAGCGCGATGAGCCCGAGGCGGCCTACCAGCGGTTTGCTCAGGCCGCCGAGAATGATCCCGGCAACGAGGCCCTGGCGACCGACCTCGCCAGGCACTACTTCCAGAAGGACCAGACCGACAAGGCGATCGCGGTGCTCGAGCGCACCGCCGCCCAGCCCGGTGTCTCCGGGGTGACTTTGGCCCTCCTGGCCGATGCCTACGCCCGAACCGGTCGGGAGCCCCAGGCGTTGCAGTTTTTCGAGGCGTCCATCCGGGCCACGCCAACCCTGCTCGCCGCCTACCAGCAGTTGGCGGCCCTCCATCTCGCGGCCAAGCGTCCCAAGGACGCCCTCGCCACGCTGGAGCGTGCACTCCAGATCAGGTCCACCGAGTCCGGTGTCTGGCTCAATGTGGCCGATCTCTATTCGTGGTATCTCCGCACGGAGGAATCTGGAAAAGATCAGGCCCGAAAGGATCTGCGCGAGGCCCTGAATCGTGCCGAGGCGAACGGCGCCAAGGACCCCCCCGAACTCGTCCGACTCGCCAAGGGCTACCTCGACCTCGGGGATTCATCGCGCGCCCAGGCCTATCTGACCAAGGTCAACGAGCTGGTTCCCAAGAATCCGGCGATCGCTGCGACGCTCGCCGAAATGCTGATCCGGGAGGGACGCCTCAACGAGGCGAAGGATCATCTGGAGCTTCTGAGCCGGGCGAACCCAGCCTCGCCGATGCCGTGGTACTTCCTTGGCGTCGTGGCCCTGCAGCAGACCAACCACACTGAGGCGGCCCGCCTCTTCGAGCGGGTGATCCAGATCAATCCCGACTTCGAGCCCGCCCATGCAGACCTTGCCGCGGCGCTGCTCAACCAGGATGATCCTAAGGCCGCTCTGGTGGCTCTCAAACGTGGGCTCGAAAAGTTCCCGGCGTCCTTCCGGCTCGTCTACCTGACAGCACTCGCCGAAGCGCGCCGCAAGGACTACGACCGCTCGCTGGCCGCCTTCCACAAGGCCGAGGCACTCGCCGGTGAGGATGCTGAAAAATTCATCGACCATCGGTTCTACTTCCAGATCGCCGTCATGCTCACCGAGGCGAAGCGCGAGGCCGAGGCGGAGGAGTACCTGAACAAATCCCTCGAGCTGGAACCGGACTACGACGAGGCGCTCAACCATCTTGGCTACACCTGGGCGGAGAAGGGGAAGAACCTCGACAAGGCCCTCGAGATGATTGAGCGGGCCCTCAAGGCGGAGCCCGAGAATCCGGCCTATCTCGACAGTCTCGGCTGGGTGTTGTTCCGACTCGGGCGTCCGGCCGAGGCCTTGCCCCCGCTGGAGAAAGCGGTTCGACTGCTGCCCAAGCCGGATGCCACCGTCCTCGATCACCTTGGCGACGTGCTGCAGGCGCTCGGTCGCAAGGAGGAGGCCCGGAAGGCCTGGACCCAGTCGATCGCAGCCGAGCCTTCCGAGGAGGTCCGGAAGAAGCTGGAATCCGTCCGGTGAGGCCCCTCGATGGGACTTCAGCGGTCCCGTAGGAATCCCGAGATCAGGCGTCGCTTGTACTCGAGACGTTCCCGGGCCATCGACAGTACCTCTTCGTGGTTCACAGTCCGGCCACGTTTCCCAAGTCCTGCAGCCATGTTGGTCAGGCAGCTCAGTCCCGCCACTCGGACACCGCAGTGTCGCGCCACGATCACCTCCGGGACCGTGCTCATGCCGACGGCATCCGCACCGAGACGACGGAAGGCGCGAATCTCTGCAGGCGTTTCATAGCTGGGCCCCGGCACCGCGAGGTAGACCCCGGAATGGACTTGGACCCCGAGGCCTCGAGCGGCCTTGAGGAGACGCTTTCGAAGCACGGGATCGTAAGCCTCAGAGAGGTCGACGAAGGGAGGGGACCCCGAATGAATCGTCCCGCGCAGGGGATTGGCATCGAGCCCGTTGATGTGGTCGGAAAGCGCCATGAACTCCCCGGCACGGAATCCCGCGCGGATGGCCCCCGCCGCGTTGGTGACCAGGAGCTCCTGGATCCCGAGCGCCGCGAGCACCCGGATCGGGAAGGTCGTCTGATCCAGACCGAACCCCTCATAGTAGTGCGCCCGGCCGCGCAGCACAGCGACCGAAACTCCTTCCCAGTGACCCAGGACCAGACGGGCCTCGTGTCCCGGGACTTGTCCCACCGGGAATCCGGGAAGGTCCGCATAGTCGAACTCGTGTTCCACGTCGACGCCGTCGGCCGCCTTGGCAAACCCGCTTCCCAGCACGATGCCCACCTCCGGGATGAGGCGGGTCCTGCGCTGGATCCGGCGGGCCGTCGTCCGGGGATCTGGGAGTCGGATGGAGGGCACGACCTGGATCATGGGGCTCGGCCATCGGACCGGCGAGCCTGTGCTGTCGGTTCCACCCGTTTCTGGGATTGGATTCGTTGGTGGAAGGTTTCAGCGCTGGTTTTACCGCGGCTGGCGGTACTCAACAAAACGGGCAGGGGACCGAGTGACTCCATGTGGTTGACCGATGGTGCCGCGTGATGAGCCTGCGCCAGGCAGGTCTGGATAAAGTCGGGCCGCACGACGCATCACCGGATGACCAAGCCCAAAATGGTTTTTGCCCTGTTGGTGCTCATTTCCCCGGCAGTGGTGACGTTCGCATCCTACTACCGAGTCATGGCCGGGGTTTTCATGTGCGACTCCAACTTCCAGACCTTTCAGGAGACTTTGTCGGACGAGCAGCGGAACGGCATCTTGTGGTCGTTGCGCAGCGTGGCGAACGGCTACACTTGGCTCCTGGTGATGACGAACGCGCTCTGGCTTGGCTGTGCTTGGTATTTCCTGGCGAGAGGGAGAGGTAGACATGAGTGATTGGTCATACGCTGCAGTGAACCTTCCCCTGCATTCGAGTCTCCATCCGATACCCTCGTGGGCCCGTTCGTTGAGCTGGTTCGTTGGGCAGGGTATGCGGGCTGTTTTCATGACACTCACCTTGTTAGCGCTGACGGGCTGCAGCGATGTCGTCACGCAAGAACATGCCACTTTGGCAGACGCAAAATCGCACGGAGCATTGGAGCGAGGATGGCTGCCGCCGTTGTTGCCGGACTCTGCGAGGGACATCGTGGAGCGTCACAATCTGGACTCGAACAGTGGCACGGGTTCATTCGACTACGACCTGTCCGAGAGGGCCGCGTACCTCGGGAGGCTCTCAGGAGCAGGAGCGATGTCCCTGCCGGAAGGGGACAGCGATGTCCTGACGGTCACCACCAATGGTTCACGTTGGGAGATTCGGCTGCCCCGCACCTTGGGGGTGGCAGAATGGAGACTCCGCCCGCGATAAGAATGCTGAACCAACTGGCTGGACCGAATACCGGACTCGCCTCTCTATTGCCACTCGAACATAGCGCCTCTGAAGCCGGTTAGCCGGGATGTTGTACATCTCCGAACGTCGAGCTTCAGGGTGATTCCCGTACGGATGCCGGAAGCATCCCATTGTGTAGCCGGTGGTGGATTGGACCGACTCCACCGGGGAATGCCCCGCTTCATCGGGACTTGCCGTCGGGGTGGCGAGTCTGCGCTGCCGCCCCCAGATGCGAGTTGAGGAACTCCCCGACCGCCTGCCGCCATGCGACCGGTTCCGCTTGGGCGTAGGATTGATGGCCGAGCTCCGGGAAGAGCACCCAGGTGCCGTGCGATCCCAGTCGATCCCGGATCCGTTCGGCTTCCTCCAATCGGACCCGGGTGTCGCGTCCGCCGTGCAATAGCAGCGTGGGAATCCGGACCTGGGCGGCGTAGTCCTCCGGATTGTGGGCGAACCCATCGAATCCCAGCTGGACACCACCCCAGAGCACGAGGCTTTCAGCGATGGGGAACTGGGGAAGTCCCATCAGGGTGCAGCGGTTCGCCACGGTCGTGAGAAGTCGGTTGAAGGGACACTCGATGATGAGGGCGTCGGCCTCGAGCCGCCCCAGCGATGCGGCCCGCAGGATGGCGGCGGCTCCCATCGACGATCCGAAGAGTACCACTGGACGATAAGGACTCGCAGTCCGGGTCTCCTGGGCCACGGCGATGACATCCTCTGCCTCATGGAAACCGATCGACGTCGTCATCCCGCCCGAGCCACCCGATCCCCTGAAATCCACCATCCAGACCTCAAACCCCATCCCGCGGAACTCCGCCGCGATCGGCAGCATGTCGGCCTTGCAGGAGATGTACCCGTGGAACATCACGACCACCGGGGCTTTTGCGTCCCCGTCCGAGGATCCCGACACTGCCGGTACCCGCCAGACCTCGAGTGGGGTACGGTCCTTTGACACCACCGTCCGGGTCTCGAACGGGAGATTGAGAGAAGATGGATCACGCGGGTTGACCGGACGGGTGTACGGCGACGATTATTTTTCCCGGTGACGACGATTAAAATTCCCCACTTGGGG
>VFQT010000405.1_pt1 | contig 64688 bp, 59 predicted proteins | sample 3512381 | NCBI WGS metagenome assembly VFQT01 (sample SAMN10412376, study PRJNA504923) | tailings metagenome | isolation source: Relicate 2 Philex TSF3 active mining site | place: Philippines: Tuba, Benguet | collected 2017-08-29
TCCCGCGCCCGCTGCGGCTCCGGCTCCCGCGCCCGCTCCGGCTCCCGCGCCCGCTCCGGCTCCCGCGCCCGCTGCGGCTCCGGCTCCCGCGCCCGCTCCCGCTCCGGCCGCCTCGGGGGGTGACCATCGCCTGCTCTCTCCCGTGGTGCGGCGATTGGTGGCCGAGCACAACGTGAACGTCGATGCCATCACCGGCACCGGCCCCGGCGGACGCATCACCCGCGAGGACGTGCTCGACCACATCGACAAGCTGGCTCTGGCCCCCGCGGCCGCTCCCGTCGCCGCGTCCGCGGCCCCGACGTCGACGCCCGCATCGGTGCCCGCATCGGCCACCGCGCCGGTGACGGCCGCGCCGGTGGTGCGCGTCGGTGAGCGTGACGACGTGGTGCCGCTGTCGAAGATCCGCCAGTTGACCGGTTCGCACATGGTCATGTCGAAGGGGGTCAGCCCCCACGCGTTCAGCGTCGTCGAGGTCGACTACTTCAACGTCGATCAGACCCGCGCGCGCACGAAGGACGAGTTCAAGGCGGCCGAGGGTTTCAGCCTCACCTACCTCCCGTTCATCTCCCGCGCCGTGGTCGACGCCCTGGTCGACTTCCCGCACATGAACGCCAGTATCTCGGGCACCGACCTGGTGGTGCATCGCTACGTCGATCTCGGAGTAGCGGTCGATCTCGATGGACAGGGGCTGTTGGTCCCGGTCATCCGCAGCGCCGAGGGCAAGCGTCTGCGCGCCATCGCGCGCGAGATCAGCGATCTGGCCTCGCGGGCCAAGAGTCGCAAGTTGAGCCCCGACGAGATCCAGGGTGGAACGTTCACCATCTCGAACAACGGATCGGCCGGAAGCGTGCTCACGATGGCGATCATCAACCAGCCGCAGGTGGCGATCCTGTCCACCGACGCCATCGTCCGCAAGCCCGTCGTGGTGTCGGTGCCGGGTGGTGGGGAGAGCATCGCGATCCATCCGGTCGGCCATCTCGCCATGAGCTGGGACCACCGCGCATTCGACGGTGCCTACGCCGCCGGATTCCTGGTGCGGGTGAAGGAGATCCTCGAAACCCGCGACTGGTCGAGCGAGATCTAGACCATGCTGCGCGTTCGTTGGATCGGGCGCGTCGCTTATCGCGAGGCGCTGGAACTGCAGACCGCGCTGTTCGAGAACGGATCCGAGTCGCACCTGTTGCTCGTGGAACACGGGCACGTGTTCACCCATGGTCCCCGCGCCGAACTCGGCAAGAACCTGCGTTGTGATCCGGCCGCCGTCGGTGCCGACTTCGTCGCCGTGAAGCGTGGTGGCGACATCACCTACCACGGACCCGGTCAACTGGTCGGCTACCCGATCCTCAACATCGACAATTCCATCGGCGCCACTCGACACGTGTGCGAGGTCGAACAGCTCGTGATCGACACCCTCGTCGAACTCGGGGTGACGGGTGCGGGGCGCATGGAGGGGTACGCCGGCGTGTGGCTCGACGTCGGCACCGATCGGGTGCGCAAGATCAGTGCGATAGGCGTGCGCTTGGCGCACGGTCGCACGATGCACGGATTCGCGCTCAACATCGATCCCGACATGACCTACATGCGCGAGCACATCGTCCCCTGCGGCATCGGCGAGTTCCCGGTCACCTCGTTGCGCGAGGAGGGCTTCGACGTCGACATGAGGACGGTGGTGGACATCGTCGCGCGTCTCGCGTCCGAGAAGTGGGGCGACGGAATCAGTGATCGTCAGGACGTGGCCTGGGTGCACCGACCCGAGGACCTCTCGCGTTTCTCCCGCGGCGAGGGTCCGGGTGAGCCGGTGCGATTGTTGGGGCGTCTCGCCGACGCCGGCGTGGAAGCCGGTCTCGAGATCACCGACCGCAAACCCGAGTGGTTGCGTCCCCGCGTGAACATCGGCGAGGACGTGTTGCGCATCAAGCGCACCCTGGCCGACCTCGATCTGGTCACCGTGTGCGAGGAAGCCGGATGTCCGAACCTGTCGGAGTGCTGGAAGGACGGAACCGCCACGTTCATGGTGCTCGGCGAAAGGTGCACCCGCGCCTGTGGTTTCTGCCTGGTGGACACCCGCAAGCCCGAGGCACCCGAGGTCGACGAGCCGGCGCGCGTCGCCGAGGCCGTGGAGCGCATGGGTCTCACCCATGCGGTGCTCACCATGGTCGCCCGCGACGACTTGTCCGACGGCGGCTTCGCCCACGTGGCCGAGTGCGTTCGGGTCATCCGCGAACGCAATCCGCACACCAGGGTCGAGACGTTGGTGTCCGATGCCAAGGGCGACGCGTCGTCGATCGATCTGCTGATCGCCGCGCGTCCCGACGTGTTCAACCACAACGTCGAGACCGTGGCCCGACTGCAACGAGCGGTGCGACCCTCGGCCGGTTACGCCCGCAGCCTCGCGGTGTTGGCGCGGGCCAAGGCCGCCGGCCTGGTGGTGAAGTCCGGTCTGGTGTTGGGAATGGGTGAGACCACCGAGGAAGTCGACGGGTGTTTGGCCGACCTGGCGGGTATCGGCGTCGACATCGTGACGATCGGTCAGTACCTGCGACCCACCTCCCACCATCTTCCGGTGGCCCGTTGGATCGAACCCCGGGAGTTCGCGCGCTGGAAGAGCGTCGGCGAGAGCCTCGGGATCGGTCACGTGGAATCCAGTCCGCTCACGCGCTCGAGTTATCACGCCAAGCAGGCCGCGGAGTCGGCCGTGCCGGTGTCCTTGGTGGTGAAGAGATGACGGGACGCCGGGTCCTCGGCCTCGTCCCCGCGCACCGACAGGCCGAGGGCGGCGGATTCATCGTCCGACGTCCCTTCCCGGCCGGGGAGATATCGGCCATCGACCCGTTCCTGCTGCTCGACGAGATGGGGCCGGTGGAGTACGCGCCGGGCAAGGCGGTGGGCGCACCCGACCATCCGCATCGTGGCTTCGAGACGGTCACCTATCTGTTGGCCGGGGAGATCGAGCATCGCGATTCCAACGGCGGGTTCGGCGTCATCACGCCGGGAGCGGTGCAGTGGATGACGGCCGGCGCCGGGATCGTCCACAGTGAACTGCCGACGAACCGGATGATGCGTCTCGGTGGTCGCATGCACGGATTCCAGTTGTGGGTCAACCTGCGCGCCGCCAGCAAGATGATCCCGCCCCGTTATCAGGGTTACGAGGCCCACGAGATCCCGAGGCGCGACCTGGGAGGTGGCGGAACGTTGCGGGTGATCGCCGGAGAGGTCGACGGTTTGTGCGGCATCGTCGACACCACCAGTCCGGTGACTTTCGCCCACGTGTCGTTGCGCGCCGGTGATTCGATCGAGTGGCGGGTCGCCGACGGACACACGGCCCTGGTGCACCCTTTCGTGAACGGTGTCGTCGTGAACGGCGTGGCCGCGGACGAGGGACACATGGTGGTGTGCGCTCGTGAATCGGGAGCGGTGGTGGTGACCGCGGGGGAGACCGACTGCGAAGCGTTGCTCCTCGGAGGCGAACCTCTGAACGAACCGATCGCGCGTTACGGGCCCTTCGTGATGAACACCCGCGAGGAGATCATTCGGGCCTTCGAGGATCACGAGGCCGGCCGTCTCGGTTCCATCGTGGCCACCGGACCCGGCACCAATCGCCAATGAATACGGGCGTGGCAGTAGGTTGGTCGGCGTGAGCGGGCATTCCATCGTTTCCGCGCCGGGCGCCGATGCCGCGGTCTTCGCCGATCGTCTCGCGCGCACGCGATCCGCCATGCGCGAGCAGGGCATCGACGTCACGCTGTTGTCGGTCGGTCTCGACATGCCGTACCTCACCGGTTACCACGCCATGCCCCTCGAGCGGTTGACGATGCTGGTGCTTCCCGTCGACGGCGAGGCCACGTTGGTGGTGCCGCGCCTGGAGGCTCCGCGGGTGAACCATCTTCCCGAGGTCTTCGACATGGTGCCGTGGGGCGAGACCGAGGACCCGGTGGCCCTCACCGCTTCGCTCGTGAGGTCGTCGTCCGCGGCGCGGGTGGTGGCGATCGGGGACACCATGTGGGCCCGCTTCCTCGTGGATCTGATGCCCGAGTTGCCGGGTTCGACGTATCGCCGCGCGGTGGAGGTTCTCGGTCCCATTCGTATGCGCAAGGACGCCGCCGAGATCGCGGCATTGCGCGCCGCCGGAGCGGCCGCCGATCGGGTGGCGGCTCAGTTGCACGCCGGTGACATCCCCTTGGTCGGTCGCACCGAGGCCCAGGTGTCGGCTGACATCTCGGCGCGTCTGCTGGCCGAGGGACACGACGTCGTGAACTTCGCCATCGTCGCCGCCGGCGAGAACGCCGCCAGCCCGCACCACCATCCGGGGTCGCGGGTCATCGAGCGGGGCGAGATCGTGTTGTGCGACTTCGGTGGCACCATGAACGGTTACTGCAGTGACATCACGAGGTGCGTTCACCTCGGCCCGGTTCCCGGTGACATCGCCGAGGCGTACGCGGTGCTGAAGGAGTCCGAGGCCGCCGGAGTGCGAGCGGCGACGGTCGGCGCCCCGTGCGAGGACGTCGATCGGGCCGCGCGTGACGTGATCGAGGCGGCCGGATTCGGCGAGTACTTCATCCATCGCACCGGGCACGGCATCGGCATGGACGCCCACGAGGATCCGTACATGGTGAGCGGCAACACGTTGCCCCTCGAGCCCGGGCACGCGTTCAGCGTCGAGCCGGGCATCTACGTGGCGGGCAAGTGGGGAATGAGGCTCGAGGACATCGTGGTGGCCACCACCTCCGGACCCGACACCATGAACCACGCCGACCACGACCTCATCGTGCTCGACGTCTGACGCGCGTCGTCCGGGGTCGGTGCAGCGGCCCCGCCGTCACGAATGGATGGAACCGCTCGTGAGCTTCAGGCTGGTCGCGGCGCGTCCGGTCCGACGGGCGATGATCTCGGCGCAGATGGCGATGGCGGTCTCCTCGGGGGTGCGTCCACCCAGATCGAGGCCGATGGGCGACATCAGGCGCGACAACTGCTCGGGCGCGGACACCCCGACCTCGGCCAAACGCTCCATGCGCTTGGCGTGCGTCGTGCGACTGCCCATGACGCCGATGTAGCCCACGTTGGTGGCCAGTGCGCCCTGCACCGCGGGCACGTCGAACTTGGGGTCGTGGGTGAGAATGCACACCGCGTCGCGCGGCCCGAGGGTGTGTCCGCGAGTCTCGAACATCGGACCGGGCCAGGTGACCACGACCTCGTCGGCCATGGGGAAGCGTCGCTTGGTGGCGAAGATCTCGCGGGCGTCGCACACCGTGACGCGATATCCGAGCACCTTGGCGACGCGACCGAGTGCGGCCGTGAAGTCCACCGCGCCGAAGATCCACATCTGTGGCGGTGGCGAGAAACTCTCGATGAACACCACCACCGTCGCGGTGTTCTCGAGGTCCTCGGGCGTGGCCTGACCTTGCGGGCCGTAGTGGCGAACGCCGGTGCGACCGGCTTCCAGTTCACCGGCGGTGTCGCGGGCCACCACGCGATCGAGATCCGGATGACCGAGCGATCCGGAGACCACGTCGCGTCCGTCGGATCGGGCCACCATCAACTTGGCGCCGACGCCGGGGCCCTCGACGATGGTGGCCAGCGCCACCGGTGTCTGCGCTCGCACCAGCGCGCGGAACTCCTCGTACAGGGTCACCGGTTCACCAATCGAGACGTTCGAGGTAGAGGCGGATGACGCCACCGCAGGTGAGTCCGACCGCGAAAGCCTCGTCGTCGGAGTAACCGAACGACACCATGCGCCCCGGGCCGCCGTCGTGGATCAGGCCGAGCGCCTCGCTCACCACGGCACCCTCGACGCACCCGCCGCTCACCGAGCCGGCCACCTCGCCGTCCTCGTTCACGGCCATGGCCGCGCCGGGATCGCGGGGACCGGAGCCCTCGATGTTGACCACCCGGGCCACGGCGACGCGCTTGCCCGCCGACCTCCAACGGTCGATGTCGTCGAGGATCTCGCGCATGTTCCTCATTCTGCCGTGATCCGCCCGTCGGCGGCACCTCACGTGCCGATCTCGTGGGCCAGTCGTTCCATCGCGTCGACGGAGTGTCCCTCGACGAACCGATCGATGTAGGGCATGGCCGCGGCCATGCCTCGGGCCAGAGGTGCGTACCCCGGGGTCACCTTGAGCGGATTCACCCAGATCGTCCGGAAGCTCACCCGCTGAAGACGGCGCATCTGTTCGGCCAGCACCTCGGGGTCCCCGCGATCCCAACCGTCGCTGAGCACGACCACGATGGCTCCGCGGGCCATTCCACGTACGCCCCACTCGTCGTTGAAGTGACGCAGGCATTCCCCGAGTCGGGTGCCTCCACTCCAATCCTGCACCCGATGCGACGCGAGTCGCAGGGCCTTGTCGGGATCACGGGCCCCCAACTCCCTCGTCACGCGGGTGAGACGGGTGCCGATGGCGAACGCCTCCACCTTCTGACGTCCGGCGACGGCGGCCTGCACGAAGCGCAACAACGCGCGCGCGTAGGGCTCCATCGATCCCGAGACGTCGAGTAACAGCACCAACCGACGCAGTCGCTGGTCGTTCTCGAGGTGGTGACGCGTGATCGGCTCGCCCGCGGTGCGCAGGCTGGCGCGCACCGTGCGACGAAGGTCCGGTCGACCCCGTCGCGAACCCGGTGTCATGCGAAACGACGACCGTGGCGTGCCCACCAGTCGCAGGCGCGACATCATCTCCTGGGCCAGGTGCAGTTCTTCGGGCGAGTACGCGGCGAAGTCCTTGGTGCGCAGGGTCTCGATGGTCGAGAAACGCAACGTGATGGATCCGTCGTCCTCGTCGTCGGGGGCCTCGGCGCGACCGTCGTCGGTGGAGCCGTCCTCGGCGTCGAGGTTGATGGTGAGGTGGAACGTCTCGGCCTCGGCGTCGTCGACCGCCGCCCGACGATGCTTCCAGAACACCTCGAAGGCCCGATCGAAGAGCGCGATGTCCTCGGGACGTCGCACGAGGGTGGCCCGGGCCGCCCAGTACACGTCGTCACGTCGCTCGACGCCCAGGCGCGCGAGCGACTCGGTGAAGGTGATGACGTTGCCGATGGGGGTGGCGATGCCCGCTCCCCGCAACACGCGACCGAACGCCACGGCCATGCGCTCGGCCGAGGTGATGTCGGCGGTCCGGCTCATCGCGGGCTCAGGCGACGAGGGCCCGACGGACCGCGGCGCGCACGATCTCGGCCATGTCGGCGGCCTCCACGCGCTCCTGATCCTCGCGGTACTTGAGCACGGTGCCCAGCGTCGATCGCACGCTGTCCTCGTCGAGGGTGGTGACTCCGAGACGACCGAGCGCGGTGGCCCAGTCGATGGTCTCGGCGACTCCCGGCGGCTTGTACAACTGCATCGCGCGCAGGGCCTCGGTGGCCGCGGCGACCTGTCGGGCCAGGGTGTCGGCGACGTCGGGCACGCGCAGGGTGACGATGGCGACCTCGCGTTCGAACGAGGGATGTTCGACCCAGTGGTACAGACACCGACGCTTGAGGGCGTCGTGCACGTCGCGGGTGCGGTTGGAGGTCAGGATCACGACCGGAGGGCGCGGAGCGGTGAAGGTTCCGAGTTCGGGAACGGTCACCTGGAAGTCCGAGAGCACCTCGAGCAGGTAGGCCTCGAACTCGTCGTCGGCGCGGTCGATCTCGTCGATGAGCAACACCGGTGGATTCGCGGCGGGGGACAACGCGCGCAACACCGCGCGGCGCAACAGGAAGCGTTCCTGATAGAGCTGATTCTCCAATGCGTCGGCGCCCAGTCCGGCGGCCTCACCGCTCGCCTCGGCGGCGCGCAGGTGGAGGAGCTGTCGCGAGTAGTCCCAGTCGTACACGGCTTGGGTGGCGTCGATCCCCTCGTAGCACTGCAGGCGGATCAACTCGCCACCGGTGAGCCGGGCCAGCACCTTGGCGAGCTCGGTCTTGCCGACCCCGGCCTCTCCCTCCAGCAACAGCGGACGTTGGAGCGTGAGAGCGAGGAAGACCGACGTGGCGAGTCCGCGATCGGCGAGGTATCCGAATCGACCGAGCGCCTCGTCGACCGCCTCGACGCTGGCGAGAGCGGGGGAGTCCGGAGTGAAGGGGGCGGAACTCATCGACCTCAGGTTAGAGGTCGATGAGATGTAACCTCGGACTCGGAAACGAACTCACACTGGGGGAGTCATGTTCGATCTGATCATTCGCGGGGGGACCATCGTCGACGGCACGGGAGCGGCCCGCTTCCGGGGCGACGTCGCCGTGCAGGGCGGACGCATCGCGCGCATAGCTCCCACCATCGACGAGCCGGCCGCCGAGGTGATCGACGCCACCGGACACATCGTCACGCCCGGCTTCGTCGACATCCACACGCACTACGACGGTCAGGTCTCCTGGGACGACCTGCTCGAACCCACCTCCGGACACGGGGTGACGACCATCGTGATGGGCAACTGCGGCGTGGGATTCGCCCCGGTCCGTCCGGGACGCGAGGAGTGGTTGGTGCAGTTGATGGAGGGTGTCGAGGACATCCCCGGCACGGCCCTGCACGAGGGGATCACGTGGTCGTGGGAGACGTTCCCGCAGTACCTCGACGCCGTGGCGGCGCGGAAGTACAGCATGGACGTGGCCGCCTACGTGCCGCACGCGTCGGTGCGGGCCTACGTCATGGGTGATCGCGGTGCGCGCAACGAGGCCGCCACCCCCGAGGACATCGCGGCCATGGGTCGCATCGTGCGCGAGGCCCGCGAGGCCGGCGCGGTGGGTTTCTCCACCAGCCGCACCCTCAACCACAAGGCCCGCGACGGCGAACCGGTGCCGGGAACGTTCGCCGCTCTCGACGAGCTGCAGGGCATGGCCGATGCTCTGACCGCCGCCGGTGGCGGTTTGTTCGAGGTGGCGCCCCAGGGTCTCGAGTTCGACCGCCCGGTGTTCCTCGGCGAGGTGGACTGGATGGCCGGACTGGCCGAACGCAGCGGCCTGCCGGTGACGTTCGCGATGCTGCAGAACGAACTGAACGCCGACTCGTGGCGCGAGGCCCTCGACGTGGTCGACCGGGTGAACGACAAGGGTGGCCGCATGCACCCGCAGATCGCCGCCCGACCCTTCGGCATGATGGTGGGCTGGGACGGCTACCACTTCTTCTCGAAGCGACCGACGTTCATGGAGTTGGCGTCGCGTCTGTCGATGCCCGAGTTGCGCGCCGAGTTGCGACGGGGTGACGTGAAGGCCCGCATCCTCGCCGAGACCGACGCGCCGGCCGATCCCACGAAGCAGTTCGACGGCATCGGGGCGTTCATGCAGATGTCGGTGGACAAGATGTACGCCATGGGCACCCCGCCCGACTACGAGCCCGGACCCGAGTTGTCGGTGGCCAATCTGGCCCGCGCCAACGGCCAGGACTCGTTGTCCTTCGCCTACGACCTGTTGAACGAGGACGACGGCCGGGCCTTCTTGATGCTGCCGTTCTTCAACTACGTGGGCGGTTCCCAGGACGCGATCTACGAGATGTTGACGCACCCGGCGACGGTCTCGGGTCTCTCCGACGGCGGAGCGCACGTGCGCATGATCTGTGACGCGTCGATCCCGACGTACGTCCTCACGCACTGGGCGCGCGACCGTCGACGGGGACCCCGGTTGACGCTCGAGCAGGCGGTGAAGGTGCAGACCCACGACACCGCCAGCGTGGTGGGCTTCCACGATCGCGGCGTTCTGGCCGAAGGCAAGAAGGCCGACATCAACATCATCGACATGGACGCGTTGTCGCTGGGGTTCCCGCACGCCGAGGACGACCTGCCCGCCGGTGGCACGCGCCTGTTGCAGACCGCCACGGGTTACGTGGCCACCATCGTGAACGGTGTGGTGACGCGTCGCCACGGTGCCGACACCGGCGCCCGCCCCGGTCGCCTCGTGCGGGCCTGACGTCTCTGGTGGAACTGGTGGCATGAACGACCACGTTGTGGTCGTTCATGCCACCAGTTCCACCAGGTTGCGGGTCAGTCGGGGGTGATCGACGCCGCGAGTCGCGGTAGGTGTACCCGAAGATCGGCGGGACCGTCGGGCAACGCATCGACGGGCCACCATCGCGCGCCCTCGATCGGGCTCAGGGGCGCTTCCATGTCGGCGACGTAGAGCCAAGCCACGTTCCAATGCCGATGCGGCCGATCACCGTCGCGGTCGGTGACGTGCACGAACGCCGGTCCCTCGAACGGGGCGCGCACGTCGAAGCGGGTGAGGCCGGTTTCCTCCTCGAGTTCGCGCAACCCGGCCTCGCGCGTCGTCTCGTGTCGCTCGACGTGACCACCCGGAGTCGACCATCCGAGCACCTCGTGCATCACGAGCAAGGTGTGCGTGCCGTCGGGGCTGAGGATCCAGGTGGTGGCGCACACGTGTCCGGTCACCACCGAGACGTCCGCGCCGAGCCCCCGCGACAACGCGTCGCTGTGGTCGTCGGGCGACGACACGCGATCGACTTCGTGGCGGATCCCGGGCCAATCACCGGGAACGTCGACGGTGGGATGAGGAAAGCCCACGCGGGCTCAGTGTCCCTGGATGAACGCCATCACCTCGGCCCGGGCCGAGGAGTCGGTGCGATAGATGCCCCGAACGGCCGTGGTCACCGTCTTGGTGCCGGGCTTGCGCACACCGCGAATCGACATGCAGCTGTGTTCGGCTTCCACCACCACCAGCACCCCCACCGGGTCGAGCATGCCCTGCATGGCGTCGGCCAACTGGCTGGTGAGGCGCTCTTGCACCTGCAGACGTCGCGAATAGCCCTCGACGAGGCGCGCCAACTTGGAGAGCCCGGTGAACCGCCCGGTGCTGCCGGGCAGGTACGCGATGTGGGCGATGCCGCTGAACGGGAGCATGTGGTGCTCGCACACCGAGGTGAAAGGAATGTCACGCACGAGGACCATCTCGTCGTGTTCGATCTCGAACGTGCGCGAGAGGTGATGGTCGGGATCGTTGTTGGTGCCGCTCAACACCTCGGCCCACATGCGGGCCACGCGACCCGGGGTGTCCAGCAACCCTTCCCGGCTGGGATCCTCACCGATGGCCTCCAACAGTTCGCGAACGGCGCGCTCGGCTCGGTCGTGGTCGACCACGCGCTCCGTCGTCGAGGGATCGGTGGAATCGATGTCGGCGGACATGGTCCGAACGCTATCGGCGGTCCCGACGGACCTGCTCAGCCGCCGAATCCGCCGGCCTTGAAGAGTGCCGCGAACAGGGCCTCCTCGCGGGAACGGGCCTCACGGGTGCGTTCCCCGCGACCGGCCACCATCAAACGCTTGATCACGCGCGTGGAGTACGCGGACTTCGAGGCGATCTCGTGGGCCAGTGTCATCGCCGAACCCATCAGGGTCTCGTCGTCCTCGACGCGCAACGCCATTCCGATGGACACCGCCTCGTCGGCGTCGATCCATCGCGAGGTGAGCAACAGCTCGGCCGCGCGTTGCCAGCCCACTCGGTCGGCGAAGAGCACGCTGCTGGCGGCCTCGGGCGGCACGCCGAGTTCGCTGAACGGAACGCGCATGCGCGCCGAGCGGGCCACCAACACGATGTCGCAATAGGGGAGCAGGGTCATTCCGATCCCGACTGCCACGCCGTTGACCGCGGCGATCAACGGTTTGCCGAACGACTCCAACGCGTCGAGCAACACCGTGAAGCCACCGGCTCCGGTGCTGCCCCCGGCCGACGAGTCACCGCCGGCGACGGCACTGGCCATCTCGGCCATCTCCTTCAGATCCTGTCCCGAGCTGAAGGCCGCTCCGGCTCCGGTGAGAACGACCACCCGCAGATCGTCGTCGGCGTCGACGCGTGCCAAAGCGGCCCCCAAGGCGTCGTACTGCTCGCGCGTGAACGCGTTCTTGCGTTCCGGTCGATTCATGGTGATCACGGCGACGGCGCCGTCGATGGTGAGGTCGATGCTCATGCGACGGTCACGGGTGCTGACTGCTGACCGAGATCGTCTCGCCGGTCATGTAGCTGCTGTAATCGCTGGCGAGGAAGACGATGACGTTGGCGATCTCCCACGGTTCGGCGTACCGACCGAAGGCCTCGCGTCGGGTGAGTTCGGCCAACAGTTCGTCGCTCGTCACCTTGGCCAGGTTCGCGTGCATGGCGATGCTCGGGGAAACCGCGTTGATGCGCACTCCGCGCGGTCCGGCCTCGATGGCCGCGCAACGCGTGAGGGCCATGACCCCGGCCTTGGCCGCGGCGTAGTGGGCCTGCCCGGCCTGCGCCCGCCATCCGAGCACGCTGGCGTTGTTCACGATGACACCGGAGCCCTGCGCGTACATCACGTTGAGGGCGGCGCGGGTGCAACGCATCGTCCCGTTCAAGGTGACGTCGAGCACGACGGACCACTGGTCGTCGGTCATCTCGTGCAACTCCGCGGTTCCGCCGAGTCCGGCGTTGTTCACGAGCACGTCGATGCCGCCCAGTTCGGCGCCGGCCGCGGCGAAGAGGTTGCGCACGCTGGCCTCGTCGGTGACGTCGCAGGGGATGCCGACCACGCCCAACTCGGCGGCCGTCTCGGCGAGACGGCGTTCGTGCTTGTCGCTGATGACCACGCGAGCACCTTCCTCGAGGCACCGGCGCGCGGTGGAGGATCCGATGCCGCTACCGGCGGCGGCGGTGACCAGCACCCTTTTGCCCGTGAGCAGTCCGTGTCCGGTGACGTACGTGGGTTCCTTGGTCGACATGTTTCCCCCGGGTTCGGTGAGCGAGTGTGGTGAGCGTCAGCGTGGCAGACCGAGCACGCGTTCACCCAAGACGTTGCGCTGGATCTCGTTGGATCCACCGTAGATCGTGTCGGAGCGCGTGAAGAGGAACAGCTTCTGCTCGAGTGTCAGCTCGTAGGGCAACGACTCGGCGATCAGACCCGCGGGCCCCATGATCTCCATCATCAACTCGCCCAGATCTCGGTGCCAGGTGCCCCAGAACAGTTTGGAGATGCTGGCCTCGGGGCCGGGTACCCCTTTGGCCGACATGCTGCGCAGGGCGTTCAGTTTCAACAACTGCAGGCCGGTGTGGGCCTTGGCCAACTTCTGTCGCAACACCGGGTCATCGGCGCGTCCGAAGCGACGCGCCAGGGCGATGGTGTCGTCCAGTTCGCGTTCGAAGCCCACCTGCTGGGCCAGGGTGGAGATGCCGCGCTCGTAGCCGAGCAACGCCATGGCCACGCCCCATCCGGCGCCGGGTTCGCCCACCACCAGTGAGGCCTCGGTCTCGGCATCGGTGAAGAAGGTCTCGTTGAATTCGCCTCCGCCGGTGATCTGACGGATCGCGCGCACCTCGACGCCGGGCTGCTCCATGGGCACCATCAGGAACGTCAATCCGGAGTGGCGTTGCGAGCCGGGTTCGGTCCGCGCGACGACGAAGCACCAGTGACTCACGTGGGCCAGCGAGGTCCACACCTTCTGGCCGTTGATCACCCAGCGGTCACCGTCGAGGTGGGCCTTGGTCTGGACGTTCGCCAGGTCGCTGCCCGCGTTGGGTTCGCTGTATCCCTGGCACCAACGCTCTTCGCCGCGCAGGATGCCGGGCAGGAAGCGATCGCACTGTTCGCGGGTTCCGTACTCGATGATGGTGGGCGCCAGAAGGTTCTCACCCATGTGATTGGTCCGCGCCGGTGCCTGCGCGCGCACGTACTCCTCGGCCCAGATGATCTGTTGGTCGACCGTCGCGCCTCGTCCACCGAACTCCACGGGCCAGCCGAGTCCGATCCAGCCGGCGCGACCGAGGACCTTCTCCCACTCCACGCGAATGTCGAAACCGATCTCCTCGTCACCGGGTCCGCCGCGGCCGCGCAGCTCGGCGAACTTGCCCACCACGTTTTCGCGCAACCAGGTGCGCACGAGCTCGCGGAACTCGCGATCGTCGGTGGGCAACGGAGCGTGTTGTGATGCGGTGATGGTCATGGTGAGTCGCTTCGGTGGGGGACGTTTCTGACGAGCCGTCAGAAACCTTAGCGGTGGCGTCCGCACCGTGCCGAGACGGGAGCGTTCCCGGGTCGAGAATGTCGGCGATTACGGTCACAGCATGGATTTCGCCGTTCCCGAGTCGATTCAACGGACCCTCGACGACCTCGACGCCTTCATCGAGCGGGAGATCGTTCCGTTGCAGGCGGCCGACGACAACGAGCGCTTCTTCGACCATCGTCGCGAGTGGGCCCGTACCGACTTCGACAACGACGGTGTCCCGCGACCCGAGTGGGAGGCCCTGTTGCGCGAGATGCGTCGACGGGCTGACGCCGCGGGGTGGCTGCGCTTGGCTCTGCCGCCGGAGTTCGGCGGTCGCAACGCCAGCAATCTCGAGATGGCGATCATCCGCGAGCACCTGGCCACCAAGGGACTCGGCTTGCACAACGACCTGCAGAACGAGTCCTCGGTGGTGGGCAACTTCCCGACCGTTCTGATGATGCGCGACTTCGGAACCGAGGAGCAGAAGAAGGAGTGGATGTCGGGCTTCCTCGACGGAACCAAACGCCTGGCATTCGGACTCACCGAGCCCAATCACGGCAGCGACGCCACCTTCCTCGAGACCACCGCCGTGCGCGACGGGGACGAGTGGGTCATCAACGGCATGAAGCGGTGGAACAGCGGACTCCATCACGCCACCCACGACATCATCTTCGCCCGCACCTCGGGAGACCCCGGCAGTCCCGTGGGTATCTCGGCGTTCCTCGTTCCGACCGACGCGCCCGGATTCAACGTCGACTTCTTCTGGTGGACCTTCAACATGCCCACCGATCACGCCGAGGTCAGCTTGAAAGACGTTCGCGTACCGGCGAACGCGTTGTTCGGGCGACTGGATCACGGACTCGATCTGGCTCAGCACTTCGTGCACGAGAACCGCATCCGTCAGGCGGCGTCGTCGCTGGGAGCGGCGCAGTACTGCATCGACGAGGCGGTGGCCTACGCCAACTCCCGCGTCACGTGGGGCAAGAAGCTCTCGAGCAACCAGGGCATCCAATTCCCGCTCGTCGAACTGCACACCGAGGCCGCGATGTTGCGGCAGTTGATCCGCTACACGGCGTGGATGATGGACAACTCCGTGAAGGCCGACCGCCCCGACGTCGAGGGTTTCATGGAGTTCACGCATCTCGTCGCCATGTGCAACTACCGCGCCAACCGCCTGTGTTGCGACGCCGCCGACCGCGCCATGCAGACCTGCGGTGGCGTGGGCTACAGCCGACACATGCCCTTCGAGCACATCTACCGTCACCACCGGCGCTACCGGATCACCGAGGGTGCCGAGGAGATCCAGATGCGCAAGGTCGGCCAGCACCTCTTCGGTTTCGGTCGGAAGAAGTAGCGCGGAGGTCAGCCGGCGAAGACCGTGGCGACGCCGCGCATGGTGACGCTCACGCGCGCTCCCACCGGAGCCAGGTCGGCCACCGTGACGCGGACCGAGACGAACTCGCCGTTCTCCAACCGGACACCGATGGTGCCGTCGTGTCCGTAGTAGGCGCGTCGTTCGACCACCCCGGGCACCCCGGTACCCGCCACGGCCAGTTGTTCGGGACGTAGCAGAACCGTGGCCGGACCCTCGGCGTCGGCGCAGGGCTGGGTTCCGAGAACGTGGGTGACCACACCGCGACCCACCTTCGCCGCGAGCAGGTTCGCGTCACCGATGAATCGCGCGACGTCCACCGAGGCCGGGCGGTCGTAGATGTCGGAGGGCGCGCCCTGTTGGGCCACCACTCCTCCGAGCAACACCACCACGTGGTCGGCGATCGACATCGCCTCCTCCTGGTCGTGGGTGACGAGCAGGGTGGTGGTGCCCGACGTGCGCATGATGCCGATGACCTCGTCGCGGATACCGGCGCGCAGTCCGGCGTCGAGGGCCGAGAACGGCTCGTCGAGCAACACGAGGTGCGGAGACGGCGCGAGTGCGCGGGCCAGGGCCACGCGTTGCTGTTGGCCGCCCGAGATCTCCGACGGACGTCGAGCCCCCATGCCCGACAGGCCCACCAGGTCGATCATCTCGTCGACCCGCGCGCGACTTCCCTTGGGAAGTCCGTAACCGACGTTGTCCGCGACGTCGAGGTGGGGGAAGAGGGAACCCTCTTGGGGGACGATGCCCACGCCACGACGGTCGGGGCGCACGTGGGTGCGGGGCGAGCCCACCTCGACGCCGTCGATCTCGATGCGTCCGGCGTCCACGCGTTCGAAGCCGGCCACGAGACGCAACAGCGTGGTCTTGCCCTGTCCCGACGGACCGAGAACCGCGGTGACGCTCCCGAGTGGCGCGTCGAAGGACACGCCCGACAGCACGACGGTGGATCCGAAGGACTTGGAAACGTCGACGAGGCGGAGGATGGGCGAGGAGTTCATGTGATTCGGTTCAGCGTTGCAGAGTGGCGACGGCGGTGGGGATCGCCACGAAGACGATGATGGCCAGAGCGTACGGACCGGCGGCGGCGTAGTCCGACACCGACGTGTGCGTCCACAGTCGTGTGGCCAACGTCTCGGTGCCGGTGGGTCGCAACAACATGGTGACGGGCAGCTCCTTCATCGCGGCCAGGGTGACCAATGCCGTGGCCGAGGCGACACCGGGCGCGATGAGGGGAAGGTTCACCCGTCGAACCACGGCCATCGGGCCGCTGCCGAGCGAGCGCGCCACGTCGTCGAGCCCGAGAGGGATCTGCTCCGCGCTCGAACGCACTCCACCCACCGCCACCGGAAGGAAGAGGGCCACATAGGCCAGGACCAACAATGGGGACTCCAGATACACGGGCCGTAGGAAGCGGACCCCGATGAAGACCATGGCGATGGCCACCACGATCCCCGGCAGAGCGTGCGTGACGTACGTGGCGCGATCGAGCAACAGCGACGTCGGCGTGCGGTAGCGGGCGACGAGGATCCCGATGGGCAGCGCCACGAGCACGGTGATGCACGCCGCGATCAGCGAGTAACGCACCGAGCCCCACAACGCGGAGAAGACGTCACCGGCTCCGTCCTCGGCTCCGTGGGCCGAGACCCAGACGAGGATGCGCCAGACCGGGAACACCACCGCCAGCGCGGTGACGACGATGACCGCCGACTGGAACCACACGGCCGTCGAACGGAGTCGGATCGGTCGCGGACGGGCCACGGCGCGCGACGACATGGTGGACACCACCCGACCCCGCGCCACCGCCTCGGCGGCCACCAGAGCCAGGGCGATCAACACCAGGACGACGGCCAACACCGCGGCCCGCGTGGGGTTGAAGCCCGCGCGGTACGCCCCGTAGATGACCCACGTGAACGCGTCGTACCGCATGGTGGCCACCGCGCCGAAGTCGCTCAACACGTAGAGCGCGACGAGCAACGAACCGGCGGCGATCGTTCCGCGACATTGACGCGCGGCCAACACGACGAGACGGGGCACCGAACCCTTGCCGTGAATGGTGGCGATCTCGTCGAGCGACTGGTCGAGTCGACCGAAGGCCGCGGTGAGCGGAAGGTACACGTACGGATACGAGACCGCCGTGAGAACGAGGAACGCCCCCCAGAAGCCGGCCAGCGACGACTGCCAACTGATCCACGCGAACGCGGCGAGGTAACTGGGTATCGCCAACGGAAGCGCCAACGTCACGCGCCACAGGCGCCGTCCGCGCAGATCGCTACGCATGACCGCCCACGCCAGTGGTACCGAGATCACCACGCTGGCCACGGTCACGCAGGCGGCCAACAGACCGCTGCGAACGACGAGATCGAGGGTGCGTCGTTGCCAGATCTCGTCCCAGAGGTCGGACGCACCGCGATCGAAGGCCACGTCGACGAGATAGGCGAGGGGCGCCAACGACGCCAGAGCCGCCAGCACCGCGGGGATGACCAACGGTGCCGGCAGCTTGGAGCGCCACGGGGTTCCGAGCGACGTCGACACGTCCTCAGTGTGCCGTCACAACGTGAGCAGTCCGACGTCGGCGAGGAGTTCCTGCGTCTCGGCGATGGACGACAGGTCCGCCAGATCGATGGCCGGCGGGTCGAGCTCGTCCAGAGTGGGCAGACCCTCGGCCGGCGCGATGCCGTCGACCAACGGGTACTCGAAGGTCTTGGTGACGAAGTACTCCTGACCACCGTCGGACAACAGATACGCGACGAAGCATTGCGCCGCCGCCTCGTTGTCCGAGTTGGAGAGAACCCCGGCTCCCGCGACGTTCACCAATCCACCGACGTCGCCGGGCAGGTACTGGTTCTCGGCCACCACCGCGTCGGCGCCCTCGGCGGCGATCTTCTCGTACAGGTAGTAATGGTTCACCAACCCGAGCGCCACCTCGCCGGCGTTCACGGCGTCGCGCACGGCGGCGTTCTTCTCGTACGCCACCGGCTCGTTGGCGGCGAAGGCCTCCAACCACTCGCGGGCGGCGTCGTCACCGCGGATGACGCGCAACGCGGTGACGAACGACTGCCACGAAGCGTTGGTGGGGGCGAAACCGATCCGACCCTTCCACGCCGGATCGAGCAATTCGTCCACGGTCGCGGGCGGGGTGGTCACCAAGGTCGGGTTGTACACGATCACGCGAGCGCGACCGCTGGCTCCGACCCAGTCGTTGTCGGTGGAGCGGTGCTCCGCCGACACGTGATCGAGGGTTCCGTCGAGCAATTCGGTGAAGAGCCCGGCCGCCGAAACGGCTCCGAGGGCGCCGGCATCCTGCGAGAAGAAGACGTCGGCCGGGGTGGCTGCATCCTCGGTGAGGATCTGGCCGGCGAGTTCGCCGCTGTCGCCATAGCGGGCCTCGACGGCCACGCCGGTGTCGGCGGTGAATTGGGCGTACAGGTCGGCGACGAGCTTCTCGCTGCGACCGGAGTACACGGTGAGTGAACCTTCGACGCCGTCACACGGGTCGACATCTGCCACGGTGCCGGTCGCCTCGGGAGCGTCGGTGGTCACCGCGTCCGTGGTGGCCGTGGTGTTGGCGGTGGCGCCGCTGTCGTCGCCACCGCAGGCCGCGAGCACGCTGAGTGCCGCGAGGGCGGAGATCGCGACGGAGCGCGACCGGGAGGGAGTTGTCGTCATATTGGTCCTCGGGTGTGTTGGTTGATGGGAGATGAATTGCTGGGGTGTTCGAGGGGGATCCGCCCTCTTGTTAGGAGAGCCTAACTCGTGTTAGGTCTACCTAACAACTCATAAGTTCGGAAAAACCCCTGACCAGCGAGTTTCTGACGAACCGTCAGAAAGTGTTGACACGGTTTGTTAGGTACACCTAACATCACGTTCATGGGTACATCATTTCTCATCACCGTCCGCGAAGGCCTCGAAGTCAGTCTGGTTCTGGCCATCTTGGTCTCCTATCTCGTCAAGGCGGATCGGCGGCGGGACGTGCCGTCGGTGTGGCGTGGCACGGCGGCGGCGATCGCCCTGTGCGTGGTGGTCGGAGTCATCGTCAACGCGGCGGTCGGCGGTCTCAACGGCACGGTGGAGCAGGTCGTGGAGGGCTCCATCGCCGTCACCTCGGCCGCCGTGTTGACGTGGATGATCTTCTGGATGCGGGCCAACGCTCGCATGCTCGGGGCCGACTTGCGGGGAAGGGTGGACGCGGCGAATTCCGCCGGGGCCCTCATGGCCGTCGCCTTCGTGGCCACCGTGCGCGAGGGCCTGGAAACGGTGTTGTTCCTCCTGTCGGCGGAGACCGGCACGTCGTCGGGCGGGGAGGTGGTGGTCGGGGGAGTCGCCGGACTCGTCGTGGCGATCATTCTCGGATGGGTCGCCTACAAGGGCGGCAATCGCATGAACCTCCGGCGCTTCTTCCAGGCCACCGGGATCCTGTTGATCTTGTTCGCGGCCGGTTTGGTAGGAAAGGCTTTCCACGAGTTCCGTGAGGCGTTGGATTTCCACTCGGGTGGTCTGATCGATCCGGCCTGGACCATCGTCTCGGGTCCATTCGCCCAAGGAACGTTGTACGACTTCCTGAAGGGATTCTTCGGATGGCACAACGAGACCGAATGGATTCGCCTCATCGCGTACTTCGCATACCTGCTTCCCGTGATGTGGTTGTTCGTGCGTCGGTCGTCGCCATCGAGAGTCGAGGGCTGAACCGCACCCGAGTTTGTCGGGGTGCTCGTCACCGCTACCGTGACGTCATGGCCCAGATTTCCGGCACCCCCGTCGACGTCAAGCCCCGCAGTCGTGACGTCACCGACGGCATCCAAAAGGCGGCCTCGCGCGCCATGTTGCGCGCCGTGGGCCTGACCGACGACGACTGGGAAAAGCCCCAGGTCGGTGTGGCCTCGTCGTGGAACGAGATCACCCCGTGCAACATGTCGATCCGGCGACTCACCGAGGCCGCCAAGGTCGGGGTGCGCGCCGCCGGTGGTGTGCCGCTGGAGTTCGGCACGATCACGGTGAGCGACGGAATCTCGATGGGCCACGAGGGCATGCGGGCGTCCCTGGTGAGCCGCGAGGTCATCTGTGACTCGGTCGAAGCAGTGATGCACGCCGAGCGTCTCGACGGACTCGTGGCCACCGGCGGATGCGACAAGAGCATGCCCGGGATGATGATGGCCATCGCACGCCTGAACCTGCCGGCGGTCTTCATCTACAACGGTTCCACGTTGCCCGGGCGCCACGACGGCAAGAACATCGACATCACGACGGTGTTCGAAGCGATCGGAGCCTGTGCGGCCGGCACCATCACCGAGAGCGAACTGACGGCGATCGAGAAGGCGGCCTGCCCCGGAGAAGGCGCGTGCGGTGGCATGTTCACCGCCAACACGATGTCGTCCATCGGCGAGGCCCTCGGATTGTCGTTGCCCGGATCGGCGTCGGCGCCGGCGGTCGATCCCAGCCGCGAGGACGATGCGCGACGCGCCGGTGAGGCCGTGGTGAACATGCTCCGTCTGGGCATCCGTCCGCGCGACATCCTCACCAAGAAGGCCTTCGAGAACGCCATCGTTCTGTTCAACGCCCTGGGAGGCAGCACCAACGCCGTTCTGCACCTGTTGGCCATCGCCAACGAGGCCGGGGTCGAACTCGAGTTGGAGGACTTCAACCGCATCGCGGCCCGTGCTCCGCACATCGCCGACATGAAGCCGGGCGGCAAGTACCACATGACCGATCTGCATCGGGTGGGCGGCGTTCCCGCGGTCATGAAGCACCTGCTCGACGCCGGACTGTTGCACGGAGACGTGCTCACCTGCACGGGCAAGACGCTGGCCGAGAACCTGGCCGAGATCGCCCCGCCGGATCCCGACGGCGAGGTGGTGCACCCCTTGTCGAATCCCATCAACGCCGAGGGTGGCATCGTGGTGCTGAGTGGATCACTCGCACCCAACGGTTCGGTGGTGAAGGTGGCGGGCCTCACGCCCGATCAACGCCGTTTCGAGGGCACCGCGCGGGTGTTCGACGGCGAGGACGGCGCGATGGCGGCGATCATGGCCGGGGAGATCCGGCCCAACACGGTGCTCGTCATCCGCTACGAGGGCCCCAAGGGCGGACCGGGCATGCGCGAGATGCTGGCCATCACCGGCGCGTTGAAGGGTGCCGGTCGCGGTGCCGACTGCGCGCTCATCACCGACGGACGATTCAGCGGAGGAACATGGGGATTCTGCATCGGACACGTGGCGCCCGAGGCCGTCGACGGTGGGCCGATCGCTTTCGTGCGTGACGGTGACCGGATCCGCATCGACGTGGCCAGCCACGGACTCGACCTGCTGGTCGACGAGGCCGAGTTGGCCCGTCGCCGCCAGGGTTGGACGCCGAATCCGCCGCGCTACACCAGTGGCGTGTTGGGCAAGTACGCCCGCCTCGCGCAGGGCGCCGACAAGGGCGCCATCACGAACCTGTTGTGAGTCGCGCTCGTCGCGTGCGCGCGGCGAGTCGCCAACCGTTCAACACCGCCCCCGTGAACACGGTGGCGACGATCACGAACGCGGTCGCGGTGCCGTCGTCGAACATCAGCTTGCGCAGCACCATGCCGAGGGCCACCGTGGTGATCCACACGACGGCACCCGTGGCGACGGACAGCGGATCCCTCCAGCCGCGGGCCAGCACCCAGCCGACGAGAGCCGCCACGACGAAGGGGGCCGCGGTCTCGAGGACTCCGGCCGGCGCCACGCCCTCGTCGTGATTTCTTCGTCCGATGGCGACGAACACGATGATTCCGAACACGTCGGCCACGACCGACCACAGGAACGCGCGACTTCTCATGACTTCGCTTTCTCGATCGTGACGATCGCGTTGTAGTCGGGGATACGACTGGCGTCCTCGTTCAGGCCGGCGTCGATCAGCACGTTGCCCTCGGGCCAGTGCACCTGCAGCGAGCGACGGGGAAGGTCGACCAGGTGCACCGTGGCCCGCATGGTTCCCGTGTCACTGCGCAGGAGGACGCGTTCGCCGTGGACCACCCCTATCCCGGCGGCGTCGCGTCGATCGATGTACACCGCGTCGCGACCGGCGCCCGTGAGCGGGTCCCGTTCGGCGAACACCATGCTGTTGAACTGCTTGCCCCGGCGCGTCGACAGCAGGAACGTTCCCTCGGGAAGCACCGGTGGTCGCACGTCGACGGCGGTGAAAACCGCGCGTCCGTCGGGCAGGGGGAAGTCGCCGTTCGCGCACAGGTGACGTCCGCCGTACTGCACCGCGTCGTGGGTGTCGCTCAGCGTCTCGATCCCGGCGTACATGGGGACCACGCGCGCGATCTCGGTGCGAAGCGCGCGGTTGTCGGCCCACGAGAACGCCGGGGCCACGTCGGGTCGGACGCGGGTCGCCAGATCGGCGAAGATCCGCCATTCGCTGCGGGCCTCTCCCGGCGGATCGACCACCTGCGGGCCGAACGCGATGCGCCGCTCGGTGGTGGTGCTCGTTCCGCCACCCTCCTGCTCGTACCGGGTGGCGGCCGGGAGGAGAACGACGTCGTCGCCCTCGATGAACATCTGGGACGTGAGCACGATGTCCTGGTGCACGCGCATGGGCACCCGCGACAGCGCGTCGGCCACCCGTCGGGGGTCGGGCATCACGTCGAGGAAGTTGGAGCCGTCGAGGAACAGCACATCGAGGTCGCCGTTCTCGGCCGCCAACACCATCTCGGGTGCGGTCAGACCCGGCGTCGAGGGAACGTCGAAACCCCAGTGGTCACCCAGGGCGCGGGCGTTGTCGGTGTTCACCGCCACACCGCCGGGGAACGCCGTGGAGTAGGCACCCATCTCGGCACCGCCTTGCACCCCCGAATGGCCCCGAATCGGCATGAGTCCGGCGCCGTCGCGGCCGACGTTGCCCCGGGCCAGGGCCACGTTGACGATGGCCTGCACGCCCTCCACGCCGTGGCGGTGTTGGGTGATGCCCATGCTCCAGATCAGGATGGCGCCTCGCGCGTCGGCGTACAGATCGGCGAGCGCCTCGAGGGTGGTGGCGTCGACACCGGCGTCGGCGAGGAGCTCGTCCATGTCGAGCGTGGCGAGATGCGAGCGGAGTTCGGTCCACCCGGTGGTGTGCTCGTCGACGAAGCGTCGGTCGATCGCGTCCCGGTCGATCAGGCGTTTGAGCAACGCGTTCGACAACGCGACGTCACCCTCGGGGCGCACCGGCACGTGCAGGTCGCACAACTTCGTGCCGAACAGGAACGACTCGGGCTTCGACGGCACCCAGTACCGCTCGAGACCGGGTTCGAGGTACGGGTTGATGACGACGACCTTGGCGGCGCTCTTCTTGGCCTCGTAGAGGTACTTCGTGAACACCGGCTGGTTGTTGGCCACGTTGGCGCCCCACAGCACGACCAGATCGGTCTCGAGCACGTCCTGCAAGCTGCACGTGCTGGCGGCCACGCCGATGGTGGCCTTCAATCCCACCGTCGACGGCGCGTGACACGTGCGTGCCGCCGAGTCGATGTTGGACACGCCCATGGCGCGGGCCGCCTTTCCGGCCGCGTAGTACACCTCGTTCGTGAGGCCTCGACTGGTGAGGTAGATCGCGGTGCGATCGGCTCCGGACGACCTGATCGCCCCGGCGATGGCGTCGAGAGCCTCGTCCCACTCGATGCGACGGAAGCCTTTCTCGCCGCGTCGCCGACGCATGGGGTACGCGAGCCGACCCATCTCGCGCAGTTCGGTGCCGCTGCGCTTGGTCAACCACGACACGTCCGACAGGACACCGTGATCGAATGGTTCCGCGCAGTTCACCTCCAGCAACTTCAGACGCGTGGTGCACAGATGGATGCCGTCGAGGGTCCAATCGTGGAGGCCCGCCACGCCGAGCGCGCAGCCGTCGCACACGCCCTCGTTCAGGATCTTCCACGCCTTGCGGGGCGCACGACGAACGTTGACCGCGACCCGGGCCATTTCGGCCAGATGATTGGGTTTGGTGTACCCGATGCCGTTCGGCGAGAGGCTCACCCAGGAGGACGGGTTCCAACGCCGTGGAGCCACGGCCGACTCACATCTCTTCGTAGTACTCGCGGCCGAGGTGGGTGATGACGTCCTCGCCCATCATCCAACGCAAGGTGTTCTTCAACTTGGTCAGCTGGATGAAGAGATCGTGCTCGGGATACAGACCCGGGGCCACCTGCGGGCTCTTGTAGTAGAAGCTCAGCCACTCCTGGATGCCACCCATGCCGGCGCGCGCCGCGAGATCGCTGAACAAGATGAGGTCGAGCGCCAGGGGGGCGGCCAGGATCGAGTCGCGGCAGAGGAAGTTCACCTTGATCTGCATCGGGTAACCGAGCCAACCGGTGATGTCGATGTTGTCCCAGCCCTCCTTGGCGTCACCACGGGGCGGGTAGTAGTTGATCGACACCTTGTGGAACACGTTGCCGTACAGCTCGGGGTACTTGGAGGGCTGCAGGATGTCCTCGAGGACGCCCAACTTGGACTCCTCCTTGGTCTTGAAGTTCTCCGGCGCGTCGAGCACCTCGCCGTCGCGGTTGCCGAGGATGTTGGTGCTGTACCAACCCGACAAACCGAGCATGCGGGCCTTCAGCATGGGGGCCAACACGGTCTTCATGAGGGTCTGGCCGGTCTTGAAGTCCTTGCCGCTGATCGCGATGTTGCGATCGGTGGCCAACTGGCGCAACACCGGGGCGTCGACGGCCAGGTTCGGGGCACCGTTGGCGAAGGGGACCCCCTCGAGCAGGGCGGCGTAGGCGTACAACTGCGCGGGGGAGATGGTCTCGTCGTTGGCGTCGATGGCCTTCTCGAAGGACTCGAGGTCCATGTGGGCGCGACCCGGCTCGATGAAGATCTCGGTGCTGGCGCACCAGATCATGACGAGGCGGTCGCACTGCTTCTCCTCTTTGAAGCGGTTGATGTCCTCGCGGATGGCGTTCAGCATGGCGCGCTTGCTGGTGGTGGGCTTCACGTGCTCGCCGTCGAGGTTGCGGGCGTACTTGCGCTCGAAGGCGGCCTGCATGGGGCGCACCTCGCGCAGGGCGTCGCTGATGGACTCGATGTGCTTGCCGCTCTCGAGCACCCCGGCGCGACTGGCCGACACGTAGGCGTCGTCGGGGAACACGTCCCAGGCGCCCCAGACGATGTCGTCGAGGGTGGCCAGGGGCACGAAGTCCTTGATGAGCGGGCTGCGGTCCTCGGTGCGCTTGCCGAGGCGGATGGTGCCCATCTGGGTCAGCGATCCGATGGGGGAGCCGAGACCCCGCTTGGACAGTTCGACGCCGGCGATCAGGGTGGAGGCGACGGCGCCGAGGCCGACGGTGAGCACTCCGAGACGGCCCGTGGCCGGCGCGACAGTGGGTGACGGGGGTGTGGTCATGGGATCAGGCTAGGCGCACGGAGGTCGCCGTAACATCACCACCGTGATGTCCGACCCCGCTCCGATGGCCGCCGACGGGTTCGCGCGCACCCCGGGCGGGGCCGTCGTGATGGACGGAAACCGACTTCGCGACGAGATCGTGGCCGATCTGGCGCGCACGATCGCGGCCGCCGGGTCGCCGTCCGTCTGTCTGGCCACCGTGTTGGTGGGTGACGACGCCCCCAGCCAGAGGTACGTGCGGAACAAGCACCTGCAGGCGGCCAAAGCGGGCATGGTGAGCCGTAACGAGGTGTTGGCGGCCGACGCGGGACAGGCCCGGGTGGAAGAGGTCGTGGCCGCCCTGGCGGCCGATCCCTCGGTGCACGGAATCCTGGTGCAAAGCCCACTGCCGGCGGGCTACGACGAGGAGGCGGTGTTGCGCCTGATTCCGGCCGACAAGGACGTGGACGGCCTGACCTCGGAATCGATGGGTCGGTTGGTGCGGGGTCTGCCCGGGCTGGTGGGGTGCACTCCGTTGGGCGTGATGCGCCTGCTCGAGCGGTACGGCGTGGAGACCGCGGGTCGACGGGCGGTGGTGGTGGGTCGCTCCATGTTGGTGGGTCTGCCGCTGTCGATGTTGTTGGCCCGCAAGGGGGTCGACGCCACGGTGACCATCGCCCACAGCCGAACCAGCGACCTGGTCGAGGTGTGTCGGGAGGCCGACATCCTGGTGGGTGCCGTCGGACGGGCGGGGTTGATCACGGCGGACCACGTGAAGCCCGGGGCCACGGTGGTGGACGTGGGCATCTCGCGCACGGCGGCCGGAGTGGTGGGCGACGTCGACTTCGACGCCGTACAAGCCGTGGCCTCCCGTATCACCCCCATGCCCGGGGGCACCGGACCGATGACCATCGCCTGTCTGCTGCAGAACACCCTGCAGGCGGCCCGTCTGCAGGGCGCCTTCGGCCCCTGAGCGTCGCGAAATCGGGGCCGGGGTTGGGTTGTGAAGGCCCCGGGACGCTGGCACAATGTCGGTGATGAACGCGAACCGCATCTCCGAGACCTCGGTCCTGTCGTTCGCGCTCGTAGTAATCCTCTGACGCGTTCGTATCCTCGAATGCGTCGTACGGCCTCCCAATAGGGGGGCTGTTTCGTTTTCGGGGTTCGACACCGTCGGAATAGCCAGCCAGATCCACGTTCGACCGCTCGGTCGGCACACATGACACAGGAACCGACATGACACAGAAGATCACCGGTGCACAGGCCCTGATCAGGGCGCTGGAACTGGAGAACGTCGACACCATCTTCGGGTTGCCGGGCGGATGCATCCTGCCCGCCTACGACCCCTTGCTCGACAGCCCGATCCGTCACATCCTCGTGCGTCACGAACAGGGCGCCGGCCACATGGCCGAGGGGTACGCCCACGTCACCGGTCGGCCCGGGGTCGCCATGGTCACCTCGGGACCGGCGGCCACCAACATGGTCACGCCGTTGTGCGACGCGTACATGGACTCCATCCCCATGATCTGCATCACCGGTCAGGTGCCCACCACGGCCATCGGGACCGACGCGTTCCAGGAATGCGACACCGTCGGCATCACCCGCAGCGTCACCAAGCACAACGAGCTCATCATGTCGGCCGACGACGTTCCGTTGATGGTGCGTCAGGCGTTCCACATCGCCACCACCGGCCGACCGGGCCCGGTTCTGCTCGACCTGCCCAAGGACGTGTTGCAGAACTCCATGACGTGGCACTGGCCCTCCGACGAGGAGGTGCTCGACAGCCTGCCGGGTTACAAGCCGGTCACCAAGGGTCATCCGCGCATGATCAAGGAAGCCGCGCGCATGATCCTCGACGCGCGCCAGCCGGTGATCTACGCCGGTGGCGGAATCCTGAAGGCCCGCGCCGCCGACGCCCTCCGCGAGTTGGCCGAGCTCATCGACACCCCGGTCGTCACCACGCTGATGGCCCGCGGTGCGTTCCCCGACGATCACCCGTTGTGTCTGGGCATGCCGGGAATGCACGGCAACGCCACGGCGATCACCGCCATGCAGAAGAGCGACCTGCTCATCACCCTCGGCGCGCGTTTCGACGACCGCATCACGGGAAAGGTGGCGACCTTCGCCCCCGACGCCAAGATCATCCACGTCGACATCGACCCCGCCGAGCAGGGCAAGGTTCGTCGTCCCGACGTTCCGATCGTCGGCGACTGCCGTCTGGTCATCGAGGAGATCGTCAAGGCCGTCAAGGACCTGCTGAACGGTGGCGAGAAGCAGCAGGACATCTCGCAGTGGAAGAGTCGCGTCAGCGGATGGCGCGAGCAGTTCCCGCTGTACTACCCGGCGAACGAGCCCGGTGAGGCGCTCAAGCCGCAGTACTGCCTCGAGCAGTTGCGCGACGGTTCCCCCGAGGGAACCATCCTGTGTTCGGGCGTCGGTCAGCACCAGATGTGGTCGTCGCAGTACTGGAAGTTCAACGAGCCGTACACGTGGGTGAACTCCGGTGGTCTCGGCACCATGGGCTTCTCCGTGCCCGCGGCGATCGGCGCCAAGGTCGGCCGACCCGACCGCACGGTGTGGGCCGTCGACGGCGACGGTTGTTTCCAGATGACCGCCCAGGAACTGGTGACCGCCAGCGTCGAGCGCATCCCGATCAAGGTGGCCATCCTCAACAACTCGTACCTGGGCATGGTCCGTCAATGGCAGGAGATGTTCTACGAGGAGCGTTACAGCGAGGTGTATCTCTCGCCCGAGTTGCCCGACTTCGTGAAGTGGGCCGAGTCCATGGGTTGCATCGGCATTCGCGTCGAGAGCCCCGAGGAAGTGCAGCCCGCCATCGAGAAGGCCAACAGCATCGACGACCGCTCAGTGGTGGTCGAGTTCCGCGTGGACGCCGGCGAGAAGGTGTTCCCCATGGTTCCGGCGGGGTTCAGCAACGACGACGTGTTGTTGCACCCCGACCAGAGCGATCGACGGGAGTTCCTGCGATGAGCACCAACGCCTATTCCATGGGGCATCCCGCCCACCACATCCTGTCGGTGCTCGTGCAGAACCGTCCCGGCGTGCTGGCCCGCGTGGCCGGATTGTTCGCCCGCCGCGGTTACAACATCTTCAGCCTGGCGGTCGCTCCCACCGAGGACCCCATGCTCAGCCGCATCACCATCGTCGTCGACGTGGAGTCGTCGCCGCTCGAGCAGGTGGTGAAGCAGTTGTTCAAGTTGGTCGACGTGGTGAAGATCAGCGAGTTGGACCCCCGCCGGTCGGTCGAGCGCGAGCTGCTGATGGCCACCGTTCGGGTCCCGGCCGAGGACCGGGGCCAGGTGGTGGAGCTCACCAACATCTTCGAGGGCAAGATCCTGGCGGTCGGGGTCGAGGCCATCACGGTGTCTTTGGACGGAAGTCCCGACAAACTTGACGACTTCGAGGAACTTCTTCGCGGCTACGGCATCGTGGAACTCCAACGGACGGGTCGCGTGGCCCTTCCCAAGCTCGACAAAGAGGCGCGCCTCAAGGCCGTCAAACACGGAAAGGCAAGTTGACCAATGGCAGCAAAGATGTACTACGACGGTGACTGCGACGTCTCCATCATCAAGGGTCGCAAGGTCGCGATCATCGGCTACGGCTCGCAGGGACACGCGCACGCGTTGAACCTGAAGGAGTCCGGCGTGCAGGTGGTCGTCGGTCTGCGCGAGGGCAGCAAGTCGGCCGCCAAGGCTCAGGCCGCCGGTCTCACCGTGATGGGCATCGCCGAGGCCGCCAAGTGGGCCAACGTGATCATGCTCACCATGCCCGACACCGAGCAGAAGGCCACCTACGAGGAGTTCATCAAGCCGCACATGCGCAAGGGCAAGGCCTTGGCGTTCGCCCACGGCTTCAACATCCGCTTCAAGCGCATTCGTCCGCCCAAGACGGTCGACGTGATCATGATCGCCCCCAAGGGCCCGGGTCACCTGGTTCGTCGCACCTACACCGAGGGCGGCGGCGTGCCGGCTCTCATCGCCGTGCATCAGGACGCCACCGGAGGCGCCAAGGAGTTGGCGCTCAGCTACGCGTCGGCCATCGGCGGCGCCCGTGCGGGTGTCATCGAGACCACCTTCGCCGAGGAGACCGAGACCGACCTGTTCGGTGAGCAGGCCGTGCTGTGCGGCGGTGTCACGTCGCTGGTGCAGGCCGGCTTCGAGACGCTCGTCGAGGCGGGCTACCAGCCCGAGATGGCGTACTTCGAGTGCCTCCACGAGGTGAAGCTGATCGTCGACCTCATGTACGAGGAGGGCATCGCGGGTATGCGTTACAGCATCAGCGACACCGCCGAGTACGGCGACCTCACCCGCGGTCCGCGCGTGGTGACTCCGCGCACCAAGGCCGAGATGAAGAAGATCCTGAAGGAGATCCAGACCGGGCGTTTCGCCAAGGAGTGGATCGCCGAGAGCGAGTCGGGTCGCGCCAAGATGAAGGAGCTCCAGGCCACCGGTGCCGCCCACCAGATCGAGACCGTGGGCAAGGAACTGCGCGCCATGATGCCGTTCCTCGGGGCCGGCAAGCAGAAGGTGGCCGACGTCAGCGGCGGCTGACCCGAAAACGGACAATTCGAAATCCGACTTGTTGAGTCGGGAATTACTGGGTAACGTGCCCTCCTGTTCCAAACAGGAGGGCACGTCCATGTCAGCACAATGGGGTTTCGAGACCAAGCAGATCCACGTCGGCGGTGAGCCCGATCCGACCACCGGCGCTCGGGCGGTGCCGATCTACCAGACCACCTCGTACGAGTTCCGCGACGCCCAGCACGCGGCGAACCTGTTCGCGCTGGCCGAGGTGGGCAACATCTACACCCGCATCATGAACCCCACGCAGTTGGCGGTGGAGGCCCGCGTGAACGCCCTCGAGGGCGGCGTGACGACGGCGATCGGATTGCCCGGCACCCTGGTGGTGTCGTCGGGTCAGGCCGCCGAGACGTTGGCGATCCTCACGTTGGCGGAGTCCGGTGACCACATCGTGGCCTCGCCGTCGCTGTACGGCGGCACCTACAACCTGTTGCACTACACCCTGCCCAAGATGGGCATCTCGGTGTCGTTCGTCGACGACCCGCACGATCTGCAGCAGTGGAAGTCCGCGGTGCGCCCCAACACGAAGGCGTTCTACGGCGAGGTGCTGGCGAATCCGCGCAACGACGTGTTCGACATCGAGGGCGTGTCGAAGGTGGCCCACGAGGCCGGCGTGCCCCTGATCGTCGACAACACGGTCCCGAGCCCGTACGGAATCCGCCCGTTGGAATGGGGGGCCGACATCGTCGTGCACTCGCTGACCAAGTTCGTGGGCGGTCACGGAACGTCGGTGGCCGGTTCGATCACCGACGGCGGCAATTTCGACTTCTCGGCCTCGGGTCGCTTCCCGAACTTCACCGAGCCCGACCCGTCGTACCACGGACTGGCCTATTGGCCGGCCCTGGGTGCGGGTTCGTACATCTTGAAGGCCCGTGTGCAGTTGCTGCGCGACCTCGGCATGGCGGTCTCGCCGTTCAACGCCTTCATGTTGCTGCAGGGGCTCGAGACGCTGTCGTTGCGGATGGAGCGCCACTGGAGCAACGCGCAGGCGGTGGGCGAGTACCTCGCCAAGCATCCGCAGGTGGAAGGCGTGAACTATGCCGGCCTGCCGAGCAGCCCCTGGCACGAGCGGGCGAAGAAGTACTTCGGAGGACGCGGATTCGGATCGGTGTTGGCGTTCAACATCAAGGGCGGTCGCGAGGCGGGCGAGAAGTTCGTGGCGGGTCTGTCGCTGCACAGCCACGTGGCCAACATCGGTGACGTGCGCAGCCTCGTGATCCAGCCGTCGTCGACGACGCACAGCCAGTTGACGGCCGAGGAGCAGGTGGCTTCGGGAGTGAACCCGGGGATGATCCGGTTGAGCGTGGGCCTGGAGTCGATCCAGGACATCCTTGCCGACCTCGACGCCGGATTCGCCGCCGCCCGCTAACCATTCAAAAATGCGACAAATTGTCGCTTTACGTACACGAGCCGTGTACGTAAAGCGACAATTTGTCGCATTTTGGGCGGGTCAGGGTTGGTCGTCCAGGAACTTCTGGAACTGGTCGGCGAGGTCGTCCGCCGACGGAATCGCCGCCTCCGTCATCTGGTCGTACTGACGCTCCAGCGCGTGCACCCGCAACGCCAGATCCGGATCGCTCCGCATCGCCTCGTCGTGCAGGCCCCTCCACCGCTCGATCTCCTCGGCCAGCTCGCCCGCTCCCGTGGGAACCCCGAGCACGTGGCCGAGATGTTGAAGCAGTGCCGCCGACGATTGCGGATGCTGCGAATAGTCGAGGTAGTAGGGGACGCCGACGCGCAGCGACACCGCCGGCAGGTTCTCCTTCTCGCACTCGGTCTGCAACACGCCGACCACGCCGGTCATGCCCTGATACGACGGCTTCGAGAGTCCGAGACTGCGGGCCAGATCCGGGTCGACGCTGCTACCCACCACGATGGGTGCTCGCGTGTGAGGAACCGCATCCGGTGCCGCACCGACCGTGACCATCGCCTCGCAGCCCAGTCGTAGGTAACACGCGATGACACTGCGCACGTACGTGCGCCACGCGGTGTGCGGTTCGACCCCGTTCAACACCACCACGTCGCGCAGAGCGCTCGGGAAGCGGATCGCGAACACCTCGTTCCCGGGCCAGACGATCTCCCGCTCGCCGTCCTCGTCGAAGCGCGCCTCCGGCCTCGCCTGCGTGAAGTCGTAGAAGGGGTCGGCGTCGATGGTGGCCACCAGCTCGGCGTCGTTGCTCTCGGTCAGATGCGCGAGAGCCGACGTGGCCACTCCGGCCACGTCGAACCATCCCGTGAGCGCCAACACCATCACCGGGCGGCGAAGAGGCGCCGACACACCGTGCCATTCGAGGACGTCGGCCACTTCCATGGGTCGGATTCTCACCCGCGAAGGGCGTCGACCACAACGTCGATGCACGCGGTCAGGGCCGACACGTCGTCGGGATCGACCGCCGGGAACATTCCGACCCGCAGTTGGTTGCGTCCCAACTTGCGGTAGCTGTCGGTGTCGACCACGCCGTTGGCGCGCAGCGCCGCACAGACCTCGTTGGCGTCGACACCACCGTCGGCGGGGGAGGCGAGATCGATCGTGCCCACCACGTGCGATCGCATCGCGGGGTCGGCGACGAACGGACTCGCCCACGCGCGCGACTCGGCCCAGGAGTACAAGGTGTCGGAGGACTTCTTCGAGCGGGCGTTGCACGCGCTCAGACCACCGATCTCGTTCATCCAGCGAACCTGCGACTCGAACATCACCAAGGTGGCCAACGCCGGCGTGTTGTACGTCTGGTTCGCGACGCTGTTGTCGAGGGCGATCTTCAGGTCGAGCGACGCGGGCGTCCAACGCTTGGACGCCGAAATGCGACCGATGCGTTCGATGGCGCGCGGCGAGCAGGCGGCCACCCACAGACCGCCGTCGGAGGCGAAGCACTTCTGCGGCGCGAAGTAGTACACGTCGACCTGTGCGGGATCCCACGTCAATCCACCCGCGGCCGATGTGGCGTCGACGATCACCAACGATTCGGCGTCGGCCCCGACGGGACGCAGCAAGGGCATCATCACGCCCGTCGAGGTCTCGTTGTGGGTGAAGGCGTAGCTGTCGATCCCGGATTCGGCGACGGCCGCGGGATGTGCGCCGGGATCGCACTTGATCACCGTGGGCTGGCCCAGATGCGGCGCGGCGGCGGCGGCCTCGGCGAACTTGGAGGAGAACTCCCCGAACACCAGGTGTTGACTGCGATTCTCGACGAGGCCGAACGTGGCCACGTCCCAGAACACCGTCGAGCCACCGTTGCCCAGAACGATCTCCCATCCGTCGGGCAACGAGAACAGATCGACGAGACCGGCCCGCAACGAGCCCACGAGGTTCTTCACCGGGGCCTGCCGATGAGACGTTCCCAGCAACGTGGCACCGGCTTCGGCCAGAGCGGTCATCTGTTCGGGGCGGACCTTGGACGGACCGCATCCGAATCGGCCGTCGACGGGCAAAAGGTCGGGGGAAATGCGAATCGATCGGGGGTCTGTCGTGCTCACTGTGTAAGCATGGCACCCATGAGTTCGTCTCCCCAACGGAATCGCACATCTTCTCGACTGGCCGCCATCGCGGAATCGGCCACCTTGGCGGTCGACGCCAAGGCCAAGGCCCTCAAGGCCGCCGGCGAGAACGTCATCGGCTTCGGTGCCGGCGAGCCCGACTTCCCGACGCCCGAGCACATCGTCGAAGCGGCGGTGAAGGCCTGTCGAGACCCCAAGATGCATCGCTACACGCCCGCGGCCGGTTTGCCCGAGTTGCGCGAGGCGATCGCCGCCAAGACCCTGCGCGACAGCGGCTTTCAGACCACGGCCAATCAGGTGCTCGTCACCAATGGCGGCAAGCACGCGGTGTTCACGGCCTTCGCGGCCCTGTGCGATCCGGGCGACGAGGTCATCGTGCCGGCCCCGTACTGGACCACCTACCCCGAGGCCATCGTGCTCGCCGGTGGAGTGCCCGTCATCGTCGACACCAACGAGGAGACCGGTTTCCGCGTCACCATCGAACAACTCGAGAAGGCCCTCACCCCGCGCACGAAGATGTTGCTGTTCGTGTCGCCCGACAACCCGTCCGGTTCGGTGTACCCGCCCGACGAGGTGAAGGCCATCGGCGAGTGGGCGGTTTCGCGCGGGGTGTGGGTCGTCACCGACGAGATCTACGAGCATCTCACCTACGGTCCGCACACGTTCGCGAGCATGCCCACCCTCGTCCCCGACGTGGCCGATCAGTGCATCATCGTCAACGGTGTCGCCAAGACCTACGCCATGACCGGATGGCGGGTCGGTTGGATGATCGGGCCCTCCGACGTGATGAAGGCGTCCGTCAACTTCCAGAGTCACGCCACCTCGAACGTGAGCAACGTGGCTCAGGCGGCGGCCTTGGCGGCGGTGGCCGGCGATCTGAGCGCGGTGGCCATGATGCGCGAGGCGTTCGAGCGCCGCGGTCGCACCATGCATCGCATGTTGGGCGCGATTCCGGGTGTCACCTGCCTCGAGCCCCAGGGAGCGTTCTATTGCTATCCCAACGTCACGGGTCTGCTGGGGCGCACGTACAACGGACGTATGGCCAACACGTCCATGGAGCTGGCCGACATCGTGCTCTCGGAAGCAAAGGTGGCCTTCGTTCCCGGCGAGGCATTCGGGTCGGCGGGTTATGCCCGCTTCTCCTTCGCGCTGGGCGACGCCGATCTCGAGGAAGGCATCAAGCGCATCGCCGATCTGGTGGCCGCGAACTCCTGAGCGTTACGTCGCCGTTCCGTTCACGGGCATTCCCGTGGGTGTGACGCACAACACGTGAACCTGTGCTACGGTGTCGTCGCCGGCGATAGTCGGTGTGCGAAATCCAGCGAAGTCCGGTGAGATCCCGGCACTGTCCCGCAACGGTCGTCTGAGCCGACAGAGATGTCGAGCCAGCGAGTCCGGTCGCCTGATTCGCGCGCGAAACCAACCCTCGAGGCAAGGGCGGATCGTGCAGGTGCGGCGAACCCGCCCTCACACTCCTCTTGCTTCCTCAAAGCAATGGAGGAAGCTTCAATGAAGCAATCACTGTCAAGGCGCTCGTTCGGGCGCACCCGCCGTTCCGTGATCGGACTCGTTCTGACGGGAGCGACCCTGATGGCCGCGTGCGGGGGAGACGACACGTCGTCGACGCCGGATTCGACCGTCACCGAACAGGAGGCGCTGCGCATCGTGTCGTTGTCGCCGACGCACACCGAGATTCTGTACGCCATCGGCGCCGGTGATCAGGTGGTCGCCGTGGACTCGATGTCGAACTTCCCGGCGGAGGCCGCCATCACCGACCTCTCGGCGTACGAGCCGAACGTGGAGGCGATCTCCGAGTTCGATCCCGATCTGGTGGTGATCGGCGACGACTTCACCGGTCTCGCCGATCAGCTCTCCGCCATCGGCGTGGATTCGTGGGTCAGTCCGGCCCCCACCACCCTCGACGAGGTCTATGCCCAGATCAACGACCTCGGTGTCGCGGTCGGTCTCTCCGAGGCCGCCTCGGAACTGGCCGACACCATGAAGGCCGACATCGATTCCATCGTCGCCGGGGCCCCGAGTGCGCCGGAGGGCACCTCGTACTTCGTCGAACTGGACGACACCTTGTACTCGGTCACCGGCAACACCTTCCTCGGTTCGATCTTCGGCTTGTTCGATCTGCGCAACATCGCCGATGCAACCGAGGGCGACACGGACTATCCGCAGTTGTCGGCCGAGTTCATCGTCAGCCAGGACCCCACCATCATCTTCCTCGCCGACACCAAGTGCTGTGGTGCCAGCGCCGAATCCGTCGCCGCCCGTCCGGGCTGGGAGGTTCTGAGCGCGGTCACCGCGGGTCGTGTCGTCGAACTCGACGATGACGTGGCCTCGCGTTGGGGTCCGCGTTTGGTCGATCTGGTGCGGGCCATCGCCTCCGCCCTGGAGTCGATCGCCTGATGATCTCCCGACGGGAGCGCGACACCACGGGTTCGTGGTGGTTGCCGGCGGCGTGTGTCGCCCTGGCGGTTGCGTTCCTGTTCGGGGCCATGATCGGTCCGGCCGGCCCCGCTTGGTGGCGGGTGCCGGCCGAACTGCTCGATCATCTTCCGTTCGTCCGGGTGGACTCCGGCGCCACCGAGTTGCAGAGCACCGTGCTGTGGGAGATCCGCATGCCACGCGTGGTGTTGGCCGGCATCGTGGGCGCCATGCTGTCGCTGGCCGGCGCGTCGTTCCAGGGTGTGTTCCGGAACCCGTTGGTCGATCCGTATCTGCTCGGGGTCGCGGCGGGCGCCGGACTCGGTGCCACGTTGGTGTTCGTCGTGGGTCGGTCCACCAGCCAGTCGTGGCCCGTGGACCCGTTGCCGCTGGCGGCCTTCATCGGCGGTCTGGTGGCGGTGTTGCTCACGTACACGGTCGGGGCCGGGTTCGGAGCCTCGCGCAATCCCACCACGCTGGTGTTGGCCGGCGTGGCCGTCACCTCGCTCACCACCGCGGTGCAGACGTTCATGTTGCAGAAGAACACCGACGTGGTGCGACAGGTGTACAGCTGGATCCTCGGCCGCCTGTCGTCGGCGACGTGGGGTGACGTGCGGTTGGTGCTGCCCTACGTGATCGTCAGTGGTGCCGTTCTGCTCGCTCATCGACGGCTGCTCGACGTTCTGCGTGTCGGCGAGGATGAAGCCCAGTCGCTCGGTGCCCGTGTCGACCGCATCCGACTCACGGTGGTGATCGCCGCCACCTTGGGTACCTCGGCGGTGGTGAGCGTGAGCGGCCTCATCGGCTTCGTCGGCATCGTCGTGCCGCATCTGGTCCGACTTATCGCCGGCGCCAGTTACCGACGCCTTCTTCCCTTGTCGATCCTGGTGGGCGCGGCCTTCCTGATCGTGGCCGACGTTCCCGGTCGGGTGCTTTCCGACCCGGCCGAGACGCCGATCGGAGTGGTCACCGCGTTCCTCGGCGCCCCGTTCTTCATTCTCGTTCTTCGATCCCGACAAAGTGAGGCGCGATGACGTCGTTGACCTTCGAGAACATCTCGGTGAGATACGCGGAGGCCACGGCGGTGTCGTCGTTCTCCGACACGGTTCGTCCGGGGGAGTGGCTGTGCCTCATCGGCCCGAACGGTGCCGGTAAGTCCTCGTTGTTGCGCGCCGCCGCCGGCCTCGTGCCGCACGAGGGTCGCATCCTGGTGGACGGAACACCGCTCGAGTTGCGTTCCGCGCGCCGTCGTGCGGCGCTGATCGCGCACGTCCCCCAGAGTCCGTCGCTCCCCGACGACATGACCACCTTCGAATACGTACTCCTTGGTCGCAACCCGTTCGTCGGCTACTTCGGACGCGAGAGCAAGCACGACCGGTCGATGGTCCATCAGGTGCTCGATCGGTTGTGTCTGGAAGAGTTCGCGAACCGCCGATTGGGATCGTTGTCCGGTGGCGAGCGCCAGCGAATCGTCATCGCCCGTGCGTTGGCGCAGGAGGCACCGATCATGCTTCTCGACGAACCCACCAGCGCTCTCGACATCGGCCACCAGCAGCAGGCGCTCGAGTTGGTGGACACTCTGCGACGAGAGCACGGATTCACCGTGGTCTCGGCCATGCACGACCTCACGTTGGCGGGGTTGTACAGCGACCGTCTCGCTCTGCTGCACCACGGTCATTGCGTCGCCTCCGGCGCGGCCGACGAGGTGTTGAGGGCCGAGACCTTGTCGGAGTTCTACGGGGTGTCGGTCACCGTGCATCACGAGCCCGACGGCACCGTGGTGGTCATTCCCCGACGGACCGCACCTCTGGCTTGACGATCGTGGCGACTACCGTCGGGGCATGGATGCGACGGCACTGAACCGACACGTCGAGGGATTGGCGAACTCGCATCAACGTCTTCTTTCGGTGCTCGATCCGATTGAGGGTGTCGGTCTGACCGATGACATGGCCCGTCGGCCGTCGCGTCTCGCGGGCTGGACCGTCGGTCACGTTCTGTCCCATCTGGCCCGCAACGCCGACAGTTACGTGCGCCTCACTCTGGCAGCCGAGGGTGGCGAGTCGGTCGATCAGTACCCCGGAGGAGCGGTCGGACGTGACGCCGATATCGAGGAGGGTTCGATCCGAGGTGCGCGCGAGCTCGTCGCCGATCTTCGACGCTCGATCTACGAGTTGGAGGGCGCCTGGGCGACCGCGCGCGAAGCCTGGTTCGGACACGGGCGGCTCCTGTCAGGCGCTCGGGTACCGGTGTCGGAGCTTCCACTGCGTCGGTGGCGCGAGGTCGAGGTGCACGCCGGCGATCTGGGGCTGGCCGAACTGGGGCTCGACGGACCCGCGTCGTGGTCGACGGACTACGTCCGACACGATCTGGTGACCATGACCATGCAGTGGAAGGCCCGGGGTTCGATGGGTCTCACCGACCTGCCGACCGCGGTGGTCGCCCGTCCGGCGCACGAACGTCTGGCGTGGCTCCTCGGGCGCTTGCACGTGGATGGCGTGGCGCCCGCCGGGTTGATGGGATGATGTTGCGATGAACGACCGAAGCATGAAGCCGCGTCGATTGCGACTGGTCGTCGGTTCATTGTTGTCATTCCTGGTGGTGGTCTCGATGTCGTCGCCGGCGTCGGCCCACGCCAGTCTGGAGTCTTCTTCGCCCTCCCCGTCGTCCGTGTTGGAGAACGGACCCGCCGAGGTGGTGCTCGATTTCGACGAACCGATCACGCCGGTGCCCCGTTCGATCGAGATCTACGACGAGAGCGGCAACCGGTTGATCCTCGAGGAGGCCGTCGTCTCCGAAGACGACGACACGGTGATGTCGGCCGGTGGCGTGCCCGAACTACCCGATGGCATATATGCCGTCGTGTATCGCGCGCTTTCCAGTGACGGTCATGTGGTCGAGGGCGCGTACACCTTCCAGGTGGGCGCCGATCCCTCGGCCGTCGACCCATCGGATCTGCTCGACGGGGTGCTCGACGGATCGGCCGGTCCGGCCGGCCTGTCGTGGGTGATGGGTGTCGGTCGTTGGTTGGCTTATCTCGGTGTGGCGTTGTTCCTCGGTGGTCTGACGCTCATGGCCGGAGGTGGAGTCTCCTCGCGTCGTTCGGTGAAGTTGGTCGGCGCCGGTTGGCTCTCCGCGATCGTGGGCTCGCTGGTGGTGTTCGTGCTGCAGGGTCCGTACACGGTGGCCGGTCGCTGGTCCGACGCGTGGAACCTCTCGCTGTGGTCCGACGTCGCCGACACCCGCTTGGGTCGGGCGATCCTCGTGCGGGTGGCGTTGCTCGTGGTGCTGGCCCTCCTGGTGTTCGCGCTGCGCGGTGCGTTCGCCCGGGCTTCCACCTCCTGGTGGCGATCCACCGCGGCGTTGGTCGGTGTCGGCACCGTCGTCACCTTCGCCGCCTCGGGACATCCCAGCGCGTCGAGTCTCTCCGGGCTCGCCGTGGGTGTCGGTGCGGTGCACATGTCGTCGGTCGTGCTGTGGCTCGGAGGACTCACTCTGGTGGTCGGAGGTGGTGTTCTCGCTTCTCCCGATGCCGCGGGTGTGGTGGCCCGGTTCTCGCGACTGGCCACCTGGGCCCTCCCGATCGCGGTGGTCACCGGTGCGTGGCAGGCGTGGCATCTGGTGCCCGAAGTGTCGAGGATCACCGAGTCCGATTGGGGCAAGGCTCTGCTCCTCAAGGGCTGCCTCGTGGTCGGGGCGATCACCCTCGGAGTGTTCGGACGCTGGCTGGTTCGACGCGACGATCGGGAGGGACTGCGTCGCATCGTCGCCGTGGAGTTGTCGGTCGGCGTTCTGGTGTTCGCCGTCACCGCGGGAATGGTCGCCAAGTCGCCGGAGGTTCCTTCCGTGTCCACCGTGGTCGAGGCGACGTTGGTCGACGGAGACATGCTCATCGGCCTCGCGGTCACCCCGGGCCGGATCGGTTTCAACGAGGTGCATCTCACCATCGGATCGCCGGCCGGCTCGTTGCGTCCCGTCGATTCGGTGGAGTTGCGCATGACCCTCACCGGATCGGAGATCCCTCCCATCTCGGTGCCCGTCGAGGTTCTGGGCCCGAACCACTTCGTGGGTTCGTTGTCGGTTCCGTACTCGGGGGTGTGGAGTCTGGAGATCGTCGTGAATCCGGATCCGTCCTCGAGCAAGCGTTTCACCACCGACGTCGTGATCGCCTCTTAGTCGGACGCGAATTCCTCGCCACGATCGGCGGCGTTCGACACGGAGTCGGCGGCGTGCTGGATCTCCACCCGCACGTCGGCCGGGACGAATCCGGAGTCGGGCGACATCAGACGATCATCGATGGCCGCGCGCCGGGCCGCCGCCGCGGCGACTTCGGCCAGACGTTCGCGGTCGCGCCGTGTTTCGCGTGTCGCATCACTTCGCACAGCGTCGACGTCGTCGAGTTGTCCGGCCACCAGCGAGGTGGCGACGCCCAGGGCGAGACCGGCGGGCCAGGACAGTCCGAGCGGCAGGTGTCCGGGCACCGAGAGAATCGCCGCTCGGGTCGACGCCGAGTCGTGGGCCGCGTCGATCTCGACTCGGCGCAGGATCTCGGTGCCGACACCGACGGCGAAGGCGATCTGGTCGATGCGCTCCATGCGCCGCTGGTGACCCGCGGGCAGATGGTCGAACGCGCGCTCGATGGCGGGAACCAGACCGTCGCGTAGATGCGCCGCGGCACGGTCGTGGTCGGCGATCCGTAGCAACAGGTCGCGACCGACCTGCGCGTCGCCGTTCCATTGGGCGGCCAGACCGGTGAAGTGCAGGATCCACGGTGCCGCCAACTCGCCCAGCAGTTCGCGCAGGTCCGAACGCCTTCGTTCGAGGGCCACCACGTCGAGTCGCGCCCCCGACACCACGGAACGCTCGGCGGGTTCACGGAACACCGCCGTGGCCACCGCCTCTATGCGTCGTCGGGCCTCCCGCGGATCGACGACGTGGGGATCGGTGGCCCCGACCCACAGAAGGCGAACCCGGTCGAAGTCGACCGCGCCGAACAGGAGCGCGGCCAGCCGACGGAAATCGTCGGGGGAGTCGGGGTCGACGAGCGCGCCGATGAACGACTCGCGGGTTCCGTGATCGAACGCCAACATCCGAACCACCGGATCGACGGGAGTGGACTCACGAGTCGTCGAACGTGCCCACCACTTCGGGTCGGCGATCCACCGGTCGACCGTGTCGAGAAGCGAGGCGGTGCGTCGTGGCGGGTCGAGAAGCAACGGCGACGCCAGCATCGATCCGATTCGACGGTTCACCTCGTCCAGTTCGTCGACGATGCGGTCGAGGATCGCGGCGACCGAGGCCTCGACGACGACCGCGCGCGTCAGACGGGTGCGTCGCCCCGCCTCCCGGAGGAGACGATTCGCCACGGACAGGGCCTCGACGTCGATGGCGAGGGTGCTCACCGGATCGCGCCCTCCAGCGATCGCACGTCCCGGATCACCTCGTCGAGTCGAGAGTGGATGCGCTCGATCGCCGGACCACGGCATCCCGAATGGTCCAGCACGCGTCGCGCCTCGAGCACCAGATCGCGGATGCGCGCGACGTCGATCGACGCATCGGTTCCGGTCAACATCACGGGCGGGGTGGGAGGCCGACCCCGGGTTCAGGCGAGGGGGACGACCACCCGATGGTGGGGGAGTCCGGTGACGGACTCCACGAAGCCCTCACCGACCACCGCGAATCCGTGGCGTCGGTAGAAGTCGAGAGCGGCGTCACGGGCGTTGGCCCACACCACCTCGGCCCCGGCGGCACGGGCCCGTGCGCATCCGGCGGCCAACAGCGCGGCTCCGATCCCCGTTCCTTGGAGATGGCGCGCGGTGGCCATTCCACGCAACTGAACGGCGATGCGCCCGGGTCGATCGACGCTGTCGCGGCGCATCCATGTGCTGACCCCGACGATGCCACCAGTGGCATCGAAGGCCGCCAGGTGGAACGTGGTCGGATCGTCGTCACCGTCGAAGTCGATCGTGCGGTTGGTCATGCCGCGTCGTAGAACGTCGAGCCGCAACGGCCGGACGTCCTCGCTCGTCACTTGTCGAACGTCGAACTCCGATCGACCGACGATCACGTTCGCGCCGTCGCGTCGGGCCGATCGGTACATCGCATCGACCACGCGGTGGGCCTCGAGAGCCACCGACGCGTCGGGGTGCGCCGGCTCACCGCGTCGCACGGCGCGCAGGAATGCGGCATCGGGATTGGGGTCACCGACGACCAGATCGCGGGTGGCCGCCACCAGTTCGGCGCCCTCGACGGATCCGGTGGAACTGTCGGTGTCGACCCAGGTGACCGGACCGAACCAGTCGTCACCGTCGATGGTGACGAAACGTCGCTCGCAGAGCACCTCCACCCGACGCAGACTGGGACGCGCCAGATTGTCGTGCCAGACGCTGGTGAGAATTCCGTGCGGGTCGGTGGCGCCATCGGCCGACTCGAAGGCGAAGGTCGTGGCGACGACGTCCTCGATTCCGTCGTGTCCGTGGAAATTGGAGTGCCGGGCGCTGACGGCGCGAATCGGACCGACCAGCGCGTGGAGCATGTCGACGTCGTGGATGCTGTGCTCGAGCAGGGTGCCCGCGCCGGCCTTGGTCACGTCGCTTCGCCAGGTGGACGCGTAGTGGCCCTGGGTCGGAATGAACTGGTCGTCACGGAAGACGACGCTCATCACGCGCCCCGCGGCCTCGTCGGTGACGAGACGTCGGGCCATGAGGTAGGCCGGGGAGTGGCGCAGGACGAGCCCGACCTGATTGACGGTTCCACTCGACGCGAGTAGTCCGGCGATGACGTTCGCGTCGCCGAGCGTGGTGCCCAGGGGCTTCTCGCAGAACACCGCGCATCCCGCCCTCACCGCCAGCTCCACCAGAGCGCGATGTTCGGACGTCCAGGTGCAGACGTACACCGCGTCACAGGAGTTCACCACGTCGTCGGCCGAATCCATCACGACGTGTCCGCTGGCGGCGGCGAAACGGGCGGCTCGGTCGCCGTCGGGATCGAACACTCCCGCGCGAACGACCTCGAAGTCGAGGTCCCGCTCGGCCCGTCGGATGCTCTTGGAGTGGTACGTCGCGATGTGCCCCGCCCCGAGGAAACCGACGCGCACGACGTCGGATCGGTCCGCGGGCGACATGGGGGAGAAACTACCCGAGGCGCACGGTGGCCGATGCGAGGAATCGTGCCTCGGCCTCGTCGTGGGTGACGATCACCGCGGTCGTGTTCGTCTCGCGCAGAATCGTGGCCAGATCGCCCATGAGTCGGTCGTGCAACGCGACGTCCAATCCGGTGAGTGGCTCGTCGAGAAGGAGCGCGGCGGGAGTCGGCGCGAGACCGCGGGCCAGAGCCACTCGCTTCGCCTCGCCTCCGGACAGGATGCCCACGGGGTCGTCGCCGCGGTCGCCCAAACCCACCAGTTCGAGCATTTCGCCGACCCGAACCCGCGTGCGATCACCTCGCCAGTGGCGTCGGGTCGCGCGGGACGCCGCGTGGCGCAATCCGTAGGCCACGTTGTCGGCGACCGAGAGATGCGGGAACAACTGGTTGTCCTGGAACACCAACCCGATGCGACGTTCGTGGGCCGGCACCTCGGTGACGTCGACCTCGTCGAGCAGTATGCGACCGCCGGCGGCGCGGTCGATGCCGGCGATCACCCGCAAGAGGGACGACTTCCCGATTCCCGACGGACCGAGCAATGCGGTGGTCGTGCCGCTTTCCACCACGAACGATGCACGGTCGACGATCGTGCGACCGTCATGGGCCACCGACACCGAGTCCAGCCGCAGGCCGCTCACGACGCGCTCCACGAATGGCGCGGGCGGGTGGTGAGGGCCAGAGCGAGCAGAGTCGTCATCAGCAACACGACGGCGACGGCGTGACCGGCCAGGTGGGCCAGATCACCCGACCTCGCGAGCAAACGGTCGACCGCGACGGGCAACGTCTCGGAATCACCACGGGTGAGGAAGCTGGTGGCGCCGAACTCGCCGAGCGAGACGGCCAACGACAGACCGACCGCGGTGCGCACGGCACCCGAAACGAGGGGCAGGTCGACGGTGGCCCACACGCGAAGCGGCGACGCGCCCAACGTCGCGGCGGCCGAACGCAGACGTGTCGGAATTCGGACGTGCACCGGCTGGACGACCCGGATCACGAAGGGCAGGGCCACCACGGCGTGCACGACGGGAGTGAGCCACCACGACGACCGGAAGTCGAAGGGCCCCGAGTCGTAGGTGACGATGATCCCCAGACCGACCGCCACCGCCGAGGCACCCAAGGGGAGCAGAAGCACGCGGTCGACGAGCGAACGCCGCGACGACGCGCGCGAGACGGCGGTGGAGGTGGCGACCCCGATGGGCACGGCGATGGCGGCCGCGATGAGCGCGAAGACGACAGAACGTCGGGCGACGTCGAGCAATTCGAGTCGCAAGCCGGGCGCCGTCGATTCACCGGTGACCAATCGCCAGCCGGCGATCGACCAGTGTCCCCGAGAGCGGAACGAGGAAACGATCAGAGCGGACAACGGCAACGCGGTGACGGCGACGGTGAACCACGCGACGACCCGGGCGGCGGTGCGATCGCGCCGCCGCGAGCGATGACCGATGTCGGTGAACACCAGGCGGTCCTTGCCGGTCCAGAGCAGAAGGCAGACCGCGGCCACCGCCATCTGTGCCAGGGCGATCGTCGCGGCACCGGGTAGATCACCGAACAAGAAGGCGCGTCGGTACACCTCCACCTCGAGGGTGCCTCGTCCGTCACCCAGCATGCGAACGACGCCGTACGAAGTGGCGCACATGAAACCGACGATGGTGACCGCCGACGTGAGGGCCGAACGCAGGAGGGGAAGCGTGACGCTCGTGAAGGCGCGCATCCTGGACGCTCCGAGACTGCGGGCCGCGGATATCAGCATCGGATCGATGGTGGCCCACACGGGGGCGACCGTGCGGATCACCACCGCCACGTTGAAGTACACGTGAGCGACGATCACGGCCGCCAGGCCGCGCTCGAACGATCCGGGAAGAAGTCCGAGGAACGCCGCGGCGACCACCACCGTGGGAAGCATGAAGGGCACCGTGGTGACCGCCAACGCGAACCGGTGGCCCGGCATCGAATGGTGCGAGAGGGCCCAGGCCGGGGCCAACCCGATGACGACGGTCGCCGCGGTGGAAAGAACGGTTGCGACGATGGTGAAGAGAACCGCGTTCCCGACTCCCGGGCGGGACCACACGCCGAACAACGACGCCGAATCGAGCGAGCGTTGCGCGAGCGCGATCACCGGAACGATGACGAGCGCGAGCACCATCACCGAGCCGGGCGCGGCGAGGAGCCACGATCGTCGGCGGGATCGTGCGTCAGCCGACGATGTCATCCCACTCTTCCAGCCACGCGTCGCGTGATTCCGCGATGGTGGCGGGATCCATCACCAACGGATCGGGAACCGGTTGTACGTGCGCGGCGAAGGTGGAGGGAAGTGTGGCCCGGCGGTTCGCGGGGAAGACGAAGAGGCTCTCGGGCATGGACTCTTGGAAAGTCGGCGACACGAGGAAATCCACCAACGCACGGGCCTCGTCGACGTGTGACGATCCGCGCAGGACTCCGGCGTACTCGACCTGACGGAAACACGTGGAGGTGACCACGGCGGTGGGTGCCGGTGCACCGGCGGGCAACGGCGGGTCGGCGAAGAGGACCTCGGCCGGGGGAGACGACGCATAGCTCACCACCAAGGGACGTTCGCCTCCGTAACGCGAGAACTCGGTGTAGTAGGCCTCGTACCAGCCGCCGACGACGAGGACGTCGTTGTCGCGAAGTTCGTTCCATGTCGTGCGCCATCCCTCGGGATCGTCACTGATCGTCGCCAGCAAGAAGGCGAGGCCGGTGGAGGAGGTCAGCGGACTCGGCACCACCAGCAGACCGCGGTACTCGGGTCGGGTGAGATCGTCGAAGGACTCCGGCGGGTCGATCCCCAGTTGTTCGAGCCGGGCGATGTCGTAGTTGACGCACACGTCGCCGTAATCCACCGGGGTCACCACCTCGGCCGCCGTGGCCACGAGAGCGGGATCGAGACCGCCGATCGCGCTCACGTACGGATCGAACACGTCGGCGTCGAGCGCACGACTGAGGAGCGTGTTGTCGATTCCCCACATCACGTCGCCCTCGGGGTTGCCAGCGGTCAGGGCGGCCTTGGTCACCATCTCACCGGCGTCACCGGCGGCGACGATCCTCACCGCGATTCCGGTCTCGGCAGTGAACGAGTCGAAGATTCCCTCCGGCGGAGTGAACGATTCGTAGGCCACGACGGTGAGGGTGACCCCGACGCTCGCGGAGTCGTTCGACGAGCAGGCGACCGTCGTCAGTGCGATGGTCGCCAGCCCGAGCACGGTCTTGGTGGTTTTCATGATTGCTCCATCGTGTCTCGATCGTTCTGCGTTGCGTTCCGCTTCGGTGCGTCGTGCGGGACGTGACCCGGGTGCACGACGCCGAGAACCCCCGAATCGATCGAGATCCGGACAAGGCCAGTCACCTCGTTGCTGACGCCGCGCGCTCGATGCGCGTGCAAGGTCTCGTCGTTCAGGTCCCAGCGCAAACCGGAGGTGCTCACCCCCGTCACCGACCCGGCGAGGGGGACGAGACTGAGGGTCGAGTCGGTGGCCGCCTCGACGTCGATCGAACGAGGTCCGTGAACGACGCGCACGAGATCGTTCGCCACCCACAGCTCGAGGGATCCGATGTCGCTCAGTATCGGATCGGCGAGTGCGGCCAGCACGCCCACGACATGGTCGATGCGGTCGCCGCCGCCCCACAGAACGGTGAGCGCGCGGGGCCCGAGAGCGGCGATGGCGTCCAACGCCAGTTCGGTGTCGGTGAGGTCCTTGTCGCGAGGGGCGATCATCGACCGCGCACCCACTTCGTCGGCCCAGGATCGCGCCGTCTCGCTGATGGAGTCCATGTCGCCGACGACGAGATGCGGCACGAGTCCGAGCGTGCGGGCGTGATCCACGCCGGAGTCGGCGCACACCACGGTGGCCGCGGGGGCGATCAGTTCGAGGCACCGTGGATTCGGACGGTCGCCACCGATGACGAGCAGCACGTGGTCGGGCCGGTCGGACGCCACGGTTCGGTTTGTGCTTCTCGACATTCGATTCCTCCGCTGGCATTACCCAGTTCAGGTTCTCGGGTCGATGGTGGCAACCATCCTCTCAGCCCGCCGAACCCGCGAGCTCCCCGTCGTGAGGCGAACTCTACATCGGTGGGCGCGACGTTTCTCGCCGGAAACCGCGCGGATGACAGTATGAGAGACGCGTCGGCGGTCGAGCGGGCGTGACGCACGAGTACGGGGGTCCAAAGTGGGCGAGAGCAAGGTTCTGTCGGGACGGGTGGCTCTGGTGTCGGGCGGAGGCCGGGGGATCGGTCGGGGCATCAGCGACCTGTTGGCCGAGCACGGAGCGACGATCGCGGTGAACTACCGGTCCGACCGCGAGGCGGCCCTGGAAACCGTGGCGGCGATCGAAGCGGCCGGTGGAGCGGCGAAGGCCTACGAAGCGTCGGTGGAGGACGCCGACGCGGTGGCGTCCATGGTCGACGCGGTGGTGGGGGATCTGGGAGGCATCGACATCCTGGTGTGCAACGCCGGTGTGGCGTCGCGGGGACGCGCGGTGGCCGACACCGATCCCGGTGAGGTGGAGCGGTTGCTGGGCACGCACGCGGTCGGACCTCATCATCTGGCCCGGTGCGCGTTGCCCAGCATGCGAACCCGTGGACGGGGCGACATCGTGATGATCTCCTCGGTCGCCACCTCGCACATGGCGGCGAACGGCGCGCCGTACTCCATGGGCAAGGCCGCGATGGAGGCTCTGGCGTTCACGTTGGCCAAGGAGGAGCGCCAGTACGGGATCCACGTGAACGTGGTGGCGCCCGGGTTGGTGGAGACCGACATGGGGCTACGTCTGGCGCGGGCCATGACCGGCCAGCGGGAGATGACCGACCTGCGTGCCCTCGACAAGGCATCGCCATTCGGTCGGGTGTGTCAGCCGTTGGACGTCGCCAACGTGGTGCTGTGGTTGTGCAGCGACGGGGCGGGTTATGTCACCGGCCAGCGGATCGAGTGTGACGGAGGGGGTCCGCGCTGACCGGCGACCGAGCGCGGGCCGACGGTAGCCTTCGCCCGGTGAGCCCCCTAGCGCCCCAGACCTCCGCCGTCGACAACGGAACGATCATCTCGATCACCGACGACGCGCTCGCCGAACTGATCAAGCTTCGTGACGCCGAGGAGGACGCGGCCTCGCTCGGACTGCGTCTCGAGATCGTGAGCGGTGCGGGTGAGGAGTTCAAGTACGACCTGTCGCTCGACGAGTTCCGCAAGGCGGCGTTCACCGACGAGGTGCGCACCCATGGTGGGATGAAGGTCATCATCCCGGCCAAGGACGTCGAGTTGTTGCAGGGCGCGGTTCTCGATTACGCGTCGTCGACCGGCCTCGTGATCCGCAATCCCAACAAGCCGGCGGCGATCGTCGTCGAGGGCTTGGTGAACGACGACGCGATGTCGGCCGAGATCGAAGCGGTGATCGCCGCCGATGTGAACCCGGCGCTGGCGGCGCACGGCGGATTCGTCACCTACGTGGGTCACGACAGTGAGGGGACGGCGTACCTCACGATGGGTGGTGGATGCCACGGCTGCTCGATGAGTCGGATGACGATGCTCGAGGGTGTGCAGACTCAGTTGGTGGAGAAGGTGGACGGCCTGGAGCGGGTGCGCGACCTGACGGACCACACGTCGGGCGAGAACCCCTTCTACCGCTGACCCCCACCCCCTACCAAAATGCGACAATTTGTCGCTTTAAGTACACGAGCCATGTACGTAAAGCGACAAATTGTCGCATTTAGGACATTTGGGGGCCGCGGACGAGGCGTCCGGGGAGGGCTCCGGTGAACTCGTCGCGATCCACGGTTTGCTCACCCGCCACGAACGTCGCCAAGTACCCGCGACCCCGCTGCACCAAGCGTCGCCCGTTGGCCGGCAGATCGAACACCATGCGGGGCACGTCGAAACCGAGGTTCTCGTAGTCGATGACGTTCAGGTCGGCTCGCAGCCCCGGCGCCACCACGCCGCGATCGTGAAGTCCGTACAGCTGGGCGGTCTGGGCGGTCTGTCGGTGGATCACGTGCTCCAACGACAAACGCGGGCCACGACGTCTGTCGCGGGTCCAGTGCGTCAACATGAACGTGGGCATGCCTCCGTCGCAGATGGCACCGCAGTGGGCTCCCGCGTCCGACAGACCCATGCGCGTGCTCGGGTGCAGATGAGCCTCGTAGGTCATCGACAGATCGCCGTACGAGTAGTTGAAGAACGGGGCGTAGATCATCCCGTGACCGTCGTTCGACATCAGCTGGTCGAGAATCAACTCCACCGGGTTGGCGCCCGTGCGCCTGGCGATACCGCCCACCGACTCGTCGCGGCTCGGTTCGTAGTCGATGTCCTCGCCGTTCACCAACCACATTCCGTCGAGTTTGTCGAGCACGATTCGTGCGAAGAATCCGCCGTCGTCGGGCACGTCCTCGATGATTCGGCGTCGACGCTCGGGCTCGTCGAGGGCCCGCAGGCGCTCGGGCATGTCGAGGTGCTGCACCTCGGCGTACGCGGGGTGGAACAGCAGTGGATGCACCGACCCGTGCAAGCAGTACATGATCCCGATCGAGCGGCCGGCGACCTGGGCCACCATAGGGATCCCGTCGACTCGCGCCTCGTCGAGGCGACCCAGCACCGCGCGCCAGATTTCGGGCGACTGATCGGTCTGGCTCAGGTTCACGCTGACGGTTCGTCCGGTGCGGCGGGCCAACTCGCGCATCCAGACCCACTCCTCGTCGGGAACGCGGATGTGTTCGGGTGAGAACTGGAAGTTCCCGTGCCCGACGCGCGACATGGCGTCGGCGATCTCGAACAGTTCGGCGGCGTCGACCATCGTTCCCGGCACCAACTCGCCACTCTTGGACTTGTGCAACGGAGTGCGGCTGGTGGAGAACCCGAGCGCACCCGCGCGCAACGCCTCTTCCACCAGTTCGGCCATGCGTCGACGGTCGTCATCGTTCGCGGGCTCGTTGTCGGCTCCGCGTTGACCCATGACGTAGGCCCGCAGCGGGCCGTGGGCGATCTGGGTGCCGATGTCGAGAACGTACGAACGTCCACCCACCGCGTCGAGATACTCGGGGAAGCTCTCCCATTGCCAGTCGATGCCGTCGGTCATGGCCGATCCCGGAATGTCCTCGACACCTTCCATCAACTCGATGAGCCATTGGTGCCGATCGGGATGCGCGGGCGCGAATCCGACTCCGCAGTTGCCCATCACCGCAGTCGTCACGCCGTGCCACGAACTGGGCGTGAGCCACGGGTCCCACGACACCTGGGCGTCGTAGTGCGTGTGCACGTCGACGAAGCCCGGAGTCACGAGTGCGCCGTCGACGTCGATCACCCGCTTGGCGTCGCCAGTGCTCGCCGAACCGGCCGGATCGACCGCGACGAACACGCCGCCCTCCATCGTGATGTCGGCCATGCGGGCCGGAGACCCGGTTCCGTCGACGAGGTGGGCGTTCTTGATGACGACGCGGGTCATGCGCCGAGAATACCGACCACCGCGGAGTGCAGACGACCGTTGCTGGACACGGCAGAATCACTGGTGTAATCGCGCCGGCCGAACCGGTCGGTGTGCATGCCTCCGGCGGCCTCGACGACCGCTTGGACCGCGGCGTTGTCGTAGGGAGCCAGGCCGATGGCATCGACTGCGATGTCGACGGCGCCTTCGGCCACGAGCATGTGCTGCCAGAAGTCGCCATAGCCGCGAGCCCGATAGGCGGACTGTTGCAGGCGCACCAGATCACCGGTGCGGCCGGCGACGTCCCATCCCTTGTTGAACGTCACGCTCACCTGTGCTTCGCTCACCTGGTCGATCTCGGAGACCCGAACGGGGCGTCCGTTCGCGAACGCGCCCAAACCGACTCCGCCCCACCAACGGCGGCCCATCGCGGGGGCCGAGACCACGCCCAGCACCGGACCGCGGTCCTTGTGCACCAACGAAACGAGCGTCGCCCACACGGGCACACCACGAACGAAGTTGGACGTGCCGTCGATGGGGTCGATCACCCAGGTCCACTCGGAGGACTCGTCGCCCGCGGTTCCGTGTTCCTCGCCGAAGATCGCGTGGGAGGGACGTTCGGCGGCCAGCAGTTCGGTGATGGTGGACTCGGTGTTGCGATCGGCTTCGGTCACCTCGCTCGCGTCGGCTTTGCGCGAGAGCGTGAATGTGCGCTTCTCGAAATAGGGCAACGAGATCGCGTCGGCGGCGTCGGCGGCGCGAATGGCCAGAGCCAGTTCGTCCTGCAGACCGTTGGCCCCGGTCATGTCAGACGGCTTCACCGTTCGCGTCGTAAGCGGCGACGATTCCGGCGGCGTCGAGGCCGAGCGAAGCGAGCAGTCGGTCGGGTTTGGCGTGGGGCAGGAACTTGGTCGGAACGCCCAGCACGTCGACAAGACACTTCTCGTCGCGGGCATGGATCTCGGCGGCGATCGACATACCGACTCCACCCTCGCGGATGCCGTCCTCGATGGTGATCACTCGAGCATGGCGCGCGGCGTCGTCGCACATCGTGGGATCGAGCGGCGAGCACGAGCGCACGTCCCACACCGTGGCCGACACGCCCCGCTCGGCGAGGGTCTCGGCCGCCTTGAGGGCCGCGGCCACCATCTTGCCGACGGCGAGAATCGCCAGCTTTCCATCTCCCTCGCGCAGCTTGCGTGCGTTGAGGCCGGACCCGATCTCGTTCTCGGGAACCTGTCGGGCCGCGCCCTTGGGGTAGCGGATCATCACGGGGCCGGCATCGGCGAGTCCGATCGCATCGTGCAGCATCTGTTGCAATTCCTGGGCGCTCGACGGCGCGAGCACTCGCATGCCGGGAACCTTGGTGAGCAACGCCATGTCGTAGATGCCGTGGTGACTGGGACCGTCGTCACCGGTGATTCCGGCGCGGTCGAGACAGAAGATGACCGGTAGACGGTGCAGGGCGACGTCGTAGACCACCTGATCCCACGCCCGCGAGAGGAAGGTGGAGTAGAGCGCCACGATCGGACGCAGACCGCCCATCGCCATTCCGGCCGCACCGGTGACCGCGTGCTGCTCGGCGATTCCGACGTCGAAGAAACGGTCGGCGAACCGGTCCTGGAACGGCAGAAGTCCGGTCGGGCCGGGCATGGCGGCCGTGATGGCGACGATGCGGTGATCCGTTTCGGCCTCCTTCAGAATGGCGTCGGCGAAAGCCTGGGTGTAGCCGGTCGGCACGGCCTTGGGCGGTCCGACGGCGGGATCGAACACCGGCGTGTCGTGCAGGTGCTTCTCGTCGTCGTCCTCGGCAGGCGAGTAACCCTTGCCCTTGCGGGTGAGAACGTGGACGACGATGGGCCCCTCGGCGGACAGGTCCTCGGCGTTGCGCAACGCGATCTCGAGTTCGCGTACGTCGTGCCCGTCGATGGGGCCGATGTACCTGACCCCGAGAGCCTCGAAGAACGACGGCGGTTGCAGGAACTCGCGCACGGCGGCCTTCACGGCCTCCATGCCCTTCTCGGCCTGCTGGCCGACAACGGGAAGATTCTGCAACCACGCCTCGAGGCGACGCTGGCGTTGAACGTAGAGCGGATTCATGCGGATGCGCGTGAGGCTGTGCGAGAGCTTCTCGGAGATCCGCTCGGGTAGAGCGGAACGGTCGTGCGCCGGTGCGCGGTCCTCGTCGGTGAGCGAACTGTGCGGCTGTGTGAGGTTGGAGATCGTGGGTGCGTAGCTGCGTCCGTTGTCGTTCAGCACCACGATGACGCGCTTCTTCGAGTGGCCGAGGTTGTTCAGAGCCTCGTAGGCCATTCCACCGGTCATGGAGCCGTCGCCGATGACGGCGACGATGTGCCGATGATTCGCCGCGCCGGAGTCGCGAGCGACGGCCATGCCGTAGGCGTACGACAACACGGTGGAGGCGTGGCTGTTCTCGATGTAGTCGTGTTGACTCTCCTCGCGGCTTGGGTAGCCCGAGAGGCCGTCGGCTTGACGCAAACGATCGAAGCCCGCGGCCCGACCCGTGACGATCTTGTGCACATAGGCCTGGTGGCCGGTGTCCCACAAGATGGCGTCGGTGGGCGACTCGAAGACGCGGTGGAGGGCCAGGGTCAATTCGACGGCCCCGAGGTTGGATCCCAAGTGGCCACTGTTGGACGCCACGGCTTGGACGATGAAATCCCGGATCTCGCCGGCCAGATCGTCGATCTCCGAGTACGACAAACGTCGCAGGTCGCTCGGTTGCCGGATCGATTCGAGGCCCATGGTGACTGGAACGCTACCCCTCGCCCGTGGGGAGTCGGAATCCGGTTCGAAGCCGTCCGTCACGCCGGTCGAGCAGGTCTTTCGATGCCCAGGGTGGCGTCGTGGCGGCGGTCGAGGCGCTGGGTGTTCCAGCGGTGGAGCGCCCAACCGCCCCATATGCCGACGGCCAGCGCCAATTGGCCCCCGATTCCGTCGATCCAGAAGTGGTTCCCGGTGACGACGATGCAGAAGAGCGTGGCGGCGGGATACAGCAGCATGGCGATCTTCGTCCACCGGCGACGCAAGAGGGGCCACATGGCGAAGGCGCACCAACTGCTCCACCCGATGTGCATGCTGGGCATGGCGGCGTACTGGTTGGACAGCTTGGTCATTCCCTCGGAGTCGAAGGTCCAGAGGGCCCCTCCGAACTCGGGAAGCGTGTCGACGAACCCGAAGGAACCTTGCTCGGCGGTGCGGGCTCGGCCGTCGAGCACGAGGGGATCGACGCTGTCGAAGGTGCTGCGCAACGTGCTCGGGATGCAACCACCGCCGAAACCACCGGCTTCCGAGGGGCAGGGTGCGTCCAGGAGTCGGGGTGGCATCACGGGGAAGAGCGAGAAGCCCACGATCGCCAGCGCGGTGGTGATGGCCAGCGCGTTGCGCCACTGCGGGAAGACGTGTTTGCGCTTGGCGAAGAGGATCCAGAAGACGGCGAGCGTCACGACGAAATGCGCGGTGCCGTAGTAGACGTTCCAGAAGCGGATGAATCCGCGGAAGGGCAAGAACCAGTCCTGAACGGACTCCTCGTGGTAGAGCCCGATGGCGCGCTCGAAACGGATGAGCCGTTCGGCGTTGTGGAAGGCGTGAAGCGGTTGGTCGCCGGGCCCGATGTTGGCCGATCCGAATTGATTCCGGCTCCACGAGTAGACGAGGTAGAAGCCCAACATGATGAGGGCTTCCTTCCACCAGAACGTGCGGTGAACTCTGGTCGGAACGACGTCGTCGGCGGGGGTGACCACGTCGTCAATTCTGGCAGACGAACCACGATTCCCCAGGTGTCTTCTTCTCACCACTCCACGACCAAAATGCGACAATTTGTCGCTTTGTGTACACGGCTCGTGTACGTAAAGCGACAATTTGTCGCGATTAGGGTGGGGGGATGGAATTGTTGGACGATGAGGTTCTCGCGCGGGTCCTCTCCGCCGCACTCACCACCGGCGCCGACTTCGCCGAGATCTTCGCCTCCGACTGGCGCGGCACCGGCGTCGGTCTCGACGACGGCAAGATCGAGCAACTCTCCACCGGTCGCAACCGCGGTGCGGGCATCCGGGTGATCGCCGGCGAGACCACCGGTTTCGCCCACACCGCCGACCTCACCGAGGCGGGCCTGCTGGCCGCCGCCCGGGTGGCCGCCGAGGCCGCGCGTCAGGGGGGCACAGGCACCCGCGTGGTCGCCCTCGACGAGCGCCCCCGTCGGGTCGTCAGCCCCATCGAGATCGATCCCTCGTCCATCGGCAAGACGGCCAAGGTGGATCTGCTCCGTCGGGTCGACGACGCCGCCCGGTCGGCCGGAGGTGCCATCACGCAGGTCTCGGCCGGCTACTCCGACGGTCGCACCCACATCGTCATCGCCAACAGCGACGGCGTCCTCGTGCGCGACGAACGGGTCCGCACGCTGTTGCGGGTGAGCGCGGTCGCCAACGGCGATACCGGCATGCAGACCGGCTTCGACTCGCTCGGCCACACCATGGGCTTCGAACTGTTCGACAAGGTCAGCGTGGAGGAGGTGGCCCGTACCGCCGCCCATCGCGCCATCACCAAACTCCGCGCCCGTCCCGCGCCGTCGGGTTCGATGCCCGTGGTCATCAAGGCCGGCAGCGGTGGGGTGCTCTTCCACGAGGCCTGTGGGCACGGTCTCGAAGCCGATCTCGTCGCCAAGGGCGCCAGTGTCTACAAGGGCAAGGTGGGCGAACTCGTCGCCTCGCCGCTCGTGACGTTGGTGGACGACGGCACCATGACCCACGAGTGGGGCGCCATCGCGTTCGACGACGAGGGCCATCCCTCGCAGTACAACGTGCTCATCGAGAACGGCGTCCTCACCGACTACATGTGGGATTACCTGCGCGCCCGCAAGGAGGGTCGCGCCCAGTCGGGTAACGGTCGCCGACAGTCCTACAAGGATCTCCCGATGGTGCGCATGACCAACACCTACGTGTTGAACGGCGAAGAGGAGCCGTCCGACATCATCAAGGACACCAAGTCGGGCGTGTACGTCGCCCACCTGGGTGGTGGAAGCGTGAACACCGCCACCGGCGACTTCGTGTTCGGCATGACCGAGGCCTACCTCATCGAGGACGGCGAGATCACCGAACCGTTGCGCGAGGGCAACCTCATCGGCAACGGCCCCCAGGTGTTGCGCGACATCGACCGGCTGGGCAACGACTTCGCCATGGGCAACCCGGGCACGTGCGGCAAGGACGGTCAGGGCGTCCCCGTCGGCGACGGTCAGCCCACCTTGCGCGTGAAGTCGCTCACCATCGGAGGAACCGCGGCATGAGTTCGCCCGACCGCAGTGGCGAGCTGCTCGCCATCGCCGATCGCGTGGTGGCCATGGCCAAGCCGGGGGAGCAGGTGGAGGCTTACGTCAGCCGCGGTCTGTCCACCGACGTTCGTGTGTACGAGGGCGAGGTCGAACACTTCGTGTCCGCGCAGAGCGAGGGCATCGGCATCCGCGTCATTCGCGACGGTCGCACCGGCACCTCCTACTGCGGAACCCTGGACGAGGCGCAGATCGCCGAGGTTCTGGCCGAGGCCCGCGACAATCTGGGATACGGCGAGCCCGACGAATGGTCGGGTCTGGCCACCCCCGACGGTGTGGCCGTCACCCCGCAGAATCTGTGGGACGACTCGTTGGAGTCGACGCCCACCGCCCGCAAGATCGAGTTGGCGATGGAGTTGGAGCGTCTGGCGCGCTCGGGTGACCCGCGGGTCCGCGTGGACGACTCCAACTACTCCGACGCCTTCGGCGAGGCCGCGGTGGCCACCACCACCGGTATCCGGGTGGCCGGGCGCGAGAACGGCTGCTACCTCAGCGTGGGCACGTTGGCCGACGACGGCGACGAGACCCAGACCGGTTTCGGTTTCGCGGTGGGCCGCAACACCGGCGAGCTCGATCTCGACAAGGCCGCCCGTGATGCTGTGGATCGCGCCACCCGACTGTTGGGCGCCACCAAACCCGCGAGCCGTCGCATCACCGTGGTGCTCGACCCCTACGTCACCGCGCAGTTCCTCGGAATCATCGGTGGCACGCTGAACGGCGAGAGCGTGGTGAAGGGTCGCAGCCTCTTCGCGCAGCGTCTGGGCGAGACGGTGGCCAGTCCGCTGTTCACCCTCGTCGACGATCCCACGAACCCGTTGGCCTACACCGCCACCGACATCGACGGTGAGGGGCTGGCCGCGCGTCGCAACGTGTTGATCGACAACGGGGTGTTGAAGACGTTCGTGCAGTCGTCGTACTCGGCCCGACGCATGGGAGTGGGCACCACCGGCAACGGTGTGCGCGGCGGTTACGCCGGCTCTCCCAGCGCTGGTTGTCTCGCCCTGCAGATCGCACCCGGTCAGCGTCAGCAGGACGAGATCATCGCCGACATCGACGACGGCATCCTGATCCAACAGGTTCAAGGTCTGCACTCGGGCGTCAATCCAGTGTCGGGCGACTTCAGCACCGGTGCCGCCGGGTTGATGATCTCCAAGGGGTCGGTGGGGGCGCCGGTGCGCGAGTTCACCATCGCCTCCACGCTGCAGCGCATGTTGCTCGACATCGCCGAGGTCGGCGCCGACCTGGAATGGCTTCCCATGCGGGCCACCGGTGTGTCCCTCGTGATCCACGACGTGACCCTCAGCGGTTCGTGAGGGATTGAAGCCACCGTCGCATGCCGATCCTCCACGCCATCGTCCTCGGCCTCGTGCAAGGCCTGTCTGAGTTCCTACCCATCAGTTCGAGCGGGCACCTGTTGCTGGTGCCGTGGTTGTTCGACTGGCAGGATCTCGACGACGTCTCGGTGAAGAAGGCTTTCGACGTCTCGTTGCATCTGGGCACGCTCATCGCGGTGGTCGCGTACTACCGACGCGACGTGGTGGCCTACGCGCGCGAAGGAGTGTCGAGCATCGTGCGTCGTCGCCGTCCCTCCACCGAGCAGGGTCGCATGGCCTGGCTCCTGGTGGTGGCCAGCGTGCCGGCGGCGCTCGTGGGCATCGCGTTGGAATCCTGGATCGACGAGGAGTTGGGCAAGCCGTGGATCATCGCCGTCTCCCTGATCGGTTTCGGTCTGGTGCTGGCCTGGGCCGACCGGCGTCGCGGCGAGCGGACCTTCGAGCAGGTGGGTCTGCGCGACGCGGCCATCATCGGGGCGGCTCAGGTGCTGGCCCTCAACCCCGGCACGTCGCGTTCGGGCATCAGCATGTCGGCGGCCCGGGCGCGGGGCTTCAGCCGTGACGCCGCCGCGCGTTTCTCGTTCCTGCTCAGCATCCCGGTGACGGCCGGAGCGGTGGTCGTGAAGGTGGGCGGACTGGTGTCCGACGGTGTTCCCGACGGTTTGGTGTGGCCCATGGTCGCCGGTGTGATCACCGCCGGTGTGTCGGGCTGGCTGGCGGTGTGGGGTCTCATGCGGCTGGTGCGCACCAAGACCTTCGACGGCTTCGTGGTGTATCGCGTGCTCGCCGGCGTGGGCGTGTTGGTGGTGCTGGCCTCAGGCTGGCGTTGACGGGGCCGCCGGGCTGGCGGTGGAGGTGCTCGACGACGAGTCCGACGAGGAGCCACTGGAAGAGTCCGAGGCGGTCGACGTCGACGCGCTGGACGACGCGGCACCGCTGGACGACGACGAGCCACCGCGCGAATCGGTCTTGTAGAAGCCACCGCCCTTGAAGGTGACGCCCACGGGCTGGAACACCTTCTTCACGGGGCGCAGGGCGCCGTCGGACGGGTGCGGGTACTCGGTGAGGGCATCGTCGGTGAACGCCTGGTGCACCTCGATGGTCTCGCCGGTGTCGGTGAACTTGTACACGTAGGTAGGCATAGGGGGTCTCTCCGGAGGCAGAAGTCTAGAGTCGGGACATGGTGAACACCGCACTGACGGCGGGCGTGGATCGGATCAGCGCATGATCACGACGGCGGTCATTCCCGCGGCCGGTATGGGCACGCGCATGTTGCCGGCCACCAAGGCGGTTCCCAAGGAACTTCTCCCCGTCGTCGAGCGTCCGGCTCTGCAGTTGATCGTCGACGAGGCTCTGGGTGCGGGGGTGGACCACTTGGTGGTCGTCACCAGTCGGTCCAAGCCCGCCATCGAGCAGTACTTCGCCACCGACGTGGTGGTGGAGGACTCCCTCGAGCGCCAGGGGCGCGCGGCGCTGGCCGCCTCGTTGCGACGATTCGCCGACGACGTGCGGGTGTCGTTCGTGTATCAGGACGAACCCCGCGGACTCGGTCACGCCATCGGCTGCGCCCGTTCGGCCGTGGGTGACGACCCGTTCTTCGTGATGCTTCCCGACGAGTTGATGTCGGACTCGTCGCTGTTGTCGGGGTTGGCCCGGGTGGTGAGCGACACCGGGGTCGGCGCGGTGGCGTTGAAGCGCATGCCCCGCGCGGAACTGTTCCGCTACGGCATCGTGTCGCCGGTGGGGGACGAGCGCGAGGTGTGCGGGCTCGCGGCGCTTCCCTTTGTCGGTGTGGTGGAAAAGCCCCCCGTCGACGCGGCCCCGAGTGATCTGGCGATCATCGGCCGTTACGCCCTGACCCCCGACGTCTTCGACGACCTCGACGCCTTGGTTCCGGGGTCCTCGGGCGAACTTCAACTCACCGATGCCCTGGCGGCGCAGGCCACCCGTCGACCGCTGTGGGGCGTGATCTCCGACGTGGGTCGCATCGACATCGGCAATCCGCTCGGTTGGTTGCGCGCGGTCGTCGAGGCCGGGCTCGACCACGTCGAGTTCGGCGACGACTTCCGGCGCGTGCTCGACGAGATCGCCCGGGATCGGAAGTTCAACCCACCCGGGTGAAGTGTCCGTCGATGTCGAGTGGCAGGCCGTACTCGTCGACGGTGAATTCGTGTACCGGCAGGTCGTCGTCGCGGTGCACGGCCCACAGACGCTCACCGAGCCGCGTGTAGTTCAGTCGGGCGCGGGTGATGTCGAGGGTCTCGGGATCGACCACCACCGAGTGGACGTCGACCGACGAGCCCACGGCGGCCCCCAAGCGGCGAATCGCCATCGTGCGGGTGAAGGGGCTGCAACGAACGTCGATGTCGACGCACCCACCCAGGTCGCGTCGTTCGGATCCGTTGACCTCGCCCCACTTGCCCCGTCCGTCGTTGGCCAGCCACAGGTCGGGTTCGTCCATGTCGCGGAAGAGCAGCATCTGCTGCAGATGCCACGTGGCCGAGAAACGCATCACGTATTGCACGTCTCCGTGGTCGGTGGCCGGCACCGACACCCGCCCGTCGACGGTCCACGCCTCGTTCTCGAACGACACCGTCAGTTCCTCGAAGGTGTCGAACCCGCCCGTGCGCCCCGTCCATCGGGCGGTGAACCCGGATTGGGGCAGATGCGCGTACGAGGTGGGCTCCACCCCACGAGTGTGCCATCGGGGCGGTACCGTCGTCGTCATGGCGGGCGGATTGATCCCCATCGACGAGGCGCGGGCGCACGTGTTGGAACGTTGCCCGGCGTTGAGCCCGGTGCGCGCGGATGCGCTGCCCGGACGATTCCCCGCCTCGATTCTGGGCGCGGTGCTGGGCGCCGACGTCACCTCCGCCGAGGACGTGCCACCGTTCGCCAATTCGGCGGTCGACGGTTACGCGGTTCGCGCGGCCGACGTGACGGGTGCGTCGCGATCCGACCCGGTGTCGCTGCGCGTCACCGGCGAGATCGCCGCCGGTTCGTCGGGCGGGTGCGACGTGGAGGTCGGTGGCGCGGTGCGGGTGATGACCGGGGCCCCCATGCCCCGAGGCGCCGACTGCATGGTGATGGTCGAGGACACCGAGTTCGACGGTGATCGCGCTCGGCTCGACGGCACGCAGTCCGTGCGCGTGCTGAAGGCACCCAATGTCGGCGACGGCATCCGGGGCGTGGGCGACGACGTGTGCCGTGGCGACGTGGTGTTCATCGCCGGTACGTCCGTCACCCCCGCCGTGGCCGCGGTGTTGGCCAGCATCGACGCACGCACCGCGATGGTCCACGCGCGCCCGCGGGTGGCGGTGCTCTCCACCGGTGACGAGCTGGTGGACGACGGCTCGGCCTTGGCGCCCGGCCAGATTCGCGAGAGCAACCGTTCGATGCTGGTGGGCCTGGTGGACCAGTGCGGGGCGGATGCCGTCGACTACGGCATCGTGCGCGACGACGAGGCGGTTCTCGAAGATGTGCTGCGTCGCGCCGCGAACGAATGCGACGCCATCGTCACCAGTGGCGGCGTGAGCATGGGCGACTACGACGTGGTGAAGGCGGTCTTGTCGCGCATCGCCGACATGCGGTGGATGCAGATCGCCATCAAGCCCGCCAAACCCTTCGCGTTCGGTTTGCTCACCAACGGTCACGGTGTCGCGGTGCCGGTGTTCGGTCTGCCGGGCAACCCGGTGAGTTCGCTCGTCAGCTTCGAATTGCTGGCGCGGCCGGCGTTGCGACGCATGGCCGGCCATCCCGAGTCCGCGTGGGATCGCCCCGTCGTGAACGCCATCGCCGATCAGCCCTTGAAGCGTGGTCGCGACGGCAAGGTGCACTACCAACGGGTGGTGGCGCGTTTCGCCGCCGACGGTCGGTTGCACGTGGAGTCCGTGCGGGCCCAGGCCAGCCACCAGTTGGCCGCCACGGCGCTGGCCAACGGCATCGCGGTCGTGCCCGACGGCGACGGGGTGCCGGTCGGGGGCGAGGTGCCGGTCATCCTGCTCGTAACCTGACGCCATGGGTGACGTTCGGGGCGCGCACGACGAGGCGATGGTTCGCGACCTCGTCGACCCGTTCGGTCGCACCATCCGCGACCTGCGCATCTCGGTGACCGATCGCTGCAACTTCCGGTGCACCTACTGCATGCCCGCCGAGGGAATGCAGTGGCTGCCCAAGTCCGAGGTGCTCAGTTTCGAGGAACTCGAACACGTGGCGCGTCTGTGCGTGCAGCGTTACGGCGTGGACGGTATTCGTCTCACCGGTGGCGAGCCCACGGTGCGTGCGCACCTGCCGGTGCTGGTGGCCAAGTTGGCCACGCTCGTCGTGCCGGCCGATTCCGCGTCGCCATTGGCGGGTCGTCCCATCGACCTGGCCCTCACGACCAACGGCGCGACCCTGACCAATTGCGTGGACGAGTTGCGGGCCGCCGGCCTGCGACGCGTGAACATCAGCCTCGACACGCTCGACCGCGCCAAGTTCGAGGCCATGACCCGGCGCGACGAACTGCCCCGGGTGCTGGAGGGAATCGATGCCGCCATCGCGGCGGGTTTCGAGAGCGTGAAGATCAACGCGGTGGTCGAACGCGGAACGAACGACGACGAGATCCTGGATCTGGCCGAGTTCGGGCGGGCCAAGGGTGTCGAGGTCCGCTTCATCGAGTTCATGCCCCTCGACGCCGAGGGTCACTGGGTGAACGACAAGGTGGTCAGCCAGGACGAGATCGTGGCCCGCATCGCCGCGGCGCATCCGCTCGAGCCCGTTGCGGCCCGCGGTGCCGCGCCGGCCGACCGTTGGCGATATCTCGACGGCGCGGGCACGGTGGGTGTGATCCCCAGCGTCACCAAACCCTTCTGCGGCGATTGCGATCGGGTGCGCGTGACCGCCGACGGTCAGTTCCGCACGTGTTTGTTCGCCACCACCGAGTTCGACCTGCGATCGGTGTTGCGCTCCGGATTGTCGGGTCGCGAACTCGACGACGCCGTGGCCGAGGTGATCGAGCGGGCGGTGGGCACCAAGTGGGCGGGTCACCAGATCAACCAGGTGAACTTCGTGCGCCCCAAGCGCACCATGTCGCAGATCGGCGGTTGAGTCCCGCTCGACGCGTCTCAGCGCAGACGTTCGAGCGAGCGAATCGTGGTGCTCACGCCCGGGCTGTACATCGCGTGCGCGGGGCCCACGGGAGCGGGAAGACCGGCGGCCGTGATGAGCGAATCGTCGAGGTGCAACACCTCGGCGCGGTGCAGGGGCCACGGTTCGTGCTCCACCGGCCCGTACCACAGGCGACCGCGCCGCGAAGCGGACACCAGTCCCCAACGTGCCGTGAGCCAATCGTCGAGATCGTGGTCGCGGTCGGGGTCACCGGCGGCGATGCGCGAACCCACGCGCACACCGATGCGCGTGGAACCGCCCCTCGGCCAGCGACGTTCGACGGTGGCCGACACCACGGCACCTTCGACGTTCGCTGCGTCGGCCGTGCTGGTGACCTCGGCGCGGGCGAAGCAATAGGGCAGACGGAACGCGGTTCGCGCCACGGCCGTGGGCAACAGCTGCGGGGTGTCGAGGGAGAAGAACCACACCGCCGGTCGTCCCCGCGAGCGCACGTAGGTGCGCACGTTGATCTCGGGGAAGTTGCTGGTGGTCGGAATCGGCGGCAGGCCCCGCAGTCGCAGGTTGCGCATACGGAAGGGGATCAACCCCACGTAGGCACGGCCGCCGTAGGTGTCCAGCTCGACGCTGTCGGGATCGAGGTCGGCGTCGTGTAGTCCGGCGGTGATGGCGGCGCGCACCACCTCGGGGTCGTAGTCCCAGTGCAAGAAGACCAGATCGCGCCACTGCTGGGTCATCACGCGCATGCTCCATCGTCGCCCACGAACCCCCGACACGTCATGGCAGGGGCGCACGGGTGGGGTGACAGTTGTCGGCTCGTCGGGGCTCGGGGCGTCACCGGTACGCTGGGCGCGTGGCCGATTCGCATCTCACGCACCTCGACTCCGAGGGTCGCGCCCGCATGGTGGACGTGGGCGACAAGGACGTCACCAAGCGACGGGCCGTGGCCACCTGTGCCGTGTTGATGGCGCCGGCCACCCTGGACGCCGTGCGGACCCAGGCGCTGAAGAAGGGCGACGTGTTGGCCGTGGCCCGCATCGCGGGCATCCAGGCCGCCAAGCGCACGAGCGACCTCATCCCGCTGTGTCACCCCCTGATGTTGAGCCACGTGAGCGTGGAGCTGAGCGTGGAATCCGACCGGGTGGCCATCCGTGCCGTGGCCGAGGTGGTGGACCGCACCGGTGTGGAGATGGAAGCCCTCACCGCCTGCTCCGTGGCGGCCCTCACCGTCTACGACATGTGCAAAGCCGTCGACCGCGACATGACCATCACCGATCTGGCGCTGCAGGAGAAGTCCGGTGGGCGCTCGGGGGAGTACCGCCGGGCCTGAAACGGCCGGAATTGGGGCGTTTGCCCAGCGTGACGGGGGTCACAGGTGTTCATCGGGAGTTCGCCTAACATTGCGCCGTCCGTCACGAATGTTGTAAAACCGTAATACAACGGATTGCCTAGAAGACGTTGTCCGGACGAGTCCGGCGACATCAACTGCGAACTCGAGGGGAGGCAGCACAGATGGGCACGATCATTCTGATCATCGTGGTTGCCGCGTGGGGTGCCGTGCTGGTGCCGCCCCTCATGCGTGGCCGCTCCGACAACAGCCCGCACTCCTCGGTGCTCGACTTCCGTCGCCAGCTGTCCACCTTGCAGCGCTCGACCCCCATCCGCCCCGGTGCTCCGATGCGCTCGATGGCCCGCCCCTTGGCCCCCTCGCCCAGCCGCGCCGGACGCCCCGACGCCGGGTACGACCGTCACCTCGACCCCTCGGCCGCCCTGCGTCGCACCGTGCACTCGGGCCACACCGCCCCGCGGGGTATCAGCCGCAAGGCCATGGTCCGCCAGCGCCGACAGAACGTGTTGGTGTCGCTGGCTCTCACCACCGTCGGCTCGGCGTTCATCGCCTTCACCACCAAGAGCGACCTGTTCGTCTACGTGTTCGTGCTCTCCACGTTGGCATTGATCGGGTACTGCTACCGCCTCTCCCAGTTGCGTCGCTATTCGGCCCCGCAGGCCTACCGCCGCGACTGGATCCGGGCCGCCTGAACCCGCGCGTTCCCCGCTAGAGTCGCAGTGCCCTCGGGGGTGTAGCTCAGTTGGCAGAGCGCTACGTTCGCAATGTAGAGGCCAGGGGTTCAATTCCCCTCACCTCCACCCGAGTCACCGTGCCCGCCCGCGAATTAGCGTGCGGGCATGAGTTTTT
>VFQT010000406.1_pt1 | contig 64622 bp, 52 predicted proteins | sample 3512381 | NCBI WGS metagenome assembly VFQT01 (sample SAMN10412376, study PRJNA504923) | tailings metagenome | isolation source: Relicate 2 Philex TSF3 active mining site | place: Philippines: Tuba, Benguet | collected 2017-08-29
CCCCAAGTGGGGAATTTTAATCGTCGTCACCGGGAAAAATAATCGTCGCCGTACAGACTCCACCTCTACTGGCAACGCCGCCTCCCCAGCCTCTTCTCTACCGAATCGATTCTCACCCCGGAGGCCGCCAACCCGCTCCTCCAGGACCTCTGCCAGCATCGCAACCGCGCCGAACGACACCGCGAGATCGCCATGACTCCAGACGCGGCTGCCAAGGCCGCGCTCCAGGAGGGACGATCCGTCCTCCGCCCAGTTCCACGCTGCCCTTGGTGGCCGTACGTCCGGAGCCAGCGCACCAGCGTCAGGGTCGGTTCGGACGGACGGGTCCCGGTCGGTACCTAGCGTCTTCCGGTGGGGCGGCCACCCGGCTCACGTCTGGTTCACTGCCTCCACCCAGATGGGAATGTCACCATCCTCGCCAATGAACCCGCTCACCGCTCCAGACCCCAAATCCTCCTCACCACAAACGCCTTTTGAGTCCGTCCACCTTTGCGTGCTTCACTACACGGATCCAAAAAACCCTTGCACCAGTCAGCGTCCAAGCCACCTTCTTTCCCCAGCACACCTGGTTCCGCCAGTAGCCGATCGCCTCTCTGTCCCGGCTCCCCCTGCTGGGCCCCCAAGGAAGGCTCCAGGTGCACTCCCCCGCAGAAACCCATCTTCAACATGCCCCGTCCGACAAAGTCATCTTCAGATTCCGCAAAACCGCGAACAACCCGTAAACGTGCCCAGAAGGAGGAGGAATCTGCCACAGCAGTGGTGGAGGAGATCCCGGCGGAAATCGCATCGGCGAAGCCGGAAGAGAGGTTGCCTTGTCCGGTGGCCATGACGGAGGCAGTGCCGGGAGAACCGACCGAACCCGGGGTCGAGGAGTTGGAGGCCCCAACCTCCAACATCGAGATCCAGCCTAGGACCATCAGCCTCCACGAGCTCCAACCGATGCCGATCGGGCAACTCAGCGAGCTGTCCCGCGAATTCGGTATTGAGAATTATGGCACGCTGAAGCGTCAGGAGATCATCTTCCAGATCGTCCAACGCAATCTGCACGCCGGAGGGACCATCTACACCCGGGGTGTGCTTGAGGTGATGCCAGAGGGCTTCGGATTCCTCAGATCGCCGGCGTTCAACTACCTACCCTGCCCAGAGGACATCTACGTCTCGCCCTCCCAGATCCGACGGTTTGATCTCCAGAGCGGCGATGACGTAGAGGGCCAAGTCCGCCCCCCCAAGGACAAGGAGAAGTTCTACGCTCTGCTGCGGGTCGAGAAGGTGGCGGGTCTGGATCCGGATTCAGCCAAGGAAAAGACCCACTTCGAGAACCTCACCCCCCTGTTCCCGGACAGACGTTTCCTTCTTGAGACAGATCCCGAGGAACTGTCAACACGCGTCGTCGATCTAGTCTGTCCGATCGGCAAGGGCACACGTGGCCTCATCGTCGCGCCTCCGCGGACCGGCAAGACCGTGCTGATGCAGAAACTGGCCAATGCGGTCCTGAAGAACAATCCCGAGAGCTTCCTGATCATCCTGCTCATCGACGAACGCCCCGAAGAGGTCACCGACATGGAGCGGACATGCAAGGGTGCCGAGGTGGTCAGCTCTACGTTCGACGAACCTCCAGAAAGACACGTTCAGGTTGCCGAGATGGTCATCGAGAAAGCCCGGAGAATGGTCGAGCACAAAAAGGATGTCGTGATCCTCCTGGACTCGATCACCCGTCTCGCCCGGGCCTACAACACGGTGCAGCCCCACTCGGGCAAGATCCTTTCCGGAGGTGTCGACGCCAATGCGCTGCACAAGCCCAAGCGGTTCTTCGGTGCCGCGCGCAACATCGAGGAGGGGGGGTCACTGACAATCATGGCGACCGCATTGGTCGACACTGGAAGCCGGATGGACGAGGTGATCTTCGAGGAGTTCAAGGGAACCGGGAACATGGAGATCCACTTGGACCGTTCGCTTGTGGATCGGCGGATCTTTCCGTCGATCAACATCGAGCGCTCCGGCACCCGCAAGGAGGAGCTTCTCTACCATCCCGACGAATACAACCGGATCTCCATGCTGCGCAGGGCGCTGGTCGGAGTCCCCCCGGTGGAAGCGATGGAACTGCTGCTGGGACGCCTCAAGAAGACGCCGAACAACATCATGTTCCTGCTATCCGTGGGGCAAACCGGCAAGTAAGAGCCGCCCACCCCATCGGGCTGGGCAACAGGGGCCTTCAAATAGGCTTCATCCGGCGGGAAGATAAAACGGAACCACCCTGAGCGAGGGCGAGGGCCAACGCGAGGGCATCGGCGGCATCCGACTCCGGTGGCTCCGCGAGTCCCAGAATCCTCTGGACCATCTTTGCGACGGCGATTTTCTGAGCACCGCCATATCCAACGATCGCAAGCTTCGCCGCCCGTGGGGACAGCTCGAAGATCCCGAGGCCCGCCTCCGCAACCATCGCGAGCGCCGCGCCTCGGGCCTCACCCATGGTGATCGCCGTCTTGAGGTTTTGTGCGAAGAACAAACCCTCCACGACACAGACCTCGGGGGAGTGGCTGGCAATCATGGTACGGATTTCCGAGGCGATCATCGCGAGGCACCGTGACTTGGAGAGGGCGGCCGGGCAGCGGATCGTCCCTGCTTGGACGAGCTGATGAGTTCTTCCCTGCCGTTCAACAATCCCATAGCCCGTTCCGCGGAGCGATGGGTCTATCCCGAGTATCCTCCTAAACGTTGGAAACGCTGCCACAGGGGCCTCCCGGTCGAGAATCCCCCCCTCGGCGAGACGTCCCTGGATCCTGCGGAAATCCTGAGGAGAGATACCCATCAGCTTCCCCGGAGGATTATTGCGGTTTCCAGATCCGGTAGAGGAGAAAGTAGATTACCACACCGGTCACCGACACGTAGAGCCAGAGCGGCAGCGTCCATCGAGCGATCCGACGATGTGCATCGAACCTCTCACGCCATGCCCGATGCATGGAAACCATCGCCATGGGAACGATCGCCATCGCGAGAAGAATATGGCTGAAGAGGAGGATCAGATACGGGATGAGGAACTCCTTTGGTCCCTCGAACCGGGTATGAATTCCACGCATGACCACAAACTTGTGGTACAGGTAGCACCCTAGGAACAACGTGGATGTGGCAAAGGCGGCTATCATGCAGTTCCTGTGGGCAAGCCGATGCCCCGATCGGATGGAGAACCATCCCGCAACAAGGAACACGGTCGAGAGGGCGTTGAGGCCTGCGTTGATAGCTGGAAGGTCCGTGCCGTTCATGGTGTCCGTTCGCGTATGAGTTGATTCACAACAGTGACGATCCGATCCAAGGCATCCTGTTCCTCACCCTGGACAACAGCCCGCATCCGAGCCTTCCGGTCCAGGATTACGAAGGTCCCAGAGTGTATGAAGCGGTCCTCGAGCCGCGGATTGGCGTCTCCAGTGTCCATGACGCTGAAGAGCAGGTCCTTCTCGGCGAGCCGATAAACCTCGGATTTCGCCCCTGTCAGGAACCACCACCGTTCGGCATCGGCACCATACCGTTCGCCATAGTGTCGTAGGACCTCAGGGGAATCGAAGGAAGGATCCGCGGTAAGGGAGATCAGCCGCACCCCTCCGGGCATCCGTCTCTGGAGCTCCGCCATCTGTCTGGAGAGACGATGGCATTGGGTCGGACAACGGGAAAAAACCACGTTGGCCACACAGATCTGACCGGTCAGATCCCGAGGCCCCACGGACTGTCCGAGCTGGTTGGTCAAGGCGAAGGGCCGGATCTCACTCAGCACCGGCAGCGGCGATTTCCTAGTCTCGACGACCATAGCGAAGGCCGCGAGGGCGACAACGCTAAGGATGAGACCACCCCAGATCCATCGCTGCATCTGCTTCTCTATGGGGTTCATATATGGATCTGCGGCACCGGTATTGCCAATGGAAGCATCTACAGGCCAACCAGCAAGCCTCACCATCCCTGCTGTCCGATCCGCTACTGGGTTTCACCCCGCGTAACCTGAAGGAACACCTCCTCCAAACCCGCCTCCTCCTCCCGCAATTCCTGGAGTGCCAGACCGGCACCCACCAAAACGGAAGACAGAAGCGAGCCGTCCGCCTCCGGGTCAGTGAGTGAAACCCTTAAGGCACCCTCGGCAGCTTCGATGGCCGAGACCTCGGGACGCTGGAGAAGGAGTTCCCGAGCACGATCCCATCCGTCGCGGAGACGGACCCGGTAGACCCGGATCTGCTCCGAGCCCAGCCGGACGCCCCGGATGGGCCCACTGTAGATCAATCGACCCCGTTCTATGATCGCACATCGATTGCACAGGGTCTGCAACTCCGAGAGGATGTGGGATGAGATGATGATGGTCTTACCCATCTTTTGGAGTTCCTGGAGAATCGCCATCATCTCGATGCGAGCCCGTGGATCGAGCCCGCTGGCAGGCTCGTCGAGCAGCAGCAATTCTGGGTCGTGGATGAGCACCCGGGCCAAACCCAGCCGCTGCTGCATTCCCCGGCTCAGGGCCCCGATAAGGGCCCCCTTCTTCGCCGACAACCCCACCAGCTCAAGGACCTCGCCCACCATGCGTTCCCGACGTGCCGTCGGAAGCCGGTAGCAGGCTCCGAAGAAGTCGAGGTACTCCGAGACCTCCATGTCCTTGTAAACGCCGAAGAAGTCGGGCATGTAGCCGATCCGATGACGGACCTGTTCCGCCTCGCGAACGACATCCATTCCAAGGACCTCCGCCCGTCCCTCCGAAGGGCTCAGGAAGGTGGCGAGAATCCGTAACGTGGTGGTCTTGCCGGCGCCGTTCGAGCCGATGAATCCAAACAGGTCCCCGCGCTCGACCCGGAGGTTAAGGGCATGCAGGGCCTTCATTTCGCCGAAATCCCGAGCGAGGGATCGCGTCTGGACTGCGGGGGTGCCGGTAGCTGAGCTCATGGGGAGGAGAGGGCTGGGCTGGACGTCGACGGAGGGACGACGAGCCTAAGGAGGGATTCCCGCTTCCGCCGGGCGGCTGGGAACCTGTTCAACGGGGCGATCACACCCGGGTCGGGAACCCATGCCTGGACCACGAGACTCCCCGCATCAAGGGAGCTCGACAGACTGAAGGCACGCGGCCAGAGGATCGCCCGATCCTCCGGAATCGAGGCGTCGACACTGGCGGTAAAACCCGAAGCCATCACCACCGTTGCATGCGAGTTCAGTTCCGCGTCGGGATCTGCGGCGAAGGATCGCTCCCGACGACTCAGCGATTCCGCAATGCTGTTGAGGTGCGGTCCTAGAACCTCGACCAACGGCCTTGCCTGCATGTCAGGCCGCCACTCGAATGTTCCACCGGCCTCGATGGACTCCACCACCTGCATTTGGCCCCCTTGTGACAGCCAGACCGGCCCCAGACGCCTGCCCGTCCGATTCAGGATCTGGCATCGCCCATCACGCTCCTGACGGGCTTCGATTGGAGATTGCCCCTCCTCGATCCACTCGGTGACCACAAGATTCTTCATCCACAGCGACGCCTGGACCTCCGCAGCCGTCGACCTCGGCCCCAGTGTGGTAGTGACACGCCCTGAATCCAGTCGAACGCCGAACAGATTTCTCAGTTCGCCGCGGACACCGCCGAGCGGCACATCGAGGACCAGAGGATAGGAACCAGTCACGGGGGAGTAGAGACCTCCGTAGGTTCGGCATCGCAATAGCGAGGAAGCACTGCTCTCTCGCGGGATCACATCCACGATCTGCAGTTCGTTCCACTCCGTCTGGCCTGAGCGGAGTCGATATCCGATCAGATAGATCAGACCCGAAAATAAGAGGACATAGATTGGGAACGAGAACCACGTGAGCATCGGACGCCGGATCCGGTCCAGAAGCCAACGGTCTCCGGGACCAATGACGGCAAGGTAGACAACCAGGAGCACCAGTAGGAACGAGATGGGGACCTTGCGGACCTGACGTGTGTCCACGAGATCCGCGAACAGAATATCCAGTCCAGTCAGGACCCGCTCATCGGAAGGAGTTCCGGATCGGTTGGCCAAGGGTATCCCACAAAGTTGGGACCAGAATCGAGACCTCTGACTCCAGGAGCGCACTGGCTCCCGCTCGGGATTGAAGCCGAGGACCAAAACCTGCCCTCGACCCCAGCGTCGAACCTCCATCCATGGAGTTCCCAAACCAAACCCCTCTTCGGTCCGACCCGTGCGGAAGCGCAGGAATTGAATCGGTTCGGCCCAGCCGATGGCGCCCGGATTAATAGGTCCACTATCCTCCCGCGAGAAGACTTTTCCTGGATTGGATCGCAAGGCGAAACCCGGATTCCAGGATTCGCCACTCAACCAGCGAACCATCGCGGACTCGGTGAGGACACCCACACCCTCAGGCTCAGGGACACCCAACGTCCTCAACCATGGCAACGAGGCAAGATCTCCGGGCCGATCCAGTCCCACCACTAGCTGTCCGCCGCAGGCGACCCACTGGAGAAGCGAGGCCACCTGTCCCTCACGGAGAGAGGAAGCCTTCGACGGGCTGATATAGATGGAGCTCAGCGATTCGAGGGCCAGGGCGGAATCGGGAAACATCTCGACCCGGAGTCGGACCACCCGGGGCTGGTCCAATTCAACCTCACCGATGATGCCCTCCGGAAGGGAAGGTCCACCCTGGGGGGAATCGGACATCGATCCCAACAGCGGGGCATTCCAGGAAATCATCTGAACCTGACCGGAAGGCCTCTGGGTGAGAATCTGCCCATCCTCGGCTAGTAGTCGGCACTCCACGCCTGTTCCACCGCAGAAAAAGGGGATTACAAGCCGCTTTCGCGACTGTGTGGGCAACTCGATGGGAACCCGGACGGTGGCCGCACCCATCCGATCCGAGGAGATCTCGACAACGGCACCACGAGACGGCCCCTCGTTGAAGGCCTCCACCACCACTGGGTTCCAGGAGCCTGGTCGGAGGAGACCGTCGTACCCCACGAAGGCATCAAACTGGATGCCCCCGGTCGATGCCCCGAGGCATGCCCCCCTTATGAGAACGCCCAAAAGGAAGGCCAGCAGGGGATGAGGGGCACCATGTCGGGTCCGGAGACCACGGAACTGTAGGCTTCCAAGTCTCACAGCATGAATGGGTTGCCGTCTCCCACAAGTGTCATGAACGGTGCCCTCCCTTGGATGCAGAGGCTGTTCCCGAGGCGTTCCGGGTGCGAAATCGACGCGCCACAGCGGCGACATTCCAGCCGGCACGTTCCAGTTCCGCTCGGGCGCGGCTCGGATCGAGGGACGTCAACTCGCAAAGAATGCGGCAGGCACGATCACGAAGCTTCTCGTTCGAGGGCCTAAGGTCGACCATCAGGTTCCCGACAACCTTGCCGAGCTCGACCATGACGAGGGTGGTCAACATGTTGAGCACGAGCTTCGTCGCCGTTCCTGCCTTCAAGCGGGTGGAACCCGTGAGAACCTCTGGGCCGACATCGATTGCGAGCACATGGTGCGGTTTCCATGCCGTCTTGAAATCAAGATGGGGATTGAAACAGAGCAGAGCTGTCGTGGCGCCCCGTCTCCGGGCCTCTGCGAGGGCGCCCCACACGAACGGGGTCCGACCGCTGGCGGCGATTCCCAACACCACATCAAGGGGGCCGACAGTCCGGTCTACAATCGCGGTTGCACCCTGTTCGGAATGATCTTCCGCCCCCTCGACCGACGAGTGGAGCGCGGAGAGTCCTCCGGCCATGATCCCCTGAACCCGATCCGGCGAGGTTCCGAAGGTGGGCGGACATTCACTCGCATCGAGAACACCGAGGCGTCCACTGGTGCCCGCACCGACGTAGAGCAAGCGACCGCCCCTTTTGAGGGCGGAGGCGGTGGCCCGGACCAGCCGGGCCAGTTTCCTCGAGTGTGGGCGGATTGAATCCGGGATGCGCGAATCTTCGTTGAGCATCAATCCAATGGCTTCAGTCACACCAAGTCGATCGAGATGGGTCGAGTTGGGATTGCGACGCTCCGTCGGAGAGATCTGACGGGAAACCGGAACCACAGGCCGCGCCTCCGGATCCACGGAATTTCCTTGGGCACATGCCGAGGAGATTTTCGGCTGAGACAGGGCCGCGCGAGCCATCACAACGGCACCCCAGACCGAGTCGTGGGCCAGTGGTTCGACCCGGGCCTTTGGGAGGACGGCCTGGATCCGACGTCGCAGCCTTTGGAGAAGCCTTGCCTGCTTCAGCAGGACGCTTCCCGCCGCAATAAATCGGATGGGGCGATTACCGGATCGGAGCCGCCGAGCACAAGCCAAGGCATCCGTGGCCAGGATCTCAACGGTCTCCGAGACGACCCGGGATGCAGTCCGATCCCCATCCACAGCGGCCCCGAAGACAAGCGGGGCGAGCGCCGCGACGTCCCCCTTCCCCGCCTCGGCCAGCCACTCGATCAGGTCGTCTGGCTCAGTGAAGCGCAACTTCCGGAGCACACGTTTCCCCAGCATTCCGAGGCGCCCCGTGTGGTCAAACTCATGGGCAGTCGCACGCAACGCCCGGAAGGCGATATCATAGGCGCTGCCTCGATCACCGAGCAGATGCCCCCACCCTCCAACCTTCACCGTCCTGCCACCGCCAGCGCGTCCAAAACAGCATGAACCCGTGCCACTGAGGACCACGACCCGGGACTCATCATGGGCTCCGGGATAGAGATCCGGGGTCGAAATGGCTGATTCGAGATCATGGTCGATTCTGGATGGGGTTCCGGGCCAAACCCGGTCAACCACAGCCCGCACGCGGTCGCAGTCGCGAGCATCCCGCACACCGGCCATTCCAATGCCAAGTGCCGACGGCAACGGAACGCGTTCTGCAATGCCGCGAAGGTGCTCTTCGAGCCGGGCGTCGTCGACGAGCCTCAGGTTACATGCCCCCAGCTCCAATCGTCGCACCACCTGAAGACCGGGATCCACGGCAAGTACCACGGTCCGCGTCCCGCCACACTCGATCCCGAGCAGAATCCCTCGTGACTCCATTACTCGAAGCTTGGGGTGGACGTCCACGGTTCTCAACCCATGATCCTCGGCGAGTGGAAGCCATCGACATTCCGTTCTCGAGCAACCCGGCGGAGTTGCTGGCCTGGGACGATGCATTCCTCGGCGAGACGGAAGAGACGGGCCGAGGCTTCCTCTGGTTCTGGGAATCAGCATCCGCATTCGTCGTGGTGGGATACGGACAGCAGATCGATGAGACCGTGGAGGTGGGTCGGTGTCTCGAGAGCGGTATTCCTATCCTGCGTCGACGCTCGGGAGGGGGCACGGTGGTCCAGGGACCCGGATGCCTGACCTATGGCATCACACTACCCGTCACTGCGAACCCCTCCCTGACCCGGTTGGATTCGACCAATCGATGGATGATGGAAACCCTCGCTTGCGCACTGAGGGAACCAACCGGGTTGCCGGTGGGCATCGACGGCCACACGGACCTCACCCTCGACATGCCTGGCGGGAGACGAAAGTTCTCGGGAAACTCCCAGCGGAGAACCCGCACGGCCGTCCTCTTCCATGGAACAGTCCTCCACGGTGTCGACTTCCAACAGATCGAGCGATTTCTCAAGCTTCCGGAAGATCGTCCCGCCTACCGAGGTTCAAGATCCCACGTTGATTTCCTGACACTCCTGCCTCTCAAGCCGAGCGACATTCGGAACGCCATCATAGAAGCCTGGGCCGCAATGCCCTCTACAGGACCTTTGCCCCGAGCTCGTCACGCGGACGCCATGCAGCTCCGCTACGGCCATGCGCGCTGGCATCTCGAACGGGCGGAACATCGGCATATCCGAGGACCACGGACGGGCTGGGCTACCCGATGACGTGCATTTTGATGGATTCGACCTCGTGGTCAAAGCTGCTGGGATGGGGTAGCACCAAGACGACCGAATCCCCAGCCTTAACACACCCCCCTTGTACCAGTCGGTGAAGGGCACCCTCCACCGACCCGGCTGGATCATCCTGACACGCTGGCATGACCATCGGTTCGACCCCACGGAGAATGGAAAGTTGCCGCGCCAGGGATTCGCGGTCGCTGAAGGCGTAGATCGGAGAAGAACGGGGGCGAAGCCACGATGCGATTCGTGCCAGCATGCCGGTTCGGGTGAAAACCACGAGCGCCGCTGCATCCAGCTGGTCCGCAAGTCCAACGGCGCTGCGCATCAACATCTCCCGCGGTTCTTCTAGCCTGGCGCTGAGGTGATAGTTGGCCCCGCCGCTGCGCTCGATGCGTCGTGAAATGGTGTCCATGACCTCAACACATTCGACTGGGAATTTCCCGACAGCGGTCTCTCCACTCAACATAATGGCATCCGCCTGCTCGAAAACCGCGTTGGCGATGTCGGTGATCTCTGCCCGGGTTGGAAACGGGTTGTCGACCATGCTCTCCAGCATCTGCGTCGCCACGATGACGGGGCGGTTATGGAGGAGACAATGTTTGACGATGCGGCGCTGGATGATCGGCAACTCCTCGTAGGGACATTCCATACCGAGATCACCGCGGGCCACCATGATTGCATCCGCCTCTTGGGCAATGGCCGGGAAATGGTCGACAGCGAACTGATGCTCGATCTTTGCGACGACGACCGGGATCTCGGGGCTGCCAACGAGCAGGGACTTCAATTCGCGAACATCCTCTGGATCTCGGACGAAGCTCTGGGCAATGAAATCAACGCCGAGTTCGAGTCCCACTCTCACATCCTCACGGTCCTTCTCGGTCAGGGCTGGCAGGGACACCCGGACCCCGGGAAGGTTGATATGGCGTCGACTCCCCATAGATCCAGAATTGAGCACCTCGCAATCGACGCGGGCAGCCGTCTTTCCCACAACCCTCATTCGAATCTCGCCACTGTCGACAAGGAGGATCCGGCCCACCTCGATGTCCTTGGTGAATTCGGGGTAGTTGACGGAGAAGCTCTTGGGCGAAGCCAGTGGATCGCCAGGAACATGAAAGGAAACTATGTCACCGGTGGCCAAAGGTACCGGCGCGACAACATCACCGGTCCGGATGGCCGGACCCTGAAGGTCGAGAAGAATACCCACATGGAGCCCGCGTTCCCGAGCGGCATCACGGATCGCCGGAACCACGGCACGCATCTGGTCGGGTTTGGAGTGTGAGGCGTTGATCCTGAAGAGGCTCACTCCCCGCATCACCAGGTCCACAATGCGCTCCGGTGCCATGGAGGCAGGACCCAGGGTGGCCACAATCTTCGTCTTCCGCATCGCCATCCCCGGACAATGGTGAGCCATCACGGAAGTGGAAAGGCTTTCCCTGGCGGCACCTGAAAGCAGCTGACGTCATCGGCCCGCTATTCCCCAACTGATGAACTCCGAAGGCGCTTGCCTTCAGGGGGTTGAGACATGATTGTCTCGGCCCCGTTGGACGGGAAAACCTGCCATGACGAAGCTGAAGACACTGCGTGCCGTCAACTTCCTTTACCCTGCGCCCAATGCGAAGTCTGTCTCCCTCGTTGGCGACTTCAACGGATGGGATCCCCATAAACACCCCATGCGTCAAGGGCCTGACAGGACATGGTCAACCACCCTCGAACTCAAGCATGGCCATCACCGCTATGCGTTCCTCGTGGATGGCGTTCTGACCCTTGACCCGAGGGCGCAGGGAGTGACCCGGAATGAGCGGAACGAACGCGTTTCCCTCCTTCCGGTCAGCTAGGATAAGCCCTAGCCACGGGAATCCGCCTCCGGGGACAGGGAAAAAGCACGATCTACTTGCCCGGGGCTCAACCCACCAGCAAGGACCTGAGAAGCGGGATGTCCCCAGCGGTCGTGATCTTCGGATTCGGATCCGTGCTTTCGACCAGCTGGACCTGCTGTCCGATGAGCTCGCAGGCAGCCGTGTCGTCCGTGACGAGAAGACCGGATACTCGGACCGCTTGGAGAGCCCTGCGGATCACCTCAAGCTGGAAGCACTGGGGTGTCTGGACGGTCCAGAGTCGGGAGCGGTCGAGGTGCTTGGCGATCAAGGTGCCTCCATTGGATTCTTTGATGGTGTCGGTCGCCCGCTGTGACGCGACCGCAGCACCGCCCTCGCGGGCCGCGATGAGACAACGACGGATCAGATCTGGGGAAGTACAAGGCCTGGCAGCGTCCTGAATTGCCACGACTTCAGCGCTCTGCGGAATCGATTGTAGGCCATTCCAGACCGAGTCCTGCCGTTCAGCACCTCCCGCAACGAGACGGAACGGTTTGGTGAAACAGTGTTCGGTAGCCAGCTCCATAAAGGGCTGCTGCATTCCGTCACGCACCACCATCACAACCTCCGAGATTTCTGGACAGGAATCGAACTTCCGCCATGTGTGGGCCACAATAGGAAGCCCGCCGATCTCGAGGAAGATCTTGTCCACATTCGGCCCCATTCGGGTGCCTCGCCCTGCTGCAACGATCAAAGCCACATTCATTCGGCAGAAACCCTGCTTGAGATTGGACCGGGGGGGAATCTTCGAAAGGGGAGAGGCTCCGTGACAGACCTCCCCTAAGGCATGGGGAATTAGAGCAAAAAAAAAACCGCCCTGTTTCCAGGGCGGTCTTAGTAGGTGATTCGGATTAGGCCTTGCGACGAGCCATCACGAAGAGGCCAGCAACACCGAGGGCCGCGAGGGCAACGGTGGAGGGCTCAGGGATGACGCCGCCGCCCTCGAGCTTCAGACCCTTGAAGTCCGAGTTGTTGCCGAAGGTCGCCGGAGGGGTCGTGCCACCACCGAGGCTGCTGATGACCACGTTGACGGAACCACGGGTCGTGGCGGAGTCATAGGTGGCACCAGTGGTGACGTCCCAAGCGCGGACGACGAGATTGGCGGTGCCACCGAGACCGGCGGTCTTGGAAGCGAGGCCGTTGATGAAGAACAGACCGTCGAGGGTCAGAGCCACACCCGCGCCGCCGTTGGGCGAGAGGCTGACGCCGCCTTCGAGGATCTCAACACGGCCGTTGGCCTTGGCTAGCGCATTGCCGTTCGGATCCAGGATGAACGCCTTGGCCGAGGCACCGGCGGGCGTGAAGTTGTTGTTGGCGTTGAACGTGCCCTGAGCGTAGGCCGCGGAAACCGCGGCAACCATGCCCAGAGTGGTGAGGAGCAACTTATTCATGGTTGGTTATGTGTTCGTGGAGATTGAAAACCCGAAGAAATCAGGGAGCCGGAGTGAAGGTCTTCGACCAGGTGGCGTCCGAAGTGGCGCTCACAACGATACCCTGACCGACAGCGATGTTGGGAGCCCCAGTGAGGTAGCCCACACCATCCACGTAGTCGGAGGAATCATATCCAGCACCATTCCAGGTGAGGACAGTCGACCCGTCGATCCCGAGACCGAGAACCGTGTCAGCAGCGCCGGAGAGGGGGATCTTCGAGGCAACGAAGTTGTTACCCTTCTTGATCGCCACGGTCTGGGTGCCAGTGAGAGCTTCACCCACGAGGGTGACGGAAGCATCAGCAGTCACAGCAACGAACACCGCTTCGCCAGGAGCGAGGGTGAAGTCGTCACCGCTGACGACACCCACACCGGCGACGGTGTCGGTGGTGGTGAATCCGGAACCGGTCCAACGGAGAACGGAGCAATCGATCGAGCCGAAGAGGCTGCCGACCTTGTTGCCGTCGGTGTTGGTGTTGTTCAGGGGGTTGGCGACGAGGTTGTTACCCTTCTTGAGGGCCAACTTGACGTACCCAACGATGTTCGAGGTGGCCGCCGAAGCCGAGAAGGCCAAGGCCGAGGCCGCCACAGTGAGGGCGAGAAGGTTTTTGTTCATGAGAGACCAAATAGTTTCCGTGTGTGAGAGCAGCCTGCCATGCGTGGCGAAGATACGTCAACGGGTTTTTTGGAATCATTTCGACTCATCCTGGAGAGAGCTCAGGCCCGCGCCATCAGGACCTCCAAAAACCGCTCCAGTTCCGCCGTGGTGTTGTAGTAATGAGGACTAACCCGGATCCATTCCCGCCCGTCCCGGGTGGTCCTCAGCGACACGACGATCGCTGCATCCTGGAGCTTGCGGTGGAGGTCAGATGCGGATTCTCCCGGGAAGCAAAAACTCACGACACCCCCTTCGTTCGGCTCAGTCGGTGAGGGATTCAACACCTCCATTCCTCTCTCCTGCAATCGGGACACCAACCCTCTCCGCTTCGCCAACAGATCCGCTTCGATTGCCCCGAGCCCAACCTCCTCGAGAAGGGCAAAGGCCGCCCTCAGCCCAGCAACCCCAACCAGGTTAAGGCTCCCAGCCTCGTACCGGCGGGCGTCCCGACGCAGAACCATGGAGTCCTGTGTCACGAAACCCGGGCATTCGACATTGTGCCACCCGTGGGTGGTGGGCCTCAGAACCTCCTGAACTTCCTTCCGAACGTACAGGACCCCTGCTCCCAGGGGGCCGAGAAGCCACTTGTGGCCATCGGCGGCCATGAAATCGACCTGGTCGAGCGGAGTCTGGAATGCCCCCAGGGTCTGGATGGCATCCAGACAGAAGAGAATGCCGCGCGACCGCAGCCAGCGTCCCAACGCTTGCACCTCCAACCGCCAGCCCGTCACGAAATGCGCGCTGGAGAGGGCCACGAGCCGGGTGTCTTCGTCCACCTGTCCCTGGACATCAATGGCCCGGACGCGTCCCAGTTCCCGGATGTTGAGGAATCGGACCTCAACCCCTCGCTCGGCGAGCGCCATCCACGGGTAGACGTTCGACGGGTAATCATCCTGGTACACCACCACATTCTGCCCCTTTCTCCATGGAAGCCCCGCGGCGACCTGGCTCAAACCCATCGAGGTGGATCCGATCAGGGCGATTTCCCCCGCCTGCACACCGAGACTCTTCGCGATCAGGCCTCGAGTCCCCGCGATGTATCCCCCAGGAATGCCAGCTTCCTGATCCTCGAGCATCCCGGCAAACGCCTGTTGTGAGACCGCCTCCGCGACCCGTCGCGGGAGAGGGCATACGGCTGCATGTCCCAGAAACACCTTCGAGAGAACGATAGGAAACTCATGTCGACGCAGCTCCTCGTTCCCTTGGATCTCGGCAGGGGTCATCGGTAGGGCTGATGGAGATCCACCTTCTGGGTCTTGCGCATCCGGATGTTGAGAAACTCAACCGCCACGGAAAAGGCCATCGCGAAGTAGATGTACCCCTTGTTGATGTGCTGTCCCAATCCCTCTGCGACCAGCATCGTTCCGATCAGGATCAGAAAGGACAGGGCCAACATCTTGATCGTCGGATGTCGGTCCACAAAGGCAGAGATCTGGTTCACAAAGAGCAGCATGACCAGCATGGCAATCACCACGGCAGCGACCATGACCGGAATCTTGTTCACCATGCCCACCGCGGTGATGACTGAATCCAGCGAGAAGACGATGTCGAGGAGTAAGATCTGGGTTACCACGGCAGCAAACGTCAGGGCCATTCGATCCGTCTTAGCCCCATCCACGCCCTCAAGCTTCTCATGGATTTCAAAAGTGCTCTTCCCGATCAGAAACAGACCCCCCAACAACAAGATCAGATCTTTTCCGGAGAGCGACACCGAAACACCGAAGGCCGTGGAGTGCCAGAATGGCGTGTCGAGACGCATCACCCACGACAAAGATAGCAGGAGAAGGATCCGGGTGATCAACGCCAACCCCAGCCCCATGCGCCGGGCCCTCGATTGCTGGTCCTTTGGAAGCTTGCCGCTCAGGATCGAGATGAAGATCAGGTTGTCGATGCCAAGGACCACCTCAAGAAGGGTCAACGTGAGCAGACTGATCCAGAGATTGGGGTCGGAAACGGGAGACATTCGAAGGCGAGGGTTGAAACAAAAAAGGCGCCCCTCGCGGGGCGCCTCGTGAGGGAAAAATTTTGATTACTTGGTGGAGTCAGCGTCCCAGGGGAAGATGAACTCCTGGGTGGAGTCGGTGGCGACACCGGCGTCCCGCAGCTGCTCCCGGGCGCGGCCCGAGGTGACCTGCTGGACCGAACCGTCACCAAGGACGAGGTTACCAGCGTTCTGGTGAACATCGCCGCTATAGCCAGCGGTGGTGTTGACGGTGCGGACCGGAGTGCCAGCCGGAGCGGCGATCACGACACGGACGCCCTTGGTGGTGTTACCACGGCCGCCATCGAATTGTGCAGGATTCGAACCCACGCCGTTGGTGAGGTTGCGGTCACCCCCGAGGATCGACTGGGGCTGCTCCTCGTTAGCCGTCGTGCCGACGAAGTAGCTCACGCTCTTGTTCGGATCAGTGACGGCGTTGCCGTTCGATCGGAGCATCGCCGGCCAGCTGGCGGCGGGACGCTTCTTGGAGTCCGAGGGGCAAAGGATGATCTTGGGGGTGCTCAGCTCGTTGGACATCACCGCGTAGATGGCCCAGACGGGGTTGGCAGCCAGGTTGACAGCGCCAGCGGGGCCGCCAGGGAAGTTCGTGCCACCGGTGGCCGCCACGTAATCCGCAGCGCCGCCCTCGGCAACCGCCACATCCCAGGGGAAGCGGCCGCTGTTATCGGTGGCAAAGATACGGCAGGCCAGGCCCACGTTCTTGAGGTTGTTGACGCAGGCGATGCGGTTGGCCTTCGCCTTGGCCTTGGCCAGGGCGGGGAGAAGCATGCCAGCGAGGATCGCGATGATCGCGATCACAACGAGGAGCTCGATCAGCGTGAACGCGCTGAACTTGTGCTGTCGGAGACGATTCATAGGTTTGGTTGTGAGTAGTGGAGTGAAGTGGCGCGGACACTAGGTTTCGCCGCATTTCAGTGTCAACGCCTTTTCCCGGAAGAAGCAGTCCCAGTGCCAGAGTCCACACCGGGTCCGCGTTGGAGGGTTTCCTGCGAAGTCACACAGGGCAACCGCCACGGCATGGAATCCACACCGATTCACCGGCGTGAGGATCACGCAAAACCGAGTGAGCCGAGCGGAACGATGCCAGAGGAAACCGGACCAGGATTGAAGCCCCGCCGACATACGTCTGATTCAGCAGGGTTCTTCAGGAGGCCGATAGCCCCCAAGGCTCTGTAACGGCGCCGGAGGCCCGAAACCGTTCTGCCTGAACCTGGATGTCCCTCCGTCGATCCGGACCCAGACGCCCCAGATTCCGCACCTGCATGCCCATCCGGGGGTTGGTGGCGAGCAGAGCCTCATGCCGGATCAAAAAATCCCAGTAGAGGGTCGTGAAAGGACAGGCCCTCGGCCCCATCGACTCCGCCGGATCGTAGCGACATCCCCGGCAGTAGTTGGACATCCGATCGATATATTTCCCAGAGGCGATATACGGCTTGGACGCCATCACTCCTCCGTCCGCGTATTGGGACATGCCTAGGGTGTTGGGCAACTCCACCCATTCGACGGCGTCGACATACACCGCGAGATACCAGGCATGGATCTCCCGGGGCCGAACCCCGAAGAGCAGGGAAAACAGCCCGGTCACCATGAGCCTCTGAATGTGGTGGGCATACCCGAGATCGAGCGTTTGCCGAAGAGTGTCGGCAAGGCAGTTCATGTCGGTCTTCCCCGTCCAGAACCACGCCGGCAACGGCTGGTCCGCCCCCAAGGCGTTCCGTTCCAGATAGCCCGGCATCGAGGTCCAATAGATCCCCCGGACGTATTCCCGCCACCCGATTACCTGACGGATGAACCCCTCCGCCGAGGCGAGGGACACGGTCCCGCCTTTCCACGCCGTTTCCACGGCCTCCACCACCTCCCGGGGATGGAGGAGCTTGAGATTGAGCGCAACACTGAGCCGGGAGTGGTACAGCCACGGCTCTCCCGTCCACATGGCATCCTGCCAGCGGCCGAACTGGGGCAACCGATGGGTTATGAACTCCTCGAGAGCCTCCAAGGCCTGGGGACGCGTGACCGGCCAGTCGAACCGGTCCAGAGATCCGGGGTGGCGCTCGAATCGGTGTCGAACCATCCCGAGGACCCCTGCGGTGATCGTGTCGGGCGGGAACGCCTGCGGTGGGGGCACAGAGACGGGTCCGTCCTTGCCGAAGGCCTCCCGATTCTCCGCATCGAAGTTCCACGCCCCGCCAGCGGGCTGGTCCCCCTCCATGAGAATGCCCAGCCGACGGCGCTGCTCCCTATAGAAAAACTCCATCCGGAGCTGACGCCGACCCGAGGCGTGACGTCGGAACTCCTCCAAGGAGCAGAGGAAATGGGTATCCGGGCGGACCTCCAGCGGGAGCCCCGCCCGGGTGGCGACCCCACGGATCTCCTCCCCCACCGACCACTCGCCGGGTTCCACCGTCACCAACCTCTCGGGACGGACCACTCCGACCGCCCAGGCCAGCTGTTCGGCGAAGGTCTCCCCGGCATCCATCTGGTCAGGAGCTGGCTCCCTGCCCCACCCCGTCCATTCCACTCCTTCCGGGAGGAGTTCCCGGTACATCACGGTCCACCCCAGTTGCCGCAACCGATCCCGGAAGTGCCGCATTGCGGCAAGGAACACCGCAATTCTTGGCTTGGAACTCCAGACCTTGGTGGATTCATGGGAGACCTCCGCCATCCAGATCCAGTCCCTCTTCGGATCCATGTCCCGAAAGACGGCCGACGCCTCGTCAAGCTGGTCGCCAAGGATGACGATGAGGTTGCGACAGGTTTTGGGCGGCATGGTTGGACTGGGTCAACGAACCCGTGACCGTACGGCGCGCCCCCCGTCCGGCAACTGCGCTTCGACGCCAGCCGGACATCCCGGCTGATCCCGTACCGAGTCCGCCCTCGCACAACGACGGCATTCCCGACACTGTCTCGCCATGAACTCCAAGAGGCATTCCTCCCACCGCCTGGCGTTCACCCTGATCGAGCTCCTGGTCGTCATCGCGATCATCGCCATCCTCGCCGGCATGCTCCTGCCGTCCCTGGCCAAGGCCAAGGCCAAGGCCCACCAGGCACGCTGCCTCTCGAACCTGCGTCAGCTGGGGATCACCTTCAGCCTGTACACCAGCGACAACCGGGACGCGTTCCCCTACTCGGGACGTGACTGGCCGCAGATGGGATTCGTCGACCTGCTCAAACTCATCAACCCCTACATCAGCACCAACTCCCGGGCCTTCTTTGTCTGTCCCGCCGAGAAGGGGCGTGGCTTCAACGTCGAGTGGGCCCAGTCCACCAAGGCCATCGCCACAAACGAGCTGCTGTTCCCTTCGTCCTATTATTACTACTTCCAATTCTACCATACCGACGATGGCTCGGCGATGCGCCTCCGGAAGGTGCCCGAAGTGGTCCACCCGACCAAGAAGGCGATCTCGCCCTGTTTCGCGAGCACCAAGGGTAAGTGGAACGACATCCGGAAAGGCACCACCAGTTCCGGACACGGCACCAAGGGCATGTCCCTCCTGTTCGTCGAAGGACATGCAGAGTTCGCCCCCTACGATCGACTGAACGCCCCGTTCAAGGACGGCAACACCCCGATCTACAACCTCGACTGGACCGTGAATGGGCTACGGGGGGAGGATCTGAAGTAACCTCATCAGCGAAACCCGTGGATCCCGATCCCAACCACTTCCGTCTGAATCCCGCCATGGTCGCGTGGGTTGACGCCCTCCGACGTTCCCGCGTGGTTGCCGTGGCCACTGTGGACCACCCTGACGCCGCCGAACGCCTCGCCGAGACGCTGCTGCAGGGAGGGGTTGATCTTCTTGAGCTGACGCTTCGGACGCCGGCAGGCCTGGAGGGCATCCGACGGATCCGCACGACGTTTCCGGACCTATGCGTCGGTGCCGGCACCGTGCTGACACCACGACAGGTGCAGCAGGCCCAGGACGTCGGAGCCCGGTTCGCAGTCGCCCCAGGACTGAACCCCAGGGTGATCGATGCCGCCCGGGCGTTGGGCCTGCCTTTTGCCCCGGGGGTGTATACGCCGAGCGACATCGAGCTCGGGGTGGAACTGGGATGTCCTGTCCTCAAGTTCTTTCCTGCCGCAACCCAGGGAACCCCGGTCCAGTTCCGCACCACCGTGGCGCCCTACCTCCACCTGGGGGTCCAATTCATTCCGCTGGGAGGCCTGACCGCGGAGAACGCCCCGGCATTCCTCAAGGAACGCGGCATGATCGCCCTCGGTGGATCCTGGATCGCCTCCACCGAACGGATCCGAAACGGGGACTGGGCCGCCATCCGCGAAGCCGCTCGGACCGTCCGGACCCAGGTCACCCAGCAACAGGCCCCCCTTCCTTCATGAAACCCATCGTCGCCTTCGGAGAGATTCTGGGGCGGATTTCCATGCCTGGATTCCGCCGCTTCGCCCAGTCCATGCCGGGCTCGGTCGAGATCGAGTTCGCCGGGGCTGAAGCCAACGTCCTGAGCTCGCTCGCACGGCTCGGCAGATCGACCTCCTATGTCACAGCACTCCCCGCGAACGAGATCGGGGACGCCTGTCTGGCCAGTCTGCGGGGCCGCGGCGTCGGACTTGGCCGCGTAGTCCGGCGATCGGACAGCAGACTGGGGCTTTATTTTGTCGAGAAGGGGGCCAACCAGCGGGGTGGATTGGTGGTCTATGACCGGGAAGGCAGTGCCCTCGCCACAACTCCATCAGCCACCTATCGATGGTCGGAAGTCCTCTCGGACGCCGGCTGGCTCCATCTCACCGGGATCACCCCGGCCCTGTCCGCCCTCGCGGCAGAGGCCAATCTCGAGGCTGCCCGGACCGCGATGCAGCTGGGGATTCCCGTCTCCTGCGACCTCAACTTTCGATCCAAGCTGTGGCGCTGGGATTCCAGCGTGTCGCCTCAGGATCTCGCCACCCGGGAGATGAACCGGGTGCTGCCCCATGTCACCCATCTGATCGCCGGCCGGGAGGACGCTGCCTCCATGCTGGACATTCGTCCCCGAGGCACCTCCCCGTCCAGGGATACCCCGGATCGGGACGCGACACTGGACGTCATAACCCAACTGGCCGCGCGGTTCCCGAGGCTGCAGGCCATCGCCATGACCCAGCGCCAGGGTGTCTCGGCGCACCATCATCTCTGGGGCGGATGCCTCTACACGGTCGCGACCCGAGAGGACCACTGGGCCCCGACGGATGCGGAGGGGCGGCATACACCCTATGAGATCACCCAGATCGTGGACCGAATCGGAGGCGGCGACGCCTTCTCAGCCGGGTTGATCTTCGCCTGGAACACTCCGGACCTCTCAAACCCGGAACAGGCGGTCCGCTTTGCCACCGCGGCCTCATGCCTCGCGCACTCCATCGAGGGCGATGCGAATGAGGTCACCCGCGAGGAAATCGAGGCATTGATGGCCGGCTCGACCGGCGGACGGGTCCGTCGCTGAGTCCGTGCCCAGCAAGGAGCGGTGAATAAGGACCTCGTGGACCGGCGTCCCTCAGCGGTCGCCAAGGCCAACCGCTTGTAGGAAAACTTCGCCTTCATCCGAGCAGGAAAAGGAGCTAAACCCGTCCACGCTCGAGACCCGCCGACATCCCGCAGGCCAAAACGTCCAGTCCAACCGAATCATGGCAACCACCACACTGAATGCGGTCAACCCCGCGAACCGAAGCCTGGGACGCGACCTGATCGCGGGCGTCGTCGTCTTCCTCGTCGCCCTACCCCTGTGTCTGGGGATCGCCCATGCCTCCGGGGCACCACTGATCTCCGGGCTCATCTCGGGGATCATCGGTGGCATCCTCGTGGGAACCCTCAGCGGGTCGAACATCAGCGTCGCGGGGCCGGCCGCAGGCCTCGCCGCGATTGTGATGACACAGATCAACACGCTCAATTCCCTGCCCGCATTCTTCCTCGCAGTGACCCTCGCAGGGGGACTGCAGATCGCCTTCGGACTCCTGAAGGGGGGCGTCCTCGCCAATTTCTTTCCGACGAATGTCATCAAGGGCCTCCTCGCCGCGATTGGAGTGCTGCTCATCCTAAAGCAGGTCCCCCACCTCGTGGGTTATGACGCGGACTACGAGGGGGACATGAGCTTCGAACAGGAGGACGGCAAGAACACCTTCACGGCCATCTCCTCTGCGCTGAAGGCGTTCCTACCGGGCGCTGTCCTGGTCGGTTTCGTGTCGCTGCTGATCCTGATCGCCTGGGATGCCACCGGGCTAAAGAAGAGCCTCTTTCCCGGTCCACTCGCCGCCGTGCTGACCGGCACCCTGCTCAGCGAGGCCCTGCACCGGACGGGCGCCGCCTGGGCCATCGAAGCCTCCCATCTCGTCACCGTGCCTGTCGTCGGGCAGGGCGGCATGGGCTGGGGGGATCTCCTCAAGTTCCCCGACTTCAGCCTCATCTCGAAACCCGCGATCTGGATCGCCGGCGCCACCCTGGCGATCGTCGCCTCCCTTGAAACCCTCCTGAACCTGGAGGCGACCGACAAACTGGATCCGGAACGACGGGTGTCGCCCCCCAACCGGGAACTCTTTGCCCAGGGGCTCGGCAACATGGCGGCCGGCCTCGTCGGCGGACTGCCCATGACCTCGGTGATCGTCCGGAGCTCGGTCAACGTGAATGCCGGTGGCAGGACCCGAGTCTCCGCCATCTTCCACGGAATCCTCCTCCTCGGCAGCGTCGTCCTGCTTCCTGGGGTCCTCAACCGCATCCCGTTGTCCTGTCTCGCGGCGGTCCTGGTTGTGACCGGCTGGAAGCTCGCCAATCCGAGGCTTTTCCGATCCATGTGGCAGGAAGGCATCCAGCAGTTCCTGCCGTTCTTCATCACGGTCCTGGCCATCGTGCTGACCGATCTCCTCACCGGCACCCTGATCGGTCTCGCCGTCAGCATCGCGTTCATCCTCAAGAGCAATCTGCTCCGGGGCTTTCGCCTGCTCGAGGAGACACACGTCGGAGGGCTGGTCCACCGGATCGAGTTCTCCAACCAGGCCACCTTCCTCAACCGGGCCCAGCTCGCCGAGACCTTCGCCCGATTCAAGAAAGGTGATCACGTCCTCATCGACGCCCGCCTGGCCGACTACGTCGATGGCGACATTATTTCGATGATCCGCGAATTCACTCAGGAGACCGCTCCGGCGCGTGGCCTCAAGGTCAGTCTGATCGGGTTCAAGGAGCGGTACCCGCTCGAGGACATGATCCAGTACGTCGACGTCAGTACCCGGGAGGTGCAGTCCAACCTCACCCCGGAACGGGTCCTGACCCTGCTCAAGGAGGGCAATGAGCGATTTGTGAACGGCCGAAGGCTCCATCGGGATCTCATCCGCCAGGTCGACGCCACCGCCTCGGGACAGCATCCAATGGCCGCCATCCTGAGCTGCATCGATTCCCGGGCCCCGGCCGAGCTCCTGTTCGACCTCGGGATCGGGGACATCTTCAGCGTTCGCGTCGCGGGCAATGTCGCCCGCGGAAAGGCCATGGGCAGCCTCGAATTCGCCTGCCGGGTGGCAGGATCCAAACTGATCGTCGTCCTCGGCCACACCCGATGCGGGGCCGTGAAGGCCACCTGCGATTTCATCGACAAGGGCCTCGATCCCGTGGCCGCCACGGGACTCACCAATCTGCCCTCGATCACGGAGCCGATCTCCGAGGCAGTCCTCGCTGAGACGACGACGAAGGACAACCGGTCCGCAGCCAACCTCGAGTTCGTCGACCGCGTCACCGCCATCCATGTGCGGAACACGATCCGGTGGATTCAGAACCACAGCCCCGCCCTCGCCGCCATGTCGCTCAGCGGCGAGATCGCCATCGTCGGGGCGATGTACGACGTCAGCACCGGACGGGTCGAATTCCTCGACGGCGTCGGGTTTGCGGCGAAGGGCAAGTCGTAGGTGCGCCATCGCCCGTCCCGACTTCCGGTAGGACCTGTCCGCTATGCGGGGTCCTCCTGGGGATTGGGCGGCGGACGCAATAGAAGCCAGAGATTGGCCATGAGGATGAGCAGTCCTCCTCCCAGAAGATGGGGCGTGAGACTCTCATTGAGGTATCGGATGCCCGTCAGGCCTGAGAGCCAACCCGGCACAAACAGGGTGACGATCGCCGTGAACACCGGCTCGCTGCAGTAGAGCAGGCCCGCCTGGGTGGCGCTCACCCGCGGCTGCCAGTGGTTAGCCAACGGGAATGTGACGAGGGTGCAGACCCCGATGAGCAGCGCGAGAAGCCCCATCGCGGACGGGGAGGCATAGGCCTGGGTCAGCACCCGGGTCTGGGACCCGGCGGCCCAGGCAAGAGGCCAGGTCGACAATGCCATACAGCCAAACATCACGACAGTCGCATGGCGGGAGTTGTTGCCCCGGAAACACGGTCGCTCCAGCCACAGGATCTGGGCTGTGAACAGCACGCTGCCCGCCAGCGTCTCCCACTCGCCGCGACCGAAACTGAAGTCCTCCGTACCCAACCGTGCCAGGAGTGCAGCGCCCCCAACCGCACAGCCCGACGCCCCCAGCACCGACACCGTCGGCCAGCGCAGTCGGGTGACGCAAAACCACAGAGGGATCAGTACGCAATAGCCCTGGGTCAGGAACGACGAGGTCGAGGCCAGCGTGTAGGCCATGCCATCCATCTGGAGCACCAGCCCCATTCCTCCAAACAGCCCGATGCCCGCCCCCTGCCAGACCTCCGATCGGGTCAACCCCCGGAGCGTCCGGGCACAGAACAGTCCGAAGAAGACGGCCGCGACGCTGAATCTCAGTGACGTGCAGAGCGCCGCGAAGAACACGCTCGACTCCCCGGGAACGTTTGATCGGCCCACCTGCTCAAGCGCCTTCATGAACGGAAAGCTAAAGGACCAGCAGGCACAGGTGAACACCAGCATCAGACTGGCTCGCGTGGCAGGACTCATTTGGACCAGGCCAAGCCTAATCAGGCCGAAGTCATCTCGTGATCGAAATCTCTCACAAAGTCAGCAGACGCGTTGGCCGACCCATCCGGCCTGCGCCGCCCGCATCCACGTCTTCCGGTTTTGTCCGTGACCTGAAGACGGTTCGCGGATCCCCTGAAGCAAGGTCATCCACCCCATGCCTCGTCCCCTTTTCGTCGTCACTTCCCTCGCCCTCGCCGCCGGCTTCCTGGGTGGATGGTTCTCTGCCCGGACCCGTGGGCCTGCCCCCAGGGCCGAGATTCCCACCGCTGGGGTGGCGACGGCACTCTCCGCCTCGAATGCGGCCGCCCGAAGTCCGGGTTCACCGAATCCCGCTCCGCTGGACCTCGCCGACCAGCTCCGGGCCGTCCTCAAGCTGCCCACGAACCGTCGGTGGAGTCCGCTGGCCCGGATCACCCTGTCGCTGGACACCCGCACCACCCCGGCACACCTCGACACCGCCCGACAGATCCTGCCCCGGGATCTCTACTACGGGTTCCGATGGATGCTGATCGAACGATGGGTGGAGTCCGATCCGCTCGCCGTGATGACCTGGGCCCAGGCCCTCACCCTCGCGGACGAACGGGAACCGGCCATCCAGGCCGCCCTTCAGGAATGGGCCCGACGCGACCCGGATGCCGCCCTCGAGTGGGTCGGCAGGTCGACCTCCGCCGTGAAGCGGGAACAGTGGATGGGCCAGGTCATCCTGGGCATCGCCGAGACCCATTCCGATCGCGCCCTGGAGCTGATGGAGAAGCTACCGAAGGGGCAACAGGGGATGGTCCGCAACGGGATCATCGAATCGATGGCGGAGCGGGATCCCAAGGCCGCCGCGGAGATGGCTCTCAAGTTCGACAAGTCCCGGCGCTGGGGCGGATGGGACTCGGCCCTGGGGCCTGCCCTGGCGAAGTGGATGGATCAGGATGCCGACGGCGCCCTCGCTTGGTTGAAGTCCCAGCCGGAGTCTCTGCTGCGGAAGAAATCCGTCACCGACACCATGAATCGGCTTTCCTGGCAGAACCCCAAGGCCGCAGCCCAGCTGTTGGAACAGCTGCCGGGGGGACGCCGTCGGGATGACGCCCTGTCCCAGACCCTCAGCAATCTGGGTCGACAGGACCCGGCGGCGCTCCGGGAGTGGATCGGGCGCCAGTCCACCGATGGCGATCGGCAGCTGGGCCAGCTGGCCCTCGCGGAGAGCCTCGCGGATTCCGACCCCACCGCGGCCGCGGCCCTTCTCAAGACGGTCCCTTCCGACCCGAACCGGGTCGGGGCCTTCCGTGCCGTCGGCACCGAATGGGCCGACCGGGATCCGAACGCCGCCGCCGCCTGGGCCCGGGGATTGCCCGAGGGTCCGGCCCGGGACCAGGCCCTGTCCGGCGTCCTCTCCAGCTGGGCGAAGGCAGACCCCCAGGGTGCCGCCCAATACGCGCTGGGACTTCCCAATGGAAACGGGAAGAACCAAGCCATTGCGGAGCTCGCCCAGAACTGGGCCGCCAAGGATCCGGATGCCGCCATGGCGTGGTTGAAGGAGGTCCCCAATCCCGCAACCCGCCGCGATGCGATCCAGAGCCTGATGGGACACCTCGGACACGAGGACCCGTCAACCGCAGCACGATTCCTCGAGCTGCTCCCCGCCGGTGAGAGCCGTCAGAACCTCCTGGGAACCATGGCGAGCCGCTGGGCCGACAGCGATTTGGACGGGGCGATCACGTGGATGAAGACCCTTCCCGAGGGACGCGACCGGAATGCCGCCATCGAGCGCATGAGCTGGAGCTGGATCGAGTCCGACACCAAGGGCGCCGCAGAGTTCGCCGCTAGCCTCCCCGTGGGGCAGACCCGACAGCAGATGCTCAACCAGGCCGCGTCGAGCTGGGCGAACCGCAGTCCCGAGGAGGCGGCCGCATTCGCCCTGAAGCTGCCGACCGACACCACCCGCCAGCAGATGCTGGAGAGCATCGCCTCCACCTGGGCCAGCCGGAGCCCCCAGGAGGCGGCCGCGTTCGCCTCGAAGCTTCCAGAGGGGCCGGGTCGTGACGACGTGGTCAGTCGCGTCGCCGGCAGCTGGGCCAGCGCGGATCCCCAGGGCGCCCTCGGCTGGGTCCAGGGTCTTCCGTCGGGCGCCGCCCGCACCGCAGCCCTCGGCAACGTTCTCAGCGCCTGGGCCTCGGAATCCCCAAAGGAAGCCGCCCAATACCTCCAAAACCTTCCGGGAGGCCTGGAGCAGGAAAGCGGGACCCGGGCGGTGCTGTCCTCCATGGCGACCGCCGACCCCGCCTACACGGCCTCCTGGATCCAACGGTTTCCCGAGGGCAGCCTCCGCGACGACGCGATCACGACCCTTGCGAGCCAGTGGGCAGGCCATGATCCGGCGGCGACCGCCGACTGGTTGAACACGCTGTCGGCCGGACGCGGTCGGGAGGATGCCGTGGCAGCCTTCACCCGGACTCTGTCCAGCCAGGAGCCCTCGACCGCCTGGGAGTGGGCCGGCACCTTGGCAGATCCGAACCGCCAGCAGGACGCCCTCGAGAATGCCGGCCGCCAATGGCTCCGGGTGGATGAGACCGCGGCGCGCTCGGCGATCGAACGCAGCACCCTTCCCCAGGACATCAAGGATCGGCTGCTGCGTGGAGGGGGCTGAAGGCCTGCATCTGACCGGCCCGTGCCGGCCAGTCAGTTCTCCGAGGTTCCACCAACGGCCTTCGCCTCCAGATGCCGGAACAGGTTCTCAAAACGCTGCGCCTTCAGGCGGTGGTGGGAGGCAACCTTCTTGACGCTGTAGCCCTTGGCTGCGAAGTGGCCCGGCTTGTTCCAGAGGAGATAGAGCTCAACCGGCTTCGGTAGACGCCCCGTCGCCTTGTGGAAATCCGAGATCCGGTCGTCGAGGATGCGTCGCGCCACGGTCCAGGCCACCTGGGGATTCGTATAGTCCTTCGACTTCGAGTACGCCCGCCAGACTTCCGGCAGGATCTGGAACCGGCTGATCTCCCCCGCACCGCCCCGAACCCGATCCGCTGCGGAGGCTTCCGGCCCCGTCGCTCCGCTCTCAAACATGGCCAGGGAATCCCGGACAGGGCTGCACCACGCCACCCCCTGGAGGAGGACGAGCACAACCGACATGAAGGAGATCCGAAGCATCTGCGTCGCCTAGGATGCCTGAAGCGCATCCTTTCCGACCATAGAACCTTCAGATGAGTTATCCACAATTCCTCACAGGTTGCTCACAAGCGGGAGCAGGAGGCGAATCCTGCCTTGGACCCCTCTGGCACCGACTGCCATAGGTTCACCGTGCGTCTCCGGGGTGGACTTCACCGTGGAGGCATGGATTCTTCGTGGATCCCCGACCGACTGAGAGTCCCATCGGACTTCAGGACGTCACCGGAACACCGGCCGAACCATGAACCGTCCTTCCGCAATTCCTCCTCGCCTCCGCGGTTTCACCCTCATTGAGCTGCTGGTCGTCATCGCGATTATCGCCATCCTCGCTGGGATGCTCCTGCCGGCGTTGGGCAAGGCGAAGACCAAGGCCATCCAGATCAAATGCCTCAGCAATCTGAAGCAGCTGGGCGTCACCGCGGTCCTTTATGCCGGCGACAACAAGGATCGCTTCCCGGAGATGATCGACCCGGTCTCGAAGACCGGGGGCAACTGGCCCTGGGACCTCCCGGCCCATGTTGCAAACCAGATGACCCAGAACGGGGCGAAACGCCACATCCTCTACTGCCCTGGATTCGAAAAACAGGACAACGACGAGCTGTGGAAGTTCACGACCGACTCCGTCAATGAGACAACCTCCAAGAACACGGGTTTCCGCGTCGTGGGCTACCAGTTCGCCTGGCTTTATTCCCCGCGGGTCCGTGCCACCAACATCACCGAATCGCTGAACCCGAAACCTTGGCGAATGAAGGATGGGACCGACTACAACCCCGGAGCTTCGGACCGGGTGATCGTTGCCGATGCCACCTTGTCTCAGGGCATGAACGAAACCGACCGCTCCAAGAACCGCTATACCAAGGTCGACGGCGGCTGGAAGGGCCACCAAGCTCCGCATCTGAACGGTCGTCTCCCCAGCGGCGGCAATCTTCTGATGGCGGACGGCCACGGCGAGTGGCGGCGTTTCGACAAGATGCGCGTCCGGACCGATGGCGATCCGACCTTCTGGTGGTGAGGTCAGAACGTGGCCCGCGCAATTTTCGGTTCGTCTGCATTCTCCGCTTCGCCCCAAGAGCGAAGACTGGTTACCTTCTCTCCCTCTAACGCGTTCATCATGAGTCCTTTGATCCAGCGCAACACTCGCCTCGCCTCGACCCTCGCCCTCGCCACCCTCTCCGCGGTGAGCGTCGCGGCCCAGTCCCTTCCCGTCACCAACCCCTCGTTCGAGTCGCCCCAGGTTCCCCCGGGGTTCCCGGCCTCGACCTTCGTGGACGGCTGGCAGAAGAACCCGCCCCCGCCGCCCGAGTGGGGCATCACCCCGGATCAATGGGACCAGATGGCCGGCATCTTCCCGAACCCGGCGGCCGGTCAGCCTCGGCACATCGTCAACGCCAGTGGCACCCAGGTGGCCTTCGTCTTTGCCGTCCCTGGCGTCGCCCTGACCCAGCTGACGGCCAACACCTTCAACCCCGGACTCGCCTATAGCCTCGACGTCGGCCTGCGGGGCGGCGGCGCCCTCACCCCCGGAACCCAGTTCTACGTCGGCCTCTTCTACACCGATGGCCTCTCCCGGACCTCCATCGCCTCCACCGTGGTCAGTGCCACGGATGAGCTGACCAACACCGACACCCTCCGCACGATCTCGGTCGCCCTCGGCACCGTGTCCGGCTCCGACGCCTGGTCGGGTCGGCAGATCGGCATCGAGCTGAGTGCGCTTTCCCCGAACGGCACCCAGGGCATCGCCTATTGGGAGGCCGACAACGTCCAGCTCACCGCGGTTCCGGAACCCTCGACGTGGGCCCTCGGCGCCACCGGGCTCCTGGTGATGAGTGCCGCGGCGATGAATCGCCGACGCCGATAGGACGTCGGTGCTCCCATGGCCGCGCTGCGCCGCTCCCGATACCTGCAGATGGGTCGCGTCCTGCTGGGTGCGCTAGCGACCCTGCCTCTGCCGGCCGTCGAGCTCCCGATTCCGAACGGATCCTTCGAACTCCCGAAGACCGACTACGTCAACACCCGAATCACCTCCTGGCAGGAGACCGACTCGCCGCCCGACTATCCCTCCGGAGGGGGATTCTCGTGGGACCAGCTGTCGGGGGTGTTCCACAACACGCCTGCGGGGGCCAGTGATCATCTGACCAACCTCGACGGCCAGCAGGCCCTCTACCTGTTTGCCATCCCTGGAGTAGGCATCCTCCAGGATGCCACTACCCGGGATTGGGATGACTCGGAGCCCAGCCACGCGTTCTCAGTCCCCTTCGAACCCGGAAGCCGTTACACCCTGACGGTCGGACTCATGGGAGGCAGCGGGAACATGCTGCCCGGCGTACCGCTCGAGATCTCGCTCTACCACCGCGGCACCGACGGCACGATCCTCCCGGTCGCCACACGGCGCGTGGAACATGCCCCGGAGGTCTTTACTGACCGGAACCACTTCGTGGACTTTTCGGTGTCGACCGATCCGGTGCTCCCCACCGACCCCTGGTCCGGAAAACTCATGGGTGTGCGGATTCTCTCGGTTGTCTCGGAGTCCCAACGAGGCGGTTACTGGGACATCGACCACGTCCGCCTTTCCCGGGAGATCGTATTGGAGCCACAGGTCGAGGTCCGCACGACCTGGGACGGGGATCCCGCAGTACTGACCCTCCGTTGGGGATCCCAGCCGGGTTTCACCTATCGGGTGATCACCTCGACGGATCTGACCCTATGGACGACTGCAGTGGAGGGTCTTCCTGGCACGGGCGAAGAACTCTCCTGGAAGCTTCCGATCCAGGACGGTGATCGCGGGTTTGTCCGGATCGAGGCTTTGCGGTAGATAGAAGCGTCCTCGCAGCCGTCATCTGGCATGGGGACCCCATGCGCCGCGGCAACCCTCCAACCCAGGGATTCACCCTGATCGAGCTGCTGGTGGTGATCGCTATCATCGCGATCCTCGCCGGGCTTCTCCTGCCGGGTCTGGCCAAGGCAAAGGACTCAGGGCGTCGTGCGGTGTGCACGGGAAACCTGCGCCAGCTGGGCATCGCGATCCACGCCTACGCCCAGGACCACAGCGGGTGGATGCCCTACGGCCCCCAGGCGCCGCCCTTCTCGCACCCCTCGGAGCTCTATCCCTCCACCGGATCCCCCACGAGCCTCTTGTCCCTCCGCGACGGTCGCCCTGCCGGTCTCGGCCTGATGCTGGCGTCGACCCTCGCCCAGACCCCGCGCGTGTTGTTCTGTCCAGGAGCCGACCAACCCACCGACGCCCAGTCGGAACTGATCAAGGTCGGCACCAACCAGGCCCGCGGCAGCTACTACTACCGCCATGGCGGGGTGACGGAGATGTTCTTCACCCCTCCCGCGACACCCCCAAGCCTCAAGCTCGAGGACCCCGGGAACAACCGGAACGGCGTGCCCATCCGAGCCCTCGCCATCGACACCCAGTTCCTATGTTCAGAGGACGTCGCCGTCTTCAACCTGCGGCCCAAGACCCATCACCGAAGGGCCAACTGCAACGTGCTGTTCACCGACGGTCATGTCGTCGGACGCGCCAATCGGGACCAACGCTTCACGGTTGACGTCCGCTCCAACTCCGAACTCCGCGACTCCTTCAACCGCATTCTCCGGGTCTTCGAGACGGCCGACCTCGAACCGTAGCCGAGGGTCCCCGGAATCCACTTCAGCGGGCGATGTCCCGTCGCACCCAGCCCGCACGGCCATCGAGATAGAGCTGGTTGCGGCCACCCCGATGGGCCGACCAACCCGTCTCGGGTGGCCGACTCGAGCCCCGTGACCACGCCTCGGCATACCCTGCCCACCAGGAACGCTCGAAGAACGGGGTCATGAGCCATTCCTCGTCGGAGACACTGCTGCCCCGGAGCCGGGCGATGCTCTCGGGTGTCCGACCCCGGGCATACCGGGCCGCACCGGGATCCGGCTCGGCCAGCTTGTCGGAGATGTAGTTGGCGACGCCCCGGACCGGAGCATTCGTCCCCATCCGGCTCCACGGACCCACGAAATGGGCTCGCCAGTCGTTGGTGGCCGTCCACGGGACGGGTGGGCTCCACCAGAGGCGTGGGTTCGGCTGGTACCGTTCCAGCAACGGGATGAACGACCCCATGGACGCGTACCGCTTCCCCTTGGCGTCGACGGGCGGGGTCAACTGGAGGGCGTCATCGGGAACGAACGGCAGGCGATCCTCCGACTCCCCCTGGTACAACTGCGCGGCCACCCCGATCTGATGGAGGTTCGACAGGCAGGCGGCTTCGAGGGATCTCTGTCGAGCTTTGGCCAACGCCGGCAACAGGAGCGCAGCCAAGATGGCGATGAGGGCGATCACCACCAGCAGCTCGATCAACGTGAACCCGTTTCGTCTCATGGACCCCACGCGTCGAGGAAGGCTGCCGACCGGGATCAGGCGGGTGAAGCGAAGAGTGGGTTACACCTGTAAATTGCTCCTTGTCACCCATCACTGGATGCCCTAGCCCAAAGCACGATCCCCGTCCTTGGAAGCCATGAACTCCTCCCGTGTCGAGTCGTGCCCGCACCACATCCTGGCCTTCACCCTCATCGAGCTCCTGGTGGTGATCGCCATCATCGCGATCCTCGCGGGACTACTCCTGCCCGTCCTCGGCAAGGCCAAGGAATCGGCCCGTGCCACCGTGTGTGCCGGGAACCTGCGCCAGATGGGCCTCGGCGCCACGATGTACGCCCACGACTACCGAGGGCGCCTTCCCTCCTTCCGCGACTGGCTGTGCGTGAAGGTCGGTGACCTGAAGACCGGCAAACTCTTTCCCTATGTCGGCGTCAAGGGCTCCTACCTCTGCCCCACCGACTTCGTCGAACTCAGCTCCCGTCGGAAGATCAAGGGCGCTCCCCCGGTGATGAACGGACACATGGCCAAGCGTGACTTCAGCTTCTCGATGAACTGCGGCCTCTGCCACGCCGAGGAGATGAGCACCTTCATCGCACCCCATCAGACCATGCTGTTCATGGAGACCGTCATGGCGACCAACGACTACTTCGGTGAGGTCGGCCCCACCTTCGGCACCCACACCCTCGCCACCCGCCATAACAACAAGGGCCACTACGCCATGACCGATGGCCACGTCGAACGGGTCAACAGCAAGAAAGCCAAGGAACTGGAGAAGAAGAAGCGGTTCTGGTTTCCCACCCGGGACACCAAGGGACCGAACGGCATGGACATGGCCGCGGGACTTGTGGACTAGGCGGGACACACCGTCGCGACGTTCGCGCGATTCGGATCCACCCGTCAGGCCGGTGGAAGCAGCTCCGGGATCGGCTGCCCGAACGGAAGGATCGGCTGGGGACGACCCGAGAAGTCGTTCAGGTTGGCATTATAGTCGATGTCGAGGTGGTGGTAGACCGTCGCCCAGAGGTCGTTCGGAGAGAGGATGCGTTCGACGGGATGTTCTCCCCGGGCATTGGTCGCACCGATGATCTGCCCCGTCCTCATGCCGCCACCCGACACGATCAGGCTCATCGCCTGGGGCCAGTGATCCCGTCCGGGCTGGGTCATACCCGTCTGGGTGCCCACCTTCTGCTCCAGCCTCGGCGTACGACCAAACTCCCCGGTCACCACGAGCAACACCTTCTTGTCGAGCCCCCGCCGGTGAAGGTCCTCGATCAACGCGCTGACCGCCTGGTCGTAGACCGGAAACCGCCACCGGGAATCGTCAAAGATGTGGCAGTTCACGGCGTGCGAATCCCAGTTGTAGCAGCAGCCTGTCGGCATCGACGCGCTCGGGAACGGATTCTCCCAGACCATCGTCACGAACGGGCAGCCTGCCTCGACGAGCCGACGTGCCATCAACCCGCGCTGTCCATAGGCGCTCCAGCCATAGCGGTCCCGCACCGACACCGGCTCAGCCGACAGGTCGAACGCCGTCCGCACCGCATCGCTGGTGAGCATGCCAGCCGCCCGTTGGCTGAACCGATCCATGGCCGACATCATGCCGCTCGAATCCATGTCCCGACGCAGCCGGTCCAGACCCGACAGCAGATGGAGCCGGTCGTCGAGACGTCCTTCCATGTCGGGAGTGAGACCCAGGTTCTGGACCTTGAATTTCGGGCTACTCGGATCGCCCACCACCATGAACGGCGTGTTGGCCGAGCCCACCCAGGCGGGCCCGAGGCTGAAGACATCGATCTGGCTCCGTCCGTCATCGACCCCCGCGATGACCGGCGGCAGCGCCCCACGATGCCGTTCCTCGATCATGCGGCTGACGATCGAGGTGACCGCCGGCGCATCGTTCACGAACTCTGTCGGCGTGGCCGGGATGCGGCCCGTCATGAACCGCTTGTGCGCCCCACCATGGTCCGCGAAGTCGTGGCAGACGGACCGGATGATATTGAACTTGTCAGCGATCTTCGCCTGATGCGGGAACAGCTCACAGATCTGGATTCCGGAGACGTTGGTCCGGATCGGACGGAAGTCGCCCCGGATCTCGATCGGCTGGTCCGGCTTCATGTCGTAGGTATCGACATGGGCCGGACCTCCCGGAAGCCAGATGAAGATCACGGCCTTGTCCCGGAGCGACCGGCCTGCCTCCTGCGCGACGGATCGGAACCGGAGGAAATCCGAGAGCCCCAGCCCCAGGGCGCTGAGGGCGCCGACCTCGAGGAAACTGCGACGCGAGACCGGTCCCACACACCGGTTCCGTAACGCATGGGTCTGCCTCGGGGTCATCGTTTCCGACCTTGGTCAGGACCGTCCCAGCTGTGAAGCCTTTTGGCGGAGCGGCGGACATACCAAGGGCCATGGGCCCATCCGCTGACAACCCGGAGAATGCAAGCTCCGCTGAGACCGCCCGAGTTCGAACCCCAGCGGGATTCCGCCCGACCCGCCCCCGTTTACCAAGTCCGCAAGGCTACCCTGGATGCCTCCCATCTGGAGGGTCCCAGGGTCAATCCACTTGAGAAGAACGCTCTGGGAGTTGAAGAAATCCTTTTCCTCCGTCGCGGTCGCGGCCCCACCCGGCGGCAGCACACCCGGGCAGAAGGAACGATCCCTGTAACCGGACTTTCACGGACCAACAGGCGGAGCTTTCGGAGTGACCGGCCCCGACACCACAGGCTTGGAGGCCTGATTGGGAACAGGACCCCTCCGGGTGTTTCCACCAGCCCACAGGGAAAGGGTCCACATCAATGCCACCGTCAGTGTCAAAAAGGATTTCACTGCCACCATCCTTACCCAATCCAGCCCCCATCAATAACATCCCTGTCGGGCTATTGGGGGCAGAGCTCACGAGACCTACTGACAAACCTCAGTGACGTTTTGCGGTCAGATGGAACGTGGAAGCTGAAACCCCAACTTCCTGATCTTCTACCTCTATCGCGACGGTCCTCGAAACAACTGTCTCTTCCGCCTTCTTCCGCGTCGCCGCGTGAGCCTCTTTCCTTCCTCCGCCAGGAGAAGCTGGCGACCCCACGGGGACTCGAACCCCGGTTACTGCCGTGAAAGGGCGGTGTCCTAACCACTAGACGATGGGGTCGTCTTCTGTCTCCCGCGACGGCGCTGGTGGGTCGGGTGGGACTCGAACCCACGACCAACGGCTTAAAAGGCCGCTGCTCTACCACTGAGCTACCAACCCGCGCTCTGCGCAAGAGGCTGCGCAAAGTACCGGGACACTCCGACCACGCAAGCGTTTTGAACCCTACCCAGAGAAACCACCCGAAGTGCCCCCACTGCAGCCACCAATAAACTAGACCCACTGATTCTGCTCCCAGCGCCCTGAATCGATTCCATAGCCCCGGCTCAACCAAGGACCTTCGCACCGACTCACCGACCGCCGATCAGCTGGACTCCACCCACCCGGAAGGCCAGCACCACAAGAAGCGTCCCGATCATGGCCAGAGGGGTGGCCACCCGCATGAGCTCTCGGGACGAGAATTCACCCGAGGCGTATGCCATGGCGTTGGGAGGCGTGCTGCTCGGCAGACACATCGTCAACGAAGCCACAAAGGCTATCACCAGTGTGGACTCGACCAGTGGGGTCTCCACGCCGACACCAGCCTGTGCCGATTCCGTGGCCACAGCCGCCACCGGGATCAACAGCGTCGCTATGGCTGTGTTGGACATGAAGTTGCCCAGCACGAGGGTCGTCACCGCAAGGATCCATGGCAGTCGGGATGCTTGGGAGGGACCCGGATCCAGCAAGGCGGCTAGATGACGGTCCAATCCCGTCTCCTGCATGCCGGTTCCCAACGCGATGCCCCCGGCCACCAGAACCAGGACACTCCACTCGATGGACGCGAGATCCCGTGCCGACACAATCCCGACAAGCATCAGGAGCAGCACCGCCACTAGGGCGATCCATGCTGCTGGAAGTCCATGGATCGGGGTGCTCATCCAAAGGAGGATCATGACCGAGGCGATACCGATGACTGTTCGGGCAGCTCCAGAAAACGGACGGGATTCCGGGCAGAGCCCAAGGTCCAGACCCGCTGGCGGAAAGCAGATGAGCAACAGACGCCAGGCGAGCAACAACAAGACCAGCACGATCGGCACGGCAAGCGCCATCCAGCCCACAAAGGGAACCGCGAAACCCGCACTTTCCAGATGCCCCGACGCGATGGCGTTTGGAGGCGAGGCGATCGGCGTGGCCATGCCACCCACGTTGGCCGCCAGAGGAACCGAAAGAACCAGTGCCTTCCGAAAGGAATGACCCTTCGGTATGCCCGACAGCGTTGGCCCCAGCAGGGAGAGCATGAGTGCCGTCGTGGCTGTGTTGCTCATCCACATCGACACCCCGGCAGTGACCAACAGAACCCCAAACAGAAGGCGGGACGGCGAAGTTCGAAACGGGCGTAGCAGAACCGCGGAGACCGCCTGATCGGCCCCGGTCTTGACCGCCGCGCGGGCGAGCACAAAACCACCGAGGAACAGCAGGAGGACCGGGTCCAATCCCCAGACCAAGACCTGACGAAACCGGGGACCACCTCCCTCTGAAAACCCAAGGAACCCCCATTTCCACGGATTTCCAAAGAGCACCACCTCCAGCATGAGCACCAACAGGGAGGTCCAATGGGCCGGGATGACATCCGAAACCCAGAGGAACGCCGCCAGGACAAAGATTCCGGACATCCAGACAATTTCCCTCGGAAGCTCCTGGAGGAACGCCAGACCGCCCGCCACCAGGAGCGCTGAGACAACCCCAGCCGAAAACCCGAGGAGGCGGGCTGGCATCGACCAAGTTTGCGGCAGGGACATATCAACGGCTCCTACGCCACTCCCATCACCCGGGCAAGCTCCATGCCCGCTGATTGCATGGGACAAAGGAACGGCTGCAACGTCACTGGGTTCCTGGATCTCATCGGACAAGGACGCCATCCAAGCCACCCCGGTAACCCCAAGGCTTCGGTCTTTCCGTCGTCGCGGCCTCCGATACCCTCACCCGCGACATGAAGACCGCGTTTCTCTTCGCCGGACAGGGTTCCCAGGTGATCGGCATGGGCAAGGACCTCGCCGCCGCCTTTCCAACCGCCCAAGCCCGCGTCACCCAGGCCGACCAAATCCTGGGATACCCGCTCAGCCAGATCGCCTTCGAGGGACCCGAGGATCAACTGACCCGCACCGAAAACGCCCAGCCCGCCATCTACCTCGTCAGCTGGATCGCCATGGAGCTCCTCCTCGAACATGTCCCCGGACTGAAGGCCGACGCCACCGCCGGACTCTCCCTCGGGGAGTTCACCGCCCTCGCGGCAGCCGGAGTCATGACCTTCGAGGACGGACTCCGGGTCGTCCGGGCCCGGGGACGCTTCATGCATGAGGCCTGCGAGGCGACGCGCGGTGGCATGGCCGCCATCATCGGGCTCGACGAGACTCCGACCCGCGAGGTCTGCGAGGCCACCGGGGTCACCCTCGCCAACCTCAACTGTCCGGGACAGATCGTCATCTCCGGGGAGCTCGATCGCATCCCGGCCGCTGTCGAGGCCGCTAAGGCCAAGGGGGCCAAGCGCGCCATCCCACTCACCGTCGCCGGCGCCTACCACTCCCCGCTGATGCAGTCGGCGCAGCCCCGACTCGCGGCCGAGCTACTGTCGATCCCCCTCCAGTCCCCACGCGTCCCGGTGATCGCCAACGTCACGGCCCAGCCGCATGGCAGCCCGACTGAGATCGCCAGACTACTGGTCGACCAGGTGACCCATCCGGTGCGCTGGGAGGAATCCATCCGATGCCTCCTGGCCCAGGGCTTCACCCGGTTCATCGAGCTCGGACCGGGCACCGCGCTGACCGGGTTCCTCAAGCGGATCGACAAGACCGCCACCGTGTTGAACGTCGCCGACGTCGCGAGCCTCGAGACCGCCGCGAAGGCCCTCGGCGCCAGCTGATCCGAACTTGGACGCGACGGACGATTGCCTGCCCCGGGCCCCCGTCCTACGCTCCTCCCATGAGTCTGGAAGACAGCATCGGCGATATCCTCCGCAAGGCCCGCATCTCCACCGAAACCTCGGTCGCCGCGGCCGCGAAGGCCGCCGGTCTGTCCGAGGCGGACTACGAGGCGATCGAGTCCACCGGAAAGGCGCCGACAGGAACACGATTCGGTCCGCTCGGGGACCTTCTCACGATCGGCGGGGCCCGTCTCGAGGCCCAGAGCCACGGCTGGCTTCCCGCTGCGGTGGACCTCACGGCCTGGCAGGCGTTCGAGATGATCACCACCGCAGGCGACGGCATGACCGTGAACGCCTATCTGGTCTGGGATCCCGACACCAAGAAGGCGGCGCTGTTTGACACCGGCTTCGAGGCCTCCCCGATCCTGACCCTGATCCAGGACCACGCCCTGCATCTCGATCACATCCTGATCACCCATTCCCATGCCGACCACGTGGCGGCGCTGGGCGATCTCAGGAAGGCCTTCCCGAACGCCCGCGTCCATTCCGGTTCCCGCCAGGCCCCTGCGGACCAGCAGCTCAAGGCGGGCAGCACGTTCACGGTCGGCTCCCTACAGATCCGCCATCAACCCACCCCGGGTCACGCGGAGGATGGAGTCACCTTCATCGTCACCGGCTGGGCCAACAGCGCGCCGCCTGTGGCCATCGTCGGCGATGCCATCTTCGCCGGATCAATGGGCGGTGCCCGTGATCAGCTGAAGCTGGCCCGGGCCCGGGTCCAGGACGTCATCCTATCCCTGCCCGCCCCCACCCTGATCTGCTCTGGCCACGGCCCCATCACGACCGTCGGAGAGGAGAAGGCCCACAACCCCTGGTTCCCATGAACGCCCAGCGCCTGGTTCTGATGTCCGTCCTCGCGACGGTCTGGATGACCCCAAACGCGGTCGGCGCGGATCCTGCACCGGCCCAGTCGACCAACGGCATCCCAGGAACCAAGGCGCTGACCCCGATCACGGCGCCATGCATCACCGAGGCACCTGCCCAGCCGGAGGCGAAGAATGGCGAGGTCCCGCTCGTCCTGAGCACCACGACCTCAAAGGCCACGACCCCGGGTGAGGACACGAAGCGTCGACTCGAAACGCCGCCTCCCTCGGAGTTGATCGAGAAATACGGCAGTGCTGGATTCCTGATCCGTCAGCCGAGCCGAAGCAACTTCGTAGAGCTGTTCAATCCCCGCGCTCCGCAGTCCTATGGGCCCCGTCCCAAGCCCACCTTCAACAAGGATCCCAACCTGAAGCCGGGGGCGACCCTGCCCCGGACCTTCATCCGCGACGGCATCCGGAACGAACCCGACCTCAAGGTCTACTCGCTCCCGTTCTGAACCGTCGGCATGGGATTGCGTCTTCCACTGGCCGGACTCGTTCTCCTGCTGGGCGGGCTCCTCACGGGACTCATTCGTCCCAGTGCCGGGGAATTCCGTCCTTCCAAGCTCGCGGCTCTCGATGCCGCGGTCACAAACGCCATCGCTGCAGGCCGTCTTCCCGGGGGAGTGCTGTGGCTGGAGCGACAGGGTGAGGCCCATGTGCGGGCGTATGGTGAACGAAGCGTCCGACCCACCAGGGAACCGATGACCCCGGACACGGTGTTCGACGCTGCATCGTTGACCAAGGTGGTGGTGACGACCCCCTGCCTCCTCAGGCTAGTGGAGGAGGGACAGGTGGATCTGGATGCGCCGGTCGGACGGTATCTGGAGGGATTCTCGGGCGAAGGTCGGGATTCGATCACGGTCCGTCATCTCCTGACCCACGTCTCCGGCCTGCCCCCGGGACTTCCCCGTTCCCCTGCCTGGCATGGCGCCAGTAACGCATTGGCTCTCGCCTGTACGCTGCCTCTGGCGGAACCACCCGGGACGCGGTTCCGATACAGCGACATCAACTTCATCCTGCTGGGGCTTATCATCGAGAAGGCTTCCGGAGTGCCGCTCGATCGGTTCGCGACCAACACCCTCTTCACTCCGCTCGGCATGACCCGCTCCGGCTACCTGCCGTTCACGCCGTCCGGGACCAATGATCTTCCACAGAACCTACCGGACTCCGGACTCGACCGGATCGCGCCGACCGAGGAACTCGCGGGCCCGGTGCTGCTACGAGGGGTGGTCCATGACCCCACTGCCCGCCGGCTCGGCGGCGTGGCGGGTCATGCCGGTCTCTTCGCTAGCGCTGGCGATTTGGCCCGGTTCAGCCGGATGGTGCTCAACGGCGGCACTCTTGACGGTCGGACCATTCTCAAACCGGAGACAATCCGCCAAATGACCGCCGTACAGACCCCACCGGGTCTGCCGCGTCGCGGACTCGGCTGGGACATCGACTCTCCCTACGCAGGTCCTCGAGGCGGCGTGTTTCCGCTGGGGAGCTACGGTCACACGGGGTGGACCGGCACGTCGCTCTGGATCGATCCCTTCTCCCGCACCTTCCTGATCTTCCTGTCGAATCGGAACCACCCGACCGAGGAAGGCAATGTCGTAGCCCTCCGCCGCGAACTTGGAACCCTCGCCGCTGAGGCGGTGGACTCATTCAATTTTGTAGGCATTCCCGGAGCCCTGCCGCCGGCACCCACCTCGACCAATGGCGTCACGGCGCCCGCCGGGCCGACCCAGACCGAAGTCCTCAACGGCATCGATGTGCTGGTCCGGGACAACTTCCGCCCCCTCCAAGGATTACGCGTCGGTCTGGTCACCAACCAGACGGGCCGGGATCGCCGGCGTCGCCCGACGATCGATCTCCTGCGTGGCGCCACGAACCTCCAGCTTGTCGTGCTGTTCAGTCCCGAGCACGGCATCCGGGGGGCGCTGGACCAGGAGAAGATCGGTGACACCACCGACCCCGTTTCCGGCCTACCCGTGTATAGCCTCTATGGGGAACGACGAGCCCCAAGTCCCGAACAGCTCGCGCCGCTCGACGCCGTGGTGTTCGACATCCAGGACATCGGCTGCCGGTTCTACACCTACATCTCCACGCTCGGGAACTGTCTAGAAGCCACCGCCCGGGCCGGGAAGAGGCTGATCGTGCTCGACCGCATCAACCCGATCACCGGAAGGGTCGAGGGACCGGTCTCGTCCGGGGAACGCAGTTTCGTGGCGTGGCATGAGATCCCCCTGCGCCACGGCATGACCGTTGGGGAACTCGCACGACTCTTCAGCGCCGAGCGGAAGCTGAACGCCCGACTGGAAGTTATCCGGGTCGAGGGCTGGACTCCCAGCCAATGGATGGATCAGACCGGTCTGCCCTGGGTCAACCCCTCGCCCAACATGCGGAGCCTCACCGAGGCGACCCTCTATCCGGGCGTGGGCCTGCTGGAGTTCTGCGCAGTATCAGTCGGACGCGGCACCGGAACGCCATTCGAGGTCCTGGGTGCCCCCTATATCGACGATCTGGCCCTCGCCTCGGAACTCAACCAGGCCGGGCTTGCCGGAGTACGCTTCCTGCCGATCCGCTTCACGCCCACCGCCAGCGTGTTCGCCGGCAAGGAGTGCGGCGGGGTGCAGATCCTCCTGACGGACCGGACCCAGTTCCGGGCCGCCGATTTGGGAGTGCTGCTGGCGACAACCCTGCAGCGGAAATACCCGGATCAGCTGCAGCTCGACCGCATGCAACGGCTGCTGATGAGCCCGGCGGTCCTGGAGGCGATCAAGGCTGGAAGTTCACCCGCTCAGATGCGGGCGCTCTGGAACGAGGCCGTCACCCAGTTCGAATCCCGCCGGAAGGAACACCTGCTGTATCCCAGGGGGAGTTGAGAGCTGAGCGTTGAGCGTTGAGGGTTCAACCACGCGTCTGGGATTTGCGGAGGATGTCGGGGATTCCGCGGAGGTCGCCACCACGATACTACGGCAAGGAACCCACTCCGTTGGGTCCCCAGAGAATCTACGACGGTTGAGCGGCGCTGGGGGAGGAGCCGGGGTTGTCTGGCGTTCGAGAGGCGGCCGGCCGCCTTGACGGGTGCGCACCGCGTGGCGGATCGAGATGGGGACCTGAGGGACCAGGTCCCTACCCTGCAATATACGGTCCCCACCAGGGCGGGCGCTCCCGCGCCCGGTGATGCAGGGCACTGCATCACCCACCCTCATGGATCTGAGTGAGGCGCGTCTGAACCCTCAGCTCTCAACTTGCTCCCCCCCTCAGTCCTCGCTCGTCGCCAGCTTCGCCAGCACGCTGAGATCCTCGAGGGTGGTGGTGTCACCCTTGATCTCGATTCCACTGGCGACCTGCTTGAGGAGCCGACGCATGATCTTCCCTGAACGGGTTTTGGGCAGGGCATCGGCGAAGCGCACGTCGTCCGGCTTGGCCACCGGACCGATCTCCTTGCCGACGTGGTTCCGCAGCTCGGCCTTAAGCTCCGGAGTCGCCTTATGGCCGGTCTTCAGGGTCACGAAGCACACGAGGGCCTGGCCCTTGAGCTCATCCGGACGCCCCACCACAGCTGCCTCGGCGACGCTTGGATGGCTGACAAGGGCACTCTCAATCTCAGCCGTACCGATCCGGTGACCGGCCACATTCAGGACGTCGTCGATGCGGCCCACGATCCAGAAATAGCCGTCCTTGTCCTGACGACAGCCGTCGCCCGTAAAGTAGGACCCCTTGACCTCGCTCCAGTAGGTGGCCTTGAACCGTTCCGGATCACCCCAGATCCCACGGAGCATCGAGGGCCACGGCTTGCGGATCACCAGCTTGCCGCCGGTGTTGGCCGGGACCGCCTTGCCCTTGTCGTCCACGACCTCGGGCAGGATCCCGAAGAACGGCAGGGTTGCCGTGCCCGGCTTGAGAGGCGTCGCGCCCGGCATCGGCGTGATCAGAATCGACCCCGTCTCGGTCTGCCACCAGGTGTCCACGATCGGACAGCGGCCGCCACCGATCACGGTGTGATACCACATCCAGGCCTCAGGATTGATCGGCTCGCCGACAGAGCCCAGGAGTCGGAGCGAGCTGAGGTCGTGCTTCTTCGGCCATTCGTCGCCCCACTTCATGAACGCCCGGATCGCCGTGGGAGCCGTGTAGAGGACGGTCACCCCGTACTTCTCGATGATCCGCCAAAACCGGTCGGGCTCGGGCCAGTTCGGGGCGCCCTCATACATGACGCAGGTGGCGCCGTTGGCGAGCGGCCCGTAGACGATGTAGCTGTGGCCGGTGACCCAGCCGACGTCGGCCGTGCACCAGTAGACGTCATCGGGTCGGAGATCGAAGACGTACTTCGAGGTCATCTTGGCCCCAAGCAGATAGCCTGCGGTGCTGTGGAGGATGCCCTTGGGTTTCCCGGTGGAACCGCTGGTGTAGAGGATGAACAGCGGCGCCTCGGAATCCATCGCCGCGGCAGGACACTCGCTGGTGACGTACTCGAGCTCGCGGTGCCACCAAACGTCCCGTCCCTCCTCGATATGGACCTCGTTCCCAGCACGACGGAGCACGATCACCTTCTCGATTGTCTTGGCCAGGGGCTTCCCCTCCGGATCGGTGAGCGTCAGGGCCTCATCGACATTCTTCTTAAGCGGCACCACGGCGCCACGGCGATATCCGCCGTCGGCCGTGATCACCATCTTGGCTCCGGAATCCTGGATGCGGTCCGCGACGGAGGCGGCACTGAAGCCGCCGAAGATGACGCTATGCACCGCACCGATGCGGGTGCAGGCCAGCATGGAGATGGCGGCCTCGGGCACCATCGGTAGATAGATGATGACCCGGTCGCCCTTCCCGATGCCGTTCCGCTTCAGGACGTTGGCGAACCGCGACACTTCCCGGTGCAGCTGGCGATAGGTCAGGACCCGTTCCTCACCCGGGTTCCCATCGGTGGCAGGCTCACCCTCCCAGATCAATGCCGCCCGGTTGGCGACATCGGTGTCGAGCCAGCGGTCCAGACAGTTCGCGGCCACGTTGAGCCGTCCACCAAGGAACCATTTGGCAAAGGGTTCCTTCCACTGGAGCACCTTGTTGAAGGGCTTCATCCAGACCAGTTCGGTTTTGGCATGCTTGGACCAGAAGCGCTCCGGATTCTTCACGGACTCGGTCCAGAGCTTCTTATACTGGGCCATGCTCTGGATGACGGCGCGGCGTGCGAACTCCTTCGCGGGCTTGAAGACCCGGTTTTCCTTAAGGAGCGACTGGAACTTCTGGGCGGGGGAGGAGGACTTGCTCATGCGACAACGGGAACGATTGAAGTGCAGAGTGTGGAAAGGCCAGCGCTCCCGCGTCAATGCGCATGGGCGGAAGACAAAGACCGGGACGACCTCGGAACGTCATCCGCATCCCTGGTGGGTGCCGCAGTGCTCTGTGGCACTCGGGCTCGGAGAGCCCGACCCACCCCAGGCGCAGTCAGCTCTGAGATCCAGGAATTCCTGCGCACCCCGCCACCCGAGGGCAGAAAGGGCTTCTGGGTCACGGGCACAGCGTGTCGAGGCCCTAGCCGTGCCATGGGCGCGAAACGCGCCCAAGTGTCGCAGGGCACTGCGACACCCACCCCTGCTGGCCTGCGGCCTGCCGGGAATTCCAGACCCATTGGAACGGGTTCGGTAATCCGTGTCCGTTTCCGCAAGGGGCGGGTGTATCTCTATAACCGAGCGCATGGAACCCACCGACCACGAACTGATCCTCCGCTTTGTCCGGGAACGATCCGAGAGCGCTTTCAGCGAGCTGACCCGGCGTCACCTCAACCTCGTGTACGGCACCGCTCATCGCGTGGTAGGAGACTCGGAAACGGCACGCGATGTCGCCCAGACCGTGTTCACGGACCTCGCACGCAAGGCTCCCCACTGGGATCCGTCCACCGTGCTGCCGGCATGGCTCTATCGGGCCACAACCTTCGCGGCCGCCAAGGCTCGCCGCAGCGACCAACGCCGTTGCCAACGCGAATCCGAAGCCATGAGACGCCACGCCCTCCGTGCCGACACCGATCCCGAGATCGACGCCCTGCTGCCCCTTCTGGACGAAGGATTGGCCCGGCTTTCGGATTCCGACCGCGAGGCCCTCATCCTCCGGTTCCTGAGCGGCCAAAGCCTACGTTCGGTCGGGGAGGCCCTCGGTGTTGGCGAGGACGCCGCCCGCAAACGGGTGGAACGGGCACTGGAGCGCCTCCGCCAGCTCCTGGAACACCGGGGACACACCGTCAGCAACACCACCCTCGCCCTCGCGCTGGGAATCGCAGCGAGCGATATCGCTACACCCGCACTGGCAGCCACCATCGCCAGTGTCGCCTCGGCCAGCCTGCCGACGATGGGATGGACGCTCGCCACCGGCGCCGGGCTCGGTGCCGTCGTCGTGTCGGCGGCATTGGAGCTCCTGCTGGCCTCGCAATCCCGGGAGATCGCCACTCTGAGGCAGCAGCTGCAGCCCCTCTCCACCGGAGTCGCGTCAGAGACCGCACTGTCCGCCGCCACGCTCGCGGATCCCGACGAGGAACTGCTCCAGCTCCGACAGCAGGCGGAAACCCTTCGCCTCAACCGACCCACCAGCGGGTCCGGCAACCCGACCCCACCCGCTCTGACGGAGCCCCATCAACGCCCCCTGCTCCTCGGCATGGATGCCCCGGTTCCCATCGAACAGCTCGTCGAAGCCGGGGCAGAATCCCCTCAACACGCGTTGCAGTCTTTTTTTGCGGCAAACATCCATGAGGACCTGGATCGTCTGCTCGAGCTGGCCCCCTTCCTCTGCGGTGGTCAAGGACCCAGCGCGCCGGCGTCCAAGGACAGCCCAGCCGTCCAGGCATGGTTTACCCAGATCAAGGAGAGCCACTTGCTGGATGGGAAAATCACCGAAGTGAAGCATGTCGTGTATCGCGACCCAAACAACGCCATCGTGCGGATTCGATTCAGCGATATCCACTCGTCGAAGGAACTGGGTGTCGACAGTCTGCGATTGATCCGATTGGAGAACGGCTGGGTGCTCACCGATGGCAAGACCGACTCCTCCGCATCGCCCTCCGAGGGGCCATGATTGGACCCAACCCGCAAGCCCCATGAACCCTCGCAAACCGCTCTGGATAGCCCTCGGACTGGGAATCGCCGTCTGGATGACATCGATCGCCTTCCGCTTCGAGAGGCAGCGTCAGGAACTCACTGGACTCCGAGAAACCCAGGCCCAGGCGGCGACTCCGACCTCGTCCGCCCTGCCAACACCCACGGCTCAGCCGAACCCGTCGGACGAACTCCTGCGAGCCCGTGGCGAGGTGTCCCAACTCCGGCGTGAACGGCTCGAGAATCCCGTACGAACCTCCGCCGGGAACTCAGGAGTCAACGCCATGGGTAGTGATCCCAGCGATCCCTCACACCACTCCAACTATCGGACCGCCGACTCGCTCCAGAACCGCGGCTTTGCGACGCCGGACGACGCCCTGGAATCCTTTCTGTGGCACTTCGCAGAACCCGGTCGAATGAAACCACCCACGGAGGGGGGACTCGACCTGCTGTGGCACATCCCGGACCAACCCGCGCCTCGAGGATTTCACCGGAGGATCGATCTGGGATTCGGATTCGCACGCCTTGAAGGATTCCGGATCAGGGCGCGACGTGAGATCTCACCGGAGGAGGTGGCCTTCGAGATCGAACGCAAAGAAAACGATCATAACGTGGTCGAGATCCGGCGGTTTGTCAGGGTCGGCAACGTTTGGAAGTGCGAGGCCGAGGTACGGCTTGAACCGAACACTCCATGACGGGGTGCACGGGCTGAGTGCGATTTACGTCATGTTCCGAACTCTCCTGGTGGGTGCCGCAGTGCTCTGTGGCACTTGGGCTCGGAGAGCCCAACCCACCCCAGGTGCAACCGGCTGCTGGGCTGAGCCGTTCCCGAACCCTCCGGCAGCCCGGAGGACCGAACGGCAGCTTCTATGGAGTTCCCGGATCCTTCCGGGGATCCCGTCCGCCTTCACGGGTACGCAACGCCGAGCGGATCAAGATAGGAACCTGAGGGACCAGGTCCCTACTTCGACTACTTCCCGCCGGCCGGGGCCATTTCGACGACAACGTCGGCACCCTGGCCGGCCGCGATCTCGAGCGACTGCTTCACGATACCGGCCTTGAGATGGTTCACCTCGAGGTCGTACTTGCCCGGGGGCAGTCCGGCTGGGAGTTCAAACCCACCCTTGTCGTCCGTCACCGCGAAGAACGGGTTCTCGAGGACATGCACATAGGCGACCATCCAGGGATGGACGTTGCAGGCAAACTTCACGCCCAGCTCCGGCTTGTCGAAGGACTTCTCGTTGATCTGGTCCTTGGACGCCTGGGCGAAATTGAATCCCTTGTTGCTCTTGGGGGTGGCGTTCACGTTGTGCATGAACGGATCCGAGTTCTTCACTTTGAAGGTCTCCCCGACCGTCACGGCCGAGACATAGGGCTCGTACATGCATCCAGCCTGGTCGATCAGGATGGGCTCCGCGCGCTTGCTGCCGGCACCGGCAGGGGCCTGGACGATCCGGACCAAGGCGTAGCGCAGGCCGCCGTCGTCCCCGACCACATAGCCACGGGTCCGGGCCGTGCCCACCGCCACCTTGCCGCAATTCGCGTCCGACTTGACCGCGCCGATGACCGTCTCGGCCGGAGGGGTACCCTTGAGGACGACTCGACCCCGAATCTTGCCATCGGCGGTCGGGGTGACCTTGGGAGGATTGACCGTCACGGCGGCGGCGACCGCAGGGGCCGGCTTCTCGACCGGTTTGGCCTCGGCGGCAGGCTTCTCGGCAGCCGGTGCCTTTTCCGCAGCAGGAGCACCGTGTCCGTGGGAGGATCCACCGGCGACGACTTCCTGGACATTCACCACGATGATCTGATTGGTGATGATGGGCCGCGGCCTTGCACCAGGTTCATGGACGACGTCCTTGGAGGGCCCCTTGAGGGCGAAGAACACAGTCGCGGCAGCGGCAAGCAGCAACAGCAACGCGATCAGGATCAGCAACGGATCGGACAGCGGGGATTTACGGTCGGCAGCGGACGACATGGCGCGAGGAGAATCCGACACTCGCGATCGAGCGCAAGTCCCGACATCAACCGCTCCCGCTCCTCGGCCTCAAACCAGGTCAAAGAGCAGAACCTGGGAGTCCTGGGTCGCCTCCACTGCCAGTTCCGACTCGGACCATACCGCCAGCCCATCCCCCGACTCCAAGATCTGGCCATCGATATCCACCCGACCCTCCGCTACATGGATCCAGACATATCGCCCCGTCGCCATCGAATGGCGCACCCGATTTCCCGGACGAAGCCGGGCCAGCAACAGGTCGGCATCCTGATGGATCCGGATGGACCCCTCCCGACCCGTTGCAGAAGCGACACAATGCCAACGTCCCGGTTCCGCCCCGACGAGGGACCGGTCCGCATAGGCCGGGGTGACGCCCCGCTGTTGGGGCACGATCCAGATCTGCAGGAGGTGGACGGGTTCCGAATTGGACGGGTTGAACTCGCTGTGGAAGACCCCAGTCCCCGCCGCCATGTACTGGACCTCCCCCGTCTGGATGATCCGGCGGTTGCCCATGGAATCCTGATGTTCCAGCGCACCGCTCAGGATATAGGTCAGGATCTCCATGTCCCGATGGGGATGCCGCCCGAATCCCGCACCTGGGTCGACGGTGTCGTCATTCAAGACCCGCAGGCTGCGGAACCCCATCCACTCCGGGTCGTGGTAATCGGCAAACGAGAACGTATGCCAAGCCTTCAGCCAGCCGTGATCGGCGTGACCGCGTTGATCCGCCTTCCGAAGAAGCCGCATGGGTCGGGACGTGGCGCGTGTTCAGGGTTTCTGGGTCTTCAAGAACGCCAGCACCTGCTCGGCCTGGTCGGACGTGGAGCCCTTCGGATCGACCCAGACGCACTTGCCGTCCTTGAACAGGAATGCGGATCGGCTGGCCATGCCAATGACACCCTTCACACCAAAGGCCTCGGTCACGACCTTCTCCTTGTCGGCCAGGAGCGGGAACGGGAATTTCTGATCATCGCGGAACCTCTTCTGGCTGGCTTCGCTGTCGGTGCTGACGCCGAAGACCTGGACCCCGGCCTTCTGGAGGTCAGCCCAGCTGTCCCGGAGCGAGCATCCCTGCTTGGTGCAGCCCGGCGTGCTGGCCTTGGGATAGAAATACACTAGCAGGTATCCCTTCTCACCCACCTTGGGCAGGTCCACCACCTTGCCGTCCTGGTCGGGACACTGGACAGCCGGAATGGCGGCCCCGACGGCGAGTTTTTCGGCGGCGTTGCTGAAGAACGGAAAGAGGGAGGCAAACATGATGAGGAGGATTCGTTTCACGGGCCAAATCTGAGATGTGGATCCGAATCCGCAACCCGCGTCTCCGGGCGTGAATGGGAATCTGCCGTTGCCGGAAAGCCGCTCCACGGATTAACCACAGCCCATGCAGTACCACGCCCACCGATGGATCCTCCCGGTCGTCTTGAGCGTACTGGGGTGGTTCACCGTGGGTGTGCCGGGACATGGCCAGGAAACCGCCAAGACGTCTCCTCGCGCATCGTCGGCAATACTGCCCCCAGTCCGGTCCACCGGCACCGGCCTTCTCCTCGAACCGCCGCTGATGCTGACGAATGTGACGCGGGCCCAGTTCATTGAGATGGCCGGAACGATTGGTCGACATCGCATCGGACGGCCCTGGACCCAACCCGTGTTGCCGCTCCCAGAGCCCAAGACACGGAAGGGACAGGCGCTGACCCAGACGGAGGTGCGGGACTACATGCTGGAGGCCCAACGCCGGTTTGATGCCGGAGAGTCCGTGCCCGTGTCGGACGTCGGGCTCATCAGCACTCAGGAGGACGTGATCCGCCAGCCGATGCTGAACCACATCGCTGCGTTCTCGAACTCGGTCGCCCGGGTCTACCTGCTGGTCCAGCGGACCGCCACCGACCGATCCTGGTCCTACTACTCGATCGTCCAGGACGTCACCCAGACGCCAGCGGTCGACCACTTCGCCGAGCTTACCCGCACCGGGCCCAAGTTCGAAGGTACGAGCTGCTACAAGTGCCATGCCTCAGGCCCTCTCGCGATCCATCCCAACCGGGAGGACCTGGTCCTCGATGGCAGCCTCGCAACCGCCCTGAACGAACACATCGCGAACCAGCCCCTGTCCCGGTTCCACTTCCCCGCGGACAGTCCGTCTCCGCCCCCCGGAAAGCCGCTGACGCTGAAGGCCTGCGCCCGATGCCATGACGGCGAGGGGGATCGGAACCGGCTTTTTCAGGTCCATGCCCATCCCATCCGCGTGCTGGTGGACTTCGGTCACATGCCGCCCGATCGACGGCTGAAACCTGAGGAACTCGCCGACCTGAAGGCCTGGCTGACTCCGGATCCCTGACCGGAGGGGTGTTCGTGGATCCATTGCCCGTGTGACCGCTTGCCTCGACCCCGCGGTCCGACCATAACCTCGCAGACCGCCATGAACCTCAAGTCTCTCCTCCTCGGTGCCGTTGCCTCGGCACTCGTCCTCGCCACCTCCACAGCGGCCGATCTCGGCATCCAGACCTGGACGCTCCGCAACATGGAGTTCGACCAGGTCGTCGCCTTCGCCAAGAAGCACGGCATCAAGAACCTCCAGGTCATCGGGAAGCACATCGACCCGAACTCCCCTCGTGAGGAATACATGAAGAAGAAGGCGGTGCTCGATCAGAACGGGCTGCGCGCCTATACCTTCGGCGTCGCCGGGACCTCCCTCGACAAGGAGAAGAACCGGAAGCTCTTCACCTTCGCCAAGGACATGGGCATCCAGCTCATCATCGTCGAGCCCTCCGATTTCAAGATCCTCGACAACCTCGCTGAGCTCGCGAAGGAGTACGACGTCAAGGTCGCCATCCACAACCACGGCATCCGCTCCCTCTATGGCAACCCGCTGGTGGTCCGCACCCTCCTGCAGCACCTCGATCCGCACGTCGGCGTGTGCATGGACGCCGGTTGGATCGCGTCGACGGGCATGGACCCGGTCAAGGTCTACAAGGACTACAACGGCCGCGTGTTCGACATCCACCTGAAGGACAAGCGCGTCGAGAAGACCCAAGGTGACGACGTCGCCTTCGATACGCAGATCGGCGAGGGCCAGGCAAACCTGGCGGCGCTCATCGGCGAGCTGAACAAGGCCGGCTGGAAGGGAACCATGTCCATCGAGACCGACAGTGATCAGTTCGCCCGGAACCCCGACGACTTCGTCTCGAAGGCCAAAGCCTTCGTGGAGAAGACTTCCGCCGCAGCGCGGTAGGGTCCACCCGGAGCGGCCCTCCGCAGTTCGCGAACCAAGGGCCGGCATGGGCCGTTCCATACGGACGGAACCCGGCTCCGGCTCCAAACCCCAACGGCGCCCCGCCCCCGCAACAGCGGCAGGCTGGGCGCCGTTGCCTTTTCCAGGTAATGTCCCCGCGTGTTTCGTCCTTGCATCGATCTCCGCAACGGAAAGGTCGTCCAGATCGTGGGTGGCTCCCTGAGCGACTCCGGGGAGGGCGTCCGAACCCACTTCATCTCGGAACGCCCGCCACGCTGGTTCGCCGAATTGTATCGGGCGGACGATCTCCGGGGGGGACATGTCATCGCCCTCGGACCGGGCAATGACGAGGCGGCCCGCGAGGCGCTCGGGGCCTGGCCCGGCGGACTTCAGTACGGCGGCGGCGTCAGTGGTGACAACGCCCATGGGTGGCTCGATGCCGGGGCCTCCCATGTGATTGTCACCTCCTGGGTCTTCCGGGAGGGGCGGCTCGACGAAGACCGCCTGGCCACGCTGGTCCGCGGCATCGGGCCCAGCCGACTGGTTCTTGACCTGAGCTGCCGCCGGCGCGGTGACGACTACTTCGTGGTGACGGACCGCTGGCAGAAATTCACCGATCTCCGGGTGGATGCCGCAACCCTGGATCAACTCGCGAAACACTGCGCCGAATTCCTGATCCACGCGGTGGATGTCGAGGGGCTGTGTCGCGGCATCGACGAAGAACTGGTGGTGCGACTGGCAGAGCACAGCCCGATTCCCACGACCTACGCCGGCGGCGCGAAGTCCCTCGAGGATCTCCAGCGGGTGGAGCAGCTGGGCAAGGGGCGCATCCACCTGACGATCGGCAGCGCCCTCGACCTCTTCGGAGGCACGGGTGTCCGCTATGCCGACTGCATCGCGTTCAACAGGGACACGCGGAGAGAAGACTCACACGGAGACGCGGGGGAAAGACGGGAGAGATAACGACAGAGGCGACGCCGGTAGGGCTGTGCTCCGCCACGGCCCCATCTCAACCCGCGGTGCGTTGCGTACCCGTGAAGAGGGATGGGATCCGCTAACGTGTCAGAGGCACCCCGGATGGACTCACAGGTGGTGCAAACACCAGCAGGGAAAATGGGGGCGCAACGGAGTGCGGTCCCTACCGGTGGGCGCTCCCGCGCCCAGTGATGCAGGGCACTGCATCGCCCACCCATCGAAGCCTTCGGCTTTGAAAAGCACCTCTCGGCATCGGACCCCTGCACATTGCTTCATCTCCCTTACAATGCCTCCTCTTTGCTTCCTCCGCGTCGCCGCGTCTCCGTGTGAGTCCCCTCCCCTCCGCGTGCTACTCCGCGTGTGGGATCCACCGAACCGGATAGATGGGCCGACCCGCATGACGGACCAGGAGTTCGGCGAAGCGATCGACCCCCTGACGGGCCAGGTCATCCACGTGATGCTGAATATACCCACCCACGTAGGCCTGGCGCAGCGGGAGATCGAAGTCGGTACTTCCTCGGATCAGTTCCGGCAGCCGCGCCAAACCGTCCTGAGCCACCGCGCTGAGGGTCGCCACCAACGGACCCGTCTCCACGCCATCGCGGATCGCCCATAGGGCGTAGGTGAACGGGATACCGGTCAGCTCCTGCCACGCCGAACCCAGGTCCCAGATCGCGTGGTCAGATCCGCTCCGCAGGAACGCCAAGGCGGGATTGCCAATCAACAGGACATCCTCCCGGCGCGGAGCATCCTCATAGGACTCCAGCGGGAGAAATCGCGGTCGGAGCCCTCGCTCTGCCAGCAGCACCCGCAGCAGGTTTACGCTGGAGAGCGATGCGGGATCGACCCAGACCGTATCGAGCCGTTCGAGCGACGTGCGGTGAGCCAGGAACACGCTCAGGACCGGACCGCGGGACACGATGCCGTAGCCCGACATGGCGCGGAGCCGGGGTGACATCAGGATCTCCGCCGTGCTGACCAAGGCGGCATCCAGCCTTCCGCGTTCCAGCTCAACGGCCAGCTGGGACGGGGGCAGCCGGACGATCTCCGATTCGATTCCAGCCGTGAGCGGCAGGGCGTTGAGATACGGCACCGATCCAACCCGGTAGCCGGACAAACGCCCGGGAACGGGCTCCGGGGAGCCCACGGGGGACGCCATGGCGTTCAGCGGGACTCCGCCGGAAGCGGCTCCATCGTGAGGGGATCCCGCAGCGGCACTTGGACGAGCGGTCCGCTGGAGAGGTCCTTGAAGGTCAACGGATGCTTCGGATCCCCGAGCTCGATGTCCTTCTCGTCACCGACCATCAGGATGACCGCCTTGGAGGGATGGAGATGTTCCTTCGCCACCCGCTGGACGTCCTCACGGGTCACGGCCTCGATTCGGGAACGCCACGTCTGCCAGTAGGTCGGATCCTTTGCGAAGCGTCCGGTGAACTCGTCACCCGCAAACCGCGCAGCAACCTTGGCCTTCGTATTGAAGTTCTCCGGGAAGGTGTCGATGAACGACCTCTTGGCGGTCTGGAGTTCCTCCTCGGTCACGGGGGTCGTCGCGATCTTGGTCATCTCCTCCAGCACAATGCTGGTGGCGTATTTAACGGACCGCGACTTCGAGGCGAACCCGGCCTGGAACGCCAACGGATAGTAGACGCCACCTGGGAACGCCGAGCCGGCGCCATAGGCGAGGCCCTCGTCCGAGCGAACCCGGTTCATGACACGGGAGGTGAACCCGCCACCGCCGAGGATGTCGTTCATGACCTGGATGGCCAGGAAGTCGGGATTGTCCCGCAACACCCCGGGCAGAAGGATCGAGACCTGGCCCTGGTTCACGTCTTTCTTCACGAAATAGACGCCCGGGGGAGACATGGAGATGTCGGCGGGGATCGCCGGCGGAGTCTCGCCCTTGAAGGGCCAGTTCGAGAAGAGCGTCTCGAGCTGCGCCACCATGGCCTCGCGTTCGAAATCTCCGCTCACGGCCACGACGAAGCCCGCGGGATGGACCCACTTCTGGTGGAACGCCCTGAGGTCCTCCTGGGTGATCGCGGTGACGCTCTTCTCCGTGGTCTGGCGGCAGGCCCAGAACCGGTCTCCATAGGCGAGACGCTCCTGCTCGCGGGCCTTGATGAACTTCGCGTCGTCGTTCCGCTGCTTCATCCCCTGGATGTTCTGCTGGCGGAAGAGGTCGAGCTTGTTCTGCTGGAACCGGGGCTCGGTCAGCACCTCGCGCAGGATCTTCAGGCCCTCGGGGAGGTCCTTAGACAGGAGGTTGAGGCTCACGGAACCGGCATCATCGCCGATGCCCGAGCCCAGGTTCGCCGCGAGGAACGCCAGGCGCTCCTCCAGCTCCTCGGCGGTTCGGGACTTCGTGCCGCCACGGGCCAGCAGGTAGCCGGTGAACTCGGCCAGGCCTTCCTTGCCGTCGGGGTCCAGATAGCTGCCGACCCGGACCGTGATGCTGATCGTCACGAGCGGAAGGGTGCGGTCGGGGACCACGTAGGCGACCGGACCCGACTTGAGCGGGACCCGGAACTGGGCGGGATTGGGCGGCTCAAACTTCAGGGGCGGGAAGGTCAGCTTCTCGGGACGATCGACGATGTCGGCTCCGAGCGAGGTCAGGCCCAGGGCGAGACCGGCGAGGACAGTGCTGAGGAGGCGGGAGTTCATGGTTCGGGAAGGCATCGGAGGCTTCGGTTCGGGTTCAGCCACAGGTCATTTCTTCTCCAGCTCGGCGATCCGGGCCGCGACCTTCTTCTGGAGGATCTTCTGGAGCTGCTGGCGTTTCGGGTCGGCGTTGCCGGTCTGGGCCTCGAGTTGAGCGAGGAACTCCTTGAGCTTGGCAACGTCCTTCTCTGCGGTGAGGGATTGGACGATCTGGCGGACCATCGGCTTCTGGTCCGCGGCCAGACCCGCGAGATCGGGGTCGTCGCTCGCGGCACCCGTGCCGGGCTTGCGGGTGTAGATCGCCACGGCCCGGGCCTCCTTGGTGAAGTACTTGCGGGCCACGCGCTGGACGTCCTCGGCCGTGACCGCCTGGAGCTTGGCGTTGGCCTCGTTGACCTCGCGCCAGTCCCCGAGCCCTTCGGCCTGGAGGACCTGCATGAAGATCGGGAAGTTTGCCGTAAGCTTCCGGTACTCGAAGGCGGCGAACTGGTTCTTCACCTTCTGGAGCTCATCGGCCGGCACGAGGTCGTTCTTGAGCTTCTCCAGCTCGGCATAGATCCCCTGCTCCACATCTTCCGGGGTCTTCCCCTCCTTGGCCTCACCGCCGATGTTGAACTGGCCGGCCCACTTCCTGGAGTCCTGCATGGCATAGGTGTCCGTCGCCACCTGGCTGCCGAGGACCAGTCCCTTGTAGAGACGGCCGGTGCGGTCGCTGAGGAGGAGCTGCAGGACGTCGAGGGGATAGCTGTCCTTGTGGCGGTACCCAACGGTCTTCCAGAGGATGTCGACCTGCGGATTCGTCTCCGCCTCGGCATACATGCGCTTCTCGGCGGGCTGGTTCGGTTCCCGCGTGACGACCTCCGGAGGGGGCTGGGTGCCGGCCGGGATCCGACCGAAATACCGCAGGGCCATCGCCTCGGCCTGGTCGGGCTGGAAATCACCTACCAGGATCAGCGTGATGTTCTGAGGCTGGTAGTAGAGAGCGTAGAAGGCATCGGCATCCTTCTTGGTGATGTTCGGGATGTCGCTCGGCCAGCCGATCACCGGCCACATGTAGGGATGGGCATCCCAGAATACGGCGTTGAACTCCTCGCCGAACTTCCCGATCGGGGTCGACTCGATGCGCATGCGGCGCTCCTCGTAGACGACATCGCGCTCGGCGTAGAACTCCCGGAACACCGGGCGCAGAAGGCGCTCGCTCTCCATCCAGCACCACAACTCGAGCTTGTTGGACGGGACCGTGATGAAGTAGCCGGTCATGTCCTCGCTGGTGAAGGCGTTCATGCCGGAGGCCCCGGCGGTGGTGTAGACGCGGTCGAACTCGTTCTTCACAAGGAGCTGCCGCTGCTCGTCGATGAGCTTCTTGAACTCGGCCTCCAGCTCCTTGTAGCGCGGGGTGAAGTTCTCCGGCTTGGTGACGTCGTCGAGCTTCCCTTCGCGGAGGGCCACCCGCATCGCGGCCTCCTCCCGGCGCATCTCGCCCCGGACCCGCTCCTGTTCCGCGATGAGCTCGAGGTCCCGCTTGGCGTCCTTGGTACCGAGGGTCGGGGTCCCCTTGAACATCATGTGCTCAAACAGGTGCGAGATGCCCGTGGTGCCCAGCTGCTCGTTGGCGCTGCCCACCTTCACGACCCAGCCGCCGGCAATGCGGGGCTCCTCATGACGCTCGACCATCAGGAGCCTGAAGCCGTTGGGGAGGCGACGCTCGATGACCGGGATCTGCTGGGCGAGGGCGGGTACGGTGGCGACGGCCAGCAGGCCCGCCAGACGGAGGGAAATCATGCTCACGGTAACTGGAAGGAACCAGCGACCTGCCGTCCGGTCAACCGTGGGACTTGGTTTCACCACGCATGACGCCCGTTTCATCCAGAAACTCCACCGCCATCATCGAGAAGTCGTCCTCCAGCTCCGGGGTCCGATGGATCGATTGGGCCCACTTCAACAAGGCCATTGGTGCCTCTGGATCCCCCGCCGCAGCCATCACCCGGGGGACAAATACCCCGTCAAAATCGAGCCGGGACCCATCCCGCAGCTCGATCTCAAAGGCTCCATCGCAATAGACGAACAGGCGCGATCCTGGGCGGACTTCCACGGAGCGCGAAGGATACCCGATGTCCGAAAGGCCGCCGATGATCGTCCCCCCGGTTCCCAATCGCTCAACCTGCGGAGCCCCAGTCCCGGAACCCGTCACCAGCAGCGCCGGCGGATGTCCCGCCGACGCAAAGTGGAGGAGCCGAGTCACGGTGTCGTAGACCCCATACCATAGGGTGAAGTAGCTGTTGTTGTTTCTCTCCATCGGGAACGCGGCATTGAGGGCCATCAACACGTGGCTGGGATCCCGGAAATCCACCCCGGCCATGGAGCCCGATCGGATCATCTGGATCGCCGCCACCGACAGCAGGGCCGCCCCGATCCCATGCCCGCAGACGTCGAGGAGGTAGATCGCAAAATGGGTGTCGTCGATCCAATGGTATCCGAAGGAATCCCCCGCCAACTCGGTCGAGGGCAGATAGGCCCAGACGATCCGGAACGGCGTCTCCATCGGCTGGGGCAGGATGGAGGCCACGTAGCGCGCCGCTTCGGATAGCTCCTCCTGCAGCCTACGCTGGGTCCGCTCCAGCAGATCCTTCTCCCGCTGGAGCTGCGCCACCCGGAGCCGTTCCATATCCCGCAGATGCTTCTTCTCGATGGAGGTCGTCACCCGCGCCCGCAGCAGGGTCGGATTGAACGGCTTCGGCAGATAGTCCTCCGCCCCGGCCTCGATGCACCGGACCGCGCTGCCCGTCTCCTCGCTCCCCGAGACCACGAGGACCGGGAGCCACTCCGACTGCGGACGACTGCGGAGCGTCTGCAGGACCTCGAGCCCCGTCATCACCGGCATCTCGATGTCGAGCAGCATCAGGTCGAACCGCCGCCGATGGATCAGTTCCAAGGCCTCACGCCCATCCGACGCCTCCTTCACGTTCTCGAACCCGATCTCGTGCAGCGCGCGGACCAAGGCCAGGCGCATCATGCGGCTGTCATCCACCACCAGGATGGCCGCCGCACGATGGGGAACCCCCTGAGGTGCAGACGACGACTCAGGGACAGGAGTTGGCGGTGCGGGTGCCATCGACCCCCGCACCGTAGTTCCCGGATCCGGTCGGCAAACCCGATTTCAACCGTTCCGAGACCCACCCAACGTCCTCAGTCGCGCCAGAACCACGACTCATTCGGCACCGAGTACCGCACTGCCATCTCCGGTGTATCAACCGGAGTCCCCAGGTGAAGCGACTGCACCCCCGCCAGAGTCATTCCCGAGGTCAGCAAGGTCCGCTCCACCGGGTAGGGCTGGCGTCCTGTCAGGACCATCCGCTCGATATGACGAATCTGCGGATTGAAGAAGTCGGCCGTGGTCGAGCCATGGGTCGGCATCGGCAGGTACATCTGACAGGAGTGGATGCGACCCGATCGGTCGAGGCCGGCGTAGTTGAAGTCGCGGATATCGACCATCGCCAGGGTGGTATGGAACCCGTCCCGGTGCTCGATGAAATAGCCCCACCCGTTCGGGAACACCCGACGGGCCCAGTCGAGCGTCACCGAATCGGACGGATATCCATCCTTTACCGGAAGGTTGTGGCTCCGGCTCAGTGCGGATTCCACGAGTCGTCGGGTCTCCGGCCGCTGGGCCACCCGATTCCAGAACGGTTCGCCACGGAGGGCCGTCACCCGTTGGATCCCCACCTCGCCGCCCTTGCGTCGTTCCGACATGCATTGGGCGGTCTCCAGACCGTGGATGTCGTAGCTATCGGGTCCGCCATACGCCACACAGACGCTCTCGACCATCCGGGTGCCCACGGGGATATCGATCGCCGGCATCCGGCGCGTGACCGGCAGTGAGGAACCCGCCTGGAACGGGAATCCCAGACGCCGGGCGTCCGCGACCATCTCGACACATTCCGACCACTCGGTGGAGAGATGCTTGTCATTGAACACCGGGACGCTGCGACCGCTGTCCTCGAACACCTTCACGATCTCCTTGAAGAACCGATAGCGGGGATAGCGGGTCTGTCCGATCGCGGTCTTCGGGTACTGCCCGTGTTCGGCGATAACCACGACGCCGTCGACGGAGAGTTTGCCAGTGCCGCGGGTGAGGGCTTCCGCGACGGTCGGATAGATCGGCACCTTGTGCCGTGCGGCGGTGGTCAGCGACAGGTCACCCTGGGGATGCTGATCGATGTACAGGGAGACGAGATCCACCTCGGGGCGACGCCATCCACCGTTCCAGCCGTAGCCGACCAGAAACCGGTCGATGAAGTGTTGGGCATGGGAGTGGAGCCGAACCTCGGTCCCGATCAGCGCGATGGTCTTGCGTCGGGCCGGTGCAGCGTGGATTTGGGCACCGAGGAACGCAGCGGAGGAGGCGGTGGAGACGAGGAACGATCGCCTCGAGAGAGCGGACGGGGACATGCCCCGATCCTATGCCGGGCCCACTGCTCCGAAAAACCCAAAACAAGGGAGCGGAGACTCACACGGGGACGCGGAGACACGGAGGAAAGACTGAGGAATGGGAGAAAGAAGAGGGGAAGAAGGTGTTGGGATCAGAAGAGGAAACTCCGCTCAATCTCTTCTGGATTCACGTGATATCCACGCCATGCCTTTCTGCCAAGAGGCGGCCTCCCAGAACCGTTCGGGTCCCATTTCAGCGGGAAAGCAGGGCCTGAATCCAGAATCCTCTCCTCCTCCTGTCCTCCTCGGCGCCTCCGCGTCTCGGCGGGAGTCCCCCTCCCCTATTTCGTCGGGAGCCGGAGATTCTTGCGGATGGCATCGAATCGCGCGTCGGACGCGTAGAGGTCGCGGAGGTTGCGTGCCTTCGGATCCGCCTGGAGCCGGGTGTCGCTGAGACTGATGGCCATCGACAGATTCCGCTGGGCAGCCTCGGTCTTCCCCAGGGCAGCCTGGACCGCTGCGAGGTCGAACCAGGCCTCAGGGCTGGTGGGCGACTTCTTCGCATAGCGCTCGAGCGCCTGCTCCATCTTCTCCACCAGGCCCACCTGGCGGAACGCCTCGGCGAGGGACACCAGGGTCCGGGTGTCGCTCGCCTCGTTGGTCAGCAACTGCTCCAGCACGCCCATCGCGTCGTTGCTCCGGTTGGCCTGGAAGTAGGCCGAGGCCAGCTGGAACCCGAGGTCGACGTTCGTCGGCTGGGATCGGAACTTGTTCTCCGTATCCTGCATGCCTCGCGGGTTGTACGCCGCCGGCGGGCGGGCCTTGCGAAGCTCCTCGACCTGCTGGACGAGGCCCTGAACCCCGGAGTTGTCGGGGTCGAACTCATAGCAGGTCCGGGCCACAGCCGCGGCCTCGTCATACAGACCCATTCCCGCGAGGAGAGACACGTAGTTGAAGACGGTCTCCGGGCTGTACGGGCAGTAGGCGAAGGCCTGCTTCAGGGCGAACTCCGCCTCGCGCAGGTACATCGCCTGCTCCTCGGGGGTCTTCGAATAGTTCTGCGCACGCCAGGTGTAGATCGTCTTCCCGATCGCGTTGCGGAGCTTGCTGAACGCCTTCTGCGCGTTGCGGTCGCGGACGAACTTCGGATCCCCCTTGAACCCACGGAGATCCCGCGTGATGTAGGTCCGCTTCACGAAGTCCACCACCTCGGACACTGGGGTCTCGTAGCGGATCCAGTTGCCGATGAGCCGGTCGCTGTACTGGCTCCAGTATTCGTGGTCTCGGGCGATGACCTCATCGGAGAGCGATTCCTGCGGCTTGCGCTCGATCTTCATGATGATCCCCGCAGGCACCAGATGGGGATACATCCACTTCAGCGGAAAGCTCTCCTCCACGTAGAACTCGTGGTTCGGATTGGCGTCGAAGATCACCTTGGTCAGGAGCCCGTTGATCGCCATGACCGCAACCTGCCCCGACACCGACACCCGTCCGTCGGGCAGGACGTTCACAATCTCACCCGGTTCCAGCTGCTTGAGCTGATGACGCCGGGCGGCATCCTCTGTGTACTCTTGGAAACAGTTCGAGGAATCCCGGATCGACGGGGTGAGGATCTCGAGATCGGGATACAGGCCCGCCTCGCTGACGGTGATCAGGTCGGGATACGCCGCCTCGAGGAGCATCCGATTCATGCGGATCCGGTTGAAGGTCGGTGCATCCTGGGCCACGAACTGCTGGAGGTGGGGCGTCAGGGTGACACCCTTGAAGCGGTCAGGCGTGAAGATCGAGGGACCTTCGAGGATCCGGTTCAGGCCCTTGGCCAGCTCCCGTTCTCCACCCTTGGAAGCGTCGCCCAGCGTCTCCTTGAGGAACTGGGAGACTGGATCCGAGCCCGACTGGATCCGGGACCGGAACGCATTGAAGTCCTTGAAGCTAGAGATCTCGAACAGCGAGCTGCCCGCCCGGCGCTTCTTTTCGAAGGCCGCTCCGAGATCGGTGAGCATCCGGTCCAACGGCGCGGCGAGGGTTGCGAGGGTGTTGGTCCGACCCCGGGCAACGGACTTGGAGTCGTTCAGCATCCCGTAGAAGAAGGGCGGATCCACCTGGGCGCTGCGGTTGTAGTGGGCGCGGATGTAGTCGAGGTACGTGTTGTCCGCGAGGGCGTTCTGGGTGATGACGTAGACATCCCGACGATCGAACTTCGGGTTCGTCCGATCCTCGGGCGGCGTGAAGCTCTCGGCGAACGCCATGTAGGTGGGACAGAACCGCCCGGGATCCGTGCCACCGAACAGCACCGCATCGCGGGCCATCGACGGGTACAGCGGCTTGCCCGATTTGTCCTTGGGCGCCGGGGCCGCCGGGGTGTCCATCCCGGGCTCGAACATGTCGTGCCCGTACCAGAATCCGAAATAGTGCCCGAGCTGCTCATTGTCGGCCCAGTGCGACAGCGCCGAATCGGATGGGATGAAGGCAAACAGCACGAGAAACGGCATGAGGGCGGCTTTCTCACGCTGGAGGATCACCAGCAGCAGAAACACCGCTGAGATCACAAGACTGATGAGGGTGGCCGTCCGCAGGATGGTGAAGACCGTCTCATTGAAGGTGTAGAGAACCTCGTAGAGGTTGAAGGCACAGGCCACGGCGGCACCCACCAGGAGCCAGAACCGGGACTGTCTGTACTCGGTGAGGATCAGGGCCCCGATGAGGGAGAGGCCATAGCCGACGGCCATCGTGATGATGATGTGCGACGCGGTGAAGAAGACCTTCACCAGTTCCCGGCTCTGTCGGTCGACGGTCGGGTTGAGCAGGACCATCAGGAGGATGGCGAGGGTCAGATAGACGGCGGTGAGGCCCACGATCCATCCCCGCTCACGCCGCTGCATCCGGTTCAGGAACAGGAAGGGCACAAGGCCGATGAGCAGGTTCGCCCAGTTGAACTCCTCCTGGGCGCCCTCCGCGTACATGAACATCTGGCGGATGAAGATGAACGGGTCGCTGGTCGGGGTCGTCTTCTCGTACTGACCGCGGGTGAAGGCATGGATGAAACCCTCCCACGTCCGGGGATAGCCCCAGTTCATGGGCGGGTTCGTCATCGAGGCCACCGGCATGTAGAAGTAGAACGCCGCCCCGACGAGGAAGGTGAGCCCGCACAGCAGCACGACATGGAGCCGGTTGGCCAGCCCTCGGGTTTCGTAGGCCAGATAGCCCGTCCCGATGGCGGATCCGATGCCGACCATATTGAAGATGGTCAGGAGGGATTCGTTGGACCGGAACGTGCCGAGGAGACCCGTGAAGTGTCCGAGGAGACCCAGGAGCCAAACCAGAGTGTTGGCAAGGAAGAGGTCACGACCCAGCTTCCGATCCCCCATGGCGATCACCACCTCGATGCCCATGGCCGCCACGATCAGGGTCTGGTGGTTGCAGAAGCAGAGCCCGAACAAGAAGAAGGCCCCATAGAGGTACCTCAGCTTCGCCGGGGAGTAGGTCCAGCGGAACAGGCAGACCAGCACGCCGGCAAAGGTCAGGACCGCCAGGGTGTAGACCTCGACGATCACCGACTGGCTCCAGATGAACCCGTTGAACCCGAGGAGGAGTCCGGAGACAAGGCCCGAGATCAGGCACAGCGGATTCTCCCATTTCCGTTCAATCGCCCGGAACTCGGCGATGCCCTCAACAATCAGGCTGCTGCCCCGGGAGACCAGCATGCCGATGATGCCGACCGACAGAGCCCCGGCGAAGGCCGAGGACACGGCGACCCGCCAGGCCATGTTCGAGAACGGCAGGATGACCGTGAAAAACCACGAGTACAGGGTCCAGACCGGGTACCCCGGGGGATGCGGCACGCCCGCATACATCGAGCCCACGGCCAGCTCCCCGGAGTCCTCAAGGGTCAGCTGGGGTGAGATGGTGAGCAGGTAGGTGGCAAACATCACCACCGTCACCACCACGAAGGTGAGCCAGTCGACGGGACGGAAGAGACGAGTCAGGGGCGCCTCGGTGTCGGGCGCGGAGAGTGTCGTGGAGGACGAATGCCCGGCTGGGCCTGCCTGCAGGGTCTTGGACTTGGCCATAGAAAGCGGTTCGGGAAACGGACAACGGGAATGGACCGGTGTTCAGACACCGGACCACGCCGATCCCGCGGAGACTGCCATCGGCCGAAAGTCATGTCGCGGCCGAAAAACTCGGTTCCCAGCACCCGGGAACCGTCCAGCCCCACTCCCCGTGCCCAGACTCCACCGAGCGGATGCCGCAACCGGGGTGCGGCTCGGATCCGCCCGGGATCAATCCCGGCTCGGCTTGAACCGCGCCCAGGCACCGCGGACCACGAAGACCAGCCCGACGAACGCCATCAGGGCCACCCCGCTCGGCTCCGGAACCGCGATGAACCCGGGGAGATGGCTGGCATCGGGAAGCCGGCAGAGTCGGGCCGCCTCCGTTGCAACCGCCTCGTAGCTCGACGACACAAATGCCGCGTTCGGATTGCCACCCGTCGTCTCCCAGCCGGCGCCACTGAGGAACACCTTGTCCCGCAGATAGTCCGCCCAATAGAACTCCTGGAAATACAGGACCGGATTGAGGATCTCGTAGGCCATGTAGTCCGAGGCGATATTGGAGGAGAAGCTGCGGAGGGCGTCATCCGTCAGACCCGGGATGAAAGGGAGGTTGGCGACCGATGAAGGCACTCCGCGGTTGTTCAACCAGATGAAGGAGGAGCGACCGTCTCCCTCGGCCATCGACTTCCAGAACTCATCCATGCTGAGACTGGAGAGATCGGCCACCTGTGTGGCGTAGAGATAGTCGGGGTACTCGGCGTACTTGACGCTGAGGAGGTAGTTCCCGGTGGTGCGATGATGTCCATCGACCAGGTGATATCCGTCCGGCCCAAGGACCACCGGGACGGTCTTGTCCTTCATGTACGCGTCCGCCGCATCAGCCCCAGGGGCATGGAATTCACCGTTTTTATTGGTGTACCCGTTCAGAAAATACTTCTCGGGGGTCGGAAGCGTGTAGTTCTGGACGGCCGTGAGCCCCACGTTGAACTGCCCAGCGCGAAGCTCGGCGAAGGGGATCCGTATGGGATCCTGGCCCAGGACCTGGACAGAAAGCAGGAAAAACCCCGCCAAGACAAAACGGCGATCTGCGCCAAAAGTTTTGTTACCCGGGGTGGGGATGGGGATAAGGGGTGAA
>VFQT010000407.1_pt1 | contig 64603 bp, 43 predicted proteins | sample 3512381 | NCBI WGS metagenome assembly VFQT01 (sample SAMN10412376, study PRJNA504923) | tailings metagenome | isolation source: Relicate 2 Philex TSF3 active mining site | place: Philippines: Tuba, Benguet | collected 2017-08-29
GGCGTAGTAACTGCCTTCCTTTTCGCGGTGCGGACCGAGGATGCCGTCATTGCCGTTGAGGCCGTTGGCATCGAGGAAGCCATTCATGTCGGTCCGGGCGACGGCTTCATCGACAAAGGCCCAGATGAAACCACCGGCCGAGCGTGGTGCCGCCCAGTGGAGTTCCCAGAAATCTTCGAGGGCGGCTCCACCTCCGCCGTCGTCCTGTGCGTGCAGGAACTCGGTAGGCATGTAGATCAGCGAATCCGCCAGGATGCGGCGGGTGCTGTTGTAATCCTCGTAATGATTGCAGTCGATCCCGTTGAAATCATTCCCCGGCCGGTGGTGCGGATGGATCACCGGACGTTGCTGCAGGTCCCAGCGGGTGAAGAGCGGATCGAGGCTTTTGTTGGTCCCCCCCTCGTTGCCGTTGGCCCAGAAGATGATGGAAGGATGGTTCCGGTCGCGCAGCACCATCTCCCGCACCAGCGGCGTGCCGGCGTTGGTGGAATAGGCCTTTTGCCAGCCCGCCAGCTCATTGATCACATAGATCCCCAGGGAATCACAGCGTTCGAGGAAATATTTATCAGGCGGATAATGGCTGCAGCGCACGGCGTTCATATTCATTTCCTTCAGCAGACGCACATCCATTTCCTGTTGTGCGCGGCTCAGCGTACGGGCCGTCTCCGACCAGAAACAATGCCGGTTGACGCCCTTGAATTTCACCTGCACGCCGTTGACAAAGACACCCTGACCGCGGCGTACTTCTACAGTGCGGAAGCCGATCCGTTCCTGAAGACTGTGCATCGTCTTTCCACCGGCATCCTGCAGGCTCACCTGAAGGCGATACAGGTTCGGGGTCTCTGAAGTCCAGGGCCTGATATCCGGCACGATGGCCTCCACGCGTTGCAGGGAGTCCGCAGGGCGCACCGGGACGCTTCCGCGAAGTGTTACTTTGCCGGCCGCATCCGAGAGCTCCCAGGCCAGGCGGGTGGCCTTCAGAAGACCTTGCAGGTTGGCTTCGATGGTCAGTTTGCCGTCGTGCGTGGCGTTTACGGCGAGACCGGCGATATGTGTCCGGGGTGAGGCTTCCAGCCAGACGGGGCGGAAGATGCCCCCGAAGATCCAGTAGTCCGCCAGCCGCTCGGCATTGTTTACGGAAGCATCGGCACTCATCTTGCTGACCTCCACCTCGAGCAGGTTCTCCCCTTCGTAGTTCAGCAGACCGGTGATATCGTGACGGAACCGATAGAATGCGCCGCGATGCACCGGGCCGGCCGACTTTCCATTGATCCGCACCTCGGTATCCGTCATGCTGCCTTCGAAAACGATGGACACCGTTCGTCCCTTCCATCGGGCGGGTACCCTGAACCGATGCCGGTAGGATCCCTTTTCATCGGCGAAGCGGCTGTTCTTTCCGTCCGTCTTGTAATCGCGGCCGTAATTGTAGGATCCGAAGCCCTGTTGCTCCCAGCAGGAAGGCACAGGGATGCGGGTCCACACCCCGCTACGACGGCCGTCACTGACCTTGAAATCCCAGTCGACCGTATGGGCGGCATCCGTCCCCGAGAGATACCGAAGCTCGGTCTCCTGTGCCCGAAGCCAGGGCATCGACAGGATCCATGCCCCCATCAGCAGTGTACGCTTCATCCCTTTCATGACTTGTCAATTATGGGATCGATCAACGTCCCTTTGATGGTTTCACCGCTCCTGCTGTCCCTGTAAAATGCGCTTTCAACACCACCGGTCCCGCCAGTCCGGAAGGCAGGGGCGACCAGGCACCGGCATCGAACACGCCGTTCTTTAGGTTTTCCTTCCTGCGGGCCGACATGTTGATATTGTAGAAGATCTTCCAGGGAACACCCTTGCGATCCATGTCCGCGATTCGATTGGCCATCAGATTTGATACCGTGATCTCCAGCCGATTTTCTGATTGCAGCAGGTGGCGGGGGATGTCGAGGGTGAAAGCCGGACCGACCAGGCTGCCCAGTGATGTTCCGTTGAGGGTGACCGATGCGGTAGCGGACAATTTCCCAAGATCGATGGTCCACCGGGAGGCGTTGAGCTCCTTCACCCTGAATGTGGTGCTGTACACCGCCGTTCCGGAAAATCGAGTGTAAGATTCATCTTTAATATCTGTCCAGTATCCCGGCGCTTCAAGTTTGACGGTCGCCGGCAGTTGAGGACCACCCTCGATAAAACGCAGGTCCCATGGTCCGTTCAGCACGATCGACTTCGCTTCGGGGTCATCGTAAGCATGCGGCCTGGCTCCTTTAGTATCCTGTGCACGAAGGATCAGGGAAGCATGCGGTTGCAGGGCGATGCGGAGACTGATGCTTCCGTCCGATCCTTTTCGGTTAGCCGGCACCGTTATGTTGCCGGTCATCGGATCGAAGAATAGCCAGGAAGCGGATCCGTCTGCGGGCATTTGAACCCAGGCATCCACAGGCTTATCCGATCGGTTCACCACGAAATGAACGGGGCTTCCGTCGATGATCCGAGAGATCGATCCCAGTCCGGAAGCCTCGAAGGGTGCGGCTTTCAGGCCGGCGGACTTCATGAGCGCAGGCATGTCGGAGGCCACGACCCATCTTCCTTTGCCATGCCGCGCTTCCAGCCTTCCCCCCCTTTCTTCGAATGAAAGTGCGGAAACCAGTCCGTCGAAACGGGTGCGACGGGCGTTGAGATCATGCAGACCCGGCACATCCGTCGGCATGTTGCCATACACCAGGATCGTGGCACCGGCAGCGGACAGCCGCAGCAGGGCTTCCATCGTCGGAATGTCCATCAGCCGGACGGAAGGAATGAGGATGGTGCGGTAATCGTTGCCGCCGGTATGGATCCGGTCGCCATTCATCTTGAATGACTGCAGTTGACGCTCTGAGAAAAAGTCGAAACGATAACCGTGTTCATACATCCATTCGGAGGTATGCTCGAAGGGCGTGCCGTTGAAGTTTTTTTCCATCCCGTCGAAATGCTGCAGCAGCGGGCCTCCGCGCATGGAGTAGCGGTCGGTGATGGGATAGTAGACGAGTACATCGTTATCAGGTCGCCCTTGTTGGAGGAACGATTGCACGCGGGTGACGTATTGGTTCAACGCACTGAAATCCTTCCACTGCGGGTTGACGGGCTGGAAATGCACGGCGGCGTAGAATAGCCAGCCGGGCCATGCCACGTCCTTCGGCGAATAGGCCGTCCCATGATAGACGATGTGGTTGACCCCGCCGAGGAAGTATTTATCGACGGATTTCTTCACTTCACTGAGGGGAGACAGGAAATGTTCATCCAGCCAGGTGGCCGCTTCGGCAGATACCAGCCGCTTGCCGGTGACATGCGCAGCGGAGGAAGCGAAACGGAAGCGCATCGGCTCGGTGCCTTCCGTCTCGGGGATATCGACCACGGCGTAGAGATCCAGCGTATTGGCGGGTGATCCGTGCGACTGGTTCCGGAGGATCTTGCCCTGACGCTGACCCCAGCGCTTCCATTCTTCGGTGAAGTTGTGGAGGATCATCTCATCGATGACAGAGCGATAGTCGAACAGCACGCGCTGTTGCATCAGCGTATCGCCTTCGCCAAAGAGTGCGGGGAGATGATTGCGGAGATCATATCCTCGGGACTTCCGGAAAGACTCAAAAAAGCCCCAGGTCCAGTTCGACTGCCCACGGGCATCGTCAACTTCATAGGAATCATTGAAGAACCCTCGCAGATGGGAAAGATCCCGGCCGGCAAAGGCGGTGTCGAATTTCAGGAAATAATTCCGTGCCGCCCGTTGCGAGAAATGGTCGATGGCATACCCTTCGCCACCGGGGGCAGCCCGTTCGACCATCTTTCCGTGCAGTCCACTGAAGACGGCGTAAAGCTGCCAGTTACCAGAGGATGGCGACCAGTCGAGGGTTCCGTCGGGTCCGACGCGTGAGGTGAGATCGATGCCGGCCCCGTTTTCGCCGTAGGCCATGAGGGTCTCGAGCGGAATGTTTCCCGGGAACTGGATCTGGTCCAGGGCCAGGGCCTGCAGATTTGTATTTGCCGCCACCGGCTGCTTCAGCTCACTGATCTTCGGCATGCGGTTATTGGCGGTGCGGATCCAGGCCTCCCGGCGGAAGACGATCGGTTCTTTGAGGGTCTGTCCCGCACCCAGGCTGAATTTCTTCATGTACACGGAGCGACTGGCATCTTCATCCTTCACCCAGGGACCGCCGAAAGGCCATCCGGTGGCGTTGGCGAGGTCCACACCCATGTCCAGTCGCCTGGCCTCGTTGAGGGTGTGGCCGAATACGCTCATCCACGGGGCCGTCAGGAAGTCGATGTGGCGGTGTTCCTGGCCTTGTATGCCATAGATCGGCGTGATCTCCACGCCGCCCAGACCGGCTTTGCGATAGGCTTCGAGGTTCTGCGTGATGCCCGGCGCATCAACGGCGCTACCCAGCCACCACCAGCGTGTCCAGGGTCGTGTTTCATTCGTAACGACGGGCCATTTCGGTTGTGCGTATCCGTTAGTGCTCGGATTTGCAGCCAGCAACCCGGTGATCAGTACAGATCTGAGGGCGGTTGAAAAATGTACGTTCATCGCTTTATATTTTTCCGGATGTCCACGGCATAGATCTGTTCGATCCCTTCGAAGTTGGCGCGAAAGATGACCCACCGATCGTCGGGACTGAAATGTACGTTCGGTTCAAGTCTGTAATTATGATGTGCCATATCCACCAGTCGCTGAGCGCGCAGGCTGTCTCCATCTGGATGAAATAGATAGATCCATCGTCCGTCTTTCGCACGCGCTACCTGGCCGGGATCGCCGCCGTCTCCGCAGAATTGCCGCTGGTCGTTGGACAGGTTGAAGTGGATCGACCATTCGTCCCGCTTCAGTTTGTATTTACGTTCGACGCCGGTTTCAACATCGGCACCGCAAACATAAAAAGTGGTACTCCGGGGCTGCTGCAGGTCGAACCAGATGGTCTTGCCATCATGAGAGAACCACTCATGACCGGCGATCTCCATCGGCATGCTGCGGTGATGGACAATGCGCTGCTGTCCGGTAGATATGTTGAGCGTATGGATGCGGTCGACCTTGTGCCAGGGCCCTTCGTGACAGAACATCAGAAGGTCGGGATCAACGGGTGAAAACTGCAGATGATTCAGCCAGGCCGTATCCGTCAGGCGATCGGTGCGCTTGCCCGTGGATATATCGATCGTGAAGATCGTGCGGGGCAGTTTCGCTTCGTAGATCACATTGAAGTAACTGGATTTATCCGGGTTTTTTCGGAACAATTCGCGTTCCGCCTCTGTGGAACGTGTACCGGCAAGCATGGTTCCGTCTGCGTTTACCGTGCTCACCGATCCGCGATAAGCCTGGTCGAATACATGTACTTTCCTTGGAGATCGCGTTCTGATGTCCAGTTCGAAGATCGTATCTCGGATCTGATAAAAGATGCGTCCGCTGGCGGCATGCACGATCTCGCCGTTCATTGGCTGCTGATGGGTGGTCAGTGTTTCCGACTGACGGGTTTTGAGATCCATCAGATGGATCTGTCGGTTGCGGGCGACGCCGGAAGATATCTCCTGCTTGCGCACACCGGCGAGGTCGATGCGTTCGCTGCCGTAATAGACCATGCGATCGCCGATGAAGGGGTTATTGTGAAAATAAAAGCTGAGGTTACTGCCACGATCACGGTCGGTCAAACGTACGACGCGATGTCCGGTGGCACTGTCGATCCATTCAGCAGGCATGCGCTTCCCGCCGGTGGACATCACAGGTTGTGCGGATACTAACGTTGACGCATATATGAAGATCCAAAGGGTTGTAAATATTCTCATATGCATTGGATTCAGTTGCCATCGGGCCGGATGGCGGCAGCGAGCCTTCCCGGTGGCAGGTAGAAACTATCAAAGGCCTGCGGCTTCGCCGGATCATAGTTGCGAAATGCCGGAAGGATCATACCAGCCAGTGGCGTGACTGAAGCAGCCAGGGCGCTGGCCACGCAACGGGCCAGCTGATAAGCGCCATAGGTCGAGAAATGGGTGTTATCCTCTAGTTTCGTTTCCTGTCCGGGGAAGCTGTTCGCCGGGAAATGTACGAAGGCTTTTTTGGACTCAACAGGTCCCCAGGCCTCATACAGCGTTTTACTCATTGCATTGAGATCGATCAGCGGAACCTGTTCCAGACGGGCGGTCTGGCGCATATCTTCCGGATAGTCTCCGAGGGTGTTGACGATTCGACCCGCGCTGTCAAATTGGCGGCGATGCATCGATGTTACGAGTACGGGCTGTACGCGGCGTTTGCGTGCTTCCGCGATCCATTCGCGCAGGGTCTGCCGGTAGGTGGTGAAGGGATCGAGGTGACTGCCACCGGGTTTCTGATCGTTGTGGGTAAATTCGATGAACAGATAGTCTCCGGGTTTGGCGAGCGACCAGATCTTCTCCAGCCGGCGTGCGGACTTGAAGGAGCGCATTGCCTCTCCGGATTCGGCGTAGTTGGCGACAACAGCGGCGTCCGGCCGAAGCATGGCAGGGAACATTTGTCCCCACGCGGCCCATGGCTCCCGGTCCTGGTCCACCACGGTGGAATTACCTGCAAGGAAAATGACGGGGCGATCGGTCACCCGCTCGATGGTCAGTCCACAGATCTTCGGAAGGGAATCATTGAATTCGAGGGTCAGCAGGTTGTCCCAGTGCAGGTAGGCATGCTCGCGGGGCTTCAGTCTGACCCTGGACACCACCTGTCCCTGCGGGTCGCGGATGAGGCTGTCGCGGACATGTATGAGAAATGTCAGCGTCTTCCATTCGCCGGTCTTCGTGATGGTCTGGCCAGTCATCAGCCTGCGGCATTCTGTCCTGATGATGGTGGAGGATGGGCCCTTCCGGTCACCCACGGTCACGGATACCCGATAATTTCCTTCGGGCAGCGCCATGCTGAAATAAAGCGGGGCATTCGATGTGATGAGATCCCCTTTCATGGGATCTCCGCCGCGATCAAGGGATACCGGCTGTGATCCGTGGCTCCATCCGTATCCGGTCGAGCGTTCGAAGCGCGTGTCGGATCGCAGGGCCCTCCATCCCTTTGCACAGGGACCGTCGCCGAGATCGAAGCGCCACGACTGCGACTGGACGGTCATCCTGCCGGCACTCACCAGTGAAAGGATCAGCAACATGATGCGCATCGATCCGGGTTAAAGGGTTACCAGTTTACATAAGATGCCTGCATCAGGTTGATCCCTGCGTATTCGAAAAAACGCCTCACCATTTGAACGGCAGGTACCAGTCGCGGGCCATCAGTTTCGCGCGCGCAGTGGATGCCTGATCGGCGGATACACCGGATTTCAGCAGTTTGTTATAGACACGGTCTGCGATGAAGGCCGGATCGTTCCGACGGATGGCCACGCGGAGGAGGTCTGCCCAGCGGGTGCCTTCGAAAGCATTCTCCAGCGCGGTTTCCTGAATGAGGGCTGATTCGATCGACATCAAACTATCGGAAGCCGGCACTTCTACATTCAACAGGTTGGCGCGGGACCGCACACCGAGGTTTCGATACCAATCCGCCCGATAATAAGGCACACCCGAGGATCCACTGTTTCGTGCATCGAAATTGAAGGGATAGGATTCCCAGAGCGTGTTGTGGTAGAGTGTGACATTGCTGGTCGGTGCCGGGTATGCACCAGATATGCCATTATTGAGAAAGCCCCAGGCGAGACGGTGCTTGCCCAGCCGGTTGGCGGCTTCTGAAAAGCGCATGTGCAGGTGTGTCTGGCGGAAGAGGAACCACTTTCCATTTTTTTGCAGCGGGTTGACCGCCGCCAGGGTATTCCAGTTGAGGTAATTGTAGAGATATTTCATCACCACCGGCTGTCCGCCAATTTCTCGAGTACTGAGAAGTTTGCGGGCATCGTAAGGGATGGATCCACCCTGCGCGGGTTTCTGTGTCTGGCTGTCCCACATATCGTATAATTCCTGCGAAGGCCGCAGGAGGTACTTTCCACCAACCGGAGAGAACAGACGGATCAGTGAATTGTCAGGATTAAAGCGGCTGTCGAAAGGTAGTGCCCACACCCATTCGCGTATGAAGCCGCTGCTATTGAAGGGCTGTTCGAACATGATGCGCCACTGGGTATTATAGACCAGGGATGACGCGTCACCGGCGCGGGAATAACTGATGTAATGGTCGATATCTCCATTGCTGTCCCAGCCGAGTTTATAGAGTGTATAATACTCACCTCCTGCCACGCCCTGCGTACCCTGTTCCATCACCTCACGATAATACATGGCTGACTGCTGATAGTTTCCTTTCCAGAGATGGAGATCCGCGAGGATGATCTTCTTGTTGATGAAGAATTTCTGCGTGGGGTAACCGTCAACAGAGATGTTCAGATTGGTACCGGTGGGATAAAGGTCTTTGAAGGGCAGGCTTTCGGTGAATCGGATCAGTGAGTCGAGCAGGGTGTTGAATTCCAGCATGGGATAACTGCCGCTGCTGCGCACTTCATCCACATTCCGAAACACGGAGGTCACATACGGAACCCGTCCGTAGTGAATGCCCAACTGCAAATAGAGGAAGGAGCGCAGGGCACCGATATCAGAATATCGCTGGTTGAATTCAAGCTCCGTCATGCGGTTCTTCTCCTTCATGACCTTGAAATTCCCAAGCGCGTCATTGCAGTTGAGGATCAGTTCGTAGAACGGCCGGGGGTCGGCATAGGGATTGTCTCCCGAAACATTATGGTTGCTGATCTGACGGAGATGGTCATCCGCATTGGGTGTACAATCGATCAGATCGGCGCGAAGCTCGTTGAGGATGACATATCTGTCGGCCAGTCCCATGAACTTTCCGTAGATGGCGATGACGGCGGCATCTGCGTCAAATACGTTCTGGTAGGCGTTTTCGCTGTCGAGCGTGGTCTCCGGCTTGATGTCGAATACCTTTTGGCATCCGGCCTGCAGGATGGCAAATGCCAGCAGTCCCAGCATGATGCGGAAGCGGACAGGGATCATATGAAAACTTTTTCTGTTCATGTCTGTGTCGGTTGCGGTGCGATCAGGTTTCAGGTCAGGTATCAAAGGCCCATCCGGATGCCGAAGGTGGCGGAACGGAAGAGCGGGTCGAGGCCGGTATCTATCCCTTGTAAGGCGGGCGCATTGCCGGCGCTGAATTCAGGATCATATCCCATGTATTTTGTGAAGGTCAGCAGGTTGTTACCCGTCAGGTACAAGGTGGCGTTCTTCAGGAATCGATCCCCGAACTGAAGGTCGTAAGACAAGGTCAGGGCACGCAGGCGGAGATAGGATCCGTCTTCGATCCAGCGGTCGCTGAACCGGGCGTTGCCACTGGGATCGCCAAAGGCGGCGCGTGGCATGTCGGTCACCTGGCCTTCTGCCCTCCAGCGATTGGCAACGCTGGCCAGTTGATTGCCATATCCGGATGCAGTCTCCAGCTGATAGCGCAGCATATTCACCACATCCCCGCCTACGACGTAGGTCAGCAGCGCATCGATGGTGAATTTCGATATCCGGATGCGGTTCGTGATGCCACCATGATATTTCGGCAGGGCGGACCCGATGATCTGACGATCCTGCGCATCGATGATGCGGTCTCCGTTAAGGTCTGTGAACCTGACATCACCACCCTGGAAATTGGAGAGGCTGCCATCCGGGTTACGTGTACGAAGTCCCGATGCCACGGCTTCCGCCGTGGTGGGGAAAATACCTTGTGTGCGGTAGCCGTAATACATCGCCACCGGTTGTCCCACGATCGATATGACCGAAGCACCTGCATGATCGGCGATGACCCGCTCGGAACCGAGCGCTTCCACCCTGTTTCGGTTAGCCGCATACGTTAGTCCCGTCTGCCATTTGACATTCGGGCGGTTGATGATCAGCGCCTGCACACTGGCTTCAATGCCCCGGTTGCGCATGCCTCCATTGTTGGCCAGCACATGGGAAAAGCCGGAGGCGGGATTGACCCATTGTTGTACCAGCATGTTATCTGTCCGATAAGCGTAGGCATCTATGCTTGCGGAGATGCGGTCGTTCCACAGAGAAAGATCAAGGCCCAGGTTGCCACGGGTGCCGGTCTCCCACTGGATGGCCGGATTCGGGATGCCTGCACGAATGATGCCCTGCATGCCGAGCAGGTTTTGCGAACCATAGGTCAGACGCGAGGTATAGTTGCCAATATCGTCGTTTCCGACCCGGCTGATCGTTCCGCGGAATTTGAGCAGATTAATGAATTCACTTCGGAAGGCTGGACTGGATGAGGCGATCCAGGCAAACCCCAGCGAAGGCATAAGGGCGTAACGAGCACCTCCGAGGGAGCGTCCCTCCGCCGCATTTTTACCAAAGCGGGATGATCCATCCATGGCAGCCCGGAAGGTGACGATGAACCTGTCCTTATATCCATATTCTGTCATGAAATAGGTATTGGCCCAATTCCATTCCTGGATGGTTCCACCCGTCCGCTTCAACGCACTTACACCGTTTTGGATACTGATCAGTTCATCGGTCGCTGAATTATAACCCAATGTGTAATCCTGCTCAAAGCGGTTGACCTGATATCGCTGTCCAAGGCGGGCTGTCAATCTGCCCGAGCCGACATTCACTTTTTCGTAGGCGATTCCGGCATCGAAATAGGTGCTGTAAAGTCTTCTGATCTGAGTACCGAGCCTGCTTTCCGCAATGGCATTATCGAGGGTGTCATCGGCCACGCCCTTGCGCGGAATGAACAGGTTCTCGCGCTGTTTATCGAACAGTACACCCGCCATGGCATAGGCTTTCAGGGTGTTGGAGATCTCATAATCGAATCGATAGGAACCGGTGAAGCGGTAGTTCTTGGCGATGCCCTGAGTCGTCCGACCGGCGAGCACACTGGGATTGCTGAAGCCGAAGACATCGGTATCCTCGAGGTTAGGCGACTGCACGCCCTTTTCATTTACTTCGTTGGGCCGAAGCAGGGGGGATTTCATCAGCGAAAGGAAGAGCGGTGAGATCTTATGATCGATGCCCTGCGTGTGGATGTCCTGCTCATTGGATGTGAAGGCCAGGTTGGCCTGCCCGGTGAGCTTTCTTGTGAAGTTGAACGCCGCATTGAAGCGGGTGTTGTAACGGGAGATGTCATTGCTGCGCAGGACTCCCTGCATGCCGGTAAAGCCGATGCTCAGGGCATAGGTAGCTATATTATCTCCCCCGGTTACCTTCAGGAAATAGTTTTGACTCAGGCTGTTACGGAGGACCTGATCCTGCCACTGCGTGTTGTTATGATAGCGGAAATACTGAGGATTGGTCAGCGAATCATCCATCATGTAAGGCAGCTGTGCGATGGAAGCGCTACTCATGCCCCGACCCAGCAACATCTCGTTGAGATAGACGCGGTACTGGCTCGCATCCATCATCGGGAGAGACTCCGGCCGCTGATTAAATGCGCCGTACACCCCGAAATCGATATTGGTGGCCTGACGTTTGGCACGGGAAGTGGTGATGATGATGGCCCCGTTGGCACCCTTCGTTCCGTATTCCGAACTGGCATCACGGATGACAGTGATGTGATCTATGTCCTGCGCATGGATCATGGACAACGGGTTCGTGACATTGTTGCCCATCAGGCTATTGCCATAATCATTGACATCGTAGGGCATACCGTCAACAATGATCAGAGGTGTCTGGGTAGTGAGCAGCGACTGATAACCACGGAGGTTGAGCTGTGCTCCCTTGGAGGTGGCGCCGGAACGTCGGATCGATTGCAACCCTGCCACCTGACCTTGTAGCAGTTCATCAACAGATTCAAAGGGTCTGGCCCAGTTTCCGCTTACATTGAATGAACCTACGGAAGCAGTCTGTTGCCTTCTCGCTGTACGGTCGTAATGCAATACAGCAGGCTGCTGAAAAGATAGTCCTGATTCCGGAATTAGTTGGATGTCTACGCTTTTTCTGCCTTTGACCGATATCGTGCGTGGTTCATAACCAGGTCCTGACACCTGAAGGTCGACATCTCCTTCCTTTACGGCAATGGAAAATTCACCCTTATCATCGGTCAGATCTGCAGAGATGCTCCCAAAGGCAATGTTAACACCAGCCACCGGTTTCCCTGTTGCCTCATCGGTCACTTTTCCGATGACCGTATGTGAAAGTGCAGGTTTTGTCTTGATGGTCACCACTCGCTGCCCATTCGGCTTTACCTGGGCCTGCAGGGAGAACCCGACAGAAAGGCAGCAGAGCAGCAGTGCCGATTTGATATGTATCATGTCTTTACTTGTCATGTGGTGGTGGGCTTATAGACCAGGGACGAGTTTAATGTAATCGCAAACCAGTGGGTTTGCAGCATTTGACGTGCTATTGGCTGCGGTCAGGTACAATGAAAGGAGGGGGAAATATCTGGACAATGCGAATTCACCCAAATATGTTTCCGTCTTTTTATTGGCGGTGACCGATACATACGGCAGCAGTGCCGATGTTGGTGACCCCACACCTACCCGCTGATTGAAAGATGCCGTTTGAAAATCATTAACAGCGATCCAGTAGGCCTTATATTTTATGGCCGGCATCTCAGAGATATCATATCTGAGATTGAACATGGCGATCCCATGATTCAACACAAGCACATCGCTGTAATTGAATCCAAGAACGTCATTGTATCTTTCCCTGAAATAGGTATTCGAACGACGATCGTGGCTGGCCGAAAGATAACGTTCCGTTTGAATGATGCGTGGCTGAAAACGCTGCAAAGGGTGAACAGGCAATGCTTCCATGACATATACGTAACCATTGCTTGTTTTGATGGTGGAACGAATAGCAGATCTGTTGATGGGAATGCGCGCGCCAAATTTAGAAGTAACAGTATCCGGAAGTTTGCCCGGTTCCAGTAAGGTATCAACTGCAAAATCACGCACGATATTCCATCCGGTGGCAAAACGCGTACTGTCAGTTACCGAAGTAGGAAAAAATGGTTCGTATGCAGAGATCTCTGCATCCCATCCTGCATCGGCTATCATGAACAGGGTGAAACGCTTTTGCTCATCGCGGAGGTCATATACATGACGCCAGAACATATTGGTGAAGACGCTATCCGTCCCAGGCTTGTAGATAGGCAGCCCCGTCAATGGATCAATGCCTGTTACGGTTGCATTTATCGGGTCGAATACATTGCGAAAGAGCGACTGCATGAACGCCTTCTGTTTAGCGGGAGCGGAGGCCCCCATCGCAAACTCCCAGCAATTATCACGCGCAGGAATAAAGGTGCGCAGTTCATGCACTACCCCGTTTGAAGCATACTGATTCTGCGCAAACAATGGAGTGCCCTCCAGCGATGTGGCCGTGAGGGAGAGCGTCTTCCCATTGTACATCCGTATCTGCCGCATCGTACTGCCGGCATGCAATGGCAGGGATTCCTCGCAAATATGGTTGGCCACAAAGCGTTTCAATCTGACCGGATCGTTCACGATCGACGCATCCAGCGTTGCCAGCGCGTCGTTGGTCGGGGCGAATACAGTAAAGGTCTTCGAGGACGCCAGCACATCATCGTAATCTGTATAGGCCAGAAATCTGTTGAACGTGGAATACCTGGTCTGAGACCCCAGGAGCTCGAGCACATTCTTGTCAAGCGCCGGATCTGTCACCGCTACATGATCCTCCGTCATCTTCCGGCATCCGGCCGTCAACAACACTGCCGACAGCAGGAAGAGATCACGTAAGGATTTATATTTATTTTGCTTCATCTTCGTTTATGCGTTCGGGTGAGTTTAGAAATAGATCATGGTGCCATCAGGACGGAACCGGGGCAGGATCTGATTCTCATCGATCGGTATGAAATGGATCATATCCAGATTGTTGTTGTTCTGGGTACCTACCAGTGGCGTAATACGTATGGTCTGCTGCTGTGTAGTCATGAACTCAATAACACCAACCTGCCTGGAAGCAAATACGGCAGTGGTGTTTTCGACATATCTTTTCCAACCTATCGCCTCCAGTTCCGCATCTGTTCCTGCCGGACGATTTTCAGTAAAATTCATTGTTCGTTGCATGAGCTGTCCATTGACCTCGACCTGACACAGCATATTTGAACTACTGGACTGTTTTTGAGCCCGGTAACAGATCCAGACTTTATACTTACCCTTGATGATAGGAGGTGTTTTCATCTCCCACCATACAGGTCGATTTGGCAAACCCATAGGAAGCATGTTCACATCGTTATTACATGCATAGTTTGATATGGAACTACTCTTGGAATAAATATAACTGAGTGTATTTGTCCCGGCGAGCGCACCCCATCCCCAGTAATGATCCTTGATGGGCTTATCAGCCTCTGTTGGCCTTGAAAAATTATAATTTGCCTTTTGGTAATAGGCCGGCAGTTTTTTTATCTCTTCGAAGGATGATACGTCCCAGAAGAGCGCAGTAGGTTTTCTGTATTTCACCATGTAATGGCCTGTAAGCTCATGCCACACACCATTAGTGGCAGCATTATCACTGCCTGTACGATTGACCCTTACCCCTTTTTCCACTATTCCATTGAACTCGTCTTCGTTGATGACCACTTCTTGTTCAAGTAATTTAATACTGACTACTTCCTGAGGCAGGTAAGTCTCATGGGTTGGTTCTGTAATAATGTCTCCCAGGAACTTCAACCCTGGAGTAATATGGTAAGCAACGTACATGTTCAGACTGTCATTGGCGCGCGTTGGATCCCCTGTCTTTGAGTATTTCGCTTTCAATGCTGCATAGTTTGCGAATCCACTGTCAGCCAGGGCCTTGTTACTTTCTGCGAGTACGGTGATCCAACGCTTAGACAGATTGGGATCAATAATATTGAGCTTGTCAAAATGTCCTGTTTCCTTCAGCGCCTGTACGAAAATGGAGTAGTTGGGATTTGCTTCTAGCTGTTGCGCGATCGTTTTTGTGGCAGGTGTCATGACCTGGTCAATGACATGGATGATACCATTACCAGTACGGATATTTGAATTTCGGACCAGGGCCTGACGATTGATCAGGTAGCTCGAGGTGCCGGCGACATTGGCAACGGATGTGACCAGGAATTGACCAAACATAGTGATGACCGGCATCTTTCCATCCGTGAAAGAATTCGTATAAACGGTATCTTCCAGGAGATGTAAGCGTACCATATCTTTCAGCGTATTCATATCTGCAGCTTCCACAGATGCAGCTCCGATCTTCGCCAGATAGGTCTTCACACCACTGTTCACCGGCGCAAAACAGGTATATGCGCCGTAAGCATTAAGAAAAGCTGCTGTACCTGTCTTTTCCAGGATCTGACGGAACAGGGAAAAGCTGTCCGGTTGTTTGTCCAGCCAACCAACAATGTTGACGTCACTGGTCGTCGTCTCCACCAGCTCGATCTTTTTGCAGGCATTCATGGTGACGAAGCCCGCCACCAACAAGAGGGCGAGGACGCTAACTATGATCTTCCTTGACATATGGCGGATAAATTATTTGTAAAAGGTATTCTGAATGAGTTTTTTGTTGGTCTGCAATTCATACAGATAGATCGGCATGAAATGGCTGTTGATGTCCTTCGCTTTGGCTTGTGCAGATTGTTGCATGTTGGATGGCACACTCAGTGATATCATATTGAGCAGGATTCCCAACCGTGCATATTTATTTCGTCTTGCATTGCGCAGCACATCGTACCAACGCTTTCCTTCAAAGCAAAATTCACGTGCACGTTCTTGCAAGATGAAGTCCTGAACAGAAAATTTATCACTGGGAGATGGCATGAGATCAGTAGAAGTCAGTGCATTTGCACGCTGTCTGATCAAATAAACCAAATCGAGTGCGCGCTGCCCGTCTCCGCTCTCGTTCAATGCTTCAGCTTTCATCAACAGGATATCAGCATATCGGTAGAAGATCCAGTGCGCAAAACTTTGATCTATCGTCCGCAGTGAGGCAGGTGATGCGCCTACATATTTCCAAACGGTAGAGGTTGCTGCTGAGACCGAGGCCCGGTCTCCCCGGATGTCAAAATTCTGATCATTTGTCAGGTCAACACTGAACACCCGCTCCATAAGATCAGCTGCTGCGACCCATCGACGAGAAGGGATCGTTGGAGAAAAGATCGTAAAATAGGGATTGAGACGCTGCTGACTATATTGTAACTCGAATATTCCTTCATTGGAGTTGCCATCCGCATATAGTGTCGTAAACCAGCTGTCATTGTATTCGATCATTGGTCCATTGACCGTGGCTCCACGAATAAGACCAAACTTTCCAGAGTTGATCACTTTGTCGCATTCCACAATACATTCTGCATACTTTTCCGTCCATAAGTAAACATCTGCAAGGAGAGCATTGACAGTATATCGTGTGATCCGACCTTTATCCTGTTCGGTGGTGCCATGAGACGTGACAGCGAGTGTTTCTGCCTTTTTAAGGTCTGCAACAATTTGATCCAGTACTTCAGTCTGTGTTGATTTTGGAATCGGCGTAATATTTTCATCACTTAGGGTGGCATCCAATTTCAATGGCACATCACCAAAGGTCCGAACCAGGTAGAAATACATCAGAGCACGTATCGTGAGTGCTTCACTGAGATAAATGTCCAGCTGACGTTGGGTGAAGGTATTATCATTGGCAAGTACTTCAGGCGCCTTTTCCAGTAATGTATTACAGAAATTGATCGTCCGATAGAATGGACGCCAGTTGGCGTTTACATTCGTTGGCTGAATATTCATCGTCGTCAAGGCAATATCATCGAAACTTGATGCCGTGGCCGTAGCGACATTATCTGCCCTGCTCTCACCCCACACAAAAAAAAGTTCAGCCATCGACGGGATATAGTTCTGTGAATTGTAACTGCCCGACGAATACTCCATCATGGAAGAATAAATGCCAATGACGGAGGCCTGTACCTGTTCTTTGGTTTTCCAGAATTCCTCCTTGATGATCCCGTCCTGAGGCTGGAGTTCGAGGTATTTCTGACAGGAAGAGGAACCCGTAAGTATAACCGTAACGATCAGGTATATGAAAGTTTTTTTCATCTCGATCTTATATTTAATCATAACCCTGCGACAATACCCAGCGTTATGGTGCGCGCCGGTGGTGTCATGGAATAATCGTAAGAGACACGGAACGGATCAGATCCCCGGAATGAAACCTCCGGATCCTGACCAAGATATTTTGTGAATGTGAAGAGGTTTTCAGCAGTCACATATCCGCTCAGGGATTTCATTTTTAACTGGCTCAACACTTTTTTCGGAAAAGTGTAACGAGCTGTGATCGTACGAAATCTGACGTAAGAAGCATCTTCCACATATCTGTCACTTCCCAGCCAGTTGAACCCTCCGGCTATCAGTGCCCGGGGAACATCCGTTACATCACCCTCTTTACGCCAGCGGCGGAGCACCGCGGTACTCTGATTGTCAAAATAATACATGTTCGTAGTCCGCATCTTGGTGCCATTAATGACATCATATCCCCAGCGGAAACTAAAGAATGATGTGATACGCAGATTTTTCCAAGTCAGCGAAGGTCCAAATCCACCGGAAAGCTTTGGGTTGCTATTACCCAGATACACTACATCCATGTAGTTGATGTTGCCATCGTTGTTGATGTCTTCGTACATCGCATCACCCGGCTGGAAGATGTAATCTGTTTGAGGGTAATTGAACCGCATGTATATGATCTGGCCGTTGGGACCAATGATCTGCCCACCCTTGGAATCTTTTGCAATGGTGGCATTCTTATCTGCATACACGCCTTTATATTTATATCCGTAGAAAGAGCCAAACGGATTGTTGATCTGTAACAGTCTCAGGTACTCACCATTCTTGGTAACATCACCCCGTTGGTTTGGATAGAATTCCGAGATCTCCCGGATGATGTTTTGATTGGCTGATAAGTTGAAATCAAATCCTATCGTAAAATTCTTACTCTTGTAGGGCAGGGTCCAGACAGCAATCTCCCAGCCCTGGTTGTCCATCGTACCCACATTCATGAACAATGAGTTGAAACCCGTATAGGAGGCGATCTGAAGTCCGTCGAAGAAAAGATCTTTGGTACGGTTCCGATAGATCTCACCATCGATTCGAAGCTTTCCACCATACATGCTCAGGTTGAAGCCGATGTTTGTCCCATGCAGCTTCTGCCAGCGAAGATTCTTCAATTCCATTCTGGAAGGATAGATGCCTGCTTGTCCGAGGTAGGTGTAATCGTAGGTGGTATATGTATTATAGAACAAGTAATCATACCTAGGCACTTCACCAGCAATACCATAACTGGCGCGGAGACTGAGATCATCTATCTTTTTGAAGCGCTGCATGAACTTTTCTTCGGACAGCCGGTAACGGAAGGAAACCGACGGGAAGAGTCCATAGCGATAGTTCGGTCCGAACCTGGAATTGCCATCGCCACGCATAGTAACATTCAACAGATATTTATCATCGAAACTGTACTGTGCTCCGATCAGCGCACCGATGGAACGCGACTGATTAAGACCCGATGCAGACCTCAGTTCGCTGTTTTGAGTACGAGAAGGAACTGAAGGATCCACCAAAAGCGAAGATGCTGTATTTGAAGTCATCACTTCCTGATATTGCGCACGGTAATCATTGGTGAGGATGTTCATATAACTCTGCAGGTCATGCCGGGTATTTTTGAAACGCGGCGTGTAGACCAGACTGGTCTTTGTACCCACACTAAAGGCATCAATATCTCCGTCATAGGCTCTGTTCACTACTGTTTCAGTATTCGGACGACCCGTGGCGATCTGAGGAAGAAAACTGTTGTTCTTTGTACTATTGATATCCAACTGGACATCAAAAGTTGCTTTCAAAATACCTTTTACGATGCTGTAATCCACCTGGAACCGCGGAATGATACGATCCCCCAGGACACCGAATTTCGCTTTGTCGGCCATAGCCACCGGGTTGTAAATGCGTGAGTACTGACCCTGCACATTTGCAGCCGGGGAGAAATAGTTGGTAGTGAGTTCGCCCAGATCGTTGTACTCGAAGACACTCATATTTGGCATCTTGATATACGCCATGCCTCTGATGGAGGATTCTCCGCTGGCAGCAGATGAGCCCAGATAGTTTCGGTCCTGGGTCGAATGAGTGAAAGAGAAACTCGTGAAGAATTTGATCCTTTCAGACACATTGTAATCAAGGTTGATGCGGGTATTGATCCGTTTCAAAGCCGTACCGATCGTGATTCCCTTTTGATCGAAGTAGCCGACAGAAGCGAAATACCTTGCCTTTTCTCCACCCCCAGTAAGGCTGAGGGTATGGTCCGTAATATATCCCTGACGGGAGATCTCATTGATCCAGTTGGTGTTGTTGCTATAGTTATGGTACCAGTATGGATCGTTGGGATCATAATTGAACTCTCTGTTAAGGGTAGTATTCAATGATGTCCCGATGCGATTGGTAAAAGCTTCCGGAATCAGTGTGGAATATTGATCTCCGTTCAACAAAGGCAAAGGTGCGGGTATGAGTGATGTCGAACCCTTGAATGTGTAGTTCACGGTGGGCTTGCCAATGGCACCGCGTCTGGTGTTAATCACGAGTACGCCATTTGCGGCCTTGGATCCCCAGATCGCTGTAGCAGCAGCATCTTTGAGCACCGTGATATTCAATATGTCTGCCGGTGATATGTTCAATAATTGAGCGTATCCCTGTTCATCGGCCGTACCAAAATTGAAGTCGCTGGGTATCTCCGTTTCATAAGGCATCCCGTCGAGTACGATCATCGGAATTCCTGTGGAATTGATGGACGACACTCCACGTATCCTGATGTTCATGGCAGCACCTGGGTCACCGCTGCTGGCCGTGATATCCACACCACTGAGACGACCCTGCAATGCCTGGTCGATGCTCGGTGCCTGCATCTCTTCTAATTGCTTCGCATCGATCTTGGCCACCGCTGTGGTCAGGTTACGTTCGGGAATGTTTATCATTCCATTGTTGGACATCGGGCGCGCAGTGACGACCACCTCACCAAGATCCCCTTGCAGATCTTCCAGCTTCACATTGATGACGGTACGACCGTTGATCCGCTGCGTATTGGTCTTGTACCCGATGATCGTTACGGAAATTCGGTTCTTGGAAAGACTGGCATTTTTGATGGCATAATTTCCTGCGACATCGGTCTGCGCACCATTGACTATCCGATCATCAGCATCCAGCTCCGATACCGACGCACCTTGAACAGGACGCCCTTCCTTATCCGTCACCTTTCCCCGCAATACGATCGTTTGTGCTTGGAGGTCGGACACCGAGACTGCTGTGAAAAGGGACAATCCAAGCAACCCGATGATAAAATTTTTCATGTCTGGCATATGGTTGGTTGTAGCGGTCAGTTGAATCGCAGATAGTTGTTGATCAAGTGAATGGTACAGCGGTTGCTGAGTTTATTGCTCTGCCCCAGATTTACGATGGCATTCCTGTTCTTCATATCCGTGAGCGTGATGGCATTCGGTGTATTATTATTCACAAAAATGCTCGATGGATCACCATTCGGAAATTTATAGATCGATTCGAATGACCCACTTTCCTGACCATCGGTCGCCACATTTTTTTTGTTCAGGATATGATAATGAATGAAGCTTGCGACCTTGTCTTTATCTGCTGCTGAACTGGGGTTGAACAAAGGCGTTTTTACAGCTCCAGTTCCTGTGCCAGGTAACAATCCGGCATTTACTGCCGCCTGGATGGCCGCATTATCGGGAATAAAAATGGTATAGAAAGAACCTGATGCCACCTGCTGTATTTCGAAAGTAGACTTGTTATAGATCGAAGAGTTCAGCAGATATTGATAGAAATTCCAGTAAGGAGAACTGTTATTTGGTGCCAGTAAGGCAATATGCCTGCCTATTTGAAGTTCACTGAACTGAAGCAGCTTGTCAATGAAATGAACGGTACCATTGGCGGCAGCCTGCGACTTTATTACCGTTGCCGGATTATTCGCATCATTGTTGCCTGATGCAAAGGCCTTGCTGCCACCATATCCAATGAATTCACCTGAATAACTCAAGGCTACCCCATTGGTCGTCATACTGTTGATATCACGACCCGGAATGACATGCATGTTCAGAATGCGTTGTAAACGCACCAAAGCAGAAGAACCGGTCAACTGCGCACCACCGCCCGGCGGAATATAACGCCACTGCTCATTGACATTATTACTGACCGTGGGATCCACAAAATACCCCGCAGCGTTGATGGCGTCATTACTCACCAGGAACATCGTATACTTCTGACGGATATTGGATACCTGGAACTTCAGATCCAGGTTCAACAGGTTCGTCATTATGGAGTAATCGGGGTTCAGATAGGCCTTGCCATATACGCTGCTGAAAACATTTGCCTGCTGGACTTTGTTGGTACCATAAAAGATGGCATTGCTGAGGACCTTTCGCTCTGTCACATCCGTTGCAGGATCGAAGCGCGCCTCTTCGCCGGCACCGTTGAAACTGGAAGCGAACTTTGATGGCCATACTGCCGTGCGCCACAGATGTGCATTGACGAAATCATAGATGACATTGACGGGCAGCGCTTCGATCGATGGATAAAATTCCAGTAATACTTCATTGATGTATCTGGTCAGCGCCGCGTTCTCCGGCACGAAGATCGAATAGCAATCAGCCTGTGCATCGTTATCCTGCAACTTAAGGTAGTTCTCATTATTCAGGGAGAAGGCCAGATTGGAATTATACACCTTCGTGTATACATCATCGTTAGTACCTGAAACGATCTTATGTTTATTGGTCACGGCCTGGTTGAATACAAACTGCACCAGGAACTTGTCGATCAATTTCTTGAATTCGGAGTACTTCGAATTTCCGGTCAGGAACTGATCGATGCTCGGCAGCGAAGTGATCACACGGTCGATCACATGCACGACGCCGTTCTCTGCAGCAATATCACGGTCGGTCACTTTGGCATCGGCCACGTTGAAACCCGCATAGGTACTATTCGGATAGAAATAGTTGTAATCCACTGCGGTCAGTGTTTTGCCCGTCATGAATCCTGTTTCGAAGATGGGGATATGCTTATTGTTATTATCACCATCCACATAAAAGAAGGATCCGCTGTTGTTACGGTTCGAAGCGATCGCTTTGATGGATCTGCCCTGCAGATCGGTCGTGGGGTAGACGCCCGTATACGCAGCAGTGCGCCGGCGAAACGATCCATTCTCCACCCAACCAAGATTGCTTTGATAATCTGAGATGCGATCTTGTTTAAATGCATTGTACACCAGACAATAGGTTACGATCTGACGAGCCAGATCCGCATCCACTGCTTCGGCACCGGATAGTCCCTTTTCTTTGAAATACACGGTGAAAGCAGAATCATGCGGCGCAAACAATGTCCAGTAGCCCGCAGAGGATAACGTCTCTTTGTAACCCGCCTTTTCTATCAGCGTGGTCAGACTTTTGAAACGACCAGAGGAAGTAAGTTGCTGAAAAATGGGCTGTTCCAAATTGTCAGGACGGGCGTAAAATTCATTGTACTCCTTTTTGCAGGAGAAGAACAACAGCATGAAGGCCACGAAGATGCCCTGATATCCGGAACGGATCGAGATGTTCATGTTGATGACGGTTGATGATTGGGTACCACACGGCACTATTCACCATGAACATAACGTCTCCCTGGACAGGTTCATATGGCAAATTGATACCGGGCAGTTGTTCACAAATTTGTCAAGGAAATGTGAAAGGTGATATAAATTTTACGCAATCGTTCCCGAAGGTTGTCAGACAGCTCGGAACAGTGCTCAACGTTCAAACCATATCTTTAAACGCACATCAATCGATCAGAAATGAATAACATGAGGCCAATATTTATCGCACTCTTATTGCTCTTCATCGCACAACATATCACAGCACAAAAACTACCAAAACAGCATAAGATCCTGACTTCCCTCCGGATCGCCAATCAATACTTCATGGATAAATGGCCGGATGCCGGAAAGCCCATCTTCACCAACATCCAGCGGCCCAGTAATATCTGGACAAGATCCGTGTATTATGAAGGACTCATGGAACTATATCGCCTGGATCCGCAACAGGCCTATCTCGACTACATGCTGCAATGGGGAGAGAAACACCAGTGGGGTCTCCGCGGCGGCACCTTCACCCGGAACGCCGACAACCAGTGCTGCGGACAGATCTACCTCGATCTCTATGAACTGGACGGAAGAAAACATGTCGTCAGAGCCACCGCCATCCGCGCCTCGATCGACAGCATGATGCGCACCCCGAAGATCGACGACTGGAACTGGATAGATGCCCTGCAAATGGCCATGCCGGTCTTCGTGAAACTTGGAAACATCTACCAGGATCCCGCCTTTCACCAACGCATGTATGAGATGTATGCCTTCACAAAAAACCAACACGGAGGCAAGGGACTCTATCATGCAGCGGAAGGTCTCTGGTGGCGCGATAAAGATTTCGTTCCACCCTATCGCGAACCCAACGGAGAAGACTGTTACTGGAGCCGAGGTAACGGCTGGGTGGTGGCCGCGCTCGTCCGCACCCTGTCCGAACTGCCACAGAACGACCCGCACCGGGCAGAATACCTGCAGGACTTCAAGGACATGTGCAAAGCCGTCCTAAAGGTCCAGAGACCCGACGGCTTCTGGAATGTCAGTCTCCATGATCCGAACCATTTCGGCGGAAAGGAACTCTCCGGAACCGCCCTCTTCACCTACGGATTCGCCTGGGGCATCCGCAACGGATACCTCGATGCCAAGACCTACCTCCCCGCCATCCGAAAAGCCTGGAACGCCATGCAGCAGGATTGCGTGCATCCCAACGGGAAGCTGGGTTTCGTGCAAGGCACTGGTAAGGAACCGAAAGACGGACAGCCGGTGAACTATGATTCCACTCCTGACTTCGAGGATTATGGACTCGGCTGCTTTCTGCTCGCCGGCACCGAGATCATGAAAATGAAGAAGAGATAAGGAATATACGAAAAAGATCGCATATAAACAAGGACGACCGTCAGGACAGCGGATGCAGGCTTAGCCCCCTTCATCCGCTCCTTTTTTTTAGGGAAATCAGTGGACAGATATCCATGATTGACGAAACCGTTATGCATAAAATAAATTAAATGTTTATTTTACGGGGCAGACAACAGACTGTTCGATCGCCGGAAGAATGAAGGTCATCCCGGAATGAGAACAGGCAACTCAAAGCATTAACCCACAAACTACGTGCATGCGCCTCCTGCTCTCTGTCCTTCTTCCGACACTTTTTTCCCTGAACGTCCTCAGCCAGTCGCTCCCCACCGCACCCTCCGCCGTCACAAAGACCGGCCGGTTCGGACTGCGTTACACATTTGTGAGTACCACGGTACAGCAACAACTCATCGATAACGAACCCAATCACCGCCTAAAGATCGAACACATCGCCGGCGGCATCAAGAATCGCATCAATATCAGTTTCACCGGACTGAATGCGGACGGCAGTGTCCCAAGCCTCTCCGGCGGTGGCTTTGCGGTCTTTCCGAACGGAGGATACGCCCACATGCGACCCGGTGACACCACCGTTGTACAAGGATGGTCGGCCGGCTGGCGAGAATGCAGTTGTATCACCGAAGGTGTGAACGATAAGATCGTACGGTTCATCGTGTCATACGACTCCACCTATTACGGACCCGACGGCGAACCGGATGGTACCATCACCCTGCGGGATACGATCCTCCAGCCGATCAAGATCGTACAGAAAACCGGAGCGAACCTGACAGATATCTCCAGGGCCATTCAAACGGATGCCAGCCAAAACATCTCAGGATATTTTGTCATTCCGCATTATATCCGAAGTACGACCAGCTTCAAGACCATCAGCATCGCCACGGATGCCTACAGTTGGCCGATCTATCCTTCTACCAGTGGTCTTGTACGATTGGTGGATTCCCTGGGCAATCAATATGCCTACTTCAATCTGAAGGTGAACACGCGCGGCGATTATCGTTTATCGGCCGAGTTCATGTCGTCCAGCCCCAGCATTCACGTGCCCAACGCCAATATCGTAGTCCCCTCCACTGCCTCGCACAGCGGATTGGTCGGCACGGCCCTGCCGTATGGTAAAGCACAGTTCAGCGTGGATTCTGTCATCAGTTACATGACAGAAACCGGATTCTGGAGGGTGGTGTTTTCAGCAGGAGACAGCAGCGTGACTGCCATCCCGGGACAGGAAAACTGGTTCGGATCCACCACCGATGCCAAAAATGTTTACCGGGCCAGATCCAAGATCATGAAATTCAGTGTCGCACAGGCCACGTTCGGGCAGAAACTATGGGAACGTGCCGTACCGTTTGAATCCTGGGGCGGAGCCACCAGCTCCGATGGGAAAGTTGTCGTTTATATGTTGAACCAGGGCGGACGCGAGGCCAATCTCCAGAATGATGTGAACATCGACTGGGTAGGTGTGCTTGACGGCACCACCGGTGCACGCAAATGGGGACTACGGGGCAACCAGCAATTGATGGAGGGGCTGGAAGTGGGTGTATCCTCGACGGGTGATTATATTGCGCTCGGCACCACCGGCAGCGGAAGATTATCCCTTTACCGAAATAACGGGAGTTCCGGCACCCTGATGTGGTCGAATCCCGCCGATTTCACAGGAGGTGATACACATATCGGTCAAGTACGCAAGATCGTTTTCACCCAGGATGATCAGTACGTGTATGCCGGTTGTGGAGACATGTATCTGCGCAAGTACAGGGTTTCCGACGGCAAGTTGATATGGCGGACTTACATCGGAGGATGGCCGTTCGTCAATGGCATCGCCATTGCCAACGGATATATTGCGACGGGTACCAAATCGAAAGATCGTACCCTGCTGCGTGAATCGGACGGATCGATCGTCTATCTCTCTCCTATGTTTGGCTTTGATGCCAGCATTGACTCGGCCTTCAACGGACCTGTCTTCGGGTTTGGCCCGCTTGTCACGGACAGGAATACCGGACGCGCCATCGCGAGTGTCGGCGGTAATGCCGTCAAGCACTCGATCCTGGAAGGACAATTCGTATTGCATACCGATACCCGCATCGATGTGTACAATCGAAATGGCGGATCTCCACTCGCCGGAAAGGGTACCTGGATGGGCGGCGGAAATGGAGAAAACACCCAGTCGGGATGGGCAACACCCACCGGGGATCGGGTGATGCTCGCTGCGCGCGATCTTACTTCCGGTGTCTTCCCCCGCGTGGGGCTGGGCTTTTTCCGGACCACCCGCAGCATCAACCGGTATCCGACCATGGACTCGATCGGGAGTAAAAACCTGAACATCGGCGATACCCTTCGATTTAAAGTCACCTACCGTGACTTCGCGGATTACAATATAACTACAACCGCATTGGCGCTTTCTGCCAAATCCGATACCAGCGGTCTGAAGACCATCCTGCGCGGCGACTCCGTCATCGTTTACGCAAGCGGATACGCCGGCAGCACTTTCCTGACCGTCGCAGTCAGCGAAACATCAACGACGGAAAAATTCGTGGTATCAGAGCGGGTAGCCGTGACCGTGAGTTGCAACGCGCCGGGAACACCCACCGCCACAACTACTTCATTTAATTACTGTGCCGGAGCTGCTGCTGCTGTACTCTCCGCCACGCCCGCCGCAGGCACCAGCCTCGTATGGTACAACACAGCCACGGGAGGCAGCGGATCCGCGACGGCACCCGTTCCTTCGACTGCCACACCAGGTACTTATACTTACTACGTGGCATCAGGGAATAACGGATGCGAAAGCATTAATCGGTTAGCCATTACTGTTAGTGTGAAGGCCTTGCCACAGGCTGCTGTAACAGGCGCCAGCACATTATGTCTGAATGCCACTTCACCAACGGTAACCTTTACGGGCAGTGCGGGCACAGGACCGTACACCTTCACCTATCAAGTCAATGGTGGCAGCAGCCAGACCATTGGCAGCGGAACCGGGAATACAGCTTCCGTCAGTGTACCGACCAATGTCAAGGGAAACTTCACGTATGCACTGGTGCGAGTGGACGATGCTAACGGATGCGGACAGCTGCAGACAAGCAGCACACTGGTGAAAGTGTTACCCAAACCAACTGCCACCATTTCCGGAACCACTTCCGTATGTGCAGGAAGCCTGCCTCAGCCCGTCACTTTCACCGGCAGCGATGGGGATGCGCCATACACCTTCTCCTATCGCATCAACAACGGACCCGACCAGCAGATTGTTACGACATCAGGGACTTCCGTTCAGCTGGGCGTACCCACCAATACTCCCGGAACATATACTTATACACTCTTGGGTGTACAGGACGTGAATGGAAACCTGTGTAAACAGTCCGCCAGCGGCAGTGCCATCATCACAATAAACAGTATCCCGCAGAAACCGGTCATTACCCGCGATGCCAACGGTGACCTGGTGTCGAGTGCAACCACTGGTAACCAATGGTACAAAGATGGCGTGGCCATCAGCGGTGCCAACGGACAGACCTACAAGGCAACGGCAGCCGGTAACTACACCGTGGTGGTGACCCAGAATGGATGTGCCTCCCCGACCTCAGATCCGTTCAATTTCATTCCCACCGGGTTGACCAACCTGGGTGCCGGACAGTTTATGCAGGTGTATCCGAATCCCGTGAGCACAGACCTCAGGATCGATTTCAGGATCAACGGAACCCTGCGCATTCGGGCAGTGCTGCATGACCTGGCCGGAAAACAAGTGTGGAAGGCGGAGGAACTGAACAGCGGAACGATGCTATCGATCGGCAAACTGGCCGCCGGAACATACATACTGACGACGATGACAGACAAAGGGAAAGTCATTCACCGTGAACGCGTAGTGATACAATAAAATATAAATATAAATGAAAGAGCCCGGCATGATGATCATGCCGGGCTCTTTCATTTATATTTAAAATCATTAAAAGAAATAATAAGCAGCCGCCAGCGCAGAAAACACACCCGGACACTCCAGTTCCGCCACACGCGTACCTGTCCGATAATCCTTCAGATACTTGCCATCGAGTTCTGCCACGCGACGACCATCCGAATATCGCTTCACGTATTGACCATCCATCTCATAGAGGCGGCGACCCGTTCGATAGTCTGTCAGATAGCGACCATCGAATTTGGCCAGACGCTCGCTTTGAAGATAGGAGCGTACATAGTCACCGTCGCGCTCCAACAGGCGCTTACCCGTTTTGTAGTCCTTGATCGGACAATCGGCGGCCATGGATGAAAACCCTGCCAGCAGGGCGATCAGCATATGCGATGTTTTCATATTTAATGAAATTACGTGATTGTCCGGAAACATATCGTTGCAATACGCAGCCGCTGAAATCAAGCGTACACGGCCATCTTCAATGATTTTTCTGCATCTTGCAGCCTCCCAATCCCTCCAGACATGGATGCACCGATGCTGCTTAGTACCGCCCAATGGACCATCGTCATGGCCGCCGCCTTCATCATCGGGCTCGGCAAGGCCGGCGTGAAAGGCCTGGATGTGCTGACCGTCCTGCTGATGGCGATGGTCTTCGGCGGGAAGACCAGCACGGGTATCGTGCTGCCCCTGCTCTGTGTGGCCGACATCGCGGCGGTCGCCTGGTACAACCGTCACGCCCGGTGGTCGCATTTCTGGAAGCTCATCCCCTGGATGGCAGGTGGCATCCTCCTCGGTCTGTTCGTCGGAAAGGACATGGACGAGGGCCTGTTCCGAAAGATCATGGCCGGCATCATCATCGTCACGATCCTGATCGTACTCGGGATGGAATTCCGCAGATCAAAGGACGTCCCGCATCATCCGCTCTTCTCCATCCTCACCGGCATCACCGCGGGTTTCACCACGATGATCGGCAACCTGGCCGGTGCCTTCGCCAACCTGTATTTCATCGCGATGCGGGCCACGAAGAATGATTTCATCGGCACGTCCGCCTGGCTCTTCCTCTGCATGAACCTGTTCAAACTGCCCCTGCAGGCCTTCTACTGGAAGAATATCACGGCTTCCGGACTGCACACCGACCTCTACCTGCTGCCGGCACTCGCTGCCGGCTTCATCGTCGGACTGAAGATCGTCGATCGCATCCACGATGATGCCTACCGGAAACTGGTCCTCCTGCTGACCCTGGCGGGATCTGTGCTGATGCTCCTTCGCTCCTGATCCTGCGCGGGGATTGTGCTATCTTCATATCATGAAAAGGATATGGATGATCAGCCTGCTGATCCCGGCGATCGCTTTCGCCCAGCAGGAAACGGCCATGAAGGTGCGGAACTGGCGTGCCGCACGTGAAGCCGCCTTACTCACCGATTACAAAGCGTTCCTGTCCATTCCCAACGTGGCGGCGGATACGAACGGACTAAAGGCGAACGCGCAGTGGATCCTGGATCGGCTGAGGACTTACGGTGTCGCACAAACGAAGTTGCTCTATCCCCGGACACCCGGTCAGGCCCCTGCCGTCTTCGGCCGGGTGGATGTGCCGGGTGCCACGCGTACCATCGCCTTGTATGCGCATTACGACGGACAGCCGGTCGATCCATCGAAATGGGCGGCTGGACTGCAGCCTTTCAAACCCACACTCACCGGCGGATCCATCATACAGGGAGCCGGATTGCTGGACTGGGATGCCCTCAATGGATCCGTGGATCCCAACTGGCGGATCTATGCCCGGGGAGCTTCCGATGACAAGGCCGGTGTCTTCTCGATCATCGAAGCCTATGCGGCGCTGCATGCGATCGGAAAAGCGCCCTCCTGCAACCTGATCTTCTTCTTTGAGGGAGAAGAGGAAGCAGGATCGGACCACCTGCCCGAGATCTTCGAACAACACAAAGATCTGCTCCGGGCGGATGCCTGGGTCATCTGCGACGGCCCGGTACATGCTACCGGACGACACCAGCTCGTTCACGGAGTACGGGGAGATACCCGCATTGACCTGATCGTCCACGGCCCGCGCAGGCCGCTGCATTCAGGCCACTATGGTAACTGGATCCCGAATCCGGCCATGGAACTTGCCCGACTGCTGGCATCGATGAAGAACGAAAAGGGAGAGGTCACCATCAAAGGATTCTATGATGACATGATACCCATCACGGCTGCGGAAAAAAAGGCCATCGCGGCGATACCTCCGGTAGAAAAGCAACTGCAGCAGGAACTGGGCGTACGTCGTCCGGAACGGGATATGCCACTCAGTGAGGCCATTGCACTGTCATCCCTGAACATCAACGGATTAGCGGCCGCCGGGGTAGGTGCCAGATCCGCCAATGTGATCCCCGTCAAAGCGGAGGCATCCATTGATCTGCGACTGGTGGCCGGAAACGACTGGAAACGCCAGCAGGACAAGGTCATCGCCCATATTCGGGCACAGGGCTTTCATGTCACCGAACAGGAACCGACAGACGCGGAAAGGGCCACCTACGACCGCATCTGCCAGGTCGTCAGATCCGGAGGCTACAATGCCCAGAAAACGCCCATGGACGACCCGAATGCCCTGCGCATCGGCCGTGCCCTCGATGCGGCACTGGATCAGCCGGCCATCAGGGTGCCCACACTCGGGGGAAGCCTGCCACTCTTCATGTTCGAACAGATCCTGGGCGTGAAACCGGTCACCGTGCCCATCGCCAACCACGACAACAATCAGCATGCAGAGAACGAAAACATCCGCATCGGAAACCTCTGGAAAGGGATCGAGATCTTTGCCAGCATCATGACGGGCTTCTGAACGCAGCGTACTACAAACATCAACGCAAACAACCTTAGGTTTGAAGACAATGACAGATCAGATCCTCCGCTGGGGCATCATCGGATGCGGCGACGTCACCGAAAAAAAGAGCGGACCCGCCTTCCGAAAAATTGAAGGGTCCGCCCTCACCGCCGTGATGCGCCGGGATGCCGCAAAAGCCCGGGATTACGCCGAACGCCATGGCGTTCCGGTCTGGCATGACGATGCGGATGCCCTCATTGCCGACCCGACGGTGGACGCCGTTTACATCGCCACGCCACCGGATGTACATGAAGCCCTGGCCATCGCCGCGATGCGGGCCGGTAAGCCCGTGTATGTCGAAAAACCGATGGCCACCACCGTGGCGGCCTGCGAACGCATGCGCGGGGTTTCGGAAAGCACCGGCGTGAAACTCAGCATCGCGCATTACCGGCGGGCCGTTCCGATGTTCGCACAGATCAAGTCCTGGATCGACAATGGCGAGATCGGCACCATCCGGACCGTTCGCATCAGCATGCTGCAGGCCGACCGCCCCGAATCCCTGGAAGACCCCCGCATCCGCTGGCGCGTGACCCCAGAAAGCGGCGGCCCCGGCGGTCATTTCTACGACCTGGCCCCGCATCAGCTCGATCTCATGCTGCATTTTTTCGGGAACGTACGCGCCTTCCAGGGCTTCGGTGTGAACCAGGCCGGCAGCTATCCCGCGCGCGACGCCATCTGCGGAAGCATGGTCTTTGACAACGGCATCCTGTTCACGGGCCAGTGGGCCTTCACAGTCAATGAGGCCCATGCAGAAGATGTATGCGAAATTCAGGGGACGACCGGCAAACTCGTCTTCCAGTTCTTCGGCAACCGGGTGGAGATCACCCGTCAGGGCGTAAAGATGGCCGTCAATTTCGAACACCCCGATCATATCCAGCAGCCCATGATCGAACAAGTGACGGCATATTTCAATGGGAACGGCAGCAACCCCTGCTCTGCCGACGACGCCATCGCCTCCATGCGCATTATGGAAGCCTTCATTCGCCAGGCCTGAACGATCCAGCCTCCCATTCCAGCATGGCTCGCTTTCGCTCCGGCCCCCACATGTAATGCCCGATCCGGCCACCTGTATGCACTACGCGATGACAGGGGATGAGCCAGGCTACCGGATTGCGTCCGATGGCCGTCCCCACGGCACGCAGGGCATCCGGCCTGCCCATCGAACGGGCCAATTGCGCATAGGTCACGCGCTTGCCAAAGGGAATCTCCGTCAATGCACGCCAGACCGAAAGCTGAAAGGCCGTCCCCCGCAAATGCACGGGAATTTGCCGGCCACCGGAAGGAGGATCCTGACCAAATATGGATATAAATAAATTAAAAGATGGATCTTCTCCCGGTAGGATCTGATACCCGGGAAAATGAATATGAAGTGCCTTGATCTCAGAGTCAATGCTGCATCCGAAAGATGCCCGACAAATGCCCTCATCTGTAGCCGCCATAAAAAGCATTCCAAACTTCGTGTGTGCTTCACCGTAAGTGATCCTTTTATGTTCATGATTCAGAAGATCTTCCCCTTGTACTTCCCATCTGATCGACAGGTCGGGATGATGACCACTGTTATATTCATCACCCTTGAATAACGCCGTCTGTGTATGATGCCGGTTGACCTTCGAGGACATGAGAAATGGATGTATTGAAAACTTAAATCCGTACATTGAGGATGATCAAAGTATCACGCAAAAGCATTCGGACATGAAAGGTAAACATCTCTTCGCAGTCGTTCTCACCATCGCCATCCTCCTCCAAACATTTACGACCAGCCGGGTCATGGCTCAAGCCGCCGCTGCGGAAGCCGCCATCGGTGCACTCATGAAAGAACTGCCCGTAGCGGGACTGTCCGTCGCCGTCGTCCGCAAGGGAAAGGTCATCTACACTCAAGCCTTTGGATACCGCGACCTGGAGACCCGTGAACCCCTGCGCACAGATCATATCTTCCGGATCGCTTCCATTTCCAAATCCTTCACGGCCACGTCACTCATGCAACAGGTCGAAGCGGGTCGGGTATCGCTGCAGGATGATGTATCCACGCTGGCCGGTTTCCCGGTGAGGAATCCCCTGTACCCCGATCGGGTCATTACCCTGGAGATGCTGCTGTCGCACCGGTCGTCCATCAACGACAGCCAGGGATATTTCAGCCTGGACGCGATCGATCCGTCGAAAAATCCATCATGGAAGGATGGCTACAACAAATATGCGCCGGGGGAAGGCTATCTCTACTGCAACCTGAACTACAACCTCGCCGGCGCCATCCTCGAACGACTTACAGGCGAACGCTTCGATCTCTATGTGAAGCGGCACGTCCTCGAACCCCTGGGACTTTACGGTGGCTATTGTGTGGATTCCCTGGATGGCGGCCGCTTCGCGCGCATTTACGAATACCGTTCGGACTCCGGCCGTTTCAACCCTTCGCCGGCCGCCTACAACCCGCGCAGCGCGGAGATCGCCGCCTATGAACAGGGACGCAGCACACCGGTGTTTTCTCCCACGGGCGGCATGAAAATATCTGCTGGTGACCTTGCCCGTTATATGGTCATGCACAGCCGGATGGGTAAGTATCGCGGCGGCAGGATCATGCTAAAAAGCAGTGCAGCAGCCATACAACAGGTGCGATCTAAAAAAGAAGGTTATGGAATGGCTATTCTGACATCATCTAATATCCTGCCGGGCATAGAACTGCGTGGTCATACAGGATCAGCCTACGGTTTGTATTCCGCGATGTTCTGGCAACCAAAGGAGGGATATGGTTTTGTCGTGATCAGCAACGGATGTCATCCGGGCTACACCGAAGGAATGAACACCGTGATACGCCGGACAATTGGTATTCTTTACGATTCATTTATCAGGAAATTTTAACACTTTGATTGAATGGGAACATCAACAATGGTGTTAGTTTGCGTCCCCAAACGATAACTCACAGCCATGTTCAGGAAGCATCTGTTATTGCCCATCGCCATCATCACCGGCGGTCTGTTCATCTCCGACGCATATGCCCAGGAGAAAAAGGAAAAAAAAGAGATCATCATCCGCGGAAACGATAAGGGCGAAAAAACCGTCATCGTCGTCGAAGGCGACAAGGTGATCGTCAATGGAAAGGAAATCACCGGCGAAGACAAGGAAACCATCATCATGAAACGCTCGGCACCGAATGCCCGGGTGTTCATGTTCAAGCCCGACTCTCTAATGAAACCCGAGGAACTCCTGAAAGAGTTCAACTGGCAGGGGCAAATGCCGGAGATGCGGATGTTCCGCGGTGATGGCAACGGCGAGTCTGAAACCACGGAAACCCGCACCCAGCTGGGCGTTCTGACACAGGCAGGCGATAAGGGAGTCGAAGTGGTGGATGTCACCGAACCCAGTGGTGCCGCCAAAGCCGGGATTCAAAAAGGTGACATCATCGTTTCAGTGGACGATAAAAAGATCGATAATCCCGAATCCCTGTCCGAATATATCCGGAGTAAAAAACCGGGTGATGTTGTGGACATCGAACTGATCCGTGAGGGAAAGACGGAAAAGATCAAGGCCACCCTCGGTGAAATGCGCACCGTGTCCCGTTTCCGAACCATCACGATCCCCGAAGAACGCGGGGGCCGGAACATCGAGATCGAGCGACTGATCGAACGCCCGATGCGCGAAGTAAATGTGGAGGTCCGCACCCAGCGCCCGAAACTCGGCCTGCAGGTCGAAGAACAAGCCTCCGGCAAAGGGCTGAAAGTACTTGAAGTAAAACCTGATGCACCCGCCGCCAAATCCGGACTCAAAACCGGCGATATCCTGGAACAGATCGACGGAAAAAGCATCAACAGCGTGGAGGATATGCGTGGCGCACTGGAAAATGGCGCATCCGAATACCGGATGGATATCCGCCGCAGCGGTAAACCCATGCAACTGAAGGTCAGCATCCCGAAGCCGCTCCGCAAGGAGAATTTCTAAGGTCAAATAAATATAAATATAAGGGCCGGAGTCATCTGACTCCGGCCCTTATATTTATATCAATGAGATGCTCGCCGGCAACAGATCATTTGCTGGCGCCCGCCAGTTGCTTTTCCAGTTCATCCATTTCTGCAGGCGTGAGGTAGCGCCATTTCCCGACGGCCAGGTTTCCGAGCTGAATGTGCATGATACGTATGCGCTTCAGTGTTTTTACCTTATAGCCGAAGGTCTCGCACATCCGCCTGATCTGACGGTTCAGTCCCTGTTTCAGGATGATGCGGAATCTCCTCGACCCCTCCATCCGGACAAAGCAGGGCTTGGTCCTTTCTCCCAGGATCTTAACACCTGCCGCCATGCTTCGGATCATCTCCTGGGTGAGTTCCTTATCGACCGTGACGATGTATTCCTTCTCATTGTTGTTGCCCGCCCGGAGGATCTTGTTCACAATATCCCCGTCATTCGTCAGCAGGATCAATCCCTCCGAATCCTTGTCGAGGCGCCCGACCGGAAAGATCCGTTTGGGATGGTTCATGAAGCGGATGATATTGGTCTTATCGCTCATATCCGTGGTGGACGTGATCCCCACGGGCTTGTTGAGCGCAATGTAGATGGGCCGCTGCTTATTTTTGATCCGCTCCCCGTCGATCGCCACCACGTCACCCTCCAAGACCCGGGCGGTGGGCAGCACCAGCTCACCATTGATCGTTACCCGCAACTGTTCTATCAGCTTATCGGCCTCCCGTCTCGAACAGAAACCGGAGTTGCTGATATACTTGTTGATCTGAATGCCCTCTTCCTTGTTAGACGTCTTCTTCATCTGCCGCGAAGATAGATCAGCCAGCGTTGCATGTTCTTTTCAGGTGCTCCCATTCCTTCCTCATTCATCAATACTTCACGCGTATCGGGATCCAGATCTCTTCCTCCGCATCCGGATCCGAATGCCTGTACTGCACGTCGAGCACCTCAAAATGCGGCCGGTCGTCCAGTTCAAAATCAGAAGATACAAGCCACTCCCCATAGATAAAATCAAAGATCGCCGGATCCGATCCCCGATGCACGAACACCGCATACAATCCACCCTGCATCTCAAACATTTCCATCCCCTCAGGAATCAGTCCTCCACGATGCTCTTTTTCTCCGTTTTCTTCGCTGAGGTTCCCCACTTCGGCCAAGGCCCACTTCCTGAACGACCTCCCCGGATCGAACTCCAGAAAATATCCCTTTGGATAGACCTGCAACGAAACGACATCTGTATTCGTCCGATGCAGGATCTCTTGCCGGCGCGGCATGAACTTCCGCCACAACTGCCCGGTCTGATCCTCCATGAGTGACATCTCCATGTGCATGCCGATGAACCGGCCGGGTGCACGCTCTTCTATGCGGGGTGGCGAATACATAATATGATCCTGTTTTCGGGGAAAATACGCCCTTTTCATTAACTTGTAACCATGGCTGACACAACACCCGTTTTTCCCACAGAACGCATACACTGGGAAGGAACGCCCTCCCACTGGAACAATGCCGGCGTTTACCTGCTTTCGCTGATCCTCCTGCCGGTCTTCGGACTCGGACTGATCCTCTTCCTCGTCAAATTCCTCGAACTGAAATTCACGAAACTGAAACTGACCGACCAGCGACTGGTCATCACCCGCGGGGTCTTTTCAAGGTCCACCAAGAACCTGGAGCTCTACCGCGTCAAAGACCTGCGGCTTCATTGCTCCTTCTGGCAGCGGATGGTATCGATCGGTACGATCGAACTGGTGACCAGCGACTTTTCGATGAAGACCTTCAACCTGGACGGCATCCCCACACCGGAGCCGATCTTCGAAGACATGCGCCGGCTGGTGGAAGCCATGCGCATCGCGCGCGGGGTAAGGGAGATCGATCAGAACGACCGGATCTCCTGAGTTGCATCAGGCATCCGGATCCAGCTTTCTCAATCGCATCTGAACGGAAGTCGGTGTGCGTTCCAGCACCTTCGCGATATCATGCAGGGTCTTGCCCGCGTGATATAGCCTGAGCAACAGCCCATCCTCATCCTTCGACCAGGTCTTAGTGCTGCCGGAAGGCCGGGAGACCACCGGTCTCTTCGCATATCCTTTTCCATTAGTAGCAGCCGGCCGGGATGTAGACCTTTCCACGGTTGGCCGGTTGGCAGGCTTTTCCCTTCCCGGTACAACGATGACATGCGGGGAATCCGGCAAGTTGCCGGGCATCAGACTCTCCGGGATATGCAACAGCAGCCGGGCCCGGGTGACAGCCACATAAAGCAGATTCAATTCTTCGTTTAGCCGTGACCGTTGTGCGGGCGATCCATCTTCCGCCAGCTGCTTCGACAGGGCCTCATCGGTCATGAAATCCTCCGCCAGTCTGACTTCATCATATTCCAGTCCCTTGCAGCGGTGCACGGTGCTGAAGACCATATCGGCCGTCTGACGTTTGTCGTCTTCCACATGCTTTCGCTTGAGCGTTGCAATGTGCTCATTCAGGTCGTTGCCGTAGGTTTCGACCAGGTCCATCAGCATCCCCAATTGCTTGTCGTCCGTTTGTTCGACATAATCCTCCAGATCTTCCATACTCCCCATCGTTGCCAGGAGCTTGTCGCGGATCCGGTCATGCTGCCCGTTGTGCAGATTCAGGACATCGTAAAGCGAAGCGCCCTCATCGGCGTAGGTATAAGAGTTGATATTGCCTTCAAAGTACACAGTGCCCCGGCCGCGGGTGGCGGTCACATGATCGATCGCTTTCTTCAGCAGGCCGGTGTTGGTGCGGGCGATGGTAGCGCGGGTCTTCACAGACTTCGGCTTTCCCAGGCCCCGGATGACCACGGGATCCAGCGGGGCAAGGATATGCTTTCGGTGGAGGGTGCGCACGGCCAGGTCTGCAATGGCCTGCGGGAAACGAAAACTGGAACTCAACCGCATCACCGGAAAGGGCACGCGTTGCATGGAATTCACGGCGTGTCGCCATCCATAGATCTGCTGGTGCGCATCCCCGACGATCAGCCGCACGCAGGGCTGACGAAGAATGACATCCAGCATGGCAGGAGAAGCATCCTGCGCTTCATCAAAGAGGATGTGATCATAGGAAAGCTGAGGTGCCGACAACTGGAATTTCTTGAGATAGAAATCATGGATCATGGGCGTCTGTCCGCGATCCATCATCGCCAGGAAACTTCGGGTCAGATGCTCGATCTGGGTATAGTATCTCGCCACAAATTCCCGGGCCGTGTCTTCCGTCACGATGTCGAGATAGTTGAGCGTCGTCACTTTTGCTGCCGCGCTGTTGCAGAAATACTGGGCAAAACGATCGACATGATTGGCCAGCACGAATCCCAGATGTCCTTCGCCGGTGCCGGCAATGCCCAGCAGTTCGGCAAGTTCGTGGACCTTATAGCCGGGTCGGACATCGCCCTGACGCAGGTGACGCGTATGGCGATAGGCCAGGGAATGGGCCGTTTCGACATCTACCGCTGCCAATCCGGCTTCAGTAAATCGGCGCCGGGCCTCCTCCCTCACCGTGCGGTTGAAGGCCAGGTAGAGGATCCTGGAGCCCGCCGGCCGCGTGCGGGCATACTCGAGCAGCGTGGTCGTCTTGCCCGAACCGGCGACGGCATCGATACGCAGATCGCCGTTGGTGGAGAGTATGGACAGTTGTTCCGGTGTCAGGTGCATGGGGGTGCAAAAGTCACGAATAAACACCAATATCCCCTGTTTCGAATACCCGATCGCTCGGAAAGCATTGATATCATTTGACTATCTTTATTTCTCATACCCTGTTTTCGGATGTCTGATGATCAAACCCATATCGAATATCTGTTCAGGACCTGTTACCCCCGGCTATGCTTTTTCGCCCGGCGAATGACAGGCGATCCGGGGCTGGCCGAAGACATCGTTCAGGAGGCCTTCCTGAACTGCTGGAAGATGCGGATCGGTTTCGACGAAGAACGGGTGGCGAAAAGTTATCTGTACCGCTCTGTGCGGAACGCCTGCCTGAATCATGCCCGGCATCTGGAAGTTGTCAGGCGGCATGCGTCCACGACCCATGCAGCAGACGCAGATGCCCCGGTCATCGAAGAGATCGTTCGGGCCGAACTGCTCGGTGAAGTCTACGCCGCCATCGAATCCCTGCCGGAGGGATGCCGGACGGTGGTCAGGATGGCCTATTTCGATAAGTTGCGCAACGAAGAGATCGCTGAGATCCTGTCTGTATCCGTCAACACCGTCAAGACCCAGAAGATGCGCGGACTCAAACTCCTGCGCCTTCGTCTCGATCCACTGACGATCGCCCTATTCCTGCTCTTGCAGCAATCCGGGGAACTTGTCCACTGATCCCCCGGGAAATTTTTTTAGTCGATGTCACCCGAAAAGGGAAAATGCGTGTCATATCTGATGGACGGACCTTTTGTCCCATCAATAGCATGCTCATGACAAAAGCATTAAGATCTTTCGGCCTGATTTGCTGCCTGCTGACTGCTGTGCTGAGCGCGCAGGGTCAGGAAGGTATTTCTTTTGAAAAAGGCAGCTGGGCCAACATCCTCCAGATCGCCAGGGAACGAGGAAAACCTGTGTTTGTTGACATGTACACGACCTGGTGCATCCCTTGCCGGAAAATGGCCGCTGAGGTCTTCGTCTTACCTGAGATATCCGGACTGTTCAACAAGGAATTCGTGAATGTAAAGATCGATGCCGAAAAAGGGGAAGGAATAGACATCGCCAAACGCTACAAGGTCGGCGCATATCCAACCTATCTGTTCGTAAATCCGGATGGCACCCTTGTGTACCGAAGCGTTGGTTACATGCCTTCAGAACGCTTTGCCTCCGAAGCCAGACTGGCCCTGCGGGAAGCCTCGGATCCCAAACCGCTGGCGAGCTGGCAGGATGAATACGAGTCACGGAAGACGGATACGGCCTTTGTTCGGTCTTATCTGGAAAAGAGAAGAAAACTGGCGCTCGACAACGCCGATGTCGCCGATCAATACGCCGCGCTGCTGGACCGCAGCAGATTGCTGGACAAGACCCTGTTGGTCAAAATTCTTCAGATGGAGCACATCAATACCGACGGTTATCTGCTCTCCTTTATCCGGTCGAACAAACAGGATGTATTGTCCGCCCTGGATATGAACACGCGAGCAAAGCTGGATGACCACCTCGCCAACCTGGTCGCCAGGGATGTCGAACGAGCCATCGAAGTCCGGGATGAAAAACTACTTGAACAGATCTTCGATTTCCTCATGAATAGTCCGTCGGGGGAATTACCGGCGGCCTGGAAGGCCTATGACACGAAGATGAAGTATTATGCACGCGTGGGCGATACCACATCCCTCGCCACTGTTTTCAAACAATATGCCAAAGAGGCACTCAGCTTTGATCCGGGTCCGCTGGTACAGGCCGACTCATTGGCCCTGGCCCAATTCGAAAAGGGGTTGGCAGATGGAAGCATCAAGGTCAAACCTGATCAGCTTACCCTGACCAGACGATCCAGGGGATCCACGAAAAAAACATCCTACGCTTACCGCCTGAGAGATGCTGCAAGAGGGGCGCTTAACGGATTGCATTCAAAGGAAATGATGTCTGAAGGATTGAAACTGATCGACAAGGCTTTACAGTTCAGCGATAACTTCTCGATACATGAAGTGAAGGCGGGACTGCTTTACCAATCCGGTGACAGGGCGGCGGGCATCCAATGGATGGATAAAACCATCGCCATCTGGGAAGAGATGAGTCGTGAATTGAACCTGGGGAGTGAAAAGGTCAGCAACAGACTGGCGGAGACACGCGCCAGGATGTTGGAAGGCAAGGCTTCCTGGAGCTATTGACATCATATAAAAGGCGAAATCAGATCGATTCCACCCTTCAATGCCAGGATCAACCATGTCATCCATAGAAAGATCAATCCGACTCGCCCATCTCCTGAAACAAAGTATGGAGCGACCCCTGACATCGAAAGAAACCGCCGAGATCGAGACGCTGCGCAAAGAGGACCCGGCACACGAACAATGGTTCGACCAGCTGACACAACCGGAGGCGATGCTCGACGGACTTCAGGAGATCCGATCGGTGGATGTTGACCTTGGGTGGGCGCGTCTGCAGGCCGCAATGGCCGAAGCACAAAAGCCAAGTCCGAACAGACGCAAAAAAATTTTCATGGCGATGGCCGCTGTGCTGACCGGAACGATCCTCATTGCCGGCATGTTCCTGAAGCTTACAAGAGATGGATCGATACCGGAGCCGGCACTGCAAGCCGAACGATCGATCGAACCGATCGGCCCGGGAAAGGATCGAGCCTTTCTGGTACTGGCCGATGGCAGCCGGATCCCGCTGGACAGTGCCGGAAACGGTCGGTTGGCCATGCAGGGCAGTGCGGAAGTGGTCAAACAGGGCGCCCTGCTGTCCTACCGATCGGCGACTCCACAGACGACAGCGGTGTACAATACGATCAGCACACCGAGGGGCGGGCAATACCGGCTCGAACTCCCCGATGGATCGAAGGTCTGGCTGAACGCCGCATCCTCCCTGCGTTTTCCGACCGCATTCATAGGAAAGGAAAGAACAGTGTACCTCGAAGGAGAGGCCTTCTTCGATGTAAATACAGACGCACGAAAGCCATTCCGGGTGAAGGTGGGTGAACTGACGGTGGATGCCACCGGTACCCAATTCAACATCAACGCCTACCCCGATGAAGAGGGAATACTGACCACCCTCTCGGAAGGCCGGGTCGAGGTACGATCGGGAGAAACGATGGTCACGCTGAAACCGGCGGAAGAAGTGTTGGCCCATCAAAAAGGACACCTGACACCGGTCCGAAAGGCAGACCTGGAAAGCACGCTGGCCTGGACAAACGGAAAGTTCGTATTCAACGAAGCCGACGTATCTGCCATTATGCGCCAGATCGGACGATGGTATGATGTAGACGTACGCTACCTCGGACCCGTGAAAGGAGAAACATTTACCGGCATGGTCAGCCGTCAGAGTGATATCTCTCGGGTGCTGCGGATCATGGAAGCCGGAGGTATCAAATTCAGGATCGAAAAGAACGTGATCATGGTAGAATGAACATACGATGCGGATCCGAAACAGAGCCGGGAAGTGCGCCAACACCCCCCGGCAAGGTCAGGATCTGAAAAGATAATGTCCGTCCTCACGGATCTTCCTTTCACCCAAACCCGTCCCGAGGTCATCGGGATTGTCAAAACTATGCATTTTAGGGCCATCCAGCTCCCGAACCGAACCGGGGGCACATCCCAAACACTGCTCAGTATGAAGCTATTTACAACCATCATGCTTGCCTTTTGTCTTCAGGCCGGCGCCAACGGATTTACACAGACAGTAAGTCTGCGGATGAAAAATGCAAGCCTGCAGCAGGTTTTCAGAGAGATCAACCGCCAGACCGGCTATGAATTTTTCTTCCGGGACGATTTCCTGAAGAAAGCCGGGAAAGTTGACGTCGAATTTCAGAATATGCCGATCGACAAGGCCCTGTCCCTTTGCTTCGAACGTCTGCCGCTGAACTATTCAGTGATCGACCGGACCATCGTTGTCCGTGAAAAGACGACAGAAGTGAAGCCAGCGCCGGAAGCCCCGGTGGCATATCCCGTTCGCGGCAGGGTCACCGATGCGGAAGGTAGGCCCCTCAGCGGCGCCACCATCACCGTAAAGAACAGCGATAAAACCACCGTCACAGATGCCGCCGGTAATTTTTCCATCGAAGCGGATCCCGGTCAGACGCTCGTCATCACCTACGTAGGTTTCACGGCCACAGAGATCCAGATCCGTCAGGGTATGCCGGCCGTCCGGATCACCCTGTCAGCCTCCGTCTCGGAACTGAACGCAGTGGCACTGGTCAGCACCGGTTATCAGCAGTTGCCGAAGGAACGCAGCGCCGGCTCCTTCGCGACGGTAACGAATGAGTCATTCCGAAACAAAAGCATCAGCATGAACCTGATCGACCGGCTGGAAGGCCTGGTACCCGGGCTTGCTGTCGGCTACGGTCGGAATTCAGATAAATTCCTGCTGCGCGGACTGACTTCGATCAACGCCGACAGGTCTCCACTCTTTGTAGTGGATGGTGTGCCTATTTACGACCTCAACACCCTCACTTCACTGGTGAATCCGGAGGATGTGGAATCAGTGAACGTGTTACGCGATGCCACGGCCGCCTCCATCTGGGGGGCTGCTGCCGCCAACGGTGTCGTCGTCGTCACCACGCGGAAAGGACGAATGTCCAGCGGACCCAAAAAAGTGCAGGTGAACTACAACGGCTTCGCATCCTTCAGGGGACGCCCGGACATGGATTATTTCAACCTCATGTCTTCCGGGCAGCTGGTGGCGGCAGGTCGCGAGATCTTCGATATCGCTGCCTACCCCTGGGCCACCGTCACCACAGCAAGCAGCAGAAACAACCTGCCCGTGGTGACCCCGCATGAACAGGCTCTGTACGACCGCTCCCGAAACCTGATCTCATCGGCACAGGCCGACCAGCGGATGGACTCCCTGTCGCGCCTCAACAACAGCGGTCAATTGATGGACCTCCTATATCAACAGAGCCTGCTCACCAACCACAGCCTGAATTTCACCGGCGGAAGCGATTTCCACAGTTATTATGGATCTGTTTCATACACCGGAGATCAGGGTCATGCCCGAAACCGGATGGACAGGTACCAGGCAAACCTTCGTCAGGACTTCATCCTGTCCAAAGCCGTGAGATTCGATATCACGGCCAACATGGCCTATGAGCAGAGCAAGAAATTCCTGCTGCCCGATTTCCCGGGCACGGCCTCAACCTTGCTGCCCTATGCCATGCTGGCAAATGCAGACGGCACACCACTCTCCATGGCTTACCTGCTGAGGCACGATCCCTTCCGTGCGATCTCGGAATCCCAAAGCAGGATCGATCTGAATTATGTCCCCCTGAAGGAAAACGGATACACACGAAACAATACCACCAATCTTTCCGCCCGGATCAACACCGGCCTGAGCGTGAAGCTATGGAAAGGCCTCAGCTACGAAGGGCGTGCCCAATACCAGCGCGGAGCCCTGGAAGGATACGATTATTACGATCAGAACAGTTACCGGGTGCGCAACGAAAGGGTGTTTTTTACACAGGCACCAGCCTCCGCCGGAGCCAACCCCACCTATTTCCTTCCGACTACGGGTGGACACTACACCACACAAAATGTAACACAAGAAGCCTGGACCATTCGCAATCAACTTGCGTATGAAAATACATTCTCAAAGAAACACCAGCTTTCCGCATTGGCCGGTACAGAGACCAGGATGAATTTCGCGAAGACACTGGGTACATTCAAAAGAGGATATGACTTCCAGACACAATCCTTCGGGTATGTTGACGAGCTGATGCTGGGGACCACCGGCGTAACCAACCCCGTCAACTTCCTGCCGAGCCGGACCATCAACGTGCTCACCGTCAACCAGCACAGCTACGGCGAAAACGACAGGCGATTCTTCTCGCTCTACGGCAACATGGCCTATACCTACGACCGCCGGTACACCCTCAACGCCAGTGTCCGGATGGACCAGTCAAACCTCTTTGGATCTGACCCCAGCATCCAGTATAAACCCATCTGGAGCATCGGTGGAGCCTGGAATATCTCCCGAGAGGATTTCTTCAAATCTGATCTGGTCAACAACCTGAAACTACGCCTCACGTATGGCCTCGCAGGCAACGCTCCGATCCCCGGACAGGGAGGACCCTACGACATCGTAGGCGCACGCAACAATGCCATCTTCGCCGGATTGGGAACGGGCTATGTACTCTTCACCCCGCGCAACGACCTGCTCACCTGGGAAAGTACTGCCACGTCCAATATCGGGATCGATTTCGCATTGTTCGATAACAGACTCTCCGGTGCGATCGATGCATACGACAAGCAGACAAGCAATCTCCTGGGCTTCGTGCCCATCGATCCGACCACCGGCTTTTCCTATGCATACGACAACCTGGGCAGCCTGAGCAACCGGGGACTGGAGATCATGCTCAACAGTGTGAACATCAGATCGAAGGATTTCCAATGGAGGACGACTTTAACGGTCTCGTATAACCGAAACAAGATCACGGAGCTTAAGCGGAACATCGTGTTGACACAGAGTAATAAGATCTCAGGTACACAGATGGAAGGCTATTCTGCCTATCCCATTTTCGGTTATAACTACATCGGACTCGATGCCAATGGCAATCCGATGGCACTGAACGCGACGAAGGATACCGTCAGGCTTGCCTCACAGCTGAAAGTGGATGATCCAATGTACGCCGGTACCACCCAGCCATTGTGGTATGGTGGCATCACGAATCAGGTGAGCTATAAGAACTTCTCCCTGAGTTTCCTGATCGTTTACAACCTGGGACACATGATGCGGAGAGATGTGAACCGCTTCTTCACCGGTCGGCTGGTCAATAACCTGCCGACATATTTCAATGATCGCTGGAAGGTGGCCGGGGACGAGACAAGAACCGATGTTCCGAAGTACATCGCAAATACCGCGACCAATACTTCCACGCGCAACACTGCTTTATATACCAGTGCCTTCCGAAATATTGAAAGCGCCTCGTATCTGCGGCTGCGCGACCTGACGCTGAATTATGGTCTGCCATCCGATCTGGTGAAAAAGCTGTCGATGAGTGAGCTGAGTGTGTATGGACAGGTCAATAACCTGCTGTTGTGGACGAAGAACAAACAAGGCATCGACCCCGAATACTTCGATGTTCAGGCAGGATTGCGTACCGAACGCATGCCGGCCTTCTACACCTTCGGCATCCGTGCGTCCTTTTAAATCAACCACCCCGATAAAAATAAATATAACATGCGAAATATAAATATAACCCTCATGGCATTGGCGGGGAGTCTGCTGCTTGGTTCCTGCCAGAAATTCCTTGACGTCAAACCCAAGGGGCTGGATATCATACAGACGACCGATCAGTACAACGGTCTGCTCAATAACGCAAACCTCTTCAGCTACCTGAATGTCCGCAATCAACCCGGAGGCATCACCCTCTTGCTCGGATCCGCTGAAATGCCGGTGTACATGGGCGATGATGTTTTCTCATCTGCCGGCTTCCTGAATACAGTGCCCACCATCGCCTGGCAGAATGGTTTTAAGTGGATGGCCGATCCCTACCAACCTACAGATGAATCCAACGAATGGGGTGCCTTCTACAATCAACTCTATGGATATAATATGATCGTGGAAGGGGTCATGGCTTCAGAAGGGGGCAGTGATTCCAGAAAAAAGGAGATCCTGGCGGAAGCCAGAGCCTGCCGGGCCTTCAATCATTTTCTGGTTCTGAACCTGTTCGGAAAGCCCTACAATGCGGCCTCCGCGGCAACGGATCCGGGGGTTCCGATCGTTCAAAAAGCGGATGTCAACGCACGCGATTTCCAGCGGGCTTCCGTCCAGCAGTGCTATGATTTCATCATCAATGAACTGAAGTCAGCGATCCCGGACCTGCAGGCCAAACCATACAGCCGCGTGCGTATGTGTCGTCCGGCGGCCGAATATATGCTGGGCATGGTCTATTTCCAGATGCGCAATTACACAGCCGCAATCACAGAACTGAACAACTGCCGAAATGGTCTTTCCGGCGGAGCCATCCCCGTCGCCCTCTACAATTACAACACCACGATGACGGCCGCAGCGCCGACAGGCTGGTACACCGCCAGCCAACCATGGCGCGGAGCCTCCGGTTATCCGCTGATGTACAACAGTACCGAAACGATCTTCCTTCGGCAGCTCAGCTATAACTCGACCGTCAACCGGAACTGTCTATTCGTGAAACCGGCCATCCTTAACCTGTTTACCACTGCAGACCTCAGAAGACGCATGTTCCTGGACAAAAACGTGGCCAATGGTACCGTCACCCTGCCGGGCGCCATCCGGAACTCCCCTACCAGCGTCAATCTCGGGCCCAACCTCCCTAACCTGCTCCTGATGCTCGCCGAATGCAAGGCCCGCGGAAATGACCTCGCAGGTGCTAAAGCCGACCTGGAAGAACTCCGCAAGAATCGGATGCCCGTGGCCAATGCCACCGTCTCGGCGGCAACACAGGATGGCATGATCCGATTCTGTCTGGATGAAAGACACCGCGAATTCGCCAGCACCGGCATGCGCTGGTTCGATATGCGCCGTCTCTGGTTCGATGCCGTGTACAACAATATCGACAAAACAAAAACCATGGACAATGAGACGTATACGCTGACGGCCGCAAGGCTCACGCTCAGGATCCCGCCCATGATCCTGCAATACAATCCCTCAATGATCGACAATCCCTGATGAATGACCAGCGTCTCCGATGATTTTCGGGGACGCTTTATTCACTATATTCCACATACTACCAATACCAAACAGATGAGATCGATCCACAGAAGTTTCTTCCTGACCCTGATCCTGCTACCCCTGTTGTCAGCCGCCCAGGAGGGATTCACTGTCAACATCCGCCTGTCCGGACTCGGCAACCACAATATCCGCGTGTTCCACCAGCAAAATGGAAAATACCGGGTGGATACCCTGAAAAGTGCCGGCCCTGACCTGGTGGTCTGGAAAGGCAGGACCCCGGATCCCCAGATCGCCCGGATAGACGTACTCGACACCACCCGGTATCTCTATGTCGGAAGGGCCGTATCCATGCCACCCCAACTCAGTTTCATGCTCACCAATTCGGTGATAGAGATCAAGGGATCAGCCAGTGAAGCCTTTGCGGCGGAGGTTAAGAGCAAGGATCCAGATGTAACGGCCTATGAAGAATTTCATAAGATGGACATCCCCCTGAATCGAGAATCCTGGACTCTCCAGCGCGAAATGAATCGCAAGATGATCGCAAAGGATACCGTTGGGATGCAGGCCATGAAAGACAGAGTGAACCAGCTCCGCAAAAGAAACCAGGCCCTGCGCAGCGAGTACATAGATCAACATCCAACCGCGTTTGCGAGTCTGTGCATGCTGCAAAGCATGGGACTGCTCTTCACCCCGGAGCAAATGTTGGCAAAATTCAACAGCCTCGACGAACGGTTGCGCAACTCGGCCACCGGCAGCTCCGTCTTGGAAAAAATAGAGAGCAACCGAAACACGGCCATCGGAAAACCTGTCATCCCAATACGACAAGCCGGACTGGACGGTGAAATGGTGGATGTGCAAGCCATGAAAGGCAAGGTGGTACTGATCGACTTCTGGGGCAGCTGGTGTGTACCCTGCCGACAGAGCCATCCTTCGATGAAAGAGATGTACGCGACTTACAAAGATCGGGGCCTGGAGATCATCGGCATCGCCAATGAGATCGCGGGTGGATCAAAGCCCATGGAGACGCAACTCAAGAACTGGCGAAAAGCGATCAATGATGATGGAATTCTATGGAAACACATTCTCTACGATCCGGCGGTATCAGACTTGGTGAAAGCCTACGATATCGGAGGGTATCCCACCAAATTCCTTGTCGGAAAAGATGGAACGTTCCTGATGAGACTTCTCGGTAATTCACCTCAGAATCATGAAATACTCAAAAAGAAACTGGAGGAATTGCTGCCCGGACTCTGACCCACCCCAAAATGATCCTAAAGGGTGATGACAAATGTCATCGCCCTTTTTCTTTCCATACAAATCCAGCCTACCAACAACTACCGCTCAATCGTTTTACGTAATCTTTCATCCCTTCAATTACAGGACTCCATGGATAATTGAACCGGCAATTACCATTGAAATCCTATTTTCGGGGCGATGTTCCTCCTCAATCTCGTCTATATCTCGCTGGTATTTTTCATGATCGTGTTCTCGCTCCACCTCATGTTGACGAGACACGGGAATCTGCTCATCAACCGGATGCTGGGCATCCTCCTGATGGCCCGAAGTTTTCAGTATCTCTACGGCTGGCTGACAGAGAATGGCCATCTCTCCGAACTGATGTTCGTATATAAGGTTCCGAATGCACTGCTTTTCATGGCGCCAAGTGCATTGTTCCTCTATATCAAGGGCTTCGTGACCGACCAGTACAAACTGAGGAAATATGAATGGCTTCATTTCCTGCCGGGGCTGGTAGGGCTTGCTGAAGCGATCCCTTGGGTGCTGAGCTCACAGGAATACAAAAACCAGGTCATTCACGCCATCGCCACCCAGCAGAGTTTCTTTGCCCACGAAGATCCAGGTTTCATGACACATGAGACGAGCATGCAGATCCGGACGGGCATGTTTTTAGTGTACATCGCGGCTTCCTGGATACTCGTATTCAGGAAAGGGATCTTCAAAACCTATGCCTCCAACCGCATAGGATGTAATTGGGTGTTGTTATTGCTCATACTCGCCACCATCGGACACAGCATGGTTTTCGCCGCTATGACATGGGACCGGATGAACCCAGAACTCGGTCACGCCGGTTTTCTGGGGGCCGTTCGGGTGTCGATCCTGCTCTATCTCTGCATCATGCTGTTCATCTTCTATCAGCCAAGGGTGCTCTATGGTTATGCCTTCGTAGCTGCTGCCCTGGATATCCCAGGCAAAGCAGGCCGGCATGCCCCCGAACTGTGGCAATCATTCAAAACGTCAGAAACAGGATACGGATCGATGGGTGACGGTCAACCCACGATGAGAGATACCGAAGATGACCCCCTGGCCGGAATCTCCCGCGAACGGATCGACAGATGGAAACGATCGCTACTCAACTTGATGGAACAGGAGAAGCCTTTTTTAAACCCTGCGTTCCGACTGCACAACCTGGCAGAATCCCTCGACATCGCACCGCACCATTGCTCCTATCTCATCAACATCGAATTCGGTAAGAATTTCAACCAGTGGGTGAACGAATACCGGATCGGGTACTTCATCAACCTTTACCGGCAAAACGCCACCACCCATACGCTCGAAGCCCTGGCACTTGAAGCCGGCTTCTCCAACCGAAGGACCCTGCACAATGCCTTCCTGAAAGTTCACGGGCAGCCACCCGGCAGCTATCTCCAGCAACATTTCCCCGACAGGCAGGATACCCTTCCGGAAGCCTGATTTTGTGAAAATTTCCCAAGATTTCACAAGGTTTTGAGGCCTGAAGACCCGCAACCGTCGGGCTTCCTGCAATTTTGAGATGCATAATGGAAGTGATTCCTCCCGGGATGTTGCTTCGGGTTGACATGCAGTCGCCTGTGTTCAGCACTAACCGCCCTCCAATCAATCAAATATGATGAAATTTTACTCGCAGTTGATGCGGGGCATGATGCCCGCAGTTTTCCTGATTTCCCTGCAAACCGTTGGTCAGACGATCTCTTCTGATGTGGGCACGACGATCTGTAAGGGCCAAACGGTCGTGATGACGGCCGACAGTTATTACGAATGGGAAGTCAGTACAAATAATGGATCATCCTGGACAAGTCTGGGTTCCGGAAATAATTACGCCTCTGCAAGCATCATAAATGGGAGTATGTATCGAGCCAAAACATACGACTACATGTCGGAGTTCCCATCTGAAATCTTTTCAAACGTATTAACATTTACGGTTGCGGGCGAACGGACAGGTAACAATACCATTACAACGCCCTCCAGAGGTAGTATCTCCCTGAACGGCACAGACCAGGGATATCTGATGACACCCGGCGTCGCCGTCAATAGCGGGGCATTCACCTTTGAAGTATGGTTCAGGATGAATGAAGCAGCATATGAAAACAACATGTTTGCCATTCTGGGCGCCGGTAACAATTTCAAGGCGATGAGTATCATGGTCGCTGACCCCAAAACCATCAAATACGATTCCTGGGGATATGGTTCTCAGGATTTCTCCGTCCCCAAAATGGAAGTGAACACCTGGTATCATCTGGTGATGGTCAGGGATGCTTCCCGTAATCTGACAGTTTTCCTAAATGGCACAAGAAGTTCGACCGGTATCTTCAACAATACCTCCGACATGACCAATAACACAGGTCTGATTCGATACGTTGGCCTGAATCCAGACGGTAGAAGGTTCAATGGCCATCTTTCCAACCTCCGCCTGGTAACCGGAACCGCCCTTTACGATCCTACTCAGACAAGCATCACCGTCCCGACCGCACCCCTCACCAGCGTCACCAATACTAAAATTCTCCTGCTCGCCAACAGCGCTGCCACCGTGGCCACGGATGCCAGCGGGAATCAGACGTTGACCGTTGATGATATTTCAGCCCCCGCCCCAGGTTGGGTCGCCAACAGTCCCTTCCGGGAAACCATCTCTGCCAGCCGGACTCTAAGCAATTCCGTGGCGGGTGGTACTTGGTCCAGCAGCAATATTTCCGTGGCCACCGTGGACGCCTCCGGCGTCATCACCCCCGTTGCCAACGGCGATGCCAGCATCACTTATACCATCACCTCCGGAGGATGTACCAGCACCGATGTCACGCCCGTTACCGTGGACTTGCCATGCGTCACCAACACCTGGAGCGGTGGAACCGGCAACTGGTCGGCCTCCGGCAACTGGAGCTGTGGCACCGTGCCGGACGGTTCCACAGACATCGCCATCTCATCGGGGACGCCTGTCCTCGACCTTGACTTCACCATTCCCTCCGGGAAGAGCCTGACCATCAGCGGAACCGGCAGCCTGGTCATCGCCGCTGGCAAGACCCTGACGATCGCCGGCACGGCCGACTTCGGCGGAAAATCGGTCACCCTCCAATCAACATCCTCCGGCGATGCCGCCATCGGACAAGTCACAGGCACCCTCAGCAATGCTACACAAGTGACTGTCGAACGATACATCGGCACGAGCAAGCGCTCCTGGAGGCTGCTGTCCATCCCCGTCTCAGGCAGTCGGACACTTCGGGAACAATGGGGCGGTGTGACCGCCAACGCAGCGGCTCCGACCGGAGAATCTGCCGGAAGCGGCACCCTCCTCACCGGACATTTCATGGCCAACGGCACCACCGCCACCGCAGCAGGTTTCGACTGGTACACGGGACTGACAGCAACCAGCACATCGTCCATCCGTTTCTATTCGCATAACGGCACCAGCGGAACCTTCTCGAGTGCCACCAATACGCCCGACGTCAATGCCATACCTGCCAAACAAGGCTATATGTTGTTTATCCGCGGCGACCGGACCGTGACCACGGGCAGTGGAACCACCACACTCAAACCCATGGGCACCCTGGCCAGCGGTGCGCAGAACATCACCATTGCACAAGCCTATGAAGTAGTGGGCAATCCCTACGCCGCTGCCATCGATGCAGATCTGGTTTACCAAAACAGTGGGAACAACGCCGTCATCAACCGGAATTTTTGGGTATGGGATGCCACCCTTGGAACAGCCGGGGGATATCGCGCCATCAGTTACGGGGCATCCGCCTATACCATGACGGGCGGCACTGGCACGGCGACAGATTATCTGAAGATCCGCTCCGGACAGGCATTCTTCGTACAAAAGAATGGCAGCGGCGGCAGCATTACCATACAGGAAAGCAACAAGATCGACGGAAGTACAGCGCCGATCGTCCTGGGAAACAGTGCAGGGACCAACGCAGAAGCCAAGTTGAATATTACCCTCGTCAACGGCTCCGAAAAAATGATGGATGGCGTTGTCCTGCGCTTGGGCAGCGGTTACAAACATGCTCCGGATGAAGTCTACGACATGCCGAAGATGAACAACTTCAACGAAAACATCAGTCTGGTAAATGCAGGCAGATACCTGTCCATTGAAAGTCGGCCGCTGCCCACGACGGCAGATACTGCCTGGCTGGCAGCCTGGAATCTGCCCGCGGGCCAGCATAAATTGATCATCAATCCTTCAGATCTGAGTTCTTCTAACCTGACCGCCTTGCTGAAGGATGCATATACCAGTACCGAACTGCCCATTGCCCTCAACGGACAACCATCGGAGTATCCGTTCGAGATCAATGCGGATACTGCCAGCAAGAGCCTGAACCGGTTCATGATCATTTTCAAGCCGGTGGCCGTCAATCCGACCGAAGTCACAGCCCTATCCGCCACCACGCGGCCGACGGGCATATCCGTCAGCTGGAAAGTGAGCCAGCCCTCCAGGCTCCTGTACACCGAACTCCAGGGCAGCAGCGACGGGACATCCTATCAACCGCTGACCACCATCACCGCAGGGTTACTAAGCGCAGATGGAAGCTACACATGGCTGGACCGGAATCCCTACGCCGGCATCAACCACTACCGGGTGCGCACATTGACCCTGGATGGAATCACCAGATTCAGTCAAACCGCCACCGCAGAATGGCTGGCTGGAAGTTCCATCCGCATCTCGTCGAATCCCTCATCTGACGGACGCATCCGCCTGATCCTCACAAACCTTCCCGAAGGCAGGTATCAGGTATCTGTTCGGAAAATGAATGGTGTGATGATCCATCAGCAATACCTTGATCTCTCCGGAACCATCGCCACGCCGGAGATAAACATGGATCGAACCTCCCGGGCCCTGTCGGCCGGGATCTACCTCATCTCCATCGATAACGGAAAGGGACTGAAGCAAACCCTCAAATGGATCTACAAACCCTGAGGTTGGGAAGTCTCCATCATTGATCATTCTGAAAATAACGACCATGCGATCCAAGCAATCAACATATACCCGCCACCTCCTGATGTTCATCTTTCAACTGCTCCTACCCACTATGCTGGTGCTAGGCCAGCCGGGTGGTGACGGCGATCTTGGTGATGATCCGGACGCTGCCGTACCCATCGATGGCGGTGCCACGCTGCTGCTCGCGGCAGGCGTGGCCTACGGAACCCGCCGTGTCAGGCAGGCCCACCAAGTGAAAAGGAAGCCCTGATAACTCTTGGAGAGTCCCCAACTCTTGGAGAGTCTCCAACTCTTGGAGAGTCTCCAACTCTTGGAGAGTCCCCAACTCTCGGAGAGTCCCCAACTCTTGGAGAGTCCCCAACTCTCGGAGAGTCCCCAACTCTTGGAGAGTTCCGCACTCTTGGAGAGTTCCCAACTCTTGGAGAGTCCCCAACTCTTGGAGAGTTCCGCACTCTTGGAGAGTCCCCAACTCTTGGAGAGTCCCCAACTCTCGGAGAGTCCCCCAACTCTCTGAGAGTCCCCAACGCTCGGAGAGTCCCCAACTCTTGGAGAGTTCCGCACTCTTGGAGAGTCCCCAACTCTCGGAGCGTTGGCAGCTCTCCAAGAGTTAGAATAATTGAACCATTGATAATCAATCTTTTTTGCCGCAAAGGACTGCTCCAGAGCCCCGATACTTAACGCACCAAAGAATTTATAATCACCTCATATATTGCAACTTTGATGATTGGGTAGTAAATTATTGACCATGTCAAGCTATTACTCTCAAAAAGAGTTGATGGAACTGGGATTGAAATCTGTTGGTAACCGAGTGCTGATCAGCAGAAAAGCCAGCATTTATTTTCCTGAGAACTTATCCATCGGTGACAATGTCAGGATAGATGACTTCGCCATTCTCTCCGCCAAAAATTACATAGAACTGCACGATCACATCCACATCGGTGCCCACTCACTCATCCTGGGGGGTGGAGGTATAATCATAGAATCTTTTTCTGGAATATCACCCTATTCCTTCCTGCTCAGTGAAAGTGATGATTTTTCCGGTAAAAGCCTGATGGGACCGATGATCGATCCGGAATATAGATCTGAGACCATTAAAGGTGCGATTGTATTGAAGAAACACAGTGTGGTTGGCCTTCGATCTACGATCATGCCCGGGATTACCATTAAAGAGGGCAGTATTATTGGTGCCCATTCAGTTTTGACAAAAAACACTATTCCATGGTACGTATATATCGGAGTCCCTGCTCGCAGGCTGAAACCACGCGTGAGAGATATTGAAGCAGCAGAAGGTCCTTTTCTTGAGTCATTCAATGCTTCCCTCAGTAAATCTGCCCATTGATTAAGTACATACACATCGGTTATCCTAAATCGCTGTCGACCACCTTACAGCGATCCTATTTCGATGCACATCCAGACTTTTTTCACTTGGGGATTGGATACGGATCGAACATTGGATACAGAAATCCGGAAATGCACAAGATGGTGGAGCCATACCTGATGACATGCAGGGATGCCAAATACCATGAAGAGTTGCCTGCCATAAAAAAATCACTGGCACGATCATTTAAGGAGGCAAAAGATCTTGGTTTCAAGGCTTCAGGAATCTCCAATGAAATGCTGGCCTTCAGCCCTCCGGACCATATCGATACATCAACTAAGGCCAGTCGGCTGAGAGATCTTTTCGGTAAAGAAACACGAATAATCATTGTTATTCGGGAGCAGTTCAGCCTGCTTAAGTCTCTGTACAAAGAGTTCGTCAGACAGGGGATACCTCAAACCTGGCTAGAATTTCTCCGATACCTAGTAATGTTCCAGGATCGAAGCTTCCTCTACGATCTGTTATACGACAAAACATTCTCACGATATTCAGAACTGTTCGGGGCAGAAAATATCTTGATCTTCCCGATCGAAGACCATCTGTCCCTCACAGGAACGCTCACCCAAGATTCAAATGGGATCGCACTCACTGAAAAGATCAGTCATTTTTTAGGTGTCCGCCACATTTCTTTGGACTTGAATCACCATAATCCATCACTATCTGATGAACACACAGAGCAAAAAAGACGCAGGAACTTGAAACATCCCTACGATTTCGGAAGAGATTTCTTTACAGCACCTTTTATACACAGACTCCAACCCTATCTACTAGAGGATACAGGTTTAGAGATAGAACATGACTTTTACAGGGATGTACGTATCAAAAGACAAAGCCTGGAACAATCTGAGGAGATCATTGATGAGCCATTCGTTGATTTCAGTATTCCCGCTGACCTGCAATATCAGCTCGAAACCATGTTCGCCGCATCGAACCTATCACTTTGCCGACTCGCCAACATAAATCCCACCGGCTATCGTATGTAATCATAAACGCTTGGAGAGTACCCCCACCCTTGGAGAGTTGTCAACTCTCCAAGGGTGGGGGTACTCTCCAAGCGTTAGAATAACAGAACCATTGATAATCAATCTTTTTTTGCAGCGAAGGACTGCTCCAAAGCACCGATCCTTTTCGCATCCAGCACCCGCTGGCCCGCAGCAAATACCACGCGGTACCGCAGGGTCATCGACTGACCAGCCTCCAGTTTATGATTGAGTTCTGAAGCGCCATTCGTAAAGACCTTCACCCCCAGCGGATTGGCGGCGAACAAGCCATAGCCCCGCGCATGCCAGTGGGTCGGATAGCCCACATTCGAGGGATGATCCACGATCAGGATGCTGACGGAATCCGCCTTCATGCGGCCATAGAGCAGACACCAGGATGCCTTGCTGCTCCACACATCATCACCCTCCATTCCATTGGCTGCCAGATAGTTGCCATTCGCAACTGTGTCAGTGACGGCCTTGACCGTCGTGACGATGCCGTTGGCATCCGTGAATTTCTTAGTCTCCTTGGCCGGGATCTGCAATGCACGCGCCACGCGCAGACCGAGGACCCCTTCCTTGTTATCCTTGAAACTGACCGGCCCTTCCGCCGTCAGCGTGGTCTTGCGATCGATGATCCAGACACCTCCCTGCTCGCTGAAGACCAGGTCCGTCGTCTCACGCAGCAACACCCGCTCCATGTGATCGACCCAGCGTGCCTTGTAACGGATCAGCCCCGTCTCGCCACTGCGGATCGTCTCGATGCCATCCATCCGGATATTACCATAATCCTTCTTTTTATCGGCCGGGATCGCTGCGGAATTATTCCAGAAATCCAGTCCGTTGACATCCCCGTAATTCAGCCAGAGACCCAGATGATGCGGATGGTCCGTCGGCTCGCCCGGCTGCGGCGTCACCGGAAAACCACGCGTCACCACCGTGCCATTCGGCGCCTTGATGGGATACAAGACCGGCTTGGCGATCGTATCCGGGAAAAAGAAATCCGTGAAATGCTGGCCCTTGATGCGGACACTCACGACCGGACGGGACGCATCACGTTGCAGCTTCACTTTCTGGGCCAGAGCGGCCGTCGTCATTTGCAGGGCAAGCATGAAAAGAACAAGGGAACGAAAGCTCATGTCGATGGTTTTATATTTAATTTATTTCCGGCAAAGGCCGGGATGTTCATCGGATCAGGGCAGACACCGCCTCATCCCCACGGACCGCGTTCGCAGGCAGGGGATGTTGTGTGGTGAAAGATGACAACTGCTCCCGGGGCAGCAATACAGACTTTGATTCATCTACCTTTCCGTCAGAACCGGTCACGGATCTTAGATCCAGTTCGAGATGTTTTGCCAGAAAAGGATACATCGCCGCCCGCTTGCCCGGTCCGTAATCATGCTGTTCATCCGCCAGATGCACGTTCTCTACCAGATCCGATCTTCCATACAACCCATAGATGCCTTGCATGAAAGGAAACTCCACCTGCGGGGTGTTGCGGGTCCAGTCGCCACCGCAAGATACCAGCATCATCGGGCGCGGAGCCGTCAACGCCGCAATCTCGGCATTGACCGTCTGATAGTCCTGACCCCGGTGCACAGGCATGCCGCTCTCACAGACACAGCCCCCGAAGAAATGCGCAGACACCATGACCACGGGCACAGATACCCGAACGCGCGGGTCCAGCGCCGCGAGCATGAAACTCTGCGTACCACCGCCCGATTCACCCGTGACGGCTATGCGGGTGCTGTCAACATCCGGCAGCGACAAAAGGAAATCCAGGGCGCGGATGCTGTTGACCGACTGCAACCTGAAGGCCCCCGGGATGCGATGTGCAGATTGACGGGCATCCCCATAACCGATCATATCCCAGGCAAAGACCACCGCGCCCATCCGCGCCAACGTAGCACTGCGCTTCTGAACCGGCTCGCGGAAACGACCCTCGCTCTGCGCATCATGACCATGCGGCGCCAATACCCCGGGGAAAGGACCTTTCCGACCGAGGGGTCGATATAAATTCCCGGTGACATAATATCCGGAGACACTCTCGAAGAATACATTCTCCACGGTGTAGCCGTCCATCTCCCGGCGGGAATGTATGACCGGTGCCGAGGCCGGACGTGCCGGCAGTTGCGCCAGGCGACCGCCCGACAACAGGCGCTGACGGATCGTGTCGGCCCGACGACCCCAGGCCGCCGCATCCTTCGGCTGATGGGCCGACAGGAAGGCGGCACCCTGCGCCTCCGTGAAATAGGCACCCACACAAAGGGAGTCCTGCTTCACCGTCGAAGGGGCAGGCTGGGCAAGTGATGCCAGCGGCAACAGCGTGGTCATCAGGATGATCTTTTGTCGTATCACATCTCCAAAATATTGATTTTTTCGACATGCGCACACAGCAGGCTGTCCTGAACCGTCGCTGGGCAACCTCAGATCTGAAACATGGAACGCCAAGCAGGAGCTTAAGTCACCAAAGCCCGCGACACAATCATTGTTTGCGTATATTTATTCAAAGCCACAACGGACAAGCCATTTCCATCGAACACACCGTAAAATTTCTGCATATATGCTCAGCATTTCCCGGATGGCACTTGCCATCCTCCTCCTTTCCGATCTCTCATCACAAGCCCAGGCCCCGGCCAAACTGCGCAGGTCCGAAAGTTTCTTCGGCGTGCATTTCGATCTGCATGCCACCGAAGACATCACCGATGCCGGGCGAACCCTGACGCCGGCGATGGTGGACAGCTTCCTGAAAAAGGTCCGACCGGATTTCATCCAGATCGACTGCAAGGGACATCCCGGCATCACCAGTTATCCGACGAAGGCAGGATACCATGTCAAGGGTTTCGACAAGGATCCCTTGCGCATCTTCCGGGAAGTGACGGAAAAGAACCGCGTCGGGTTGTATATGCACTACTCCGGCGTGTGGGACGGGAAAGTGGCCACTGCCCACCCCGATTGGGCGATGGTCAGGGCCAACGGGGAGAAGAACACCCAGAAGATCTCCTTCTTCAGCCCCTACCTCGACAGCATCGTGATCCCGCAGCTGAAGGAGCTGGCCGGGGATTACAAAGTCGATGGTGCCTGGATCGACGGCGATTGCTGGGCCGTGGAAACCGATTACAGCGAAGCAGCGATCCACGCCTGGAAGCAGCAGACCGGCTACACGGATGTGCCCCGTAAGCGCGAAGACCCGCACTATGCCGAATACCTGGAGTTCACCCGCGGACTGTTCCGGAAATACATGGGAAAATATATCGATGCCATCCATGCCTATGACCCGACATTCCAGATCACCAGCAACTGGTCATACTCCTCACACATGCCCGAGCCCGTGCTCAATAACGTCGATTATCTCTCCGGGGATGTCACCCCGCAGGATGGAGTCTACCGATCTGCTTTCGAGGCCCGGGCACTGGCTCCGCAGGGAAAACCCTGGGATCTTATGTCCTGGGGCTTCTCCTGGAATGGCGGCAAGATGCCGATGAGCAATAAATCAGCCATCCAGCTCAAGCAGGAAGCGGCAGAAGTGATCGCCATGGGTGGAGGCATCCAGTTCTATTATACCCAGAACCGCGACCTCTCCCTCAAACCCTGGCTGGCGGACATCCTCAGGGAACTGGGTGATTTCGCGCGGGCCAGACAGCCCTACACCCATAAAGCCACCGCCATCCCTCAGGTGGCCCTGCTCTTCCCGACCCTCAGCTATCGAAAACAGGCGTCCGCACCGTTCCCGGGCTCACCCGCGAAACTGCAGGGTGCCCTCTACACGCTGCTCGACAACCAGCTGCCCGTGGAACTGCTGATGGAACATCACCTCACCGGACGCATGCAGCAATATCCGATGATCGTCGTGCCCGAATGCCAGGGACTCGAACCGGCCATGGTGGAAAGACTCCGTCAGTATATCAACAATGGCGGACGGCTCCTGCTCATCGGCGCGGAAACCGCCAAATTATTCGCATCAGAACTCGGGATCATCAGCTCCGAAAAAAAGGAGGAGGACATCGCGTTCATCTCCGCCGCCGGCCGACTCGGCGGGATACGTTCGCCCCGGCTAAACGTCAAACTCACGGCGGACGCCAGCACGATATCCCATTTCTATCGCAGCAACGACTATGTCGATCGGATGGATGAAGTGGCGGCTTCCGTGCGGAAGGTCGGCAAAGGGCGGATCGCCGCGATCTACTTCGATGCGGGCAGCGCCTATGCAGAATACAAGACCCCCGTGGTACGCGACTTCATTGCATCCGCCGTCGAGGCCCTGCAACCGGAACGCAAAGTGGAGGTGAAGGGCTCGCACCTGGTGCATGTCGCCTTCAACGAACTCAAGGGACGGCGGCTCATCAACCTGATCAACATCGCCGGCGAACATACCAACCGCGCTGCCATCGGGTACGACCAGGTTCCGCCGCTGACGGACCTGAAGATCAGCATCCAGGGCAAGCCGGCCCGGGTGAGATTGCAGCCCGAGGGCCGCGACCTTCCGCTGCGATATGCCAACGGCTTTACCACCGTGACCCTCCCGAAACTCGAGATCCACTCGATCCTGGAAGTCATCGATCCCTGAACCCTCCGACAGTTCGATTATGCAGACCAACAGAAGATCCTTCCTCCGCGACACCGCCATCCTCACCGGGGCCAGTTTCCTGCCCGCAAACCTGGCATTCGCGGGGATGTACGGGGCCGATCTGCCGGGCCGCGGCAGCTTCTCGATCGATGGCACATCCCTGCGATTCCGTCATCCGAAGATCAAGTCGCGACAGTCATTCCTGATGCTGGCCGATACGCATCTCTTTAGGGATGATGCACGCGGGAAGAAATATGCGGAATTCAGCGGTCGGATGGCGAAGGCCTACAATCGGACCAAACACTTCGAAACCGGATCCGACACAAATCCGGAAACCTGCTTCGCGGCATCCCTGGCGCGGATGACCGGGCAGAAGCAGTCGCTCCTCGCACTGGTCGGAGATATCCTCAGCTTTCCCTCGGAAGCCGGGGTGGAATGGGTGATGGGGCAACTGGCACAGGCAGGCATGCCGCATGTTTACACCGCCGGCAACCACGACTGGCACTATGAAGGCATGTCCGGCTCCTCGGCCGACCTGCGCCGTACCTGGTCGGCCGAACGGCTCAAGCCGCTCTATGCCGGCGCGGATCCGCTTTTCCACCTGCAACCCATGGGGGATATCGACCTGCTCATCATCGACAATTCGACCTACGAGATCCATCCGGAACAACTGGCCTTCTTCCGGGAACGCGAACGCCGCGGACGCCCCATGTTGCTGCTCCTCCACATCCCGCTCTATGTGCCCGGACGCTCGCTGGGCTTCGGTTGCGGCCACCCCGACTGGTCGGCGAAGAACGACCGCAGCTGGCAGCTGGAACGCCGTGAGCCCTGGCGCAGCGATGGTCATACCCGCACAACGATGGACTTCCACCGGGCCGTATTCCGGTCGGAGCATCTCATCGGCATCCTCGCCGGACATATCCACAAACCATCGGTGGACGTCGTCAACGGCATCCCCCAGATCGTCTGCGAAGCAAACGCACGCGGCGGATTTCTGGATATTGAACTGCTGCCCGCCACATGAACAGATAGATACCTCTAACGGTAATGCATAACCGAAAGATTCAATTAATGCCGGATGTGACAACTAACGGTTTAGTATAACCGAAAAAAACCAATGGATGGCAATACCTCATTCCCCCTTGAGGCGTCGAAGAAAGTGGCATTGTCCCAATGAGAACCCGTTCCCCAAGGGGTTTTGGCAGCGGAACTCACCCAGGCGGGCTCCCAATATACGATGCCCATTCCACCACCCAAACGTACAGCGGAAGTAAGCCTGCGAAGATATTCCAGCTGTCCCTGAGGCGAGGCAGGCATTCCCGGTACCAGCGCGGCATCGCCCAGGATATTTCCTGCTGCATCTGCATTGGTAAGTGTATGCGGATAACCAGTCTCTACGATGATCACAGGCTTCCCATAAGCTGTTATGATGGCTCGAAGATGTGAGGACAAACTATCAAGTGTGACTTTTGACCAAAGGGGATAATAGGAAAGTCCTACCAGCTCAAAGGTATGGAGACCCTCCGCCGCTGCAGACTTCAGCCAGGGCAATGCATGTTCCGGTTGAGCGATGTGAAGCATCCTTTTGATGGGTTTTCCCGCAATTGCTGATGCATCATTCACCGCACTCAGTGCCCGTTTCAAAAGGTATGCTTTCCGAACCCAGTCAGTTTGAGCTGGCATCCGGCCGGCAGGTTGCAAAATTTCACCATTGATTTCATTACCCGTCTGCACCATATCCGGAAGTAAGCCGTCGCGGTGAAGAGACGTAAGTACTCGGTAAGTATATTGATAGACACTATCGCCCAGTACCTCCCGATTGGTAATGTCCTTCCAGGCAGCGGGGATGTCCTGGCGACCGGGATCTGCCCAGAAATCGGAATAATGAAAATCCAGTAATACCTGCATCCCGGCTTCCTTTGCCCGGCGGATGCTCCGACGCACATCCTCCAGACCGCTGTATGCATTGATCGAAGGGTTATGCCAAAGCCTCAACCTAACAAGTCGACACCCATTGTCTGCGAACAATCGATAGGGTTCGACAATACGCCCGTCCTTGCGATAAACCGCACCTGCATCCTCCACCTCGTTAACATAAGAAAGATCTGCACCAGAGACCCACGCACCTGATGTATCCAATGATGCGGAAGGTTTGCCGCAAGTCAGAGCCGACAAGGCCAGGATCAGTATCGGATGATGCATTTTCAAGATGATCAAGGGTGTATTTAATGTCTTCCGATCAAATCCCACAGGTTCCCATAACGGTCCGCAAACACCGCCACGCGCCCGTACTCCTCGTCCCGCGGACCATTCACGAAACGCACCCCCCTGGAGAGATAAGCTGTGTAGTCGCGTTCGAAATCATCGGTGTGCAGAAACAGAAAGACCCGGCCTCCCGTCTGGTTGCCGATTGCCGCCTGCTGAACCGGATTCGACGCCCGGGCCAGCAAGAGCGCACAACCATTGTCAGTTCCCCGCGGACGCACCCGCACCCAGCGCTTCTCCGGACTCAACACCGTATCCTCGAGGAGCTCGAACCCCAGCACCTCCGTGTAATATTGGATCGCCTCGTCATAATCCGGCACAACCAGCGCGATGTTCGCTAAAAACTGCTTCATGGTATCAGCATTAAAAGATGTTCGAAGATAACATCGAGGCCACAAAAGGATGAATCATCCTCACCGGATCCCTGCCTTTCCTTCCTGCCCTCGCGGTAAACCTTGGAAATATTTTGAAAATTTCATATATTATTCAAATCTTTATGATGTATACCATTGATCACACGCAAGGTCATAACGAGCGGATTGTTATTCATCCTGTCCTTCAACTGGCTGGGATACGACCTCGTGTTCTCTTTCATGAACCGTCATTTACAGGACATTGCCAGACAGAATATCGACCTCGGCCGGTATGATGCAACGAAACTGAAGGAGATCCGGGTGGATCTCGGACTACCTTACCCGACCGACTGGAATGAGTTTGAAAAGATCAACGGTACGGTGACCGTCAACGGCGTTGTTTACGAATTCGTGGAACGGAAATACGAAAAAGGTCAGATGGTGTACCGGGTCCTGCCCAACGTCAAAAGCACCGGACTGCAACAAACCCGCAACGCCTGGATGGCCCGGTCCGTTGACAACGAACCTGCAGACGATGCGGCATCCCTGCCCCTCAACATCTCCCACTTCAAGAAACTGAACATCGAATCCACGGTCGAAGCGTGGGCTTCATCCCTTGCACTCATGCCCGACCTGCATCGTCCCTGCCCCTCAACGCTGAAGGCTGGACTGCTGGATGGACATCCTGATTCAGACCCCAATCCCCCGGAAGCCTGATTGAATCGCATCAACCGGACGCATCTGCGTGTCCGGCATCTTCAATCATTCAAAGGCTTCATACATGAAAAATAGGTGGATCAGACCTCTGTGGAGGTCATGCGTGCTGTTGCTCGCACCCATCGCCGTCAACGCCCAGAGCGACGTAGACGCGATCATGATGGGTAAAAAACTGCTCTGTGCAGGTGTTTCCCTACAGACCGGACAATGGAACCGCTACTGGGAAGGGACTTTCCTCCGCACCAACGAAAACATCGGAACCGTCCGCACCACCGCCGTGGCGGCGATGGGCAGTTATGGCCTGACGAAGAACCTGAACATCATCTACAGCCTGCCATACGTTCAGACCCGTGCCACAGCCGGCCAGCTGATCGGGCAGCGGGGACTGCAGGACTTCGGCCTCGTCGCCAAATACCGATTCCTGCGCAAGAAGACAGAAACCCGGAGCTTCTCGCTCTTCGGTATGGCCGGCGTCAGTACGCCCACCCGGGACTACGCAAAAGATCACCTGCCGCTGTCGGTCGGACTGGGTTGCTCCAACCTCACCCTGCGGCTCATGGCCGACCAAACCTTCCGCTGGTTCTTTACGACCGCGAGTACCAGCTATATCCGGCGCAGCAATATCAAACTCGACCGGCAAGTGTTCTACACCGACCGAATGGTGTACAGTCCCTGGGTGGCCATGCCCGATGTCGTGTACACCAACTTCCGGATGGGTTACCGTGATCCGGAACTGATCGCGGAAGTGGTGGCCGACCAGTGGCTGACCCTGGGCGGGCATGACATCACCAGGAACAACATGCCCTTCCCCTCGAACCGGATGATCCAGACCCGCATTGGTCTGGCGGGGAAATACGAGCCGAAAAAATGGAAGGGGCTGTCGCTGAACGGCGGCATCTTCCAGACCCTCAGCGGACGCAACATGGGCAAAGCGGTCAGTGCGCAGTTCGGGGTGTTCTACATCCTGAATTTCACAAAAAGATCATGAGTTCAAAACACCCGTCATGAAAAGATTACTCTTCATCATATCCATCTTCGCTGCCTCCTGCAGCAAGGATGTTTCAGAGATCAACCTCAGTTTCCCACTCCTGAACCCGGTGAAACCGGATGCCAACGCAGGCACCTGGAAAACGATATTACCCCTGAATCCGGCCGATTTCACCCCTGCGAACCCGCCCGCCGTTCAGGATGCCGCGTTCAAGGCTCAGCTCGACCAGATCGTAACCCTGCAGCGACAGATCTCCACGGCGGATCAACAAAACCTCGATTACTGGGGT